>Ga0247611_10000114_pt1 | contig 160731 bp, 103 predicted proteins | sample 177DNAGHGhighgp2_FD_192422 | JGI IMG/M metagenome (GOLD analysis project Ga0247611, IMG submission 192422) | Sheep rumen microbial communities from Palmerston North, Manawatu-Wanganui, New Zealand - 1770 DNA GHGhigh gp2 | ecosystem: Host-associated > Mammals > Digestive system > Stomach >...
AAAGCCGCTTCTACGTTGTTTTTGATGCCTCGTCTTTGTTGTTGTCTGTATCAGCGACAGCTTTTATAGATTACCACCGGGCGACTCATTTGTCAACAACTTTTTTTATTTTTTTTAAAAGTTTTTTCAGAGGATGAATCAGGTCTCTCTCACCTGTGTCGCTCTTACTTTTTGTTGGCATCTGTTTCACACAGCACTTGTCCTATTATATACAAACGGCAGATAATTGCAAGTACTTTTTTAAAAAAATTTCAAAATTTTAAAAAACCACGCAAATGTGCGGTTTTTTTAATAATCACCTTGTATTTCTTCCTATGATTTATATCAGTTTACGTATAATCCCGAAATTAATATTTCATCTTGTTTTTGAAATAAACAAACTGGCCCTCATCGTTCGTGCTGAAACGTACCTTCAAATACAGCACCTCTCCATTTGTGTCCCGAGCCAATGCATTCTCATTATTCGTAAAAGAATTACAGGTAATGCCATCTACCACTGCACTATAACCGACGTGATTCTCGAAACCTTCTTTACTGAACAAATCCCTTCCATTCGATTCAAATGTGATAATGATATTATATAAACCTGTTAACTCTTTACCTTCAGAATCTTTTCCTTCATGATCATAATATTCGATTTTACTGATATTATCTTCTGTAGCAATAATATCTCCATCCTTATTTAAAAGCATAAAATAACAGGAATATGATCCTATACCCTGGCTCTCCTGCCGGCTGAGTGTCTGACCGGACGTTGTTTCTTCCGAATCTTCGTGCCTATTATATTTAATAATCAGTATAATAGAAACACATATGGTAATTACCGCAAGTGTCGATAAAATCCATGCGAGTTTTATCCTTTTTTCTTCTTTTATAATTTCCTGCTCACGTTTTTCCTCTTCACTGATAATCCTTTTTCCCTGCAGCCTTGCCAGAATTTCTACATCGCTCATACTTTCAAGGCGGATTCTATTCTGGTTTTCACGGAATGTTTTTTCCCTTTGTGTTTCTTCAAGCCTCTCGAGCCTTGCTGCTTCTCTCATTTCAGTCCGGATACGTTCAGCTTCTCTCTCTTCTCTTGCTTCTTTTTCCTTTTGAATGCATTCTGCCTCTCTCACCTCTTCATTTGCAGATCTGTCAGCCGAATTTTTTTCATCTTCGTAAGCCAGTGCAAGCTTAACTCCGCATTCTACACAGAATTTTGCATTTTCTTCCACAGGATTCCCGCAATTAAAACAATATTTCATCTTCCCCCACCCTTTTTCATTAATTTAACAACTTAAATCAGTTACCGTTTCCGATCATTGTATTGTAAATTCTGTCTCTTTCTTCTTCCATTGAAAATTCAATAGACGCATTTCCTCCGGTAATTGCTGAATTGACCATAGGACAACTTACAATTTCATCATCTACATATATATAGATAACTCTGCCTATGTTCTCCTCCGTCGCTTTTGCAAACTTAGCTGTTCCTTCTTCCGTAAACCTGATATTGATAAAATACGTAGTTATATCCGTGTCGGTAGAAGTGCCATTTGCCGGTTGCAGCGCTTCTATATCATTTTCGTCAAGCAGGATATTTCCTTCTATATCTTTAAACTTGATGTTTCCTGATATTTTCTTTGAAGCTTCAGTTATCTCTGCGCTGTTTATTACTTCTGTATTATTCTTATGCTTCGTATATTTAGTCGCTAAGAAGAATACGCCCACCGCACAGGCGATCAAAAACACGACCAGCGACACAAGATAAACTGTTTTGGGTGTCACCTTTCTCATTCTGTCCGGATCCGCACCGTATATCATTCCTTCCGCCTGATAAAGTGCTGTACCGCAGTTATGGCAGAATTTTGCATTTTCTTCCACAGGATTCCCGCAATTAAAACAATATTTCATCTTCCCAAAGTCCTTTACGTTTATTAATCGGTATAGTCCAGATAATACATGCTATATTATAGCATTTCTTATACTTCCGGTCTAATACTATCTATGTAAAAAATCAAGCCAGTCTTGTTTTCCGTGCAAAAAAAGTTTAAAATATACATGTTGGAACAAGCGTCATTTGATATATTTCTTTAAGGGGAGGGAATATGGATTATCTGACTATACCACTGCAGATTCTCACCTATCTGGTCATCATTGGAATACAGGCAGGTTTTATTTTTGTTACAAAAAAGTGTTTTTTTAAAAAATGCTCCATACTTAATATTATTCTGCTCATCCTGCTTTCCCCGATTGCTTCCACCCTGCTCGCACATTACCTGACAACCTCTATGTGTTTCAGCACTGATGTAAGCACCTCTGTTTGGGGATATATTCTTTATTCTGTAATCCTGCTTGTTTTTGTATCATTACAGCTATTCCTGTACGTAAAATATGTAAAAGCGCCAAACACTTCCATAGCTGTCTTCATTTATCTGTGCTGTCTGGTTTTCTGCACTTACGACGACGCATATGAAACTGTCTTTGAAAATGAATTACTGTCCGGCATGGCTTTGATCAACAACCTCATCATTCTTGCAGGTGCGATTGTCTTCTACAAAATGGTAATCGAACCTGTTTCTAACCTAACAGCTGACAAACAGGGTCAGGGAATGACTGTTTTTATCATAATACCGATGATAGCTGTTTTAATTAAACAGATAGTACTCACTCTTCATAATGTATGTGATGTATATTTTATAAACGGTACGAAGCTGCTTAACATCAAGGAATTTGAAGATAACCATGATCTTTTTCTGCCATATTACAGGGATCTGACGCGTAACTGGTGGCTTAATCGTTACGCCTATGTTATCGCTTCCCACAGCATTCTGATAATTTTTATCATTTCATTTGCAGTAATAGTAAAGAACACTCTTCATATAAATAGAATTAACCGCCAAAACGAAGAGATACAGAAGGCACATGACAGTCTGAAGGAGCTTTCTGTTGAAGTGATGGAGGCACTTGCGCACACAATAGATGCCAAAGACAAATATACAAACGGTCACTCGATCCGTGTGGCTAAATATGCCAGAATGATTGCAGAGAGAATCGGGCTCACAGCTGAAGAATGTGAAAATATATATTATATGGGGCTTCTGCATGATATCGGAAAGATCGGCGTACCGAACGAGATCATCAACAAGCCGTCGCGCCTTACCGATGAAGAATATGATGTGATAAAAACCCATCCGGTCATCGGTTATGATATCTTATCGGAAATGAAAACTCATCCAATGCTTGCCAAGGGTGCGCATTGGCATCACGAGCGATATGACGGCAAGGGCTACCCGGACCATCTGTCCGGCAAGGACATTCCGATTGAATCAAGGATCATTGCTGTTGCAGACAGCTATGATGCTATGACATCCAATAGAAGCTACAGAAATTATCTGCCGCAGGAAAAAGTACGTTCGGAAATCGAAACAAACAAGGGTACTCAATTTGATCCTGAGATTGCTGAATGCATGCTCTCAATCATTGATGACGACAAGGATTATACGCTGCATGAGTAATGTTATTACAAAAGCAGTTGGTTTTATAAAATCAGTTTAATATAAGGCAGTTGATTTTACTGCCGGACTAACAGGAGGATTAGGAACATGATAAAATGCGCTGATTGCGGCACTGAACGTAAAATCGGCAAATTCTGTCCGATGTGCGGAAGTACAAATATCGTACCGGAGCAAAAGCCAGGAATAAAATGTGCAAATTGCGGAAAAATCCGTGCGAGAGGCAAATTCTGCCCTGAATGCGGCAGTCCAAAGATTGATGAGGGACCGAAGGTTATGGTTTGTACCGACTGTGGAACCGTAAGAAAAACCGGCAAATTCTGCCCTGAGTGTGGTTGTACAAACGTAACTTATAAACCTGCATCCGAATTAGAAAAATCTGCTGCAATTTCCGAAAAAACCGAAGCGCCTGTAACACCGGTTAATGCAGTTTCTATTCAGGACGACCTTGCTTCAAATGATTTTAAGCCGCTGGAAATTCCGGTCAGCAGTAAAGAAAGTTCCACCAAAAAGATTTCCAAAGAAAATGAAACTCCGAAAATTGATGATATAACCAAAGGCACAACTGAAATCCTTACTGATAACGATAATTTTGACATTTTCGTTTCCGAAGCTGTTGCTAAGACAACCGCTGAAACAACGCCGGAGGTTTCTTCATATATTCAGCCTGCAGTACAGCTAACCGTTCAACCAACCGTTCAGCCAACCGTTCAGCCGGCCGTTCAGCCGTCCGTTCAACCAGCCGTTCAACCGGTCGTTCAGCCAATCGTTCAGCCGGCCGTTCAACCGGCCGTTCAACCGGTCGCGCAGTCAACTGCCACTACTTCAGCAGCTGCGGCCTACTCAACAACCCAAGCAACGGCAGGTCCTTATGTTACATTTAACAGCAGTCAGTATGCAGACCAGCAGTATTTATACAGCGGATATCAAAAACCGCCTCGCACTCCAGATTCTTTAAAGCAGTCCAGTGATGCTGTTAAAAAATGCAAGCTAATATTTTTCATACTTATAGGTCTTGAAATGATAGGAATGTTTCTTCCACTCAGAACTGCATCTGCGTTAGGCATTTCTGAAAGCATTTCTCTTGCCGACGTAAGCGGCCTTGTTATAATGCTCGGATTATTTATGCTCACAATTCAGGCTGTGCTTGTATTTTTCGCCCAGTATATAGGTGCTGCGATCGGACTGATAATCCAGACACTGATCACTTCATTTTCATCGATCTTTGTCGCAGCATTATCATCTGAAGATAAAAATAAATACACCTCTATAGGAATCGGGTGGATCGTAATGATGGCTGTACCGTTTGCCATGATATTCCTGAGCATAGTCACTGCTGTCAAAAGTGCAAAATCAAAAAAGAACCCTCATTAACGCCCTGTAAATTTACTAGCAATCGAAAAGGCTGAGCAGAAATTCTGCACAGCCTTTTTTCTTTCTACGTATACAATTCGCAAATAAATCGAAATCTGTATTATACTTTTTTCACGGACGACCGTAGATCATCCTTTAGATATCTGCCTTCCAAAGTCCATGAAGATTGCAGTACTCATATGCAGCAACTGCCTTCTCACCCTCAGCAAGAACAAATTCTGCAAATGGCTTCTCGCCCGGTTTAAGCTTCTTGATCTGAACGCCTTTGTCTGTCTCAAGTGCGACCCACTGGATATAGTGCGCATCAAGCATAGGATGCTCAACAGATCCTACAGCAACAGAAACCTTGCTTCCGTCAACTGTTACAACAGGAACATGCTTCTCTCCCGCGCCGTCAGATGTATTTGGCACAAGCTCTGTCATGTTGCTTCCGCAGCAGGTGATAGTTCCGCCGCCTTCATTTAATACTGTGACAATATTGCCGCATGTCATACATTTTAATACCTTCATAAGTAATCCTCCTTAAATGTATTATTCCTTCCGACTATCTATATTATACCAAAAACAGCCCGGTTTTCATACTAAAATATTCACTTTTAAATCACATTAATTCTCCGGTAATAACTGATTTTACCTCTCGCAGAAAAACTCTATCTGTTCGCCAAGCGGTCCAAAACAAAATGCCATTCTTATAGGATATTCCGGAACAGACTTTATCACCTTATCATTTGGTTCTACAAACAATTCATATCCGGCATTCTTAACTTTTTCCGCTATCGAATCCACATCATCGGTAAGTAATGCAAAATGGCGAATTGAGCCCAAACGATGCTCTCCATCAGCATTAGTAAAAATCTCGATATATCCGTTACCGGTATCGATCATGATCCCATCCGGCCACTCACGTACTATCTTTAAGCCCAAAAGAGAAATGTAGAATTCTTTTACCTTATTGATTTCTTCTTCAGTATTACATTTCATCGAAATGTGGTGAATACCTTTAATCATAATTTACCATCCTTTTGCGAAATGAGAAATGTTTCCACCGGATTGCCGCAGAATATGATATTCGGCTTGCCGCCCATTGCGGTATCCATTACAAAATCCTCATCCTTTCCGAAAACCATACATCCATATTCATTATTTACGATCACAGACATATCGCATTTCATAAGCTCAACATGCTGGTTTCCATCGACATTTCCAAATGGCAGAGCCCTCTCACCGCTTATCGAAAGCCCAAGTCTGCAGCTGTCCAGAGCGACCTCGCTTCTGCCCTCCACAGAGCCCATGAACAGAGCTCTGTCAGACCTTATGCTGGACTCAAAATATACTTTCTGCGCACTGATGCGCACTATATCTCCTGAAAATGAACCTATACTTACGGTATCAATACCACCACCGGTAATGCTGATAGTACTGTGCTCGGCATAGAAATCAACGCTGCCGTTCATACTTCCGATGCCCACACAATTGATCGAACTGAGTCTTATTTCAAGGAGACAGGTCCTTATATCAAACTTTCCGTCAGCATCGAAGAAACCGATTCCGAGGCTCTTGCTGCCATTGCATTCAAGTATATATTTACCACGCTTGACAGCGATATTTCCGCCCTTGCCCGAGCCGATACATACTCCCTGTCTGCCCTTGGAAATGATATGAATCTCACCGTCCTGATTGAAGATCAGATTGCCGCATTTCTCATCAAATCCGGCTCCTATTCCGAATCCGGAGCTTTCAAGTTCAATCTTAAGATTGCCCTCTCCTTCAAATATTACCCTGGAGCTCTCCGGAACATATATTCCGCCAAGCCTCAGTCTGTTATCATTTTTCAGGACTATGGTAAGATTTACATTTTCACCAACCTCCATGCACTGATGCCTGCCCACAGCCGTAAAGCTTACATTATCAAAGTCAAGCCTTCCGGTATATCCATCTTCTATACTGATGAAAAGATCGGTATCCACTCCCGGCGCGCCGATAAGTGAAATATCCTTATAAACGACATTTTCGGCACCGATAACAATATCAGTATAACCGCCGCTGGTAAGTCCTGCGAGCATTACACGGTTGGTCTGTCCGGAGCGATAGCTGTGACGTATCGTTCCCTCGTCTCTCTCTCGGACATATTCCGTGATCTCAGCTTTTATATCCTCCGAAAGATCCGGAATAAGCTGAGACGAAGGCCTTCCTGTATAAAAGCCCTGTATCAGATCCGCCCCGAGGAAAATGACCATCTGAAGCTCCGCCGAAGTCTCCACGCCTTCCGCAAGCGCCAGCATACCATTATGGTGACAGAAATCTATAATATCCTTAACAAAATGCTTCTTATCCGGTTTATCCTGTATTCCGCTGAGAAGCGACCGGTCGATCTTGACTATCTTCGGCATATACCTCAGAAGGTTGCTTATATTTGAATATCCCGTTCCGTAATCATCGAGAGCGGTCCATACACCCAGAGAACTGAGTCTGTTGTTGAGCCTGTCCAGCTCCTCATCAGCAAGCTCTGCCTCCTCGGTATACTCTACCACCACATTTTCCGGGTGTTTCATAAAATATTCATCGATAAGCTTGTCCGTCTCAGGATCCACCCTTATGCCCGGAATACTGTTGATGAAAATCTTTCTGCTTTGCAGAAAATCTATATTTTTATCCACGAAATCAAGGACATTTAAAAATGTAGCCTTCTCCACATCCGAGAGTCTTCCCTTGATTCCGGCATATTTAATGATCTTAAATGGCGAGATCCTTGTTTCCGTTCCTGATCTCATAAGCGCCTCATACGAATAAATACTTGCTGTATTTACATCAACTATAGGCTGGTAGTGATATATAAACAGATTCTCATCAAGTATTTTCATGACGAGATCAAGCTCCTGACGCTCCTCCGGAAGGAGAAGTATATCACCGGACCGATTGTTGTCATGAAGTTTCATTGTCTGCTGGGTATTTTCAAGAAGTATGATAAGCTGGGAACGTCTGAGCCATTCAAAGCCGACAGATGTGAGCATCATCCACTCCCTGTAGATTCTGTCATATGATCTGATTTTATCACCATAGCTGATCACGCCATAGCCAAAACATTTATCCTCGTTGTAAAGCGGCGTGAAGAAATAAGCCCGCGGTTTTCTGCCGCGGTTTTTAAGTTCAGGAAGAAGATCCCTGCGGTCAAATGCTTCTGATATTCCTGCATAATTTGCACCGTCATCTTTGCCATAGTTGACAACACGTATCATATGACGGCTCATACCAATTTCCTCAGGTATCACATCTGGGTTGGTCTCCATGTCCTTCCAATGCTCGCAAAGGCACAGTGAAAACTGCTCTATATCCTCTCCCATCTGATAAACATACGAATATACCAGATTGACAAATGGTATAAAGTTCTTCTCACATATAAGATTGTTCAGCATTGAATTGTAGACTGAATCGAAGCCTTCTGCCGAAATATCAGTATCCCATACGGGGCGCAGCATGCCTTTTCTTACCATCTCAGGTTTGTTAAGCATATCACAGCCACAGCCGCAGCTTTCACCTATAAAGATAGAAGCCCTTGGCTGATATTTCTGCACCGGCCTTCCCGACAGCATATCGTCAACGTACTTCGCGGAATAAGCTCCATTTTCCCTTGCAGGCAGGAGACACGAAGTAAGCGGATGCGGACTGCGCCTTCCGTCCTCGGTACTGTCAAAACCGATAACTGCTATATCACTGCCAACATTTATTCCGCCGGCTTCAAGAGCCTTGCAGAGTCCTATCGCCATCTGATCATTTGCACATGCCACAGCCTGCGGAAGCCTGCCCGAAGCCATCAGCTGTTCAGCCGCAGCTTCTCCGCTGGTATACCAGAAATCTCCATACATTATGCGATCTTCAGAAACCTCCAGTCCATGGTCAGCCATCGCCTTCTTGTAAGCCTCAAGACGCATAATGGAATGCTCGTGCCATCTTTTTCCGGTCAGGTATGCTATATCCGTATAGCCATGATGCTCTATAAGGTGTGAAACAAGCCTGTAACATGGTTCGAAGCCATCGGTCAAAATACTTGGAAAATATTTGCTCTTGATATCAACCACCAGAACCGGACCGCTGAAATTCTTGTGTATACGCTCCTCAAGTGCATCTCCCAGACCGGGCACCTGAATAGAATCTCGGAGCACAACAACAGCGTCATAATCTTCCGGCTCAAAAAGCTCGTAGATATGACTCTCCGCGACCTCCCTTATCTGCGTATCCAAGTATTTTCTGTACATCGAAAATATGCAGATCTCAAATTCACGTTTGAACGCCTCCTCCATGAAGCCCTCTATGAAATTCTTCTGATATTCCTCATCACACTGTCCCACAAGGACAGCAATCCTTCTCATCAGATCCATATAACGCCCCCATTTTACCCTTATAACGTTTGATTTTACGATTTGCCTGTACGATTCTTTTATACAATTCGTAAATATTCTTCTTTTATAATATCAAAAAATCGCTGTAAATGCTATACCTACAGCGATTTTATCAGAAATGCACTTTTCTTCTGCCGTCAAACCCCTCCTCTACTATGTCTCAGGCCGCTGTACGTTCAGAGAGCAACCACAAAACTGCTGCAAGTGCAGCAGCAAACAGCCACAAGCTTGACCGCAGGAACAATGCACAACAAAAAAGCATGTCCGGAATCCCTGATACTTTAGGTTTTCCCGGACATGTTTTTATAATTTCTTTTATTCTATTATTTTATCCGCATAGCGAAAAGATTCGTTTTATCAAGAAGCTGCAGCAGAGGATTTGCATTTATCATATCATTGTAGCTTCCACTCATAAGAAGCGATGCAAGAAGCAGTATCAGCCATGCTCCGGCAACTCCCATGACAAGTCCGGCAGCTCCGCCGCCTATCCTGTCTACAAGATCTATAATGACAAGCTTCCTTACAGCAGCAGTCATCAGGAATATTATGATGAAGAATATCACTCTGCAAAGGATGTAAAGAGCTATAGTCACTATCATCCTGGTTGATGTATGCGACAGATATCTTGCCATAAACTGGAAGAAATTATCCGCACCAAGCTCTGAATAAGTTTCCTTATTGTTGTTCTCTCTAATGATATCCTTGATAAATTCTGGAATCTCGATCCGGTCGAGCACCTTCAGCTGCTCCGACAGATTCAGCTGCGTACTCATTATATACTCTGCGATAACCTTCTGCTTCTGTACATCATTTTCAGCATTTTCAAGGTAAGGGATGTGCGTTGTGTCAATGCCGATGGCATCAACTATCCTGTACGAATTCTCCTCAACTCTTGTCTTAACGACATCATACATTTTATCATAAAGCTTATCATCAAGCTCGGTATGATTGATCACATAGGTTCCGACCATCGGAGAGATTATGTAAACCACGATCACCGATATGACTATCGCGATCAGAGACAGTGCTGTTCTTATCAGACCGCGGTAGGCTCCGATCACTCCAAGTACCAGTATCAGGGCTATGACTATTATTGTCAGTAAATTCATATCTTATTCGTCCTTTTTTTCTTCTGCCGCCTCAGTAGTTGCTTCTGTTACAGCTTCTGTCGTACTTACAGTAGTTTTCTGCGTGTCCACAGCCGAGCCGTTCTTCTCTGTCGAATCAGGCGTATCAGCATCCTTATCCTTGCCGGAAGCCTCACCGTCCTCGAGAGACTCTTCCTTCTTCCTGTTGTCCTTCGCTTTAAGCTTGATAGTATCGGTATGATCCTCGAAAGTAACTATGTACTGACGTGTTCCTGAGGTAGAGATCATATTTCTGATCTGCTGATCAAAGATATAATTAAATCTGGTTCTTCCCGCCTTGGTAATGACCAGACACTCACGGCCGCCCGTAAGGATTATCTCGTCAGCTGACGTAAAGATATTCTCATACTCCATGTTGAAATCATAGGTAAACTTCTGTTTTCCGTCAAGCTTATATGCCTTAAGGACATATCCCTTCTCAGCCTTCTGTATAACTCCGACAAAGTTTTCGCTATAGAAAATGCTCTTTGCTTCGCCTTCGATATCGATAGTTGCCGAAAGGCTTGGGATTTCCTTCATTTTATAAATGTAAATGTGCTTATCCGAAAATGCTGCCACGGTATCATTTGTAACAAATTCAACCTTCGGCACCAGTTCATCATTAAACTTAAAGCCGCCGACCATACGGTCTGCATTCATATTCTGTCCGACCTCACCAAAGTTATATGCAGTAAGGCTGACAGTGGTTGAAAGTCCGTCAACCAGAAAATAGCTTGTAAAAAGCTTCTTTCCGTCATCAGAGATTGAAATATCAAGCGGATATCCGCTCTTATCTATGGATGTCTGAATCTCGTAAACGATTGCTCCTGAGCTTGTATACATGTTGATATAATTGGTCTTGTCACTCTCAAGTACAACAGCGTAAGCGCCCTGGTTGGCAACCTCTATATCACAGATCTTGTAAGGCATGGTCTGCTCACTGATCTGTCCGTCGGTGCCGAAAACAGCGACCTTGTTGCCGCCCTTATCTGCAACAACCGCATAGTTTCCTCTGGCTGATGCGATAGGAGCCTTGATATTTGTACCGGCTGTCCATTCAATATCACCATTTGAATTTATGTATGAAACGCCCTCCGGAGTATACTTAAGCAGATTATCTCCGAACTTTATATACGACGCATTCACTTCATAGGTAGTCTTAGCGGAGTGAATGACAGAATAGCCGTAATACTGCCTTATACTGTTGTAATAGGTTATAAAGCCTGCCACAAGAACAGCAATAACTATCACGGAAATGATGATCACTCTGCGAATTATGCTTTTGCGGCGTCGTCTAATATTAGCTTCCCCCGCTTCCTTGCTTCCTCTTAAGTGAACAACATTACCTTTTTTCTTACGTTTCTTTTCCGGTTTTTCTTCATCACCGGTTATTCTTTTCTCTCTGTCATTATCATTCATCTGACAACACCTACTTATTAATCTTTAAATATGCTATCGCTCCTGAAACTGTCTCTGCCGCACTGCTTTCCATAACACTGATCAGCTTATCTATCTTCTGCGAGCTGCAATATTCCTTGCCCAGCTTTTCGCTGATCCTTTCAACCTTGGTTTCGGTCTCGGAAAGCTCCTGAAGAGATTCAGAAAGCTCTTCCTCCACTTTCTTCTTCTCGGAGATAAGCTCATCAAGTTTCTTCTGTCTCTTCTTTCGGATGTCTTCTTCTATTTCATTTTTGGTTTTCTTATCGAAATGCTTAAGCGAATCCTTCTTATCGTCCATGAGCTTATTCATACTCTTGTCGATCTTGCTGAGCTTTTCGTCATACTCACCCAGATCATAAAGACTCTCGTCCTTATCTTTATTGATATCACTCGTGATCTTATCGACACTCGTCTGGTTGTTCTTTATGGCATCACGATACTTTCTTCCTTCTCTGATCGCATCCAGATACCTGACCTTGGTATTTACATAAATGACGAAGTAGATCACTATCGAAAGGATCAGCCACACAACAGCTATAATGACCGAAAAGATCATCTTCTTGTCGTGAGCCATTCCCTTAAATGCAGTCCCCCACAGAAGAAGCAGTATTCCGGCAGGGATCGCACCTGCGAAGAAAATGATATACAGGAGCTTCTTAAATATCTCCTTACCTCTCGGCATGAACATAGTATAATAGAAGCTCCCGGCGCACCAAAGAGGAACGCCTTCATTTTTAAACATGTTTCGGAGTTCCTTCTCAAGCCCGGCATTCTTCTCATGATAGCCCTTAGTCGCCTCGGCAACACGCTTATTCACCTGCTCGGATTTATCCTTCTCACGGTTTTTCTCGATCTTCTTTACATCAGAACGCTTGTCATTTAACTTCTTATCGAAATCATTTTCAATACTTCCGCGCTTCTTCTTTATGGTGGAGGCTATCTCGTTCTCGATATCCTTCTCCTCGGAAGCTATATCCTTCTCAAGCTTCTTGACAAGAGCCTTCTTCTGGTCTGTATAGCTTCTCAGGTCATCACGCTTATGGACTATATCTCTGGCACTCTCCAGAAAACCAATACCGTCTGTGAAATCTCCCATATATACCTTCCTTCACAAATAAGTTTTTATAATGCCTTGTTTACCGCACTGATAAGTGCATAAACCGATGCATCTATTATATCATCCTTTATGCCTGCACCCCAAATGATTTTTTCAGCGCCGTCAACTTTTATTCCGACATAAGCGCAGGCCTTACTGTTTGAACCAACAGAAAGCGCATGTTCCTCGTAATCTACTATATCAAATGAAACATCAAAATGCTTCATGATGGCATTTCTTACTGCATCAAGACGTCCGTTGCCCTGACCATGGTAAACCTTCTTGGCATTTTTATTTGCCGCATAGATGGTAAGCTCGCACTTGATACCGTCTATCTGCTGGAAATGACACTCTATGAAACGGATAGGTTCCTCAATATTTACATACCGAGACATAAATACGTCATAAACCTCTTCTGGCTTAAGCTCCTTGTGAGATCTGTCTGAAACGCCCTTAACTGCGTAGCCTACGTCTTCCTTCATTTTCTTCGGAATATCGTAGCCGTACTTTGTCTCAAGAATGAATCCGATACCGCCCTTGCCTGACTGGCTGTTGATACGGATAACGTCGCCGTCGTAGGTTCTTCCGATATCTTCCGGATTAAGAGGAAGATATGGAACTGTCCACATCTGATCCGGATCATTTTCCCTGAACTTCATGCCCTTTGCGATAGCATCCTGGTGTGAACCTGAAAATGCAGCAAATACAAGCTTGCCGCAGTATGGCTCTCTAGGATATATCTCCATGCCTGTAAGTCTCTCGTAAACCTCCTGAATCTTTGGCATGTCTGAGAAGTCAAGGTTAGGATCCACGCCGTGTGTATACATATTCATTGCAAGTGTGATAACATCTACATTTCCGGTTCTTTCACCGTTTCCGAAGAGTGTTCCCTCGATACGGTCAGCACCAGCAAGAAGTCCGAGCTCTGCGTCAGCTACGCCGCAGCCTCTGTCGTTATGTGGATGAAGTGAGAGAACTACATTTTCTCTGTACTTCATATTTGTGCTCATATATTCGATCTGGCTTGCATAAACATGAGGAAGTGACATTTCAACAGTAGCAGGAAGATTGATGATGACCTTTCTGTCAGCTGTAGGCTGCCATACATCAAGAACTGCATTGACAACCTCAAGTGCATATTCAGGCTCTGTACCTGTGAAGCTTTCAGGAGAATACTCGAAACGATAAGGAGCTCCGTCCTCGTCAGCGAGCTTCTTTAAGAGCTCTGCGCCCTCGATAGCGATCTGCTTGATCTCTTCCTTGGACTTCTTAAATACCTGTGTACGCTGTGCATAAGAGGTTGAATTGTAAAGATGAACGATTACATTCTTTGGATTTGCGCCTCTTACTGCATCAAATGTCTTCTTAATGATATGCTCTCTTGCCTGAGTAAGTACCTGAATAGTCACATCATCAGGGATAAGATTGTCTTCAATAAGTCTTCTGCAGAATTCATACTCTGTATCACTTGCTGCAGGGAAACCAATCTCGATCTCCTTAAAGCCGATTCTGATGATCTCCTTATAGAACTCAAGCTTCTCTTCAAGATTCATAGGAGTTACAAGCGCCTGATTTCCGTCACGAAGATCAACGCTGCACCAGATAGGTGCCTTATCAACATATTCCTTATTTACCCAATTTGTAGACTGTACCGGCGGCATATAATAGCCTCTTCTGTAATGATTGTAATTCTTCATTGCCATTTCCTCCTCTGACTTAAAATACTGATATGTGGGCTGCGTCCCCTGGGACGCCATCTTTTTCCGTTATTAAATGATACGCGCCATATATAAATAACCGGTCGATAATACAAGGATCAGACATATATGCCTGTCACTGCGGATAACCCGGACAATTATAAAAGCGCCCCTAGAAATCTAGAGGCGCTGTTAAACGCGGTACCACTCTAATTCGTATATCCAGCCGAAATGAAATCCCGGTCTTATATACGCTCTCATCACGGATACGGATGTAAATCTTATATCCTCCTCTTTTAACGGTGAGGCTCCGTCCGGGACTACCGACCATCTGTAAATCTACTGGCCATTCATCCGGCTGCTCCAAGGCGAGTTCAGAATCCTTCAATCACTGCCTTGCACCACCCGGCAGTTCTCTGCAGAAATCATGATTCCTACTATTCCTCTTCTTAGCATTTAACTATATGTGTAGAATCTAACACAATTTATCCCGCATGTCAATCACTAATTACTGCTCTTATTCCACGATTGAAGGATGTTACGTATGCTGTTCCTGTTTTTCGTGGCCTCCGCAAGACTAGCAGAGCTCGCATCTTTTTCAGTGCTGAAGATCAGATTTTCATACAAATAAGGTGTGAAAAGAATCAGAATGCTTAATCCATTTTCCTGTTCCCGTTTAATTAACTGCACTTTTTGCATTTTGCCGACATAACTTCTCAGATAGAAGAATGCCCCGCAGAGTCATCTTCCTGACTAACCCTGCAGGGCTTTCCTTCTCCGTATATGATCTATGGAATCATATCAGATATTAAATCTTATTTAACAGTAAGTGTTACTGTCTTTGTGTAGATCTTAAATGCACCATTTGTGATCTGGCAACGATATTTATATCCGTTGAATTTCTTCTTGGCATTAATTGTAAGCTTATTAGATGTGCTTCCTGCGCCGTTTGAAGCTACCCACTTATCAGTTCCCGGTATCATTACCATCCACTGATACTTAACATTGCTGCCCTTTGCAGTGACTGTAAATGAAGCTGCGCTTCCATCCTTAGCACTTACATTTGCAGGCTGAGTTGTGATATTTGACTTTGTTGTGATCTGAACTGCATCTGTGTAAGCAGATACACCATTACTTGTGATCTTACATCTGAAATATCTTCCGTTAAGTGTCTTTGATCCTACAACGCTGAGCGACTTTGTATCAGCTCCATCAGCAGAACTTTCTTTCCACTTCTTGCCGTCAACGCTTACCTGCCACTGATAGCTGATGTGGCCACTGGCTGTTGCTGATGTTGTAAATCTTGCTGTATCTCCATAATATGCAGTTGCTGCCTGAGGCTGCTTTGTGATATACGGAACGATCTTATATGTTTTTGTTAAGCTTCCCTTATAATTACCAATACCGGTTATAGTAACTTTTGCTGTTCCTACAGCTACATTATCACTATAAGCCACTGTATAATCTGTACCCTTTACAAGAACCTTGTCTCCGATACTTACCTTAACTCCTGTTCTGAGAGCCTTTCCTGTATAGGCAAATTCCTTGGTTCCGATCTGAACCTTAGCATTATCTCCAAGAGTAACCGTTGCATCAACAGTAAGATTAAGATCAGCTGTACCATCAGTAAATTCAGCCTTAAATGTATATGCTCCTGTCTGCAGTGTATCAAGGAAATCTGACTTAAGCTCTATTGAAACAGCATTATCATCAATATCTGATACAGCATAAGCATTTGCAGTTAATGCAGCGCCATCCACTTTAATACCGGTAAATAATCCTTCAATATTGCCTCCGGCAGTTGCACTTCTTTTAACAGTATACTTGATCTCTGTTTTTTCTTCTGTAACATATGCAGCCTTCTCAGCTGAAGCGTCGAAGTATACCACATGATTGCTGAAAACGCCCTTCTGCTCAAGCGCCTTTGCCCATGCAAGATACATTCTTCCGTCATGAGATACGGATATCTGACTTGAATTCATAACGAAGGTTATAATACGTCCTACAGAAGCGAGAAGATTAAACTCTTCACCATCTTCATATAATACAAAGTAAAAGATAAGTCTTCTCAGATTATCAACGTTCTCAATAACAGTATTAAAACATCCTTCAAACTGACTTAAAACTTCAGCGTCAACTCCCGCTTCAGTAACTTTAGCCATTGTAGCATCAGCTACCATGGTAAGGAGATTTACAAGAGACGCATCTGCTGCGGCTGCCATCGATGGATGTGGCTCCTCCGCGTCCGGATCATCATTCGTAAGAAGTAATCCGACAAGGACTGTAACAACGCTGTCTAATGTTGCTTCACCACCCTCAAGAAGCTCTGCAAGTCCCGGAATTTTATTTGCCAGTCCTTCACTATTATCTGTCCCATAAAGGAAATAAGTACGGATTTCCTTAGCTGTAGCGTCGTTCGCAGCGCCCTGAGAGCCTTCCTGTGGTCCGTATACAAGAGCATCAATAAATGCAACAATCTTATCTTCTGTTTCTGTACTTTCCGGATCAGCTACACAGTAGTTGATAAGTGTCGAAAGCCTCTCGGCATCGTCATCCTCAAGCATATTTTGTAAAAGATTATCCACAAGAGAAGCCAATGTCTGGTAAAGCTTTGTATCCTTACGTTCAATAATATACGTAAGAAGCGCCTCAACTACATTATCAACAGTAGTCTCTTCGGTAACTTCCAAATCGATAAGATCATAGAGAATGTCACCAAGTACCGCACTGGTTCCTTCAGCATCGGTTGCGTCAGCATCCAGCACTCCCTCATCCTTCAATCTCTCGATACCATATGCCAGAAGATTTACTATTATAGGCTTGATAAGAGCCGCCGTATCAAAATCTTCAGGTACAGCAAAATACCTTACACCACCTGTAGTAATAAGCTTAATAACAGCTGTAATTGTTTCCTGATATCCTTCTTCAGCATAAGCCTGATTGCTCTCAACAACCTTTGCAAGTGCACCTAAACGTCCACTCATAAGCTCATTCAGATCGGTATATTTTTGGTCCGGAATCACACCTAACGTATCCAGATCAAATGCCATACTCATGAAATTACGATAGTCTCCCCTACCGTCAAAACTATCATTGTAGAAATCCGGATCAATCTTTTCAAGCTGTGCAGCCATCTCATCCGAATCAATATCAAAGTCTTTTTCTATATCAATATCACGTCCGAAACAGCCAAATCCCCATTCTTCCATAGGAACAAGAGTAGCCAGATCATATGGAAGTCTGAAATTGTAAATGCCATTAAACACTTCGGAATCTGAAGTCACAAAGCCTTCTTCTTCTGATACAAACGCCTCGCCGGCTGTATCATTAGTATAGCCTTCTGATGTTCTGTCGCCGGAAACACTCAGAAGTTCCTGTAAAGACGCTTCAGCATTTACTGTTCCCGGAGTTGCAAATGTATAACAATATACATCTTCAGGTGTAACTGATACATCTCCTAAATAATCAGAGCCGCCTGCAGCAAAGAAAGCACCAAGAAGATTTGCCATGGCTGCTCCTCTTGAGTGTCCTGCTATCCATACCTTTAAGTTTCCTTCAATCTCATTTTCAGCAATATACTTCTTTACAAAACGAAGTATTTCGTCTCTTCCCTGCATGAAGCCTTCATGAAGATCACCACCACCTACCTCAAAGTTGCCGGCCCACTCACGTAAGTATCCGTTGCTTCTCGGAATTATGGCAAGAAGAGTATACTCCTCGCCATTCATGTAGATTTTCCTCTCTCCTACAGCAACAGCTGCAGAATTAGCCTCATCGAAAGTTGTGTAATAAGCATTAGCATCTACGTTGTCGAATCCCAGAGTAACCAGGAATTCACCAATATCCTCTGCTTTTTCATTTTCCAAATCTCCGTCCAGCGTTCTTCCCGAAAGAAGAGCAGCCTGTGCAGATAATGTGAATAAATGAGCGCATCCCTCAAATGATGAGCGCATAAAGCAGTCATCTCTGTAAACAGCCTCAGCATTGTCCAAATCATCTGCATACTGCACAGCTCCGGTTATTACTTCCGGATCATCCCCTGCTGCCTTTTGAGCAAGAGCAGTACTTGGAACAAGACTGATCACAAATGCAACTGCAAGTAACATCGCAATAGTTTTGCGAATCTTAAGTCCCATAATCTTTCACCTCCTAATACCTTTATGGACAGCTAGTATATCGGTTCTAAAATAACTAGACCAATAACGTAGAATGTTTTTCCGAGAGTGCAGTATCAAAAACGTAGGAATAGTGGACTATTCCGAGGCTTTTGGTGCTGTGCTATTCGGGAAAACAGGCACGTTATTTGGTGTAGTTATTTAGAAATCGATATACTAGTATCACTGTTTTTAAATAACCCGACTGAATTTGAGTTATTTTATACAGCTATACTTAATTTTACTATAAATATTTCTATCAAACAAGAAAATATCTACAAAATGACTAATTACTGCCCTTGGTTCCGGGTTCACTCTTCATATCATAGATAAGGAAGCTTGATGGATCAACATTTGTATTCTTGTCTAAGTTCATCGCCTTTGCTTCTTCCATAGTGATGGTCAGCGAATCCTTAAACTCTTCATTGTCATCAATATATACCTCTTTACCGTTCTCATCCTTATAAAAGACGTATCCGGTAAAATCATTTAAATCCCACGCTTCTTTATCAGCATGATAGTAGTAAGTATAATATCCTTTGAATTTGCCTGTTGTACTGTCATATCCGCACTCAGAGAGAGGTCTTGCCTTGTAAACATATCTTCCGTTCTCGATCCTGGTGCCGTACATGAAATACTCTTTTCCGTCCTTTGGGATATTTATAACCGGATCCTTAATTGTTATGGATGGCTGAACATCCTCAACGGTCTTCTCAAATGTAGCTCCCGGATAGTAGTACTCCCACTTGTTGTAATATCTTCCTTCAAACCATGTATTGTACATGTGTCCGATATTTCCCCATCCCTGAGATCCCTCAGTCGTAGAGCCATCGTCGTAAAGATATGTGTAGCCAATAGAAGAACCGCCGAAAATAGATGTAAGAAGAATAAGTCTTACGTACTTTCCTTCTCCGACCTGCTTACGTACCTTTGCCCAGGTAAGAGCCTCCGACTCATCCTTATCGGTAGGAATCGTAAGTGCGCCGTACTCACATACCATACTTTTTATCTCAGCGATATCCTTAGTCCTACATGCATCATCTGAAGATCCGTCAAACTTATACCAGTAAATGATATCCGACTCAGTGATCTCCTGTCCTCCGCCATGGCCTGCTCCGCCGTAGGTTTTGGTCTTTCCGTTGAAGGTTATATCTACAAGATAATGCGCTGATGTCGACCACTCATAGGTTGCGGTCGGCTCAAGCCTCTTGGCTATTCCGGTCATCATTGACGGGAAGCCTATAGAATCGTACTTCAAAGGATAGAGATAAGATATAAGCATAGGCTTGCTGCTGTCTCTATAGTAAGGATCCTGGATATAGAATATCTGATCAACATGAGGAGATGTTGATATACCGTAGTACGGTGATGTCTCGCTCTTATGAAGCTCTCCTCTTATCCATACTCCCTGATAGAGGCATTCTGAAGAAAAGCCCGACTGTATCGCATCCATCTTATCAAAGAAATCCGTTTTATCTCCGACATATTTATCAATAAGATAATCTGTTCTGTCCTTAAATGCTATAAGGCTCAGTGTGATTCCGGTATCAATATATACAGTCTCGGAATAATAATATCCGTTATCATACTTACTTCTCTGAACGCCCATCTTAAGGCTGATAGTTCCGCCGTCGGTATTGCCGCAGTTGAAGATATATCCGCCCTTAACCCTGAGTGTATCTGTATTCTCATATTTAACATCAGAATATAAAGGTGCAAGCGTGAATTTCACTTTTTCATCAGAATATTTCGACTTTTCATCAAACATTACAAAGCTGTTTGGATCAGGATTGTCGGTCTGAAGAAGGAAATAGTTGCAGATGTCATTTGTAAGAGGGATCAGCTTATAGCTGTATTTCTTAATCTCAGCCAGCTTTGCCTTCTCATCATCGGTAAGCGCCGCACTGACAGAAAGTATTGCACTGTCAGAAATAGTCTTAAGGCTTCCATCGGTGATGATACATCTGAATCTGTACATATTAAACTTTTCCGTAGCATTAACCGTTATCTTACTTGTTGCAGCACCGGTCGCTCCGCTCTTCTTCCAAGTACTTCCGCCGTCTGTACTTACCTGCCACTGATATGTGAGGCCGGTTCCGACAGCCTTAACTGAAAATGAAGCCTTATTTCCGGACATGACATTTACATTTTCCGGCTGGGTAAGGATCTTGGTCTTAACCTTGAGCACGACAACATTTGTATAAATGACATATGAACCGCTGGTAATCTTACATCTGTATTTTTTGCCGTTAAGGTTTGCCGAAGTCTTGATGGCAAGAGCCCTTGTATCATTTCCTTCAGAGCTGCTCTTTACCCATTTTCCTTCTGCAGTATATACCTGCCACTGATACTTGAGGTTAACTCCCTTAGCGGTAACGTAGAACTTTGTAGTATAGCCCTTGTAGCCTGTGGTGTTTTCAGGCTGCTTTGTTATAGCCGGCTTGATCTTTAAAGTTACTGTATTCGAGTATTCGGTCCAGGTACCGTTCGTAACCTTGCACCTGAACTTGTAGTTATTTATTGTTGCAGAAGCTGTAACCGTAAGGCTTGCAGAGGTATTTCCATCCGCACCGCTCTTCTTCCAGCCGGAGCCGGTATTTACCTCCCACCGAAAAGAAGCCTTCGAAGATCTGGACTTCACGGTAAATACTGCACTGTTTCCGACCTTGGTCTCACTGTCCTTCGGCTGAACTGAAAGAACCGCAAGGGTAGTCAGCTTTGCAGACTGTGAATAGTACTTTGTATTTCCTTTTGTGACGCAGCATCTGAACATCCTGCCGTCCATGGTTTTTGTTGCAGTTACAACTATGCTTGACGTAGTGCATCCGTCCGCGCTGCTCTTCGCCCAGCTTTCGCCGCCATTCGTGCTTACCTGCCACTGATATGTAAGGCCTGTACCCTCAGCTTTTACTGTAAATCTGCCCTTGCTGCCTCTTATGACCGTAATATCCTGCGGCTCTGCTGTTATCACTGCATCCGCCGCCTCACTGATCTGATCCTTGTTCTGCGAAACAGATACAAATATCATTAACACCAGAAAGGCTACTGCAATAAATGCTGCCGCAAGCTGTCTGACTCTCCGATTGTTATCACTTTTTTTCGACATTTTTTACCTCCCTTCATACATCTTTCCCATAGTACCAAAATGTCCCAAAAAATATGTTGCATCTATAGATATTTTACCATAATTCTTATAGTATTTCACTAAATAAAGTGCAAAGATTTATCGTGAAAATGACGAATTTATCAAAAAACAAAACTCCGGTTGAGCATTATGCAAAACCGGAGTTTTATGTAAACCTATCATATGAAACTATCTTTATACAATCTGATATCCCTTTGTATATTTATGATCACCAAGAACGAATTTTCTGATATCTACCTTCTCGGAAAGTTCATTTGTTGTGATAAACTCATTTGTTACCTTCACAAGATACTGTCTGCCGCCTTTTTCTACAAGATAGTAGCCCGCAAGCTCCTTAAACTGGTCAAGGACTTCAACCACACCCGGCTGAACGATAAAATCAATGATCCACTCAGTCTTTGTCATTTTCCTCTTTCTTATAAGAGCATAAATTGCATCGGCATCCTTGTTCTTTGCGAGGCAGGCTGCATCCTTCTTATCTCTGCATTTACCGGTCTTCTCATAATCATCAAGATTTATAGGTTCCTTGATCTCATTAAGGCTTATCTTCTCATCATCATCCAGAAGATAATCAACGCTTACTCCAAGCAGCTGTGACATAGCCTTAAGATTATTTACATCAGGAAGACCCTTGTCTGTCTCCCACTTAGCTATCGCTGATCTTGAAACTGACATTTTAACTGCCAGCTGCTCCTGTGATAAGCCTGCTTCTTTTCTTGCTTCCTTTAATTTTTCTCCAAATGTCATAATAACGCCTCCTGTTTTTTCTGCCATGATCGGCTGTTTTTTTGTTGAGGTCATCATACAACTCTAGTGATAAAACGCACAAGAAACGAGCCGTGACAACACTGTTACTTTCCGTAACATCCAGTATTTATGCGGGTTTCCGCCGGGTTACAGGATGTAAGGAAGGACTCCGTCCCCTGTCTATTTTATAATATTTTTTTCAGGAGAAGCTGTCCACCATCTCCTGCAGTTCGATAAAACGTTCCATTTTACGTTCTATCTCTGCATCAACTTCGTCCTTCTCCTTACTGAGTTCCATAAGTCTCGGGAAATCCGTAGCCGCTCCGGCCATAAGAGTCTCAAGCTCGGCACTTCTCGCCTCAAGCTTCTCTATCTCTGATTCGATATTATCATATTCCTTCTGTTCACTGTAAGAGAGCTTTGTCTTCTCACGAGGCGCACGGTACTTTCCTTTCTTCTTCTCCTGAGTATCCGCTGCATCGCCTGCATTCGTGCCGTTCTTTCCACCGGCTCCCGAACCGCCCTTTCCTCCGGAGCTCTTCGAAGCTTCCTGTCTGTCCGCCTTGTCAGAAATCCCCTTATGAAGCCTGTAATCGGAATATCCGCCTTCGCTCCTGAAGATAGTTCCGTCAGGCTCAAATGAAAATACCCTCGTAACCACTCTGTCCAGGAAATATCTGTCATGCGAAACAGTAATGATTATCCCCGCAAAACTGTCAAGATAATCCTCCAGCACTCTGAGAGTCTGTATATCAAGGTCATTTGTCGGCTCATCAAGTATTATAACATTCGGAGCCGTCATAAGTATTTTAAGAAGATAGAGCCTCCTCTTCTCTCCGCCGGAAAGCTTTCCGATGCGCGCATACTGCATTTCCGGAGTGAAGAGAAATCTCTCACACATTGCCGACGCGGAGATAAGTCCGTCCTCCGTTCTTATAAATTCCGCCGTGTCCCTTATGTAGTCGATCACTCTGGCGGATTCGTCAAGCACTTCATTTTCCTGGCTGAAATATCCGATCTGTATGGTCTGTCCGGTTTCCACCGAACCGCTATCCGGCGTAAGCGCACCTACTATTACTTTAAGAAATGTAGACTTGCCGCATCCGTTGGGTCCGATGATACCAATTCTGTCCAGTTTATTAAATGTATATGAGAAGTCATGAAAAAGGACCTTCCCATCGTATTTCTTGGAAATGTTATCAAGTATTATGGTCTTATTGCCCATCCTTGAAGGAAGTGAGCTGAGCTGAACCTGACGTTCCTCCTCAGGTCTTTCCCTGTCGCGAAGAGCTTCAAATCTTGCAATATGTGCTTTCTGCTTTGTCGAACGCGCCCTGGCACCTCTAAGTATCCACGCAAGATCCTTGCGGTAAAGCGTTGCCGCCTTCCTCTCCGCCGCCATTTCATAGTCAAGCCTCTGCTGCTTTAATTCGAGGAATCCCGAATAATTCGCCTCATACCTGTAGGCCTTGCCTTTATCTATCTCAACGATCTGGTTGGTCACCTCGTCCAGGAAATATCTGTCATGTGTAACCATCAGTATCGCTCCCTTATATCTCTTCAGATAATCCTCCAGCCACTCTATCATCTCCGAATCAAGATGGTTGGTCGGCTCGTCCAGTATCAGAAGGTCCGAAGGAGTCATGATCGCCGCAACAAGAGCCGCCCTCTTCTTCTGTCCTCCTGAGAGTATAGATGGGCTGCACTCCGGATCATCTATACCGAATTTTATGAGATTCGCCTTGATCTCGCCCATTTTGTCCCAGTGGTCGCCGCCCGCGTAAATGGTATCCGTTACATTTTCAAGAAGCGATCTTGTCATATCAAAGACCGGATTCTGCGGAAGATACGATATTCTGAGCGAGTTGCCCTTAACTACATTTCCCTTATCAGGAGTGATATCTCCTGCTGCGATCCCGAGAAGCGTGGACTTTCCTGTTCCGTTGGTTCCGACAACTCCAATCTTATCGGTGTCATTTATACCTATGGTCACTCCATCAAGGACCGCCCTCTCCATATATGTTTTTGATACATTTTCAACATTCAGAAGATTCATTTATTACTCCTTTTACGCTTTAAGAATAAGGTGCCTGTCTTTGCACGCAGAAAGCTGTAGAGAAATCTCATCATAAACGCCAGCGCAAATGAAAGGACAGTATATATAAATACCCTTTTAACGAAGCCCTTTGCGCCGAATTTAAGCAGTATGACGTGCCTTACCATGATATGGCTGAGATACAACTCAAGCGAGGTTTTTCCGATCTCGCTGATCACTTTTCTAAGGATCACAAGTCGTCCTGACTCGCGGAGCAGATCAAATATCATAGCAAATATAAGAAGCAGCGCTACTCCGTAGAGAAATGCCACAAGTCGTCCATGAAATACTCTCTCTATATCTATCTTTTTATCCGCCCTGTCCATGACAAGGATCATTTTAAGGATCATTCCGACAACAGGAAGGATTATATCCGGAACGGAGATCATTTTCTTTCTGTAAACCTTTTCGCCAAGCCATGCGCCGTAGATAAATTCCGGAACCCTGAGAAGCGCTATCTCCGTATGATTATAGAGATTCGGCGTTTTCTTTTTGATCACATAAACTATAACGTAGCAGAGCACTATCATTACTGTCGCGATCACCATAAGCCTTCTTCTCTCCTTGCGGCTTTTCTCGCGGCCGGTCCGGTATGAGAAGATATTAAACAGAAGAGGATATATGATATACATCCCTATAATAAAGAAGATGTACCAGAGCGTCCTCTTGCCGTCCCTCACGAGAGTTATAAAGAAAAGATCCTTCAGGGCATGAGAAAACTTCAGCTTTTTAATAACGACATCAACATATATCCAGAACGGAAATGCGAATAAAAGATAAGGGATCACTATCCTGAAGAGACGCCTTTTATAAAATTCCACTATCCTGCCATCCTTATGAAATGAAAAGCATAGCCCTACTCCCGACAGTATAACGAAGAGTTCCACTCCGGTACTGCTGACCAAAAGATCATATATCCAGGCAAATGTATACTTTCTGCCCGCCTTCACCTTGGTATCAAGTATGCTCTGTGCAATATGAAATACAAATATTCCAAGGATAGCTATTCCAAATAATTCATTTCTTACGCGGCTGAGCATATACCAGCCTGCAAATTCAGACTTGGACGCTCCTGCCTTTTTTGTTCCCTCTGTATGTTCCATTTTAACCTTCCTACGATTTTCCACGGGAAAACCACCTTTTAAACCTTTTAAATATCCGGCTTTCTGCCGGCACTATGATATAATATCATAGAATTACCGGTATAGCATCCTTTTTAAGGTCTGCCATACCGGTAATTTAAGAAAATTTATGCCGCAAAATATCTATTTTCAAATTCTTCAAGACTTACAGGCTTTGCAAAATAGTATCCCTGGAACATCTCGCAGCCGATTCCTGTAAGGAAGTTAAGCTGCTCCTCTGTCTCAACGCCCTCTGTGATAACAGGGATAATGAGCTTATGAGCCATGCTGACGATCTGCTGAAGTATGATCTTTGCTCTCTCTGCATTTCTTGTCTTTCTGAGGAACTGCATATCGATCTTCAGTATATCAACAGGCATATCCTTAAGAAGATTGAGGGATGAATATCCGCTTCCGAAATCATCCATTTCAACTATAAAGCCTGCCTCCCTGAGGTTATCTATAAGCTTCATCTTCATATCGACATCACTCATCATTACTGACTCGGTGATCTCAAGCCGCAGCATTTTCGGATCAAGCTCATATTTTTTGATAAGCTCCGTAAATATCTTATATACATCGACGAAATAAAAATCCTTCGGTGATATATTTACCGAGAGATACAGATCAGTTCTTCCGGCATCTATCCATCTTCTGAGTATCCTGCAGGCTTCCTCCCACATGAACATATCAAGGTTTACTATTCGTCCGTCCTTCTCAAGGATATCGATAAATCTTCCCGGAGCCATAAGTCCCTCGGTCGGATGCTGCCATCTTACAAGCACCTCAGCGCCTTCAACCTTGCCGGTTGCATCAACCTGAGCCTGCACAAATGGAACTAACTGCCTTGTCTCTATCGCCTCATCAAGGCTTCCGCTTATGGTCTGCTCCCAGATGAGTGATCTTCTCATTTCATCATTATACCAGGCTATCTTGGTGACATTATCGTTCTTGATACGGTTGATCGCCATGAACGCACGGTCAACCATCAGACTTGAAGATGCACTTCTGTCAATAACCTCATAAACACCTACATGTATACACACCGGAAACTCTCTGTTATCCTCAAACCAGAGCATCTGATTCAGATAATCCGATAATTCATTCTCGTTATAATTCTTCTTCTGAATAAGCATCGCGAATTTATCAGCTCCGAGCCTTGCACATGCTGTTCCCGGAACAGCATGCTTCTTCATCAGAGCGGCTATCTTGATAAGTATGCCATCGCCCGCCTCTCTGCCGAAGACATCATTTATAAGCTTAAAATCCTTAATGTTCGAAGTAAGTATCAGATATTCGTCATCCGGATATTCATTTAAGATTCTTTCGGCCTCTACGTGGAAAGCTCTCGGATTGAGAAGATCCGTCATCATATCATGATCTGCTCTATATCTGTCGAGTGCTGCCTTCTTCTCTTTATCAGTTCTGTCCTGAATGAACACGTAGGCTCCCATAAGCTTTCCATGTTTATCCTCAAGGCGCTTAAAGTCAATCTGGAAGATTCTGTCTCCACTGATCTTCTCAAGCTTCTTGGTCCTTACAAAGCTCTCCTGTCCGTCAAGTCCATTGTCCTTTATAAAGTCCAGAAGATACCTCTTCGGCGTCTCAAGATCGCCGGGCTCTATATCAAACATTTTAGAGCTATACGGATTCATATAAAGGCAGTTAAAATTATTGTCGAAGAAAAATGCGGCGCTCGAAATATTCTGGAATACCTTGTCGAACATTTTATGAGTGAGGAAGAAATGATGATACTCTATCGTGCAGAAATATATCATAAGTCCGCAGATCATGATGCCGAACATGGAATTGTTGTATGTTGCCTTGGTAAGTACGTTTTTAAATTCTATTACCACTACAACCGAAAGCGCTACAACAACTGCTATATATCTGTCGACATAAAGATTTGAAGTGTAGATTATCTTCCTTACAACAGCAGCCACTATACCGACTATCACTATAAAGGACAATGCAAGGTGGACAAAATGATACCAGCGCGAATCGATCAGATAATAAATCGGATTATCCGGCAGTTCTGTCGCCTTGACCGAGAAAACATGTCCAAAAACAGGATTAAGGCATACCGATATACTATCAAGAGCAAACGTAAGATACGCTACATTCTCAAGAAATGTCTTCTCGTATTCACAATATTCTCTTACATACCTGATAAGTGCGCAAAGAACTATATTCGTACCGACAAGGTAGAATATATTTGCGCCAAGATTTACAACCCTGCTGTCGGAAACCGCTATTACCACATTTGCCGCAACAGGAATAAAAAGCACATAAAGAAGCAGCCGCACCGACTGTGCAACTTCTTTTGTGCTGCTATATGACTTTATGATACAAAAAACTACGCATAAACTCAGTATCGTCAAAATTGACAAATAAAAAGCCATTTTCCCTCCAAGACCTTCGTTCCCCTGTAGATAATATTATCACACTGCTGAAATAAAATAAAGAATAATCCCTTCATCATTTTTACTAATTTTTCGTAAATAGCCGATAAATAATATATAAAATGTCATGTATTATTTAATTAAATGTCTATATATACTAGAGATACAGGGCTATATACTGTTATTATAAAATATCTGTATCAGCTTTGCAGACTGTGAAAAAAAGATAGTATCAGCCATGCAGACTGCCGGGAATGGGCAGTGCAGGTTTATCCGTCATTAACAGGAGGAGAAAGAATTGAGTAAGGCATCAAGAGAAGGAAAGACATTTTATGTAAACTGTAAGGCATCAAGGGACGGCGACGGAAGCCGCGAGATGCCATTTAAGAGAATAAATGATGCAGCAAGAATCGCCGCTGCCGGTGATGAGATCATAGTTGCCCCGGGAATCTACCGCGAGCATGTCATCCCGGAAAATGCAGGAGACGCATCAGCACCCGTAACCTACCGTTCAGAGGTTCCGCGCGGTGCAGTGATAACCGGCTCGGAGAAGCTCAGCGGCTGGAAGAAATATGATGACAATTTATGGACCGCAGAGGTTGACAACAGCATCTTCGGAGCATTTAATCCATATACCACTCTTATCGGCGGCGACTGGTATTTTGCGCCGATGGTCCGCCATGCCGGAGCTGTATTTTTAAATGACCTGATGATGTATGAGACTGTCTCACTTGAGGAATGTAAGAAGGGCGAAGCCGATCCTTCTGCATTTAACAGAGAGGAATCCCGCTACAAATGGTTCTCTTTGCAGGAGAACGGCCGCACTGTCTTCTATGCGAATTTTCAGGATACAGATCCAAATGAAGCAGAGGTTGAGATTGCTGTAAGAAGAAACTGCTTCATGCCGGATAAGAATTATGTTAACTACATCAATATTAGCGGCTTTATCATCAAAAACGCCGCTACCACCTGGGCTCCTCCTGCAGCATATCAGGACGGTATGATAGGTCCTCACTGGAGCATGGGCTGGAACATTTCGGACTGTGAGATCTATAACAGCCGCTGCTGCGGTATCTCTCTCGGAAAATATCTTGATCCGGAGAATGAAATGTATTTCTTCAACAAGCACGTTAAGAGTCCGACACAGATGGAACGTGACGCAGTCTGCCGCGGTCAGTATCACGGCTGGCTCAAGGAGCGTATCGGTCATCACATCATCCGTAAATGTGATATACATCACTGCGGACAGACCGGTATAGTTGGAAGAATGGGCGGCGTATTCTCGACCATCGAGGACTGCGACATCCACGACTGCTGTACCACAGCCCAGCTTGGCGGTGCTGAAACGGCCGGTATCAAGCTTCACGCAGGAATAGACGTGACCATTCGAAGAAATCATATCCATCATAATATCATGGGTGTATGGCTTGACTGGGAGGCTCAGGGCGCCCGCGTAACGCATAACCTCATGCACGATAATATGCGTCCTGAAGGCGTAACCTTCGGAGAAGGCAGCATGTTCAGTACCGACGTTTTCATCGAGGTCGGCCACGGCCCTACTCTCGTTGATAATAATCTCCTGCTCTCAAAGGTTTCTGTGACCATACCGAGTGAAGGAATCGCCTGCGTTCACAACCTGATGCTCGGCTCCTTCAGCCTTATCAATTCCGGTGTGGACAGCGTAGTAAACGGCCAGAGAGAGCCACGCTACACGCCTTACCATATAAGACACAGGACCGAGGTTGCCGGTTTTATGACCATACTTCACGGAGATGACAGGATCTATAACAACATTTTCATCCAGAAGTATCCGATCGATGAAGAGCAGAAAACCGCAGAAACTCCTCTTTACAACGTAGTAGGAACTCTTCCTTTCGATATCTTCCCTTCACACGAGGAGTGGGCGGCGCAGTTCGATCTCAGCAAAAACCCTGATATGTCAAAGCTCGGCGAGGCTCATTTCGGCCACCTTCCTGTATGGATAGGGGGAAATGCCTACTTTAACGGCGCTACAGTAAGTAAGCACGATAAAAATGGTTTCACCGCTTCCACTGCCCCGGTAAATGCAGAGCTTATCTGTGAGAACGGACAGTATATCCTTAAGACTGACCTTTTTGAGCAGTTAAAGGACTTCCGTGACGCAGTGATAACAAGCGATACTCTGGGCGAGGCATTCGAGCCGGAACAGCGTTTTGAGAATCCGGACGGAACTGATATCATCTTTAATACAGACTATCTCGGAGATCACCGCGGTCTAAGCACGCTTCCGGGACCTTTCGCAGAAGCGGGAGACGCGATCCGCGTATTATAATATCATACATGCATAAAAATAAAGTCTGCCCGGTATTCATCTTAACCGGACAGGCTTTTATATGTTATATTTAATTCTTATTTCTGCTGAATTTTCTCTTAAGCATTCCGATAACCGGGGTTACCTCCTGCATACGAAGCATGAGCACCATTATGAAATACACAAGTACGCCGACAAAGATAAGTATCACAACATGGATGATCTGCATAAGCTTTCTCTCAGGCGGAAGCGCATCCATCAAAAATTCTCTGAGGAAATATAGTACTACGTACATAACTCCGCTGGCTATAAGGCTCTTCACCGCAGATACAACCATTTCCCCGCCGCGCATCGTTCCAAGCTTCTTATGAAGGAAGATTGAAAGCAGCGTCATGCTTGCAAAGCCCGCAACTGCATAAGCAAGTGCAAGTCCATTTTCTCTCCACAGCTTTACAAAGATGATACTGAGAACGATATTTAAAGTAAGAATGACAATATTTATCCTTACAGGAGTCTTTGTATCCTGAGCCGAATAAAATCCTCTTGAAAGCACCTGTCTGCAGCAGTATCCGACAATTCCAAGCGAATAGATCATAAGCAGTGTTGCTACCTTCTCGATATCGCTTTCCGAGAAATTACCCTGATAGAACATTGCTCTGATAAGCGGTGTTCTGATAACGATAAGTCCTGCAACGCTCGGGATCGTAACGAACAGCATGGTTCTCATACTAAGAGAAAGGTCCTTCTTATACTCGTCTATACTGCCTGTTGCGAAGTGCTCTGACATTGTAGGGAAGATTGACAGTGAGATCGTTCCTCCAAAGAGTGTAACCGGCATTTCCATGATGGTCTGCGCATTTGACATTGCAGAGATTACGCTGTCTTCAAGTCCGGATGCAAAATACTGGTTAACGAGAAGGTTGATCTGCATTACCGATATACCGAGAAGCATCGGCCAGAACAGACTGAAGAATTTATCCACACCTTCTGTTTTCAGACTTATACCCGGATAGTATTTAAAGCCCGTATCCTTGATAGGCTTGATATGTACCAGAAAGTTTGCTAAGGCTCCTAAAACAACACCGATAGAAAAGCCTGCGATACCAAGATGAAATACCTGTGAAAGGATGACACCGAAAACGATGATCGCAAGATTATAGAATACCGAACCGATCGATGACGGAACAAAATTGCTGTAGGACATGCATATTCCCATGGCAACTCCCGTGATACACATGAAGAAGCACTGGAAGAACATGATCCTCGTAAGCTTTACCGTAAGAAGGAACTTCTCTCCAGTAAGCTTTGTCGTAAGGTGGATCAGCTGCGGTGTAAATACTATTCCGATAAGACAGAATATAACAGCGAAAACAAGTACGAGATTCAGTATCGTACTCGCCATCCTGTAACCCTTATCTTCTTCCTTAGTTGCAATATACACACTGAATACCGGAATAAATGCTGAGCTTAGCGCTCCGCCTACCAGTATCATGTATAGAAAATCCGGTATACGGAAGGCTGCATAGAAGCTGTCGAGCTCGGCTCCCATACCGAAGATGGATGTAAGCGTGATATTTTTTACAAAGCCGAGACCGCTTGCAACAAGGCTGAGCGCCGCCATTATGGACGTTGCCTTAAGGAATCCCTGCTTATGAGATTTATTCTTAACATTAGAATCTGACATTAAATCATCCTCCGTCTTATTGACTCTTCTGCTATATGCCAGTCATTATAGCAACAAAGGTGATTATAACACAAGAAAAAATAACTTTAAACAAAAATATCCTCTTCATTTCTTCTATAAATATGTTATTATACTTAATATGAACAAAAGAACCTTACGAATACTTGAATTTAGTAAAATTTTATCAATGCTTTCCGAGTATGCGGCATCACCGATGGCAAAGCGGAGGATAGAGCGTCTTACACCATATACGGACATAGAAAAGATACGGTCGCTTCAGGAGGAGACCAGAGACGCCTGCCTCAGGATCAGCAAGAACGGAAATCTGTCATTTGCGGGACTGACCGATATAGGTGCGTCCCTTAAACTGCTTTCCATCAATTCACCGCTTTCTGCCGGAGAGCTGCTTTCTATAGCATATATGCTTGAAACAGCCAAAAATGTCAAAGCCTACGGCGAGATGAAGCAGGACGAGGAGGACGTCATAAATGACAGCCTCGTGCAGTATTTCGGATTTATCGAGGCCTTTCCTGAGATTTCATCAGAGATAAGGCGCTGCATCATTTCTGCCGACGAGATAGCTGACGACGCATCAAGAAAGCTTAAGGATATCAGAAAGAATATAGAGATTTCCTACGGAAAGATACGCCAGAAGCTTGAGAAGATCATACATTCCGAAGCGGCAAGGGATTATCTGCAGGAGGCCATCATAACGACAAGAAGCGGCAGATACTGTATCCCGGTAAAGGCCGGCTACCGTTCGAAGTTCCCGGGAATGATCCATGACCAGTCACAGAGCGGTTCGACCATCTTCATCGAGCCTCTTGATATAGTCAACCTGAACAATGACATCCGTGAGCTTGAAAATGAAGAAAAAGCCGAGATTGAGAGGATACTTGCCGAGCTGTCAGAAAGCTGCGCAGCCCGTGTTGAAGGTCTTACCGAATGCTTTAAGCTTCTTACCGATCTGGATTTTATCTTTGCGAAGGCAAAGCTTTCATATTCCTACAACGGTTCAGAACCGATCTTAAATGAAGAAGGCATCATCGATCTTAAATCAGCGGTCCATCCTCTTCTTGAGAGACATACCGCCGTACCGATAGATCTCTCCTTCGGAGGAGAATGCACTCTTCTTATCGTAACCGGACCGAATACCGGCGGTAAGACAGTTTCCCTTAAAACTCTGGGACTTCTTACACTTATGGCTCAGTCGGGACTCCACGTTCCGGCAAGATACGGAACAAAGATCGCCGTATATAAAGACATTTTTGCAGATATCGGAGATGAGCAGAGCATCGAACAGAATCTTTCGACCTTCTCTTCTCACATGAGTAATATAATCTATATCGTCGATCATGCGGATGACAGATGTCTCTGCCTTTTCGATGAGCCGGGCGGAGGAACCGATCCTGTCGAGGGTGCCGCGCTTGCAACCGCTATCCTTTCGGATCTTAAGGAAAAGGGTGCAACAGTTATGGCTACAACCCACTACAGTGAGCTTAAGTCCTTTGCCATAGCTACTCCGGGAGTTGAAAATGCTTCCTGCGAATTCGATATTGCTACTCTTCAGCCGACCTACAAGCTCCTGATGGGTATTCCAGGCAAATCAAATGCATTTGCTATCTCTAAAAAGCTTGGACTTCCGGAATACATCATAGAGAGAGCCCGTTCAGGCATCGACCAGAGTACCATCAATACAGAAGAGCTTATCGCCGATCTCGACAAGGCAAAGCGCGAGGCTGAAGCCGATAAGCTTGAGATTGAAAGAAACCGTAAAGAGATCGAAGAACTGCGCGAAAGACTCTCCGCCAAGGAGAAGGCTGCCGAAGCAGAGAGAAAGAGGATCATTGATAAGGCCAAGGAAGAGGCCAGGGAGCTTCTTGAAAATGCCAAAAATGAAGCCGACAGCGCTATCCGTGATTATAACAAATGGCTTAAGAATCCTGCATCGGCTGATGCGAAGAAGATGGAAAAGCTTCGTACCGGTCTCCGTGAGAAGGCTGAGAAGATGTCTACCGGAAATAAAGGACTTTCAGGAGCAGCATCCGCTGCTTCAGGACATAAGAGAACAGATTTTCATATCGGCGATACCGTAAGGGTAATAAGCCTCGATACCGAGGGACATATACTTGAGCTGCCGGATGCAAAGGACATGGCACTTGTAGGCATGGGCATACTCAGTTCAAGGCTTCCTATCAGCGATCTTATGATCATTAACGATACGGCTGCCGAAAAAGTAAGCTACAAAAAAACCGCCGGCAAGAGCTTTAACAAATCCTACACATTTAAGCCTGAGATCAATCTCCTTGGCAAGACTGTAGACGAAGCTATAGCTGAGCTTGATAAATTCTTAGATGACGCTATGCTCTCACATGCCGAAAATGTACGTATCGTCCACGGCAAGGGAACAGGCGCACTGAGAAAAGGTATACACGAACATTTAAAGAGGCTTTCCTATGTGAAGAGCTTCCGCCTCGGCGAATTCGGCGAAGGCGACGCAGGTGTGACCATAGTTACATTCTGATTCTGTTGCTTATTCAATCAGATATTTACCAACGGCCGCACTGCAAATGACACTATTAACTACTACTTCTACAGGGGGTATTATAAAAAATGACAAAGCAGAGAATACTTATAGTAGATGATGATGAGAATATTGCAGAGCTTATCTCTCTCTATCTCATGAAGGAATGCTTCGAAACGGAGATAGCCCTGGATGGTGAGACTGCTCTTGAAAAGGTAATAACCTTCCGTCCGGATCTTATCCTTCTGGATATAATGCTCCCGGGCATTGACGGCTACGAGGTCTGCCAGAGGATCAGAAAGAACCACAATACTCCGATCATCATGCTTTCCGCAAAGGGCGAGGTCTTCGACAAGGTGCTCGGCCTCAAGATGGGCGCTGATGACTATATCATGAAGCCTTTCGACTCAAATGAGCTTGTTGCAAGAGTTTACGCTGTTCTAAGACGTTCAGCTGCTCCGCAGACCGAGGATGACGATGACGAGAACAAGCCTATCGGTAAGGTCAACTATGACAGAGACGGTGAATTCGTTGAATATGATAATCTTATCATCAACATTTCCCACTACACGGTTACCCTTGAGGGGCATCACGTTGAAATGCCTCCAAAGGAGCTTGAGCTTCTCTACTTTATGGCAAGCCGCCCGAATCAGGTATTCACCAGAGAGCAGCTTCTGAATCAGCTCTGGGGCTACGAATTCATGGGTGACACAAGAACCGTTGACGTTCATGTCAAGAGACTCCGCGAGAAGCTCTCAGACAAATATAACTGGACTATTGCCACTGTATGGCGAATCGGCTACAAATTCGAGGTAAGATAAATGAAACATTCAATATTTGACAGGATCTATCTGTCATTTCTCCTTATTTTGATATTGTCCTTCGCTATACTGATAACATTTACCAGCATTTCAACGAAGAAGGCGCTGACCTCCGAGAGGGAAGAGACTCTGACAAATGAAGCCCAGCTTATCGCTTCACAGACTCTTAACTCTTATGTTTCCGGCGCATTTGATGCAACTGACGTATCAAGGCTCTTTACCTACTACGCCGAGGTCCTTAACTCGGATATCTGGTATGTTGACAAGAACGGCGTGATAATATCAAGCTCGGAGAGTTCCAAGAGGGGCGAGCTTCCTAACAGTATCTACAAGATCTACGGTGCCTACAAGCTTAACAAGAAGCATACCGAAACCGGCAACTTCCACGGCATCTATGATCAGGATATGATATCCATCAATATCCCTCTTACCTACCAGAAATATGATGATGACAATCAGCCTTTGGGTGAACCGCTGAATATGGGTGCTCTCATCATGCACTCGCCTTCGATGCAGCTCAATTCTCTTCTCAAAAATATATTCGGCATCGTTTATCTTCCGTGTCTGATAATAATCATCATTTCATTTACATTTATTCAGATCATTTCCAGAAAGGTCATGTCGCCGGTTAAAAAGCTTTCCACCGTTGCTACAGAATATTCAAAAGGAAACTTCGATACCAAGACTGACATCCATTCTGAGGACGAGATCGGTCAGCTGGCGCAGTCGATGGAATATATGGCGGATGAGCTTTCAAAGCTTGAGCAGTACCGCAGGGACTTCATCTCAAATATCTCCCACGATTTCCGCTCTCCTCTTACATCCATCAAGGGTTACGTAGAGGCGATCAAGGATGGTACTATCCCTCCTGAGAAGCAGGACCGCTATCTCGATATAATCTTAAATGAGACCCAGCGACTTACCAAGCTTACTACCGGTCTTCTGGATCTCAACAACCTTGAACAGTATGGTCCGTACCTTAAGCTGAAGGATTTCGACCTTATCGAGATCATCAAGCCTACTCTCAATACCTTTGAAATGAAGTGTATTGAGAAAAATATAGCAATATACCTCAATAACCACGCTGATCATACGATAGTAACCGCTGATAAGACCAAGATCCAGCAGGTAATCTATAACCTTATCGATAATGCGATCAAGTTTACTCCTGCAGGAAAAAAGATAACCGTTACTCTTACCGAGAAGAAGGAAAAAATCTTTATATCGGTACAGGATGAAGGTATCGGTATGTCAGAGGATACCCAGAAGAAGATCTTCGAAAGATTCTACAAGGGCGACCAGTCGCGTGGTAAGGATAAGCAGGGAACCGGTCTCGGTCTTGCGATAACCAAGGAGATAATCAAAGCTCATAATGAAAACATCGACGTTACAAGTACCGAAGGCGCAGGTTCAACCTTCACCTTCACGCTTACCAAGGCTCAGGAGAAGGCCTCAACGGATGTTATCTCATTATCAGGTATCATTGCAGGAAAATATGATGTGAAGGAATAACAATCCACCGCTAAAAACAAACTGCAGTGTTTTGTGAACATCACATCTTTTTATTTATTCTTTCTAAGCTCTGCGATAAAGTCTTCCATTCTGGAGATGGCTTCCTTAAGCTCATCGATAGAATATGCATAAGATATTCTCACGAAGCCCTCGCCGCTGCTTCCGAAAGCTGATCCCGGAACAACTGCAAGCTTTTGTTTCTTTAGAAGCTCTGTACAGAACTCCTCACTGCTCATATTAAATTCCTTGATGCATGGGAACACGTAAAATGCTCCATTTGGCTCAAAGCAAGGAAGTCCCATCCTCTCAAACTGCTTCAGAAGGAATCTTCTTCTTGCATCGTAGGATTCACGCATCTTTGCGATATCCTTATCGCCTTCTTTGACTGCATTTATGGCTGCATACTGGCTTGTTGTAGGTGCACACATTATAGCAAACTGATGGATCTTGGTCATCTGAGCTGCGATAAGTGCAGGTGCAAGCGCATATCCGAGTCTCCAGCCGGTCATTGCATACGCCTTTGAGAAACCATTTATTATAATGGTCCTCTCTGCCATACCAGGAAGGGCTGCTATAGAAAAATGACCACTCTCTCCGTAAGTAAGCTCAGAATATATCTCATCGGAAATGACGATGATATCCTTCTCGATAGCGATCTTTGCTATCGGAAGCAGCTCTTCTTTCGTCATTACAGCTCCGGTCGGATTATTTGGATATGAAAGAAGAAGCACCTTTGTCTTATCTGTTATCGCTCCGAGAAGCTCCTCCGGAGTAAGCTTAAACTTATTCTCATTCTTAAGCTCTATAATAACCGGCTTTCCACCTGCAAGAAGTGTACACGGAACATACGAAACATAGCTTGGCTCAGGGATTATCACCTCGTCGCCCGGATTGATAAGCGCTCTTAACGCAAGATCGATTCCCTCGCTTCCGCCGACTGTTATAAGACACTCTGTCTTCGGATCAAACTTACAGCCGTATTTTCTGTCATACCAGCTGCAGATCTCCTTTCTAAGCTCCAGAAGTCCTGAATTTGATGTATAGAAGGTCTTGCCCTTCTCAAGCGAATATATACCCTCATCGCAGATATGCCATGGTGTATCGAAGTCAGGCTCGCCAACGCCAAGTGAGATTGCGTCAGGCATTTCACTTACGATATCAAAAAACTTTCTGATTCCGGATGGTTTAAGACTAACCACCACATCACTCAAAGGATTTCTCATAAAACAACCTGTCTCCTTTCTTCAGTTCCTTTCTCCGACTGAAGGATCACGCCTTGATCCTTATACTTCTTCATTACAAAATATGTAGCTGTTGAAACAACCGAATCCATAGGTGCGATCTTGTTATATACAAACCGGGCTATCTCCTTCATATTCTCACCCTCGATGATGAGGATAAGATCATAAGAAGATCCAGACATAAGATATACTGCGCTTACTTCTTCAAAATTACTGATCCTTGCAGCTATCCTGTCAAAACCCTCGCCTCTTACCGGTGCGATCTTAACGCCGATCTGAGCCGTAACTCTGTCATCATTTCCGAATTTATCCCAGTTTATAACAGCATGATAACCGCCGATAATGCCCTGCTTCTCCATTTCAGCCATAGCTGCCGCAACCTCTTCCTCAGACTCTCCGAGCATAGCTGCAACATCCGCCGCCGCAAGGCGTCCATTCTTATCGATAATATTTAAAATCTTACGCTTAATCCCCTCATTCATCGTTTTGTACCTCCTTATATATCTCGTCTCCCTCCGGAAGATCGATAACTCTGTTTATCCTGAACTCTTCAGAATAAATACACCTCAGCTTCTCCTTGGTAAGTTCTCCCGCAGAAGCTGCCGGACATCCGCTTCCGAAAGTCCTTTCAAGCTCTGCTAAAACTTCCTTCTCTTTCTCCCGGCTGCAGACAGCCACAAGGCCTCCTGTTCCGCACAGCATGTACGGATTTACGCCCAGCCTCTCTGCCACCTCTATGGTCTCCTGCCTGATTGGAATATTCTCATGTCTCACCCTGATGCCTGTACCTGCCTTATCCGTTATCTGGTAAAGCGCCGCATAGATTCCTCCGTTTGAGACGTCATGGACATATTTTGCTCCGCCCCTGAAGCAGGCAAGTGCCGCCTCCTTTATCGTAAGAGGCTTATCATTTTTTATAAGAGCATCCTCAAGATAGCTCTCCGGCAGTTCCCAGCGAAGAAGCTCTCCATGCCTCATAATAAGATTAGATGTACCGTAATCTCCTGCATAGCCGCAAATGATGACTCTGTCACCGGCACACGGCTTCTCGCCCCGGTACACCTCTCTTCCGAGAAGGCTTACCTCAGCTAAAAATGCATCCTCCCTGAGAGCCGCCGATATCTTCGTATCACCGCCTGCGATAGCGATCATATCCTTTGCAGCACGTTCGGAAATCTCAGTCATCATATTTCTGACAACGCCTTCCTTGACCTTCTCGCCTACAGTAAGCTTGATAAATGCAGCCACCGGTTCTCCGCCGCCAGCATACATATTGTTGCAGGCTCTGATATATGCAAGATCAAGGACGCTTATGCCGGTTTTATCGGAAAGCAGTTTGATAAGTTCGCGGCTGTCCGAGAAACCTGTTGCCCAGGATACGTCTTCACCCTCTATATGAAGCAGAGCGGCATCATTTCCTATAGCCGCTCCGTCTCTGATAATATTTTTATCTTTATGTATATGCTTTAATATGCTTCTTTTAAGCACAAGCTCCGAGATAGTTCCTTTTTTCATCAGTGCTCCGTTTATTCACCGGCTGCATCGGCAGGTGAAGCCGGCTCAACCGTTTCCTCAGTGGTCTCTTCCGTACTTTCTTCAGTACTTTCACCACTGTCATCTCCCGAATCCTCAGAATCCTTCTTGTCGCCTTCCTCAGTAGTTGCTTCCTTGCCGTCGTCCTTAGGATTACGCTTGATGTGTCTGCTTGTTGCTGGATAAACACTGCTGTTGATCATTATCGACTCAACGCACTCTCCATCAATGTAAACATATTTCCAAAGCTCTGCTCTGTAGCCTCTGCTTGGCTCGATGGAAACCTCTTCCTCGCCTATCGGAATACTCTCATCCTTCTCGATGATGTCTTCGCCCGGCTCATAGATATCAGTAACATAAGACTCAAATGATATCGTTCTGTTGGACGGTCTTGTCTCCTTGCCGTAAATGTTGAATGTGATATATCCGCCGCTGCAGATAGCTTCGATATAAATAGGCGAATCATTGCTGTTGGTAAATACCATATCAAGATATCCGCCTGCGATAGCCGCATCATATGAAAGATCAACGTAGTGAACAGGCTGTCCGTGGCAGTCTCTCTGATCGATCTGGAGCTCTGCACGAAGTACAGCGTTATAAAGAGTTGTAGCAACCTGACATACGCCGCCGCCGTAATCCTCGTCTGTTCCGTCTCCTACGAATACAGTTGCCTTATAATATCCATTTTCAGCTGTGATAGGGCTGATGCCGTAATAAACTGAAAACTGGTCGCCCGGATACATGATCTTTCCGTCGATAAGCTCGGCCGCTCTCTCGACATTCTTCATTCTGTCTGCGGCACTGTCATAATCTGTAGTATAGCTTCCGAGAAGTGATGTGATATCCTTCAGGGAATCTGTCTTGTCATTATCTGTTTCCTTGAGAACAAGCTTTGTCTCAAATGATTTCTTATTATCCTGCTCTGTTATAAGCTTTGTGATCTCGTTTACCATTACCTCAAGATCCACGTTCATGCGCGCACCTGATGCAACAACCGAAACCGTTCCGTCATCCTTTTTAACCAGAGAGGTCTCAACGCCTTCATTTATCCTTGCGCCTATCTCACTGTTAATAACAGAAGACAGCTTATCCTTATTGATAGTGGCAGTGGTGCTGTAATCAACGCCCTTGCCCGACTCGATAGCTTTATTCTCCTTATATCTCTTAAGGATATCTCCGGAATTGCCGACCTTTACTGCATTTTCAACAGCGGTCTCGTAATCCAGTTTAAATCCGATGCTTCCGAGAGTTGTATTTACGTCGCCGTAGGTTGCGTCCTTGATGACGATCTCCTTTGCGGCAAGCTCTGTCTCCTTCTTATCCATAAGCTTCAGAGCATCAGCCTTTGACAGACCGCTCACATCAATACCGTCAATCTTTACGCCGGATCTTATCGCAGCCTCTCCTTCAGCATAAACTTTACCTGTATTTTTTCCGGAAGATGGAACCACAAAAAGGGTAACAGCAAATACCATTACCATAAATATTGCAAATATTCTTCTGTTGGCAAAAAAACTACTCTTTTTCATTTTCTTCATCTTCTATAATGCTGCAACCAGCATTCCTACAACCATTCCTGCAACTAAAAGTACGCAGATAACCATAGCTGCTATTCTTTTCTTTTTATTTCCTTTTTTACTGAAATCTACCATCGATAGTCTCCTTCCAAATAAAATGACCATTTTCCTATGCAGTCTCATAACACAATCTATCACTAGTTAATGGATTTTACAATTAATTTTTTGCAAAATTGGTGATTTTTGTGTATCGCCCAATAATCCGTTCTTGCCAAAGTGTTTTTTAGACTGATTCTACTGTTTCACTTTAGCCGCCGACTTACATACCTCGCGGAGCACACATTCAGCGCATTTCGGTCTTCTCGCGATACATACCTTCCTGCCGTGTGCGATAGCCTGGATATTAAAGAGTATCCACTGCTCCTTCGGAAGGACCTTCATCAGATCAAATTCAACTTTGACCGGATCATCATTTTCAGTAAGTCCGAGCAGCTTTGAAACTCTCTTAACATGAGTATCCACAACTATACTCGGCTCATTATATACATTTCCCCTCACCACATTGGCTGTCTTTCTTCCGACCCCCGGAAGTGCAGTGAGAAGATCTATGTCAGAAGGAACCTCTCCGTCATATTTTTCAAGAAGCATCTTCGCGCAGGCTATGATATTGGTTGCTTTATTCCTGTAAAAGCCCGTGGAGAAGATATCCTTCATCAGTTCATCAAGATCTGCATCAGCAAAGCTTTTCACATCAGGATATTTCTTAAAGAGCTCCTTTGTGACCATATTTACACGGTCATCAGTACACTGAGCCGAAAGGATCGTGGCAAAAAGCAGCTGCCAGGGCTCCTCATAATGAAGATATGTATGCAGATTTGTTCCGTATTCTTTGTTAAGGATCTCTGTAACCTTTACCGCACGTTCCTTTTTCGTCATTACTGCTGCCTTTCTTCGTGTATATACGTTCCAACCATATAATCAATGAACTGCTGGGCAGTTCTTCCTGAAAGTCCGCCGTGGGACATTTCCCATTTGTTTGCCTCTGCTGTAAGCTTCTCCTCGTCTATCGAAAGCTCAGGGCACGCTGCTGCAAGTCCCTTTACTATACCGAAGAACTCCTTCTGGTTAGGCTTTCCGTAATTGATCGTAACACCGAAACGGTCAACCAGCGAAAGTTTCTCCTGCATAGTATCCGAATGATGCTTGTCCATATCGTAATCATTCTGGTCATTCCAGGTCTCTTTGATAAGATGACGGCGGTTTGATGTTGCATAGATCAGCACATTGTCCGGCTTCTCCTCAAGTCCACCCTCGATGACTGCCTTAAGATACTTATATTCAGTCTCAAAATCTTCAAATGAAAGATCATCCATATATATAATGAAACGATAATTTCTGTTCTTTACCTCAGAGATAACTGCCGCAAGATCTGAAAGCTGTGCCTTGAATATCTCTATCATTCTGAGTCCGCGGTCATAGTATTCATTTATAATAGCCTTGATGCTTGTGGATTTTCCGGTACCTCTGTCGCCATAGAGAAGACAGTTGTTTGCCTTTCTTCCTTCAACAAAGGCTTCGGTATTGTCTCTAAGCTTCTTCTTCTGGATCTCATATCCGATAAGCCTGTCGAGAGACGCCTCCTCGGAATTCTTGATAGCATTGAAATTAAGCGCTCCGTCATCGCCTCTGTTTACTCTGAAGGCCTTGTTAAGTCCGAACACTCCAACGCCATGCTTCTTATAAAAATCCGTCACAAGATCAAATATCTCTTTCTCATTCTTAGCAGCAGCTATACCGTCGCTGATACGTCTGACATATTTGCTGACATTTCTGTTGAATACCTGTTCTCTCTTCTCAATCGAAGTATAATTCGTGATGACAGAAAAGCAGTCTATTCCAAGCTCCTTCTCAAGCCCAGTGAAATCATACTCTGCAAGCTCCTTGAATATCTTCATATCGCCAAGAGCAAAACGGTTAACGCTTCCGTCGCTTGCTCCCGCCCTCTCACAGGTAAGGCTGAACGGATTCTCGTTCATTATAAGATAAAATGCGATATAATCCCTCCAGAGGTTTTTATCAAAGGCATAGCTTGTGGCTACCTCGAGCAGCTTTCTTATCTCTCCGTAAATGCGGCTTACCGCGGTATCCCTGTCTATCACCTTGTTGTCATATTCATAAATAATACGTGAAACGCCTGACAGTATGCTGTCGCCCTTCTCATCTCTGTACATTACAAGTTTAGCTAGCTTTTTATACATCTTTTTGTCCTCTTGTTTTTACCTGATAAATCTATTGTTAGTTCTTTATTTTTTTTGTTTATTATATATCTTCTATTTTTTGTTTTCTTTTTTCAGTTTATTTTTCTTGTTTGACTTCCTGTTTACTGCTCTTTTTTGATTTATTGTTCTTTATATTCTTCACGCCTTAAGTATTTCCAGCAGATATTCATACATTCTCTCAGCCGAGCTTATCGAAAGATGCTCATTTACTGTATGAACATCAAAAAGATCTGGGCCAAATGATATCGCATCAAGTCCCGGAAGCTTATCTGCAAGCAGTCCGCACTCAAGTCCTGCATGTATCACTGTCACTTCAGGCTTTCTTTCGTACATCTTCTCAAATACATTTACCATCTTATCTCTGAGCGCTGAGCTTTCCTTATATTCCCAGGCCGGATATTCGCCGTGGAAGCTTATAGCCGCGCCGTAATTCTCAGCTATTAGGCTCACTCTCTCTGCGAGCGCCTTCTTAGCACTGTCAACAGAGCTTCTGAGTGCATAGGTAAGTATCATTTCATCCTTCTCGGTCTTTACTATACCAAGATTAAGCGAGGTTTCAACAAGTCCCTCGATGTCTCCTGACATTTTAACTATACCGTTCGGCAGTGCAAGGATAAGTCCCAGAGCCTTCTTCATGCATGCAGCATCAAGTGCCGCAAATGGTTTTTCCTCTCCGGCTCTATACTCTTCAAAGATAAGCTTTATGCCGCCGTCGGTATTTCTGTATTCATTTCTGATCTCCTGCTCTATCTTAGAAAGCTTTTCAGTTATCGGAGCCTTATCGGCTTTTGCTGCATAAAGTATTGCCTCTGCCTCGAAAGGAATCGCGTTATCCTTTCCGCCGCCCGAAATGGAGACAAGTCTTATATCAAAGCTCTGACCGATCAGCTGAAGCAGTATTCTTGCAAGAGTATGGTCAGCATTTATCCTCTGCTTATCTATCTCTGAACCTGAATGTCCTCCGAGAAGACCGGTTATTCGAAGCTTATATATCTCAGCATTTTTATAGAAATCCCTCTCAGCTTCAACAGCATCTTCTGTTTCTGCGGCTTTCTCTGCAGCTTTCTCTAAGCCTTTTTCTTCTATCCTTGTAAGCGGAAATGCTATTCTCGCCCTCATTCCTCCGGCGCATCCGGCAAGAAGTATTCCTTCTTCCTCGGAATCTACATTTATAAGCTGCCTTCCCTGAAGAGGCGATACATCAATACCTGCGGCGCCCTCCATTCCGACTTCCTCAGAAACGGTAAATACCATCTCAAGTCTCGGAAGGGCTATATCCTTCTCGTCAAGGATAGCCAGCATATAAGCAACCGCTATTCCGTCATCTCCTCCAAGAGTAGTTCCTCTCGCTCTTATATGATCGCCGTCGATATAAATATCCAGCGGATCCTTCGTAAAATCATGGGTTGAGTCCGGTGTTTTCTCATTTACCATGTCAATATGTCCCTGCAGTATCACCGCCGGCTCATTTTCTCTTCCGGCATCGGCTTCTCTTATGATAATGACATTGTAAAGGCTGTCCTGGATAACCTTAAGTCCTCGCGCCCTTCCATATCCGGCAATGTAATCACTCACTGCCTTTTCGTTATAGGAGCCTCTCGGTATTCTTGTCAGCTCCTCAAAAATCTCAAATACTCTCTTCGGCTTCAGCCCTGATAATACGCCCATCTCTCCAGTCCTTTCCTGCATGCTTTTTTCACGCCATTTCACCCATTTAACACGAAGTACCCGTAAGCTTCCGGCATCCTCCTGTCCATTCACGGGTTTTATTAATATATAAAATTTCCCACATATATCTGTTAAGAAATATGTGGGAAAAATGAAGTAATCTTTATAAAATATTATTTCTCAGACTGCATATATTCATCCATAGCCTTGGCAGCAGCTTTACCTGCACCCATAGCAAGGATAACTGTTGCAGCACCTGTAACAGCATCTCCGCCTGCGTAAACTCCCTTTCTAGAGGTAAGTCCTGTAGCTTCGTCAGCGATGATACCGCCCCACTTCTCTGTATCAAGTCCTTCAGTTGTTGACTTGATAAGTGGATTTGGAGATGTACCGATAGACATGATCATGCAGTCGCATTCGATCTCATTAAATGCGCCCTCAACAGGAACCGGCTTTCTTCTTCCTGACTCATCCGGCTCAGAAAGCTCCATCTGCTGGCACTTGACAGCCTTAACCCAGCCATTTTCGCCGATAACCTCAACAGGGTTGTTAAGGAATGCAAACTTGATTCCTTCTTCCTCTGCATGCTCAACCTCTTCTGCTCTTGCAGGAAGCTCTTCCTTGGTTCTTCTGTAAACGATAGTTACGTCTGCACCAAGTCTCTTTGCGCATCTTGCAGCATCCATAGCAACGTTTCCGCCGCCGACTATAACAGCTCTCTTCGGACGCATGATAGGAGTCTTGGAATCATCAAGATAAGCCTTCATCAGGTTGATTCTTGTAAGGAATTCATTTGCTGAATATACACCGTTAAGGTTCTCACCAGGAATATTCATGAACTTAGGAAGTCCTGCACCTGAACCGATGAATACTGTCTCATATCCAAACTCGTCCATAAGCTCGTCTATAGAAATTGTCTTACCAACAACAACATTTGTTTCAATCTTTACGCCCATAGCCTTAAGACCGTCTATCTCCATCTTAACGATGAACTTAGGAAGTCTGAACTCTGGGATACCATATGCAAGAACACCGCCTGCAGTATGAAGTGCTTCGTAGATAGTAACCTCATAACCCTTCATTGCAAGGTCTCCGGCACAGGCTAGTCCTGAAGGGCCTGAACCGATTACAGCAACCTTATGTCCGTTAGAAGCCGGCTTCTCAGGAAGCTCCTTAACGCGTGCATTATGATAATCTGCAACGAATCTCTCAAGACGTCCGATAGCAACAGGCTCACCCTTGATGCCTCTTACGCACTTCTGCTCGCACTGTGACTCCTGTGGACATACACGTCCGCAGATAGCAGGAAGAGAGGTAGACTGTCTGAGGATCTTATAAGCCTCATCGAAATTACCGTTCTTAACTTCATTTATAAATGCAGGAATATCGATCTGTACAGGACAGCCTGAAACGCAAGGCTTGTTCTTACAATTGAGACATCTCTTTGCCTCATCTATAGCCATCTCCTCAGTATATCCAAGTGCAACTTCTTCGAAGTTCTTGTTTCTTACATCAGGATCCTGCTGTGGCATTTTATTCTTTACTAATGACATATTTGGCATTTCCATCTCTACTTTACCTCCATCTTTAATAAATTGCAGGCCTCTTCACGAGCCTTCTGTTCAAATGGTTTGTAAGTAGCCGAACGAGCCATTGCCTCGTCAAAATCAACAAGAAATGCATCAAAATCAGGTCCGTCAACGCAGGCAAACTTTGTCTTTCCGCCTACTGTAAGACGGCAGCCGCCGCACATTCCTGTTCCGTCAACCATGATAGGGTTCATGCTTGCGATTGTTTTTATATCATATTTCTTTGTAACCAGGGTAACAAACTTCATCATGATGAGTGGTCCGATAGTAATTACTACATCGTACTTCTCACCTGCCTGAATAAGCTTTTCAAGCGCTTCTGTTACAAGTCCCTTCTCACCTGCAGAACCATCGTCTGTCATAAGAATGCACTTGTCACTTACTGCCTTGAATTCATCCTCAAGGATTATAAGATCTTCACTTCTGAAACCGATGATCGAATGCACCTCTGCACCGATCTCATGAAATTTCTTTGCAACAGGATAAGCGATGGCACATCCAACGCCGCCTCCTACAACTGCAACCTTCTTGATTCCCTCAGTCTCTGTAGCTCTGCCAAGAGGTCCGACAAAATCAGTTATGTAGTCGCCTTCATTTAATGCATTAAGTGTTTCTGTTGCTCCACCAACTATCTGGAAAATAATCGTGATAGTGCCCTTCTCGCGGTCATAACCTGCGATTGTGAGCGGAATGCGCTCTCCGTCCTCTGTAGCACGAAGAATAATGAATTGGCCAGGCTCAGCCTTTCTTGCAACCAGCGGTGCATCCACCTCCATAAGTGTTACCGTTGGATTAAGAGCCTTCTTCTGAATGATCTTATACATTTTTTTCTCCCTTTAATTGCCCTTTTTATAAAGACGCTCTCTTTTGAAGCTTTATTTCAATGATCATACTATCATAAATGAAGAAGCCTACTCTCTGCGCCGGATTAAAATCCCGGCAGCTTTTTCATTATGCCCCGTCTCCGCATGAAGCCATGATCATGAAAATTTAAAATTTCGGTTGCTATTATACAGTATAACCCACAAATACTTCAAGGCTTTTATTTGAAATAAATGCCTAAAAAGTTCTTAAAAGTTATTGTAATCATTTACATTTCCATAATCAGCGGTATTTCCAAAGCCCTGATCACTGTATCCTCTGTCTTCTCCCTCTTCTCCACCATAGGAAGAAGCACCATTTTCATTGCCTGTATAATCGCCTGTCTGCGCATCATTCTGATAGCCTGAATAATCCGGCTGCTGTGCACTGTTCTGGTAGCCTGAATAATCCGGCTGCTGTGCACTGTCCTGATAGCCTGAATAATCTGCCTGCTGTGCACTATTCTGATAACCTGAATAATCCGGCTGCTGTGCACTACTCTGGTAGCCTGAATAATCCGGCTGCTGTGCACTGTTCTGGTAGCCTGAATAATCCGCCTGCTGATTGTCTGCAGCGCTGCCGTATTCTCCGCCTGCTGCCATTGAAGGCGCCTGCTGTCCCCAAGGAACTGCATTGGCTGCGGCTGCATTTCTCTCCTCCTCAAGCTCTGCCTTTCTTCTTCTGACAGCGTTAAGAACGGAATTAAAATTATTCTTTGCTTCATTTGCCAGTCCCTCGTTATATCCGAAGATGACATATGGCGCATTCTCATGCATTGCTGTGATTATATCATCCATATTTCCCTTAGAGAGAGGAACCATAATATTCTTTTTGTTAACATCAAGGAAGCTTATCTGATAAGTAGTTGTAGTACCGGTATTGATAATTCCATACGCCTTATGCTGTGTATTTGTAACCTTTCCGTATACCCATACAAGATACTTATAGAAGAAGATCCTTGGAGTAAAGCCCTCAAACAGTACGAAGTCGTCAGCAACAAGAACATTGCCGAATCTCTTTGCGGTCTTAAGCTCGTTCGCGATGATTCCAGGATCCATGCCTGAAACAGCTACATTTTCAAGTACCTGCTTTCTGCTCTTTCCGCCGCTTGCTGTGATGAAAAGATATACCGAAAAGCCTATGAGGAAGATTCCACTAAGTACCATTACCCAATCAGTCACCTTCATCATTCTTGGGAATGTCTTATACTCGATAGTCTTGTAAACCATCCTGTCCTCAAGGTAGCTTCTTGAGCTTGCATCTGAATCTAATTCGAAAAGTGCTTCTCTGAATACCTTCTTCTCGTCGCTCTTCATATCGCGGACACGTCCTGCGCCGGAGATATAAACAAACTGATTTGAACCGCTGTCATATGAATCCCAGTAAGCCTTACTTACCTTCTCAGCGATATCTACATCCTTCTTGGCAAAATACATACCCATCAGGATCAGCTCCTGAGGATTTGTCTTATCTCTCAGAATAAGTACATAGCCGGAACCCTTGTTGTCATAGCCATACTCTCCGAGCAGCTCATATACATCATTAAATTTATAATATCCATTCTTAATGGTGTCCTGATTGCAATCCGCAAGATCCTTGCTTGCAAATGTATATCCGATGAAAATCCTTCCGCCAATCAGTGTAAGTGCTATTCCTAACAGGAGCAGGGCTATTCCCACCTTGACTCTTGACTTCTTTGTTTTCTTAAATACCAACTCTTCAAACTCTTTCATTTTATATTACCTCTTAAAACATTACTAAAAATATACTGAGCATTACGCTTTTGCATAACGCCCTTAACTCAGGCCGCAAGATTTGAATACATCATTTTGTACGCCTTGTCGCTTATCTCCTGAGTTGACATCTTCTTTACCTCGTCGGCATCAATAACCCCGAGGATGTCAATATCAACCTTGATCCTTTTGAACATAAACCTTCTGAATACCCTGTCGCTGTTCTTGATGGTCATTACCGCCACCGGACAGTGAGCCTTCTTGGCTATCTTGAAAGCTCCAGCCCTGAAAGGAAGAAGCGGAGTTGCACTCTTATTCTCCATTCCCTCAGGATAGATTCCCAGATTGCAGTGCCCTGATTTAATATAATGGGCCGCCTTATTAATGGTATCTACTGCATTTCTGGCGTTTTCCCTGTCAAGATCGAGGCAGCCGACCGCCTTCATGTATCTTCCGACAAATGGTATCTTAAGATTTTCCTTCTTGGATACATAAGCCATATTGTACTTCTTGAATCTTGTGATCCCGATAAGAGGATCGAATATCGATCTGTGATTGCAGACAAGCAGGAAATTGCTCTCCGGGAGCTTCTCCTTGCCGCTTATCCTGATCTTAAATCTGAATGAATCAACAAAAACCTTGAGAGTCAGCAGGCCGAACCACCTGTAGAAGGTATGTATACTCTTCGGAAGCTTTTTCTCATTAATGGTTGCTCCTACCAGACAGAAAATGCCTACGTGAAGAGCAAACAAAGCTATATAACCGCTTATCGTCATTGCCCCCACCAGAAAATAACCGGTCAGTTTCTTAAAAAGATGTTTCGATAAGCCATATAGAATTGCTGTTATTAGACTTACCCCAAAATAGATCAAATGTAGCATATTATTCCTCTTAACCTTTAAAAGCGTTATTGCATTTTTTCTTCCGCATCATCAAGATCACGGTAACCGTACATTTTAACAGTGTTTTCCATTATTTTAATGGTAAGATTTATATTACTCCTGCAGAGAGAAGCGATGAACCTTCCGTACATGAGAAGCATCCTATCGCTGTAGGAATACAGCTCGCCTCTCTGGTAGGTTTCAGACGAAGTATCAAAGCCTCTGTCATCGGATGTATGTATCAGCCTTGCATTCTGCGAAAGGCGCGGATACTTCGCCGCAAATTCCTCCATCCATCCGGTTTCAATCTTTGTCAGTTCACTAACAAGCTTCTTTTTATTCTCCGGAACCGGCGGCAGCTTGTCTTTGATACGCTTAAACTCCTCCGGTGCAGTGGTTTCCATCATATAACCGTATTTCTCGGTTATCATATTTCTGCCCTCTGAGATAACACCTTCAAAGTCCGTGATGTACTGAACAAGCATATCCTTGGTCCATGTCAGATACTGGCTCATTCGCATTATCCTGAAGGTAGGCCAGTTGTTCTGGCACTCAGCACGTCCGCCCTGGTTATTCACCGCATCAAAGGCACGGAACTCAACCCGAGCAGCCTCCTCAGCAAGCTTCGGCACGTCCATCATGAAGATTTCTGACTTACGTCTGAAATTCTCCGCATAATCAGGAAGGAAGGTACTGTCGCCCCAAACTATTCCCTGATCCTTTACCTCACGAAGCACGGTAAAGCAGAGCTTTTCGAAATAGCGCTGCAGTCTGTCCGTATCCCTGACATCAGAAAGCTCTATATCATCTATAAGCCTGCCAAGATATGAAATGTGCGGCAGACCGTTTATTCCTCTTCTAAGCCATTTTTCATGCGGTGCATAAACCGCATTCAGCAGGTAAATGAGCTGCAGTGCATCTCTTACCGCGCTGTCTCTTACAAGAGCCGCTGCAGTATAGTCCTTTCTAAGGCTGACTCTCTTAAAATTATACTGAGCTTCTCTTCCGAGCATAGTGAAGAGATTTGCGATCTTGAGAAATCTTACATACGGAGGGAAATTCATCTTAAGTCTTGCCCTTACAGCAGAGAATTCGCCAAGATCATCTCTATATACCTCACCATTAACTGCCGCAGCAAGTCCTGCGTCATCACAGGTAAGATAGTCTCCATCATTTACCGGTCCGTATGGGAAGCCTGTATGCTCCTCATAAAAATCCGAAATCTTTCTGACACCGGTACGTTTCTTCGCAAGATCATTTCTGTAGCTGCTCTGTATATCCTCTGCCTTAAGAGAATTCTTCTCAGAAACGCTTTTTATATATTCATTTAAAATGTTTTCGTATTCCTGTGACAGGCTCTCGCCTATCTTCTCATAATCCTCGTCCGTAAGCCACATAGAAAAGCCCGGTCCGAAATCATGATCTCTTGAAAGGCTGTCATCAAATCCAAAGCATTCTGAGCCTGAGCCTGCCTTTCCGACAGCTATCCTTCCTGCGTACTGCGGGAATTTTTCTTCTATCATTTTCTTTCCGAAGGTTTCATAAAAATCTCTGGAAAGCTTAAGTCCAAAACCTTCATCAGAAGCTCCGTCAGAATCCTCTGCACGCTGCGATCCAGTGTTTCCTGCAGCACCGGAAGCATCTGCTTCTCCTTCAACACCGGAAGCCCCAATTTCTCCTTCAGCACCGGTTTTCGTATCACGAAGGCTCTTCAGCTTCTCTTCTATCCGCTTATAATCATCATTCTGTCCGATGTAGCCCTCCACCATTTCCATGGCGCGAAGATATCCTTCCTCAGCAGCCTTTTTGTTGCCAAGATATGCATCAACATCAGCAAGTCCTGTGATTGCAGCAGCATGATGAGTATCCGATGCCTTTTCATCGGTAAATATCTCCACCGCTTCGGTAAGATCTACGATAGCCGCACCGTACTCTCCAAGCTTAATCTCGCAGTTACCGAGATTTGCCAGAGTTACGGCAGTCTCAAATTCCTTATGCGGAGTGTCCCTGCAGATGGAAAGAGCTCTCTCTAAAGCCTCTGCAGCCTTGTCGTAACGCTCAAGCTCCTGATATAGAAGCGCAACGTTGTTGTTTGCCTCGGCAAATTTAAAATCATTCGGCGGAAGCGTCGCATGAAATATTGAAAAGACCTCTGCATATTTTTCGGCTGATTCCTTATACTGTCCTGCTGCTCTTCTGACCGTTGCAGCATTAAGAAGCGTCATTGCGTAAGGAATGGTACCTTCCATACCAATCTCCTTCATGATGCGTTCTGCCTCATCTCCACAGCTTACTGCCTTCTCATGGAGACTTTTCTCTCTGTAGAAGCCCATCATTTCATTTAAAATGGTAACTCTTGCGCCCTTGTCTCCTTCGGCATCGCTTTTATCCAGCCAGCTGTCGAAAAAATCCGGTATCTCGGAAAGCCTGTCTGTATTATAAAGTTCTGATAATCCTGTGAAAAAATCCTGTAATTCCATATCTGCCCTTTCGAAAAATCTACTATCATATCACGGTTAATATAGAAAAGGTTTACTAGACATCATTACATAACATGAAAGCAGGAATCAGAAAACCGAAAGTCCTGCAAACAGTTTTATATTAACACGCATATCATAAAACAAGCAAGAAAAAGTTAATTTTAAAAAGCAGCGATTCCTCAAGGTATGCCCCGGTTTCCCGGTCATGCGTCAAGGTGTCGCTGCTTTTATATAAAAATATTTATTTACTCTGAGAAGCCGCCGGCTTCTGCTTAACATTTCTTCCGATTATCTCCGATACATCGGTGATAGTGGTAAATGCATTTACATCAAGCGAATTGATGAACTTTCTGATCTCAAATATCTCGGCTCTTGTAACAACACAGTACAGTATATCCTTTTCCGTACCGCTTATAAGTCCTTCGCCTCTGATAAATGTAACTGTTCTTCCGAAATTCTTGTGAAGTCCGTTTGCGATCTTCTCACCATCATCAGTGATGATCATTATCGCCTTCGCCTGTTCCCAGCCGATTTCGACGATATCTATCACCTTTGAAGTGATAAAATACATCAGCATGGAATACATGCCTCTGTCCAGTCCGAACATTGCTCCCGCAACTATATAAATGATGATATTTATGGCAAGAACTATATTTCCGACTGAAATCTTGGTCTTTCTGTTGATAAGTATTCCGACTATCTCGGTTCCGTCCAGACAGCCTCCGCTTCTAAGGACAAGTCCTACGCCGGCTCCAAGGAGAACTCCTCCGAAAACCGTTGCAAGAAGCAGATCCTCTGTGGCGTCCTTCATGTTATGAAAGACCTTTGTCATCGAAGCGAACAGTATCATCGCATACGCTGCTTTAAGGATAAAGCCTTTGCCAAGTTTTCTGGATGCATATATCAGAAATGGTATGTTAATCGCTGCGATAAGGATTGCAAGCGAAATGCCTGTAACATTTCCAATGATCATACTTATACCGGTGATCCCTCCGTCGAAGATATTATTCGGTACGAGGAATTCCTCCAGGCTGAAGGCGGCTATCACCGCTCCGGCCGTGACCATTATCATCGGAATAACATTATTTCGAATAATCTGATAAAGCCGCTTCATAATCGGTTCCCAACTTTCCTGTTTCAGGAATAAACGCTACAGCGTCACCAAGAATAAGTTTAGCTGCCTTGTAGAAGCCGTCATAATCCGTATCTCTGCTGTTCATCACAAACTTCATGTTGCCGCTTTCATCAACAATACCTGTTGTGAACTTGGTACATTTTGCCTTGCCGTCCTTAACGGTGATAGCGTGATATTTTTCCTCTGCAGGAGAAGATGTCTGGTAGATTGAAGCGAAATTGCCATCTTCCTTATATTCAAGACGTCCGACTGTCATCACATAAGAAACCTTGCTTCCATCAAATGTAAATACATGTGAGATAAGCTCTCCGTAAACTATAAGCTCAGGAATATCATTTCCATCCATATCATATACAGAGTAGCTTGTAGGTGTGTCCTTGCTGTAATCTGCACTGCTTACAGGATAATACTTCTTAAGAGGATTTCCTGAATCCATTGCAGCCTTGATGTTCTTCTCATAGTCATTAAGGAAGGCCACATAAGCATCAACCCAGACAGGATTGAATCCTGCAAGTGCATCTGCTTCAGCGATCTCAGTTCCGAAGTTAGCCTTGATCTCCTCATAAAGCTTAACTGCAGAATCCTTATCCTTTGCCTGTCTATATTCTTCGAACTTCTTATTATAGTAAGCTGTACCATCTGTAACAGCCTTATCCTTAACTGCATCAAGCTGTGCCTTAAACTCTGAATAAGCCGCCTTGCTTCCGTGATTGTCAAGGCACTGGTTATAGAGATTGATAGCCTGATTGTAGTCTTCTCTTCCTACAGCAGCCTCCATATCATCAAGAAATGACTTTACAGCCTCATAGGACTGAAGCTCTTCCTTGATATCTGAAGCATAGGTAGACTCAACATCTCCGAGATAGAAATTATCTTTGATAAGTCCGGCTTCTGCCAATACCTTAGAACCATCATACGAACCATTCTTATATGCTTCATAATGAAGCTTAAGAAGCTCGTCAAAATAATCTGCGATCTGCTTCTGGTAGTCAGCCTGACTCTCCTTCTCGAAATACTCAAGATATCTGATATTCTCAGTCTGACCTTCTGCATTTACTCCTTCAGCGATGATGAAATAAATCTCTCTGATTGCCTGATCGTCAATGCCTTCTGAAGCTACTGTATCTAATGCCTTCTTAAGCTCAAGCTTGTTAGCCTGCTTGAAGCATTCCTCAGACATTCCATAAAAATCTTCAACATTCTCAACTGCGATGAGAAGCTTCTTCAGCTCATCGTAGCTGACCTTGCCTGCGATATAATCATTTGTCTTCTTTACGATAAGATCTCTGACCTTCTCTTTGGCTGTGTCCTTCTTGCTGTCAGAAAGATCATTCATCGCAGAGGCCGCGCCCTTGCTGTCAAACTCAGCAATCTTGTCCACAACCTTATTCGTCTTCATAGCAGGAAGAAGTACAAGTATAGAGAAAACTATCTCTGCTGCGAAGAGAACCAGTGAAATAACTGTAATTATAAGCCACTTCTTATTATTCTTCATATTTCAGATCCTCCTATTCTTCCGTACTGTCAGGAGTTTCTGCATTATCAAGAGACTCTTCTGCTGCTGATACAGCAGTTACTCCCTTGTCAGCTGCTCCCTTGTAATTCTTCGCATAATCTGAGAAGAAAAGGTTTATAGCAAGCAGAACACCTACTGCGATAAGGCCTGCTATAGCTGCTATCATAGAAACGAGACCGGCAATCTTAAGTCCCTTGCCATCGGAATTACCCGACTTTGAACCATTCGGCTGTGGGAACTGTGTAAGGTTGCCTGTTCCTCCAGGAAGTGTTCCTGTTCCGCCGGCAAGCGGTCCGTTTCCTCTCTGAAGTGCTCCGGTTCCGCCAGAAAGTGTTCCTGTTCCGCCGGCAAGCGGTCCGGTTCCGCCCTGTGGAGCGTTGCCCTGAAGTGCGCCTGTAGGTGATGGAACATTCATCTTAAGTCCGCTCGGTGTAGAGCCGTTAGGCATTGGACCATTTGGTACAGGACCGTTTGGTCTCGGGCCTCCCTGCATTGGTGGTACAGGGCCATTTGGCATTGGACCGTTTGGTCTCGGGCCTCCCTGCATTGGTGGTACAGGGCCGTTTGGCATTGGACCGTTTGGTCTCGGGCCTCCCTGCATTGGTGGTACAGGGCCGTTTGGCATTGAGCCGTTTGGTCTCGGGTCTCCCTGCATTGGTGGTACAGGGCCATTTGGTCTCGGTCCTCCCTGCATTGGTGGTACAGGGCCATTTGGCATTGGACCGTTTGGTCTCGGACCTCCCTGCATTGGTGGTACAGGGCCATTTGGCATTGGACCGTTTGGTCTCGGGCCTCCCTGCATTGGTGGTACAGGGCCGTTTGGTATTGGGCCGTTTGGTCTCGGGCCTCCCTGCATTGGTGGTACAGGACCATTTGGCATTGGGCCGTTTGGTCTCGGGCCTCCCTGCATCGGTGGTACCTGGCCGTTTGGCATTGGACCGTTTGGTCTCGGGCCTCCCTGCATTGGTGGTACAGGGCCATTTGGTTTAGCTCCGTTTGGCATCGGTGGTACCGGCTTTGCTTCTTCCTTCTTAGGAGCATCAGCAGACACGAATCCATCCTTTGCCGCCTGCGGAGTCTCAGGCTTATCATTTTCAAAATTAAGCATTTCAGCTGTAAGCACAGTTGTTCCTGCTTCTCCAAGAGGATCAACCAGACTGGAAAGCTCAGTTATCTGTTCTTTTTTCGGTTTTTTCTCTGTAAAAATGTTATCAATGGCATCGTCTATATCCAGAGTAACATCTTTATCTTTACCTTCAATACCCATTTTGTCCTCCTTTATCATATAGTTTATAAACCTTAACTTATCATTGCACCTGCCGGCATATCCTTCTCTGCTGTAAGAAGTGACAGATTGCCTTCAAAATCCTCTGCGCAGAGGAGCATTCCTTCAGAAAGCACTCCTGCAAGCTTTGTCGGCTTAAGATTTGTTATAACAACAACCTTACGTCCTACCATGTCTTCCGGCTTGTAATATTTCTTGATGCCGGAAACGATCTGAAGTGTTCTTCCTGCTATCTTAACCTGAGAGCAGATAAGCTTCTTTGATCCCGGAACATCCTCACATTTAATAACTTCACCCATCTGGAGCTGCATTTTGTCAAACTCCTCAATGGTTATCATTTCCTTAACCGCTGCTTCAACAGAAGGGATCTCATTGTTTTCCGGCTCCTGTACAGTCTTTGTCTTCTTAACAGGCTCAGGCTGCTTTGCAGGGAACTTTGCCTCGATCTCCTTAAGCTTCTCCTCTATATCAAGTCTTGCGAAAAGCATCTCAGGCTTCTCAACAACCTTGTTGTTCTGAGGATAAAGTCCGAAGCTTCCGAGCTCTGTAACCTTACGTGGCTGTGTATTCAGCTGTGCAAATATCTTCTCAGCTGTCTCAGGAAGGAATGATGACAGAAGTGATGCACCGATAGTGATGCCTTCTACAAGGTTGTAAAGAACAGTCTTAAGTCTGTCCTCCATGTCACCTTCCTTAGCAAGAGCCCATGGCATTGTCTCATCTATATACTTGTTGCATCTCTTGAAAAGGTTCCAGATCTCTGTTATGGCATCTGCTACACGAAGCTTGTCCATAGCATCATTTACTCTGAGCCTTGTGCCAAGGATGTAATTCTTATATTCATCATCCGGCTCGATGCTGATTCCGCCATCGGATACAACGCCGCCGAAATATTTATTTACCATTGAAACTGTTCTGTGAACAAGGTTTCCGAGAGTATTTGCAAGATCAGAATTAATTCTCTCCATAAGGAGCTCCCATGAGATAATACCATCATTATCAAATGGTGTCTCATGAAGCACGAAATATCTGACTGCATCTACACCGAAGAGATCAACCATATCATCTGCATAGAGAACATTTCCCTTAGACTTGCTCATCTTGCCGTCGCTCATATTGAGCCAAGGATGTCCGAATACCTGCTTTGGAAGCGGAAGATCCAGAGACATCAGCATGATCGGCCAGTAAATGGTATGGAATCTAAGTATGTCCTTACCGATAAGGTGCAGGTCAGCCGGCCAGTACTTGTCGAAAAGCTCGCCGTTTGCTCCGTCAACATCATAACCGAGACCGGTGATGTAGTTTGAAAGAGCATCTATCCATACATAAACGATATGCTTTGTATCAAAATCAACCGGGATACCCCATTTAAATGAAGTACGTGATACACAGAGGTCCTGAAGGCCCGGCTTGAGGAAGGTATTTACCATCTCATTCTTACGTGCTTCCGGCTGTATAAAGTCAGGATGATCCTCGATGTACTTGATAAGTCTGTCAGCATACTTACTCATTCTGAAGAAATATGCCTCTTCCTTTGCCGGCTTAACAGGTCTGCCGCAGTCAGGGCAGCATCCGTCAACAAGCTGGCTCTCTGTCCAGAAGGATTCACAAGGTGTACAGTAAAGTCCTTCGTACTCTCCCTTGTAGATATCTCCCTTGTCGTACATTTTCTTGAATATCTTCTGAACCTGAACCTCATGATACTCATCAGTTGTTCTGATGAACTTATCATATGAAGTATTCATGATATCCCAGATTCTCTTTATCTCTCCGGCCTGCTCGTCAACAAATTCCTTTGGTGTTGAGAAGTTCTCAAAAGCCTTGGTCTCGATCTTCTGACCATGCTCATCAGTACCTGTCTGGAATCTGACGTCATAACCTGTAAATCTCTTATATCTTGCTATGCTGTCTGCAAGAACGATCTCATATGTATTGCCAATATGAGGCTTTCCTGATGCATACGCAATCGCTGTTGTGATGTAATAAGTTTTCTTTGCCATTTTTTTCCACCTTTCTGTCACTAATGAAATGACTTTAAATGACTGTATATCCAAAACGCCACCGCCCTCAGGCGATGGCGTTCAGACTATCCTATTTTTAATTTGTATTTCTGAATGTCTCTGTCAGAATCGACGATCTCGATATCACCACCGAGTCCTCTTATCTTCTCGTCGAATTTCTCATATCCACGCTGTATGAATTTGATGTCATCAATGATGCTGAAGCCTTCAGCCGCAAGTGCTGCTATAACAAGTGCCGCTCCTGCACGAAGATCCGATGCAACAAGATTTGCACCAAGATATTTTTTGATTCCATGAATGATGGCTGTATTTCCTTCAACGCGTATATCTGCACCCATTTTGCAGAGCTCCTGAACATATCTGAAACGATTCTCAAAAATGCTCTCTGTAACAATACTTGTTCCGCTTGACAGAGCAAGTGTTGCTGCCATCTGTGCCTGCATGTCTGTAGGGAATCCCGGATAAGGAAGCGTCTTTATCTGGGTAGGCTTAAGATCACCGTCTGCCATGACTCTTACCGAATCATCATACTCGATAACCGTCGCACCCATTTCAATAAGCTTTGATGAGATAGCTTCCAAATGCTTAGGGATGACATTTCTTATAAGTACATTTCCTCTTGTTGCGACCGCCATGGTCATAAATGTACCGGCCTCGATCTGGTCAGGTATTATAGAATACTCTGCGCCGTGAAGCTTTGATACGCCTCTTACTCTTATGACATCTGTACCGGCACCCTTGATGTTGGCTCCCATGGTATTAAGGAAGTTCGCAACGTCAACTATGTGCGGCTCCTTCGCAGCATTTTCAATGGTTGTCTTACCTTCTGCAAGAGATGCTGCAAGCATGATGTTGATAGTCGCACCAACCGAAACCGTATCAAGATAGATATGCTTGCCGACAAGCTTCTCAGCTCTCGCAACTATCTTGCCGCCCTGAACGATATTCACATCTGCGCCAAGAGTCTCAAAGCCCTTGATATGAAGATCGATAGGTCTTGTTCCGATATCGCAGCCGCCCGGAAGCGCTACGTTTGCATAATTATATTTTCCAAGGAGAGCTCCTATCAGATAATATGAAGCCCTTATCTTTCTTATATTCTTACCGTCTACACAAAGAGTATCATCTCCGATAATACCCTTCCCGCATATAGATACTGTATGTTCGTCAAGATGTTCAACTGTAGCACCTATATCCTGGATAGCCGCCAGAAGCGTTCTGGTGTCGCTGACATCCGGCACGTTCTCAATGACAACCTTCTCATCTGTCATTATGGCTGCCGCAAGTATACCCAGCGCTGCATTTTTCGCTCCTGCGATGGTAACCTCTCCCTCTAATGCTTTACCACCTTTGATAGCGTACTGTTCCATAACAATATAGCTCCCACTTTCTAAAAGTTTAGACTAAAAAAGTCCATTAACCAAGTGATTATATCACATTCTTCATATTTGTAAAACTAAATTTTTTATCCGCAGTTTCTTCGGCAGCTTTTTTGCCGTATTTCCGCGGTTTTTCAGCAGGTTTTTCAAATATTTATTTATCTGCCTCACAGTAAATACATCTGTAAACGCGGTTTTTCTCATCTGTAAGATTGAAAATATGAGGTATTCCGGTCTCAACCGCAGTAATACATCTCGGATTGCTGCATTTCTTAATGTTCACAAGCTTCTTCGGGAGTGCAACATTTTTCTTCTCGATGGTCTCGCCGTCTCTGATGATGCTCACTGTAACCTCAGGATCGATATATCCGATGACGTCAAGATCGATGTCCATGGTCTGGTCGATCTTAATAATGTCCTTCTTGCCCATTTTCTTACTCTTTACATTCTGAATAAGTGCAACGCTGCACGAAAGCTTGTCCAGGCCAAGATCATAATATATCCTCATTGCCTTTCCGGCTTTGATATGATCGAGAACTATACCATTTTGAATGCTGTCTATCTTCATTTTTATCTCCTGTAAATCTTCATATTATCTAACAACTAACCAGTCTACGATTTAGTACAGACATACTAATACGCCAGATTCAGCAGCGTAAGGATGAGTGCCATTCTGACATATTTTCCGTTCATAACCTGTCTGAAATATGCTGCTCTCGGATCTGAGTCAACCTCGGAAGCGATCTCATTTACTCTTGGAAGCGGATGTAAGATTATCATGTCATCCTTTGCATCCGAAAGCTTTGCCTTATCAAGAATATATGTATCCTTGAGACGTACATAATCAGCCTCGTTGAAGAAACGTTCCTTCTGCACTCTTGTCATATAGAGCACGTCCAGCTTGCTGATATTCTCCTCAAGAGATGTAACCTCTTCATAAGGGATTCCTGCAGGTTCAACAACCTCGCTCAGAATATATTCAGGAATCTTCAGTTCCTTTGGAGAGATAAATACGAACTTGATGCCGGCATATCTTGACATTGCCTTTACAAGTGAATGCACTGTTCTTCCGAATTTAAGGTCGCCGCAGAGACCGATCGTAAGATCCTCGAGTCTTCCTTTTTCTCTTAAAATGGTAAGAAGATCCGTAAGTGTCTGTGTAGGATGATTATGTCCTCCGTCTCCTGCATTTATGACAGGAACCGGTGAATACATTGAAGCAAGCATCGGAGCGCCTTCATTTGGATGTCTCATAGCGATAACATCTGCAAAGCATCCGACAACTCTTACAGTATCCTCGATGCTCTCACCCTTCATAACAGACGAAGAAGAAGCCGAAGAAAAACCAAGCACCGAACCACCCAGTTCAAGCATTGCAGCTTCAAAACTGAGTCTTGTTCTTGTACTTGGCTCATAAAACAGAGTTGCTATCTTCTTTCCCTTACAGCGTTCACTGTATTTATCCTTGCGAGCTATGATATCAAGTGCGAGATTCAAAAGCTTGTCAAGCTCCTTAACCGATATATCCATAGGATCTATTAAGTGTCTCATAAATTCCTCCATTGTATGCAGCTAAGCAGCCGGACGAAGCCCGACTGCATTTCCTTCCAACATACTATTATAAATTTACCACGCAGCTATGTCAAATCAAATATATACGAGCGTTATTTATCATTTATTAACCTTTCAGCTTTATAACGCCAAGTGAAACGAGAAGTATAAGTACAAGGAGTACCGGGGCGATGGCTGTGATCATCACCTTATAAAGTCCCTTTCTTCCGAACTTCTCTCCATTTATGGTAGCTTCATCAATGACTGTCTTAGGCTTAACCACCCAGCCAATGAGAACGCATGTACCGATAGCAACTATCGGCATGAAAATGTTGTTTGCAAGATAGTCAACTACATCAAGAAGCTGCTGACCCTTTGCACCATTTGGAAGATCCACCTCCATGTAGAAGATAGACTTGCTGTAATATCCAAGGCAGATAATAACACCGATAACAAGAGCTATAAGTCCCTCAGAGATAACTGCCTTCTTTCTCTCCATGCCAAACTTATCGATCATACCTGAAACAACCGCCTCAAGCACTGAAACCGAACTTGTAAGTGCTGCGAAAAGCACCATTAAGAAGAAAAGCGCACCGATGACCTGTCCGATAGCACCCATTGATTCGAAGACCTTAGGGATTACCATGAATACAAGTCCTGCACCGCCGGTCATTCCTTCCTTGCCCATAAATACATATACAGCAGGAATGATCATTACTCCGGCAAGGAATGCAACAAGAGTATCAAAGATCTCGATATGGTTAACTGACTTAACCAGATTGTCATCCTTCTTATAATATGAACCGTAGGTTACCATGATACCCATTGCAACGCTTATACTGTAGAACAGCTGCGTCATCGCATCCATGACAACTCTGAAATAATCTCCGAAGGTAAAGCCGTCAACATTTGGAACGACATAATACTTAAAGCCTTCAAGACCTGTAACGCCTGTATCCTTGTTCTTGATAGTGAGTGAGAATATTGCTATTCCGACAACAAGGATAAGAAGTATAGGCATAAGTATCTTTGAAAGTGACTCAATACCTTTATTTACGCCTCTATAGACTACAAAGCATGTAGCAAAGAGGAAGATGAGATCAAAAATGATGGTCCACATAGGATCGCTGATGAAATTAACAAAGAACTTACTGCCAGCAGCATCCTTTCCGTGTCCGGAAATAAATACTACCGCATACTTAACTACCCATCCGCCTACTATGCAGTAATATGGAAGGATAAGAAACGGCACTACAGAAGAGGCCGCGCCGAGCCAGCTGAATTTTTTGTTCAGCTTTCCATATGCGGTGAGCGAGCTCTGATTGGTCTTTCTGCCTATAGAAACCTCAGTGATGAGAAGCGTAAAGCCAAATGTCACTGCCAGTATCAGATAAACAAGAAGAAAGAAGCCTCCGCCATTTTTTGCTGCAAGCGCCGGAAAGCGCCAGATGTTGCCAAGTCCTACGGCACTTCCCGCTGCCGCAAGGACAAAACCGAATGATCCTGAAAACTTGTTACGTTTTTCCATACTTTTCTCCCGAATTATATATTTTTTAAGTTTGCACAGGTTCGGCAAATCCTTCCCCATGCAGTAAAAACAGTTATGAAAAAGCCTGCATAATATCATATACTATGCAGGCTATAACTTTAACCAATATACTATCTGCGGTGATAAAAAACAACCCTAAAAGCATTTTTCACGAAAGTTCATACAAAACAAATATTTTGTATGGTCATAAAATAAGTGTTATTTTCATCCTTCACCGCTTACTTTTTTTATATAATTTTTTACGAATTGATCAGTGTATACATAACAGCCTTCTCAGCATGACGACGGTTCTCTGCCTGATCAAGGATATGATCAAGATTCTTCATTTCAACGCTTTCAGATATCTCATATCCTACATGCATAGGCATATCGTGAAGAACGATGGCCTTGCTGTCCTTCATGAACTCATCATTTATCTGATAAGGCATCATCTTTGCCAGAGTTTCTTCCTTCTTCTCCTTATATGCAGGATTATTGAAGAACTCCATGTCTACCCATGTATCAGTATAAAGCACATCCATGATATCTGCATACTTCTTAGCTTCTTCCATGCTCATGGTCGGATCAAGTTCAACATAGTGTCCGCTCTTCTTTGCTTCCTCATAGAAATCATCGCCGCAGGCAGTATCATTTACAAGCGGTGTAAGTCCGTAGATAGTTCCCTGCTTCATCTTTGCGAAGAACTCAACAAGTGAGTTAAATACGTTATTCTTGGCTCCTATATACATAAGCTTGATGTTAAGTGTGCCGAACTTCTCGATAACAGTAAGCATATCTGCCAGTATCTGACATGGATGGTATGAATTGTCACATCCGTTGATGAAAGGAACAGTAACATTCTTGCCAAACATTTCAACAGTTTCATTCTTAATGAGACGCGCCATGATGATATCAACATTTCTGCATACATACTTTATCTCAGAGATCGGCTCGCCGAGAACAAAGTTTGAATCCTCCCAGAGCTGGTTGAAATAGTGTCCTCCAAGCTCTGTGATACCTGTTGTAAATGATAAAAATGTTCTTGTTGATGTCTTCTCAAAAAGAGTATAAAGCTTTTTTCCTTCAAGCGCATGTGCGTATTTCGCAGGATCCCTCTTCATATCCAGTGCAAGATCAAGTATATCCTGCAGCTCATCTGGGGTGAAATTTTTGAAATTCAGCATATTCTTCATATCATCAGTACCTCTCATATATATTTACGATCAATTAACTTCATACATAAAATAAAACAAATACCAATGAACCAAATCTTATTCACTGGTATTTGTTTTACTATCTCACTTTCCGAAAAAATATGCAAGCTTTTTTTACGTTTTTTCGTGAAAAATTTATATTTTTATGAATAATATTCATATATACATAATTTTATGCACGTTTTATACATATAACGTATGGATGTATGGATGGCGGACGCATTATCAGATCTTCTTTGGAACAAATTCTATTCTCAGTGCACTGTCCATTGCTTCCGCAAGTCTTTTTAGTAATGCAACACTTGGATTTCTGGTTCCTTTATCATAAAACTCCCCACACCATCCGGTGTGGGGAGTAAGAACTAAATGATCATTATGCAAGATATCCTGCAAGCTTCTCAGCCATATCTGTTTTCTCCCATGGAACATCGATATCGGTTCTTCCGAAATGTCCATAAGCTGCTGTCTGCTTGTAGATAGGGCGTCTTAAGTCAAGCATCTTGATGATACCTGCAGGTCTTAAGTCAAAGTTTTCTCTGATGATCTCAACTATTCTGTTGTCAGAAAGCTTACCTGTTCCAAAAGTATCAACAAATATAGATGTAGGTCTTGCAACGCCGATAGCATATGAAAGCTGTACCTCACATTTATCTGCGAGTCCTGCTGCAACGATGTTCTTTGCAACATAGCGAGCTGCATAAGCTGCTGAACGGTCAACCTTTGTTGGATCCTTTCCTGAGAATGCTCCGCCGCCGTGACGTGCATATCCGCCGTAGGTATCAACAATGATCTTACGTCCTGTAAGACCTGAATCGCCGTGAGGACCACCGATAACAAATCTTCCTGTAGGATTAATGAAGAACTTTGTATTCTCATCGATCATTTCCTGTGGAAGAACAACGTCGAATACATATTTCTTTATATCCTCATGAATCTGCTCCTGTGTAACCTCTTCACTGTGCTGTGTAGACAGAACTACTGCATCAAGTCTTGCAGGCTTTCCGTTCTCATCATACTCAACAGTAACCTGTGTTTTTCCATCAGGTCTGAGGTATGGAAGAGTTCCGTTTTTTCTAACCTCTGTAAGCTTTCTTGAAAGCTTATGTGCAAGAGAGATAGGATAAGGCATAAGCTCAGGTGTTTCATTTACGGCATAACCGAACATCATACCCTGATCTCCTGCTCCGATAGCCTCTATCTGCTCATCTGTCATCTGGTTTTCCTTTGCCTCAAGAGCCTTGTCAACTCCCATAGCAATATCTGCCGACTGCTCATCAATTGAAACGATAACACCGCATGTATCACAGTCAAAGCCGTATTTTGCTCTGTCATATCCAATCTCACGAATAGTATCGCGGATAGTCTTCTGGATATCAACATATGCATTTGTTGTGATCTCTCCCATAACGAGAACAAGTCCGGTAGTAACTGCTGTCTCGCAGGCAACACGGCTGTTCGGATCCTGACGAATCATTTCATCAAGAATCGCGTCTGAAATCTGATCACAGATCTTATCCGGATGTCCTTCTGTAACGGACTCGGATGTAAAAAGTCTTCTCTCCATTTCTTTCCATCTCCTTATATAAATGATAACTCAAGCACTTTTTATTCTCACATTGTGCTCTCGCCGCTTCTATCGCAGTGTACTTCTGTTGCATCACGCTTTTGTTGCATCACGCTTCTGTTGCATCGCGCTTCTGTCTCAGTGCGCAAAAAAATCCGGCGTGAGCACAGCCGGATTTGGTACATTCATATAACAAACCCTCTTATTGCTCACAAACACATGTGCTCAGGCTGGCACCTTCATCTGTTAACCGGGTATTACCGTCCCGCAGATTGGGTTGCCGTGGCTTCAACGTTCCCTGTAACTCCACCACTCTGAATAAGAGTACTATTTTTTTGATGTAACAAATTTACAACATATAATACATCATGTCAATAAAAAAATTATGATCCTTTAAGCTTACTTTAAGCTACAGGGACTAGTATTCACTCAAACAACAGAAAATGATAACCAATCACTCAAATGATCATTCATTTGAAATCAGTTATCAAAAAACGAGGAGGGATTGTTATGAGAAAAAGAACATTAAAAAAGGCAGCCATCGCCTTAGCTATGGCAATGATGCTCAGTCTCACAGCATGCGGCAAAGAAGATTCCACAACAGAAGCAACAACCGCTGCTGTAACGGAGACTGCAACCGAAGCTGATACAACAGAAAAAGCCCTTGATACAACCGCTGCTTCTACAGAAGAAGCTACCATTTCTTCTGAAGAAACAACCACTGAGGCCCCTGCTGCATCTTCCGCTCCGAAGAAAGAAGACATTTCTATAAACGACACTATCACAGATGATAGCGATGGCGGTCACGCGATTCTTGCCGATGGCGAAGAACCCTCATATTCAAACGTCAAGGTTGAAAAAACCGGCGAGGCAGACGGCGACGAAGCAGATTTCTATGGTGAAAATGCTGCGATCTTTGCAACAAATTCAGCAACGCTTGATCTAAACAATATAGTTGTTGAGACAAATGGAACGCACGCCAACGGAGTCTTCTCTTACGGCGAAGGAACCACAGTAAATATCAGCGACTCCGTTATAGAAACAACCGGCAACTGTTCCGGCGGCATAATGACAACCGGCGGCGGAACGATGAACGCAACCAACCTCTACATCCACACCACCGGAAATTCTTCCGCAGCCATCCGTTCCGACAGAGGCGGTGGAACCGTAACAGTTACAAATGGTGAATACATCACCGACGGCAAGGGTTCTCCTGCCATTTATTCAACAGCAGATATTACAGTAAATGACGCCATTCTCACTTCCACATCTTCACAGGGCGTTGTCGTTGAAGGCAAGAATTCAGTCACATTAAACAACGTGACACTGACTGCCGATAACAACTCAAAGAACAGTGACAAATCTTCATATTACCAGGCAGTCATGATATACCAGTCGATGTCAGGCGACGCTGCGGAGGGTGATGCATCATTTACCATGAACGGCGGAAGCCTCACGAATAAAAACGGCGATGTATTCTTCGTAAATAACACCGTCGCCGATATAAATCTTTCAAACGCAGCGATCACCAATCTCGATACTTCAGGAGTCTTTCTCCGTGCAGCCGCAGCCGGCTGGGGAAATGAAGGCTCAAACGGCGGAAAGGTTAATCTTAATGCAAGCTCACAGGAAATAAGCGGCGATATCCTTGTCGACAGCGTTTCCAAGCTCAACTTCTACCTTAGCGACAATTCTTCATTTGAAGGTGCGATAAATCCGGATGGTGCAGAAGGCGAGGTTTATGTTGAGATCAGCGGTTCATCAGTTTGGAAGCTCACCGGAGACAGCTATATCACTTCTCTTACCTGTGATATCGATTCGATAGATCTTAACGGCTATACCTTATACGTAAATGGAACTGCCTACACGGCAGGTACCGCAATGACAGGCGAGAAGTTAACCCTCGCTTCAGAAAGCTCAGGCAGCTCGGGAGGCGGCGACAGACCGTCTGCTCCTCCTGACGGTGACAGACCATCCGCACCTCCTGACGGCGGAAGATAATTTACTTATTTTCATACAGCAGGTTCAGTGTTATAATCCTTTCAGATGGCAAAGCCAAAAAGGAGGTATTTTGAAAATGATCAAAGACGACTGCATATTCTGCAAGCTTGCAAATGGAGTATTTCCAACAAACACTGTATACGAGGATGATGATTTCAGGGTAATACTTGATGCCTCACCAGCTGCAAAGGGACATTCTCTTATAATCCCAAAGCAGCATTCAGACAATCTCTACAGCACAGATGATGAGACACTTGCAAAGATTCTTCCTCTTGCGAAGAAGATAGCTGCATCTATGAAGAAGACATTTAACTGCGATGGTGTAAATATCATCCAGAACAATGAACCTGCTGCCGGACAGACGGTATTTCATCTTCATGTTCATGCGATTCCACGTTTCAACGATGATAACGTAGGCATCGGATGGCCTCAGAACGAAACTGATGCTGATGAGCAGGTATCAATCGCAAAAGCCCTTGCAGATAATATTGATTAATTGCTTATATAAATAACAGGTGGCGCGACAGACAGGGATACACCGGCATTGCGCAATTTGCGTTAAAAACAAATATGACTGCTTCGTTAATTTTGCAAAAATCGGAGGCAGAGTTGAGGCGCCCCGATGGTTTTTATCGGGGCGCTAGAACCTGCGGAGATTTTTAGCAAAATCCGAAGCAGTCATATATTGTTTTAGCAAATTGATCGCACGTCGGTGGAGCACTGTCTGTCGCGCCACCGTTCGTTTAATATGTAAACATCAATTATTTTACGTATCCTTCAACGATTTCCTTCGCCTTAGCGCTGTCTCCTGACACAACGAGAATAGCGTACTTTCCGCTGACCTTTACAACAGCATCCTCAAGCTTTGGAACCTCTGCAGCATTGTAATCCTGGAAAGATTTCTTCTGCTCTGCGATCCTATCCTCAAAAGCCTTCTTTACAGTATCTGCGTAAGCTTCATCATTTACCTTGACAACTGCGATGTCCTCAGCTGTTGCATTTGAATTTGAATAAAACGCAGAAGCCTCTATCTTGGAAGCATCAAGATTATACAGTCTCTCAACTGCGATCTTGCTGTCCATTGCCTGGAGGTCTGTAAAGCTTCCCTCGTTTTTAAGCTTGTCTGCAAGCTCGCTTACGTCAAAATCCTTCTGAGCCTCCTGACTTCCGGCATTTTCTGTCTTATTACCACTCGTTGTATCATCATCTTTACCACCACATGCAGCAAGTCCTGCCATGCAAACGATAAGCATAAATATTGCTAAAACTCTCTTCTTCATTTATATTCCACCTCTTGTATTATTTCTCCCCTTCTGCCCTTTTTACAGAACACCGGGCTCCTGCTGAACCCGCGACGAAGATGATAACACTTTTCAAAACCTGTGTAAACCCTGTTCTTATTAATTTTTTGTTAACTCTGCGTTTCTTTTTTCAACGACAGCACCCCTGATAAACTCCATAATAACCCTGTATCCTTCAGGCGTATAATGCAGTCCGTCAGAAATATATTCATACAGGGCAGCGCCATCATCATCCCTCATGCAGCTTGCAATATCAAGGTAGATAAGGTCCCCGTATTCCTGACACATTTTAAGAAGTTTTCTATTGTATTCATTTGCTCTGGAATTTGAAAATGAAGGATTATTCTGAGAAAAAGATGAACCCATTGGAAGAACATTTTCGACATAAATGATAGCGTTCGGATGATATTCCCTGATGCAGTCGATCACCACTTTAAGCTCTTCGATAAACTTATCGGCATCTCCGTAACCTAGCTCATTTGTACCGTAACCGACGTAGAAAATATCGTAATCTACGGAAGCAATGATATTTAAGATATTGGTATAATTCACTCCGTCGAGAGTATATGCACTCTCAAGGCAGGCCGCATTTGCCGTACTTCCTACCTTATAGAAGCCATGTCTTCTCGGAAGTACCGAATACTCAAGAAGCCCCTGCGTTCTTGAATCACCGATGAAGCATACATCATCGAAATATTCATCCGGCACATCCTTGCAGAGAGCACGGTACTTATCCATATTGTACCACGTATCATTAAGCTTCTTGGAGATATATGTCATCTCCTCAACATCTTCATCATTTACCGGTACATAATTCTGGGTTGTTGCCTCAGTTGAGGTATCCTCCGATACGCCGGAATCCTCTGAATTCCCCGGTGCAGTCGTTTCAGAGCTTTTTGCCATAGACGAACCTGCAGGAAAATTACCGGTTTTAGAACCGGACTTCTTGCCGAAGGCACCCATCATTATACTTATAAATACTATTATAAGTACAGCTGCAAATACTCCAAGCAGCCCGAGAGTTATGGTTATCTTGTCAGGTTTTTTAGAAGATGACGACGACTTATCTTTTTTCTTCATCTTCTTTTTACTGTATTCCCTGCGAAGTCTTTCTCTCTCAGCGGCATAATCCGTAGAAGTAAGACTGTTCATTATTGTTAAATTGTCAGTTTTCCCACCGGTTGTATTACCGCTTTCTCCCATTTTGCCTCCGACATTACCTGTAAATACAGGAAATATTTAAACAATCCGAGGTAATTATACTAAATAGTTTAATAATATGCAAATTATTGTATAATTTTTGGTACAAATGCGTAAAATATTTGTAAAATAACTGACATTTTATGGGATTCACTATCCAAATTGCCTATAAATTTACTGGATGCGTGTATTTCTTACATAATTTCCTGCAGTTCATAAATGTATAAAATGACCTCCGGGCGGCATTTATGATGCACCATGCAAAAAACCGTCAAGCGCATCATCAGTTTCCTTGTAAAAAACTCTGACTCTCCTCTCGGGTTTCCTGTTTCTTTTTGTTCATTTCGGTAAAAAATAAACAATTATTAAGATTAAGTTTGGGCAAAATAAAATATTTACTACCGTTTTATTGTGTGATATATTTTGAAATCATAATTATTGCGACAGATTTAACTTTTTGATAAATTTTTGATAAAAAAACGAGGAGAAAAAAATGAACATCTCAGCAGAGAAGAAAGAGTTCTGCGGTAAGGATATCGTTGAGCTCACCTGCGGAAAGTACACCGCAACAATCGCCGCATTTAACGGAAGCAACATTATGAGAATGCAGGATAATGAAAATGGCATCGACTTCTTCAGAAACGATCCAACATTCACTGCCGAGGATTACCAGAACAACGCTGAGGTTTACGGCTTCCCAAGCCTTTACCTTCCAAACAGACTTGCAGGCGGAGTTCTTAAGGTTTCCGACCATACATATAAGTTTCCTTGCAACGATCCTCTCGGCAACCATCTCCATGGTTTCCTTCACAAAAGAGAGCATAAAATAGTAGCTGCAGAGGTTACTGAAAATGCTGCTGTCGCAAAGACAGAATATGTATATGACAACAAGGATCCGTTCTATAAGACTTTCCCTGTAAAGTTCAAGGCAGAGTACACATTTAAGCTCAGCGAAAATGGAATGGAATACAGCTTCACTATAACAAACCTTTCAAAGAGACAGCTTCCATACGGAGTATGCAACCACACAGCTATGAAGGGACCTTTCACCGAAAATGGAAAGGCTGAGGATATGCGTCTTTACGTTCCGATCGGAGACAAGGTTCAGCTTGATGAGCACTGCATCCCAACCTGCGAATTCATGGCTCTTGACAATCATGACAAGCAGTACCTTACAGGTTCTATGGTTCCTGTAGGTCAGGATATCGATAACGATATGTATTTCGCTGAAAATGGTACCGCCGACGGAAAGCCATTTTACGGAATCATCGCAACCGATACAGCAAGCGGCAAGCAGATCCGTTATGAAGTATGCAAGGACTTCAAGTTCTGGATCATCTGGAATGACCACGGCGACAAGGAATATTTCTGTCCTGAACCAATGAGCTGGATCATCGATGCTCCAAACCGCCCTCTTCCACAGACAGAGTCAGGCTATATCGAGCTTGCTCCGGGCGAGTCAAAGACAGTGACCGAGAAGATCTACAGCATGTAATATGTGCTGTCATCCGGTTCATTTATAAATGATATTTATCCCTGATGAAATGTATGAAAATGCATCTCATCAGGGATTATTTATTTTGCGTAACCGGTGGCGCAAAAACTTTTATTTTTATTTGTCATTTACCGGTCTTTATTATATAATTGTATTGATGTGCATACCTCTCTTAATGATACTTTTTCATTTCATATCATAAGAGAAGGTTCTTTTGGTGAAAACCAGCTCAAAATAATCTTTGAAAGGAAGGTATAAAAACAATGAAATTCGGTTACTTTGATGACGCACAGAAGGAGTATGTCATCACATCTCCAAGAACTCCATATCCATGGATCAACTATCTTGGAACTGAGAGCTTCTTCTCTCTCATTTCAAATACAGCGGGAGGCTATCATTTCTACAAAGATGCCAGAATGAGACGTATTACACGTTACCGTTACAACAACGTTCCTGTTGATCTTGGTGGACGTTATTTCTATATCAACGATAATGGCGTTGTATGGAATCCGGGATGGTCACCGGTTAAGACTGAACTTGATTTCTATCAGTGCCGTCATGGTATGGGATATACAATCATTACAGGTAAGAAAAATGATCTTAAGGCTGAGGTTACATTCCTTGTACCACAGGGCTACAACGGAGAGATCCAGAAGGTAGTTCTTAAGAATGAAGGAACAACCAGAAAGTCATTCACACTCTTCTCATTCCTTGAGTGGTGTCTCTGGAATGCAGAGGATGATGAGCACAACTTCCAGAGAAACTTCAACACAGGTGAAGTTGAGGTTGAAGGCTCAACACTCTTCCACAAGACAGAGTACAAGGAGCGTCGTGATCACTTCGCATTCTATACAGTAAACTCTGATATCGACGGATATGACTGCGACAGAGAGTCATTCATGGGGCTTTACAACGGATTCGACAGACCTGATGTAGTATTTGCTGACAAGTCTAAGAATTCAAAGGCTGACGGATGGTCACCAATCGCATCTCACTCTATCAAGGTTGACCTTGCTCCTGGCGATACAAAGGAACTCGTATTCATCCTTGGTTATGTTGAGAATGGAACAGATAAATGGAATGCTGACGGATCAATGAATAAGTCAAAGGCTTATGAGATGATCAAGCAGTTCGATACAGTTGAGAAGGTTGATGCTGCATTTGAAGCAAACAAGAAGATGTGGGATGACCTCCTCAGCAAATATACAGTTAAGACACCTGATGAGAAGGTTGACAGAATGGTTAACATCTGGAACCAGTATCAGTGTATGGTTACATTCAATATGTCACGTTCAGCTTCTTACTTCGAGTCAGGAATCGGACGTGGAATGGGCTTCCGTGATTCTAACCAGGATCTTCTCGGATTCGTTCATCAGATCCCTGAGAGAGCTCGTGAAAGAATCCTTGACCTCGCAGCTACACAGTTCGAGGATGGCGGATGCTTCCATCAGTATCAGCCGCTTACTAAGAAGGGAAATGATACCCTCGGCGGTAACTTCTCTGATGATCCACTTTGGATGATCCTTTCAACAGCAGCTTACATCAAGGAGACAGGCGATTACTCAATCCTTGACGAGAGCGTACCTTACAAGAATGATGAGACAAAGGCTCAGTCAATGATGCATCATTTACATCAGTCATTCTACAAGGTTGCAGGAAGCGTAGGCCCTCACGGACTTCCACTTTCAATGAGAGCTGACTGGAACGACTGTCTGAACCTTTCATGCTGGTCAGATACACCGGGCGAAAGCTTCCAGACATATACATCACCTAAGTATGGTGACAAGGGCTTCTCAGATGTTGCAGAGTCAGTATTCGTTGCTACTCTCTTCACATATGCAGGTCCTGAATACGTTGCACTTTGCAAGTATAAGGGCGACGAGGCTGAGGCTGCTAAGGCTCAGGCTGAAATAGATAAAATGAAGAAGAATATCATGGATGCAGGATGGGACGGAGAATGGTTCCTCAGAGCATATGATGATCTTGGAAGAAAAGTTGGTTCTAAGGAAAATGAAGAAGGCAAGATCTTCATTGAGCCACAGGGCTTCGGTATCATGTCAGATATCGGTAAGGAAGAGGGCTATGCAGAGAAGGTTCTTAACGCTGTTGAGGAGCGTCTCGGATGCAAGTACGGTCTCGTTCTTAACAACCCTGCATTCACAAAGTATTACATCGAATATGGTGAGATTTCTACATATCCTGCAGGATATAAGGAAAATGCCGGTGTATTCTGCCACAACAATGCATGGATGATCGCAGCAGCTGCTTATGCAGGCAAGGGTGATCTCGCATTTGACTGGTACTCACGTATTGCTCCTGCTTTCAACGAAGAGATCTCAGATCTTCACAGAACAGAGCCATATGTATACGCACAGATGATCGCTGGTAAGGATGCAGGACGTATGGGTGAAGCTAAGAACTCTTGGCTTACAGGTACAGCAGCATGGAACTTCGTAGCAATCAGCCAGTATATCCTTGGTATCATGGCTGACTGGAACGGACTTAAGGTTGATCCATCTATCCCAGCTGCATGGGATGGCTTCACAGCTACACGTCAGTTCCGTGGTGATACATTTGAGATTACATTTACAAATCCTAACCATGTAAATAAGGGCGTTAAGTCTCTTACAGTTGATGGTAAGGCAGTAGATGGAAATGTTATCCCAGTATTCGGTGATGGCGCAGTTCATAAGGTTGAGGTCGTTCTTGGCTAATTCTGAAAAGAACTAAAGCATATATTATAAAAAAATGGTGCCCGGTCATAAAACCGGGCACTGTTTTTTACGTTAAGCTCATCATGCAATCGCTTAATAATATAATTGCAATTTAAAACGTCTTATATTCTCATGTTTTGTCAGCTCTTAAAACTTCCATCACTTTATCATAATTATCTTTATTGTGTGGGAATGTGCAATCGGTGCAAGCCTTGACCTTCCTGCCATCCTTATCTTTAAAATGTGGATTTCCCGGGCAATTCTCAAGATGATACATCGGGCAATAGCAAAAGAGACAGTTGATATGTGCATCTCCCTGCTCATCTATCTCTGCATTTTTGTGACAAGGATAATACTTACAGCTACGGTTCTCAAAATACTTCTCCGAAGGAGTAAAGTCTTTTTTAGCAGTCTGCTCACATCGGAGCTTTCTCATATGTTCCTTCGCCTTATCATAAATATCATAAGGGTCTGAAAACTTCGGGCTGTAATCATTATTGTATCGGCCTTTCTTAGGCATATCCTTCTCCATACACCCTCCTGCTAAGAATTAGAATAATTCTATCTCATAATCATCATCCGGATCTTCTTCCGTTTCAGCTTTTTCATCTTTAACGTCTGACTCAGCTATGTCTGATGATCCTGCTTCTTCTGCTTTTTCTGCTGTACCGGTTGATTCTGCTACTTCTTCAACCGCTGTATCAAATCCGGTTTCTTCCATATAATCAACATCATCAACCGCCACTTCTACGATAGATTCCTCAGTTTTTTCCGCTGTATCGTCTGCTCCAGCTTCCGTCACACCTTCTGATGTTTCAGCTTCTGTATCAATCGTTGCGCCTTTCACATCGCCTGATGTACTTTCTGTTGCTTCTTCAGCCGAATTCTCTGCTGCACCTTCTGATGCGTCATCTACAGTTTCATCTTCTGCACCATCCGCTGCATTTTCTGCAGTTTCAGCTTCTGCATCATCCGCTGCGTCATCTGCTTGCTTTTCCTTTTTATTTTCCGCATCATCTATCAACTCCTCTTCATAATCGAAGAAGGAATAATAATACAGACTTGCGTTGATAGCCATGATCATACGTATTCCAATCACTAGAAGGAAGCACACTGCCGCTGCCATTTTGAACGAAAATACATATAGAATTCCAGCCGGAAGAAGATACATGAGAAGTATAAATACCAGCCTTATAAAATGCTTAGCTGCAAAATATACCGAATCCAGCAGGATATTTCCCACGCTGTTCTGATTAGAAAAATATTCCGCATCCTCGTCCGCTTCTTTATCCTCAACATTTGAGAATCTGAGCTTATAATTTGAAAGAGCCTCTTCTGCACCGATCTCTTCATTTTCTCTTCCGCGTCTTGCAGCTATCACTTCATTTTCAGAAGACACAGAGTTGATCGCAATGATCGGAAATGTATACATCAGGATTGAGAAAACCAATCCTGAAAGTACGAAAAATACTGCGCTGAGCACCGTATTCGGCATCGGTCCGACAGGGCTGAAAAGCATCGCTATTGCAACAAGGAAACCAATCACCACAAGATAACATAGAAAATACGATGTTGATAGCTTGAAATAGCTTTTAAACTTGTTTATATAATTTCCTACCGAAAAATCCTTCCGGCTTCTGTCGATCCTTTTAGTGAATGCAATATCATAATATGCCGTTAGCGCTGCGCCGATCGTAACAACAGGTACCAGCGAAAGCACAAATATAATATTAAACAGCAGGAAATTACCCAAACTGTATAATATCGAAAGCGCAATACTGCTTTTCTCCTCTTCAGGCTCTGCAGCATCTGCTGCTTCTGTATCAGACGTCTTCTCTTCACCATCCGTCGTTTCAGCCTCAGCTGCTCCTGCATCGATCGTTTCATTCTCAGCAGCTTCTGCGTCAACAGCATCTTCTTTTATGTTTTCTGCAATTTCTTCTATCTCTTCTGTATTAACAGATTTATTGTCGTCCATTTTAATATCTCCGTAAGTCAATACTTCAAAAGAATATGTTATCATATTTATTTTATTATGACAAACCCTTTCCCCGGACATTCATATAAATCACTCGTTTTTTCCAGATTGCGCCTCAAGCTTCATAGTCTTTGCAAGAATGATCGTCAAAACTCCACTGACCGCGGCCGCAACGCCCGCCATCAGCCAAACACCGTTCAGTCCCCAAATTGCTGTCAGAATAAACAGAAACAGTTCTCCGTCCGCAAAAAACAAACAGGCTCCCGGATCATTTCGGTCACCTGTTTGTTATTATAATATATTATTCCGATAAGACAAGAGGATGGTTCTCTCTGTCTCACATCACACTTTTAGCAAAATGGATTCTCAGATGGATATCTTACTCCTGCCGGATGATTATACTCAATCTCTGAAAGCTCAACGCCGATGAACTTGAATACCTCGAAGAGCAGTCTTCCGTTGTGATGGAAGGTGATAGCTGCATGATGAGGATAATTCTTCTCAACAAGAACATGTCTGTAGAAGCGTCCCATTTCCGGAATAGCGAAGATACCGATAGAGCCAAATGATCTTGTTCTTACAGGAAGGATCTCGCCCTCTGCAACATAAGCACGAAGCTTAGCATCTGATGTGCTCTGAAGTCTGTATACGGTTGCATGTCCTGGGATAAGGTCTCCTTCAAGAGTTCCGTTCGTAACCTCTTCAGGAAGTGTTCTTGCCATGATCTTCTGGTTCTTCATCTCATGGAATGCAAGCTTTGTTGTACATGTATTTCCGCAGTGGAAGCCCATGAATACATCTTTATTTGTGTAGTTGTAATCGAACTTGCCCTTGATCTCGCTCTCAAACATATCCTTTGGAACTGAGTTGTTGATATCAAGAAGTGTTACTGCATCATCACTTACAAGCTGTCCGATGTACTCTGAAAGTGCTCCGTAAATGTCTACTTCACATGATACAGGAATGCCTCTCTTAGCAAGGCGGCTATTTACATAACATGGAACAAATCCAAACTGTGTCTGGAATGCAGGCCAGCATTTTCCTGCGATTACTGTATACTCTCTGCTGCCCTTATGTGCCTCGATCCAGTCAAGGAGTGTAAGCTCATACTGAGCAAGCTTCTTAAGAACCTCAGGCTTCTTGTTTCCATCGCCAAGCTCAGCAGCCATATCAGCAGCAACCTCATCGATACGAGGATCGCCGGCATGCTTATTGAAAGCTTCGAAAAGATCAAGCTCTGAGTTCTCTTCTATTTCAACGCCAAGATTATAGAGCTGCTTAATAGGTGCGTTACAAGCAAGGAAATCCTGTGGTCTTGGTCCAAAACCAATGATCTTAAGATTGCTGAGCGCGATCTTAACCCTTGCGATTGTCTTGAAATCATTTATCATTTCAGCAACTTCGCCGGCTGTACCAACCGGATACTCCGGAATATAAGCCTTAAGATTACGAAGATACAGATTGTAGCTTGCATTGAGCATACCGCAGTATGCGTCTCCTCTGTCATCGCACAGCTTGTCGCCTGCTTCCTCAGCTGCAGCAACAACCATTGCAGGTCCCTCGAATTCCTTTACAAGAAGGATCTCGCTTGACTCAGGTCCGAAATTGCCTAAGAATACAACAAGTGCGTTACAGCCTGCAGCTCTAACCTCTGCAAGTGCCTTTCTCATATCGATCTCATTTTCTACTGTAGTCTGACAGTTAAAGATCTCTCCATAATTTTTAGTGTACTCAGCTACTACTGCCTCTCTCCTGCTTGTTGACAGGCTCATCGGAAAGCAGTCTCTCGAAACTGCAACGATTCCGAGCTTAACCTGTGGCATGTTTTCCATAAAATAGTCCTCCTTTTTTAACTGCGGCATACATCCCTCTCCAGCTGCCGCTAACTTTTTACATTTTCTTTATTATCTCAAAGCCTCAACTGCCGCTTTTTCTATGCAAAGAGCCGCATTAAAACTCTTCATGAAGCTGTCAAAGCCCTTGATCTCCTCATCATCTGCTGTTACTGTGGTTCCATTCTCACCTGCAAATATCTCAGTCGTAAGATAATCCGGAAGAGAAATGTTTTCTTCCGCCCTCTTCATGAGGTAAAGCGCAAGCACTGCCATACCCCAGGCACCGCCTTCACCCGCTGTCTCCATGACAGTGATAGGTCCGCCGGTTGCCGCCGACATTATCCTCTGTCCGACTTCTTTCGTCTTGAAAAATCCTCCGTGGCCGTACAGCTTGTCCACCTTGACATTTTCCTCTCTAAGAAGTATATCCAGACCAACCTTGAGCGTACTTACTGCTGAGTAAAGATGCAGTCTCATGAAATTTGCAAATGAAAAATCCGCATTTACATTTCTTGCAAATACCGGTCTTCCCTCAGAAAAGCCTGTAACCGGCTCTCCCGAAAAATAGTTAAAGCCCATCAGTCCGCCGCAATCAGGCGCACCGCCGAGAGCCGCACTGAACATAGTCGTATAAAGCTTGTCCGTATCGACCTCTATGCCCATGGCCTCGCTGTATTCTCTGAAAATCTTCGCCCACGCATTTATATCTGAGGTACAGTTATTGCAGTGTACCATCGCAACATCATCACCCGAAGGTGTTGTTACCACATCAATCTCCGGATGAACCTTCTCCAGAGCCTTCTCCATGACTACCATGGCAAAGATGGAGGTTCCGGCAGAAACATTTCCTGTTCTTACCGCAACGCTGTTTGTCGCAACCATACCGGTTCCGGCGTCTCCCTCCGGCGGACAGAGCGGAATGCCTGCTCCAAGATTTCCTGATGCATCAAGCCTTGCCGCACCCTCTGCAGATAAGATTCCTGCTGCTTCTCCTGCCTTAAGCACCTTAGGAAGTATATCGCGAAGCTTAAATTCAAAGCCCTTGCTGCTGAGGATTCTGTCGTATTTCTCCAGATATTCCTCATTGTAATCTCTGATTCTGCTGTCTATCGGAAACATTCCGGAAGCATCTCCTATGCCCAGAACCTTCTCTCCAGAAAGCATCCAATGTATATAACCTGCGAGAGTAGTGAAAAATGAAATCTTCTTCACATGCTCTTCTTTATTCAATATCGCCTGATGAAGATGAGCTATGCTCCATCTTTCCGGGATATTGAAGCCAAATTCCTTGGTAAGCTCAGCTGCTGCCTCTCCTGTAATGGTATTTCTCCAGGTTCTGAAAGGAACCAGCAGTTCGCCCTTATCATCAAATGCCATATATCCGTGCATCATAGCACTGAATCCGATGGCACCGGTTTTTCTGATAACAGTATCGTATTTTTCCTTTACGTCACTGAGAAGCCCGCTGTAAGCCTCCCTAAGTCCTGTCCATATCATTTCAAGACTGTAGGTCCAAATGCCGTTTTCATACTGGTTCTCCCAGCCATAACCACCCTGGGCAAGAACCTTGCCTGTCTCATCGACCATAACAGCTTTAATCCTTGTAGAACCAAATTCAATGCCTATCGCTGTTTTTCCGGCATCAATAATTTCCCTGATACTCATCCTGATCCTCCACTCTATCTCTGACTACAGTCTTCCGATTACTATTTTTCCTGCAAGCAGGAACGTTTTTGGGATATTTTTACACTTATATCATTATATCATATTTTACTATTTCATCCATCAGAATCGCTACAATCTTTTTTATATATTTTATACTTGAAATTTTCTCAATCCGCCTGATTCATGCATCATCAACCGGTAAAAATCTTCTTCCTGCCAATTCAGGCAGCATAAACAGGACAACCCTTCTTCCGCCCAGTTTCAATAAGCATCAACCGGCAAAATCCTCTTCCCTGCCGCTCAGATAAATATTACAACAAAAAAAAGTCCGCAACGACCGAGATATTCTCAAATCGTCACGGACATTTTATATATATTTCTACAAATTAGTTGTTGATAAGCTTATCCTCATCACTCCAGCTGTAAAGCTTTCTGATCTCGGCGCCGATCTTCTCTGCCGGATGCTCAGCAGCCTTCTGACGAAGAGCCCTGAAGTGAGCCTGTCCGCCTGCTGATGACATATCAAGAAGGAAGTCCTTAGCAAATGTACCATCCTGGATATCAGAAAGAATCTTCTTCATAGCCTTCTTTGTATCCTCTGTGATGATCTTAGGACCTGTGATGTAATCACCGTACTCAGCTGTATTTGAAATAGAGTATCTCATTCCTGCGAAACCACTCTGGTAGATGAGGTCAACGATGAGCTTCATCTCATGGATACACTCAAAGTATGCATTTCTTGGATCATAACCAGCCTCTGTAAGAGTCTCAAAACCAGCCTGCATAAGTGCACAAACACCACCGCAAAGAACTGCCTGCTCACCGAAGAGGTCTGTCTCTGTCTCTGTTCTGAAGGTTGTCTCAAGGATACCTGCTCTTGATCCACCGATACCAGCACCATAAGCAAGTGCCATATCAAGTGCCTTACCTGTTGCATCCTGATATACAGCTACAAGACAAGGTGTACCCTTTCCTGCCTGATACTCAGAACGTACTGTATGTCCAGGTGCCTTAGGAGCGATCATTGTAACATCTACGTCTGCAGGTGGAACGATCTGTCCGAAATGAATATTGAAACCATGAGCGAACATAAGCATGTTGCCTGCTTCAAGGTTTGGTGCGATATCTTTCTTATACATAGCTGCCTGCTTCTCATCATTGATAAGGATCATGATGATGTCAGCCTTCTTAGCTGCCTCAGCTGTTGTAAATACTTCGAAGCCCTGCTCCTCAGCTCTCTTCCAGCTCTTTGATCCTTCATAAAGTCCGATAATTACATGAGCTCCTGACTCCTTAAGGTTAAGTGCATGAGCATGTCCCTGGCTGCCGTAGCCGATGATAGCGATTGTCTTACCCTCAAGAAGTGAAAGGTTACAGTCATCGCTGTAGAAGATTCTTGCCTGATCTGCCATTTTTTAGTTCCTCCTAAAAATATAATTTTTTACTTTGTCCAGGTTGTAAAATAATTTTACGTTGTCTGACAACCCGAACTATATGTCTGACATATATGATACATAACTTTACCCCCTTTGTCAACAGGTATTTACATTTTCTCGATTCCTTTCTTCTTATCGATCTCCTTCGAATAGAAGAATCCGAAGAATGCGCCGCATAAGCCTCCAACGATATGTGTGATGTGAGACACATTATCATGAACTGTAAACTGCGCCCAGAGCTCCTTACCGAGATAAACAAGTATTACGAGTATCATTGTAAGAGGAAGCTCGCCCTCACGAAGATTTACTGCTGATGCAAGTATTATCATCATGAATACCACGCCGCTTGCTCCAAGAAGCGCTGTATTCGGGATAAATACCATCTGGACTATGCTCTCGACAACCGAGCAGATAACTATCATTTCGATAAAATTCTTGGAACCGTATTTTTCTTCGAGTATCGGTCCAAGCAGAAGGAAGAGAGTCATATTTCCGAAGAAATGCTCAAAGCTGATATGACCGAGGGAATGTCCGACCAGTCTTACGACCCACGCAAGACTAAACTCTGATCTATACACCTCGAAGAAGGTTCTGATAATGGCAGGCTTGCCCATATACATAAAGCTGAGCACGATAAGACATATGATCGCAAATGTCAGCGTCACCGGAGCATTATATTTTATCCTGAACTTTCTCTTTTCCTTTTCCATTATATCTTGCCTTACTTTCCTCTTTCCATATATGTCTGATTGTTATACAGATAATTTCTCTCATCCGCTGAAGCATTAACAAATTTAGAATTATTACTCTCTAACTACTTTTACCGCATTTGCAGTTGATAAAGATTGTTTTTTCAGTTGCTCTTCCATAAAATTTACCTCATATTTCCAGCTTCAGGTCTTCATTTATAGCCGCATGATGAAGATGTATCGTCACCGCGCTCTTTAAAGCCGCAGCGTCCCTTGCCTTCAGGAAATGCATTATCATAATATGATCCTTGTATGCATCTTCGGCGATTATCTCAAGGTTTACATCAAGTGCAAATGTTTTCTCGATGGTTTCCGTAAGTATCGGTATAAAACTTGCCAGGAAATCATTATGAGCCGCCTTCATTATCGCTCCGTGAAAATCATTTTCAGAACGTATTCTCGAAGCTCCTCGCGGATTTCTCTTAATATTCTTCTGAACTATATCTCCCAGCCTGAGTATCTCTTCTATCTCCTCGTCAGTCGCCCTCTTGGCCGCAAGATACGCCGCCTCCGGCTCGATGATGAGTCTTGCCTCGTAGAGATCCTTAAGTCTTACCTTGACCTCCGCTGCATCTATAACGCCTATCGCCGCTGCTTCCGTAAACTGTTCCGCCTTGCTGTTTACAAATGTTCCCTTACCTCTGTAAACCGCCAGAAGTCCGTCATTTACGAGTATCCGCAGCGCTTCTCTTAATGTTGCACGCGAAACGCCAAGCTCCGCCGCCAATACATTTTCATTCGGAAGCTTGTCTCCCGGAATGAGTGTTTTCTCCTCAAGTATCCTGTTTCTAAGTATTTCTGCCGTTTTCTGTGACAGATTTATATTCTGAACCATTGCTGTCTAATCCCTTGCCGGTAATTCCGGCATATCTTTATGATGCTGTTTCTTCTCAGCATACATTTCTCTATCTGCTTCCTTAAACCCTTCTATGATATCTGAATATGAATTGATTTCAGCCATACCAACGCTTACACTCAGCGGATAGTTATTAAAACTTTCGCTTGCTTCACGTATTTTCTCATGAAGTCTATCTTTAAAGTCATTTTTATCTTCATTTTCGCCCAGAAGAATAACCGCTGCAAATTCATCTCCTCCGAATCTTGCCGCAAATTCTCCCTCACGAAGTGCATCCTCAATACAGTCGGATACTGTCATTATCAATCTGTCGCCCTCGATATGTCCAAAATTATCATTGACATATTTAAGTCCGTCAAGATCAATACTTGCTATGGCAGCTCTCGTATTCTCCGCATCCGGTCCGTAAACCTCTCTGACCTTTCTCTCGAATCCACGCCTGTTGTAAAGCTGAGTCATCGGATCCTGAAGATAGAGATAACTGATACGCTTTGCCTCGCCAAGACTATGCATCATTTCAAGTCGTTTCAATGTAGCTCCTATTGTTATCAATAGTTGTGCAATGACCTCATTGAAATACCCTTTCTTAGCAGGATCAAGCTTGGCCACAAGATAGCCATAAACCTCATCCTTACAGTTTATCGGGAAGAAAACGTTTGTTCCACCTTCCAGTTCCTGTTCAAATATCTTAGGGAGAAGCTCTCCATCTTTGACCGGTTCATCAAAGAAATCGCAATTCCAGTCAAACTGAGACCTCGCAACAAGCTTTTTATTCAATACCATATATGATTTTAGGAACTTCTGTGCACGCTTGAAATACTGCATCGACCATCTTATACAATCCTTCTCATTGATGACTCCGCCAAAGTCAATGCTCATATAAATACAGTCCTTTGCCCTGTCGCTGTCTGATCCTAAAGCCTCTCTCATGGTATTATAATTCCGAAAAACAGATTCCTTAACATCCTCACAGCCGCAGCTAGTCCTGAAGATCAGTTTTCCCGGAACAACTATATCTTTTGACACCTCTTCATCACCCGCTGCAATTTCCTCAAGAGCCTGTACAGCACTTGAAACCATATTTTCAACAGAAATGTCAATAGTAGTGAGCGAAGGAACGTTTTCATGTCCCTCCGGTATATTATCCATTCCGGTAACTATTACATCCTCCGGTACACGGATGCCTCGTACATTAAATTCCTGAATGAGCGCAAGCGCCATATAATCATTCGAGCAGACTATCGCCTGAGGCAGTCCATCCTTACAGTTAATAAAGAAATCTGCCGTTTCCGGTCCCTGATCCTTCCAATAGTTTCCTTGAAAGATATAATCCTCACGAACAGGAACACCATAGTCCCGCATAGCCTCTCTAAAGCCCTTCAGACGTTCAACCGAATCAGACAGCTCCATACGGCCTGTAACAAATCCCACCCTGTTACAACCATGCTTTGCGAGCACATGCCCTGTCATATTATAAATGAGCTCTTTATTATCCGCATGGACAAAATAATAGTTCTCCACAGGATTTCTGAGACTGAAAACCGGACATTTTGCCTCCTTTTTCAGACGTTCTCTCAAATCCTCATTCATATTGTAATTATGAAGAGTATCATCAGCAACGAGTATACCATCATATTTAGATAAATCCGGCAGATAAAATACTGACTTCAGTCCCTCTATGTGAAGGAAATCACTATTTGGTACAAAGCAGTTTGCAAATACATCCAGCCTGTACCCTTTTTCTTCAATGAGTCTGGCAGTGACTTCAAGAAGCTCTGCCTCGTATGCCTGTATAACGTCTCCAACAAATAACGCTATCCTCATATTGTTTACTCCCCAATATCAACCCCGATATCTTCTCATGTGCAAAAAACTACGTTTTATATTGTTGTCTTTCTGAGATTCGAATCAAATATCTTATTGAATCCCATCCAGTCATCCTTTTCCTTTGCTCTTGCTTCAAGCTGCTCTGAAAATGTCTGAAGCTTCGCATCCATATTATCTGCAAGTGACAGTGCCTGTGCCTCGATCAGTGCTGGCTTCTTAGGCGAACCGTATTCAAGCTCTCCGTGGTGCGCAAGTATACAGTGTATCACTTCATCCTTTAAAACCTTCGGGAATCCCTCGATCTTCTCAGCCTTCTCCTGAACCATCATTGCTCCCATAACAATGTGTCCCAGAAGCTGGCCCTCGTCCGTATAATCATTTAAAGGAAAATCCGAAAGCTCCTTAACCTTTCCAATATCATGAAGAAGAGCTGCCGTGATAAGAAGATCTCTGTTCACCGCACTGTATTTTCCGGCGATGAATTCGCATATCTCCGCAACCGCAAGCGAATGCTGAAGCAGTCCTCCTATAAAACTGTGATGTATAGACTTTGCTGCACTGTGACTTCTGAAGCTCTTTACAAAAGCCGCATCATCTACGAAAAAGCTCCTGAGAAGCTCATTCAGATATTTATTCTTAACACTTTCTATCTTGGACATAAGATCATCATACATCTTGTCGCTGTCATTCTTAGTTACCGGCATGTAATCTGCCACATCATACTCGCCTTCCTGCGCACGTCTTATCCTCTTGATGTTAAGCTGGAGAGTACCATTAAATGATGTTACGACTCCATCAACCCTGATATAATCATTTGTCTCAAAATGCTCGATCCCGTTGTTGAGATCCCACACCTTTCCGTCCAGGATACCTGTTCTGTCCTGCAGAAATACCGAATAATACGATTTTCCTGCCTTTGTCTTTGCGTCAACCTTGTTCTTGCAAAAATAAACCTCTGAAATACTCTCGCCTTCAAGCATTGTCTCAATAAATTTCATGTTGTCAATAATCCTTCCTAAGCCTACTAATAAGCCAAAGTATATTATAGCAGAATATATCAGCCTTGTCATATATAAAAATAGCTTTAATAATTAATCTTTAGCGCTGATTTCATTTTCCATATATGTCGATCACAACATACTCTGCTATCGTCCCGGTCTTAAATCTGATAGCCCAGTCAGCTATACCCGAGGTTACGATAAATGTAGTATTTCTGCGTACCTCCTTGCCGTAGGTACGGTCATTTGCCCTAAATATCTTCTCACCGAAGAATCCCATCGGCAGCATCTGTCCGCCATGCGTATGGCCCGAAAGTACAAGATCCGCCTCTGCTGCAGCCTCCGCATCGTAATCATTTGGCTGATGATCCATCATAATGATGTACTTACTCTTGTCAAGTCCGCTTGTAAGTTCCCCTGCTGAAGCTCTGTCCTTCTCGGATTTATCCTGCCTTCCGACTATATAAAAGCTGTCATTTAAGAGAACTGTCTCATCCTCAAGGACAGTTACTCCATTCTTCTCAAGCTCTGCCTTAAGCTCTTCGTAGCTGAAATCCCTGCCTCTGTAATAACCCTTGTCATGATTGCCGCAGCTGTAATAAACTCCGTAGGTTGTCTTAAGCCTTCCGAGAGCCGCACAGCTCTTTACCATATCTTCACGCTTCGTACTGTCATCCACGTAATCTCCCGTGATGAGCAGCACATCCGGCTCAGCCTTCTGTATCGTCTCGATATGCTCCGCAAAGCCGTCTCCGTCAAAAAGCGCACCGATATGAGAATCGGCGATCAACGCCACGCGAAGCTTATCTGTTCCGAGATTTTTCTCTGTATGCAGTTCATAATTGGTTTCATAAACGTGATGTGCGAAGAACCATCCTGCAGCAAGATAGATAAATGTAGTCAGTATGACTGCAACGCCCAGCCAGTAAACCTTGCCCTGCCTTTTAGCGGTGCCTTCTGCAGCTTCACTCTCTGCAGTCTTTCCGGCTGATGCCTTCTTCCCAGCAGACTTTTCTGCTGATGCTTTTTCAGCTTCACCTGCTCCTTCTAAGCCTGCAGCCTTATTCTTCTTAACTCTTCTCACAACCGCTGCCACGATATCAAAGATAAGCCAGAATATCGCAAGATGCAGCATAGCCATGATCGAATTAACAAGATCGAAGATGCCGTAAACCACGAAGCCAAGCATCGGCACGCACGCAATAAGCCACCGGAGAGCCTTTCTGTCCCCGGCAAGCCTTTCAACGATATAAAATTTTTTAAATCTGGAGATAAGATAGATAATGCTTGCAACAGCCAGTGCAAGGACGATCCCCAGTATAACTATCCACATTGTCATATAATAACCTTAAGTCTCTCCGGCAGGACCTCAAACTTCACATGCTTTGATTCTCCGCCATACTCACCATCAATATGTACCACCATTTTTCTGTCAGAGAACAGCTCAACCTTGTCCTTGTTGAAGAGCATAAAGCTCTTCGACTTCTCATGCTTTGCCATTACAAGCACCGGCAGCACGAAGAAGGATTTCCACTTCGGAACATTGTAGCTTAAGGTGCATGAAAGCTCTCCGTCACTGTAATCTGCCTTCGGAGCCATCGGAACTCCGCCGCCCTCACAGCGCATATTCATAGCCGCAAAGAAGATAAGCTTTCTGATATCGACACTTACAGTATCCTCATCCTGCGGTCCGCTTATATCCCCGGTAACACTTTCCGGAACACTGCCGCTCATCTTTATCCTTACATCATTTTTCTCCATGGTAAAGAGAGAAATGATGGTCATCACGATATATGAAAGTCCACCGAGCCCGAAACTGTTCAGAAAGTTCTTGATCTTCGAATGATCGACCTTCTTGCATACAAGCGCATCAAGTCCTATTCCGGAGCTTATTCCGAAACGTCTCTCAAGGGACAGAACATTTTTAGCCTTTCCAAGCTGTATATCAACATTTTCATCACTGAAAACAGTAGTAAGTCCGACATCCACAAGCCTGCATCTGTCTTCCTTCGCTGCATTCAGCAGTGCAGCAAGCGCCTTGCCTGTTTTCTTACTGACGCCGAGGCCTCTGGCAAAATCATTTCCCGAGCCGGTAGGTATGATGCCGATCCTTGTTCTCTCAAAATCCGTGATGCCGTTGATCACTTCATTTATGGTTCCGTCGCCGCCGGCAACGATAAGATTGATCTGACCTTCCGTTTTCTTAGTAAGCTTCTCCACGAATTTCTTTGCATCTCCGGGATACTTGGATATATAAGTCCTGAAAGTAATGCCGCTTCGCAGGAGCATAGCTCTTACCTCTGCGTAGGTCTTCTTAGCCCTGCCGCTGCCGCCATTTATATTAACTATTATATAAAAACCAATGTTTTTCATCTGCCACTTTATACCCCTCTCATTATATTCCGCACCACTAAAAGCCTGCCCTTCCGCCCGGCAAAACTCATTCTGCCCAGCAAAACTCATCGCTCTCTTAAAGACGCATCCGACCTGCCAAAACTCAGTCTGCCTGTCGAAAACATTAACAGCTTTCCAGCGCTGCATCTCCAAATACAATAATATAATACTCTTCATAAGGTGTCAAAGTATCTTTGCCTACCCGCCATACTTTTCCAACAAACCTTCCACAGTAAATTTAAACATCAAAAAATGAAGGCTCCGATAACATCAAATGTCGTCGAAGCCTTCATTTTCTCTAAACATATTAATCTACAGATCATTGATCCTGTAGAATCACTATCCTGCGATTTCTCTGCTGTTAGTCATTTATTGGCTTATAATCTCTTATTACATCCATAGCAGGAAGGATGTTTCCTTCGTAATCGAAGAGTGCCTGGTTGGCCCACTCATTTCCGCAAGGTCCCTTGTCGTGGATATATTCGAGCGATGCAGGAGTTGCCCAGCCGCTTCCCGGTACAGGGATCCATGCAGGCTCCCACCAGAAGAAGCCTCTTCCCTGATTGTTCGGAAGCTCCTCAAGACGTCTTAAGACATCTGCCGTGAAATCTCTCTGACCTTCTATGGTCATCGGATAATCTATCTTCTCAACGAGAGAAGGCTTGGTAGCGTAGCCCTTACGCTCCTCATCCGGAAGCTTCTCGTACTCCTTGTAGTCCTCCATGGTGTAGCCCATAGAAACCTCAGCTATCACGATATCCTTGCCATATCTCTCGGCAACATCCTTCATGTTATATGAAAGCGCCTCAAGCGAGCCGTGCCAGAATGGATAATAAGACATTCCGATGATATCAAAATCCTCTCCGCCCTGCTCAATATAATTATCGAACCATCTTCTGTAAAGCTCATTGTTGCCGCCATTGTCAAGGTGGATCATAAGCGGTATGCTGCTGTCGGCAGCCTTTGCCGCACGAAGTCCGCTGCTCACGAAGCGGGCAACATTTTCATAATTCGGAAGCTGACCCTCCGGCCAGAGAAGACCGTTAGTAAGCTCATTTCCGATCTGTATAAGCGATATCTTCACGCCATTATCCTGAAGATATTTGATTGCCGTAAATGTATAATCATAAACCGCCTCTTCAAGCTCCTGAACAGTATAATTCTCCCATGCCTTAGGCTTAAACTGCTTGCCCGGATCTGCCCAGAAATCGCTGTAATGGAAGTTAAGAAGCACTCCCATTCCGGCTTCTGTAACCTTCTTACCTATCGCAAGGGTTGTTTCAAGATCATTTGTTCCTGCACCGTAAGGCTCTCCTGAAGGAGAATACGGATCATTCCAGAGACGAAGTCTTATCGTATCGATATCATATTCCTTCATGATCTGAAGGATATCCTTCTCAGTTCCGTGATCAAAGTATCTGGCACCGAGCTTCTCAAGCTCATATAAAGTAGAAAGATCCATGCCTTTAATATATTTTCTCATTTCATCCTCCAAATCTTTTTGCACCCGCACCCCATCCGCAGCATCCTGCGAAAAGCAGCCGCAGCTGCACCAGCCTGTGAAACACAGCCGCATCAGCAGAATCCAACCAGCAAACACAGCAGCCGCATCCACTGCCTCCGCCGCGCTGCATCACCCATCCGCGATACTGCAGGATAATAAGGGTACAGCCGGAAATCTGGGGTAAGATATTCCGGCTGTTATTTAGGGTAAAAGGTTTAAACTATTAATCAAAATCAAACTTTGTAAAGCGCTTTGCCATAGCCTTATAACGGAAACGTACCATTTCATTTACCTTGAGTACATCCTCCTCAGTTCCTGTGAACTGACAGCGTATACAATAATATTCCTTCTTGTCCTTATCGTAGAACATATCAATGTCAAGATCCCTCATAAAGCATGAAGGGCATCTGTAATTTAATTTGCCTTTTCCAGATTGAGCCATGTTGCAAATACCTCCTTGTCAGATATTTTCTTCTTGAAACCAAGTGTGAACATAGGTGAAAATGCATATCCCTCTCTGATATAGCCTTCAGCCTCAGGATTCTCTGCTGTAAGTGAAACTCTTGTCTCGATAGCAGGGATAACAGCTGATGCCTCTTTTGCTCCAAGGAGTGACTCTTCTCTGCACTTATATTCGTAATTAATTGTCTTCTCTTCGCTGCCGCTTACCTTAAGAGTGATTCCGGTCATATCCTCCGGATACTCTGTAGTACCATAGCATGCAACCATATATTCATTAAGTGTAACTTCAGCTGTAGGATCACTCATTTCAAGGATAGTTCTCTCAATCTTGATATTTGATGAGCCTTCCTCGAAGTACTCCTTGGTCTGAAGCTTAACTGTAAGTCCGTTGAACTGGATCTCTACAGGATCAAGTGTAAGGATTCTTGTCTTACCTTCCTGTGAGAAATGAGCCTTTGTACGGCAGAGGCAGAGGTCAACCTCCTCGCCCTTGTATGAAAGCTTAGCTGAACGTACTGTTCCTTCTCCTGCATAATGTGTGAAGTATCCTGCACGGTACTTCTCCTGGATAAGGAATGGATAAGAAGCATCCTGTACGTGCTTTGTTCCGATACCTACAGGCCACTCAAGCTTTGCAGCGTATGGACGAAGATCAACGATTGCACCGCCCTGATCCATATTTACGCATGCTCTCATGTATGGGTCACAGTACCAGAAGAGCTGCTTGTCTGAACCATAGAGAATATCTCTCCAGAGTGCACATTCAGGCTCTGTATATGTCTTCTTCTGACGATAATAATCAGCAAACTCGCTCATTGTAAGGTCTGCAAGCAGTCCTTCCTTCTTGAGCTTTCCGTAATAAGCACATCCGTCGCTGTAAGACTTAAGAAGGAGCTCATATGGAGCCTCCCAACGTCCCATCTTGTTCATCCAGCCAGGTCCTACGAACATCATGTTGTAAGCATAGCCGTTGTTGTACTTCTCAAGTGAACGATACTGATCGATAAGATTGTAAAGATATGGATATTCCCATGTCTTAGTATCATAGATCATTCCACGAAGTACGTTCTGTGGATGTGTTCCGAAGTTAGAACCATTTCCGTCGTAGCATGCGATAAGGTCACGCGAAAGGTGAGGGATTGCTACGATACCGCTGTCCTCTGCTTCATTTGCAGCAGGAGCGTGTGTGTTCTGCTTTGAAGGAATCCATGGTGCCCATGGGCCTCCATCGAAAAGTGTATACCATGAATTGTTGCAGGTATGGTAAGCCTTAGGGCCTTCCTCCCAGCAGGTTGCAACCGCACACTTCACCATAGGATATTTCTCCTTGATGAAATTGATAAGGTCTGCATCCATATAATATGAACCGGTTGATTCCGGATAGAAACCAAATCTGTCGTGGAATTTCTCAAATACATCTGTAACGATAGTCTTCTTATCCTCAAGAGAGAACATCCAGATACAGAAATCCTTGGTCTTATACTTCTCTCTGAACTCCTCGCAAGGAAGTCCGAGAAGTGAAAGTGCTATCTCATCACCGTAAACTTCGTGATCATGCTTTGCAAGTTCAACAGCCTCATCATTAAAGAGTGCTGCATATGTCATCTGAATTGTAACCTTAAGTCCGTTCTCATGCGCAAGTCTCTGCTGAGTCTTGAAAATGTCGAGCGACTCTGTCAGAAGCTTCTTGTCTCCGATATCTTCCTCTTTGCCCTGTCCTGTAACAGTTGCAGAATACTCCGGGACCATCTCCGGACGATGGATGATATTAACGATAAACTTGTCCATCTTTCTTTTTACCCTCCGTTTAATCTTATATTCGGTCTAACGTGTGTGATATACCAAGCTGCTCTTTTGCTGCGGCTCTGCCGCCTGCATTGTTGTTTTTTACCATATTGCGTTTTTACTGATATTTAAGCGTTCCAAATCTTCCCAAGTTTCAAAAGTGCTTTATTTTATCAAGTGCGCAATCGGTTGTTCAATATTGAGTATATACCCCTTGTCAAAAAAATGGAAGACCTAATTTTATTAATTTTTTCATAAGAATTTTATGCACTTTATACAAAAAGTCTCTTCCGGTTCAAAGCAAAATAAAAAATGCCTCCTCAGCCGGGAAGCATTTTTTAGCAGTCTTGAGCAACCGTTTGCTCATATTTTTTAGAATCTGTACTGAACCTTCTTCAGATACCTCTTGTTCTCGTACATCATTTCATCAGCACGCTTTACAGTATCCTCGATAGTACTGTCCTCGCTGGCATCATAAACCGCTATACCCATAGCGATATGAACCTGATCCCAGGCGTTTTCAGCCGCTGCACAGATATCTCTTCTTGTAAATTCAAACTTTCTGATAAGGTCCTGTCTGTTATCAAAATCCTCTCCGGTCAGTACGACAACAAACTCGTCGCCTCCGATTCTGAATACAGGACTGTGCTGGAAGATGCTGCAGATCAGCTTTGTAGCTGCCTTAAGGTAGACATCGCCCTTCTCATGACCGTATCTATCATTTATGGTCTTAAGATTATTGCAGTCAAGCATTCCAACCGCAACATCCTTTATCTCGCCATTTGAGATCTTCTTCTTAAGTGAATCAATATACTTATCAAAACCGCCCTTGTTGCGCACATGCGTGAGTGCATCGACATAGACCTGTTTGTTAAGGTTCTCAACCATGTGCTGTTCCTTGGAAGCCTTTTTCTGCGCTCTGATATAGATTACAAGCAGGAAAATGATGACCAAAAGGACTCCGGTAATAACTGCCATTACAAGAACGATATTCTCTCTGATGAATTCCATAAAGCTGGTCTTTGCATCCACAGAAGAATAATATGTAAGAGCCGCATTGACAATACTGCCAGGAACAATAGCTATGATCCTTGCAAGTATCGAGTAAAGCTCCGGCTCACCCTTTCTGACTGCTATATAGTACTCGAGATCCACGCCGGAATATACACTTACCAGTTTCAGTCTGTCGCACTGCTTGGCAAGGTTGTTGTAACGGTAATTGCTGACGATCACACAGTCAGCCTCACCCCGGGATACGCCTACAAGTCCGGCATCAGTATTCTTATAATGCTTTATCTTCCATCCCGGGAAATTATTCTTCAGAAAAAGCTCGTAATTGGTATTTCCTTCATTTACAGCTACAGTAACATCCTTATTAAACAGGAAGCTCTTCTGATCAGCTGAACGGATCAGCGCATCCATCTCTGTCTTCATCAAAACAGGTGTTATGACAAGATCCATATTCTCAGCTTCGTCTATGGCAAGGTTACACGGAAATACACAGTCAACCTCGCCCCTTTTCAAAGCTTCTATAGCGTCTGCCGCCGTCGAATATGCTACCGGTTCAAATTTAAGCTCTGCATTTTCAAGCACGGTCTCGGCATAATCCAAGAAGTCCTTCAATGCACCTATAAGCTCTCCGGTCTTATCATCCTTCGCACAGAAGGCCAGATAATTATCCTGATATCCGATACGGATAGTCTGATGCTTCTGAAGCCACTCCAGCTCATCAGGATTAAGATACATCTTAGTTTCGGTATTCTTAAGATACTTATCATTTAACTGCTGATTATAATAAGTATTCTCATCCTGTATCTTACTCATTGCATTATTCAGTTCTGGCAGGAGATCAGCACGATCCTTGCTGAGTGCGAAATAAAAATCAGATGAACCTATCTTCCAGATCGGAACTGCGGACTGAGGGTCTGCATTTATATCCATGGTAACAAAAAGATCCAAATCGCTTCCAAGAAGCTTGAGAGACTCCTCTTCGGTGCTTGCCATCTCGACAAGTTCTACCTGAACATCATGTTCCTCTGCCCATTCCATGAAAAGATTCTTCTGAAAACTGCCTTTGGCAACGCCGACCTTTTTACCATTCAAGGTACTGTAATCATCAGGCTTGATGGAAATATCGCCTGGTGCTGAAAAGATATAATAAGACTCCGTACCCATTGGAAGAGAAGAATACAGTATGCTCTCGGCACGTTCAGCCGAATATGAGAGGTTAGCAAGCATATCTATCTCGCCGTCCTTCAGCATCTGCAAAAGCTCAGACCAGCTGCCCTCTACATACTCATAGTCCCAGCCTGTATAGGCCGCAACCTTCTGCTGGTATTCATAAGAGTATCCGGATCTTCGACCGTTTTCATCCACGATGAAATACGGTTCTTCGTGCCACCCGACACGAACAACCTTATGGTCCTCCCCCTCTGCGCTAGAATTAAATGGTGGAATAAGTGAAAATAAAACTAAAAAGCAGCACAAAAATAAAAGTATTTGATTCCTGAATCCCCTTCTTTTTTCCATAAGCAATCTTCCTTCCCAATCGAAAGATACATAAGGATATTTTACAACATGTAAATATTAAAATCCATACCCGCTTACATTTTCTTACACCGTTTTACCTGCAGCCCGTTATGCCTGTGCGGAATTACTTTCAGAGTGCATTATCTGCAATTCTCTATATCAGCAGCAGTCTTGTCATACGCTGAGATAAGCTCGCTGTGATGGGCCTCGATATATGAAATGTCTTCGTTCTTGGCAGCCTCTTCAAGTGCCTTTGCCATCTTGTGGATATTCATTGCTCCGACCATTTCAGAATTACTCTTAAGGGCATGTACCTTAACCTTGTAATCCTTCCAGTTCTGCTCAGCATAGAACTTCTTCAGCTCTTCAACCTTCTCTCTGCCGAGAGTCACATAGTCAGTGAGCATATCAAAATACAGCTCGTCATCTGTACAGTAATGAAGTCCGGTCTCAACACTGATGCCGGCAGCCGCAAGCTTTCCTTTATCAAAACCGGTTGAGACTTCGCCTTCCGGTGCAAATTCTTCTATAAATTCTTCAGCAAAATCCACCTCAGCTTCACCTGCAGCCACATTTCCGCTTTCCTCAGCAGCAGTCTTTCCAGCTTCTGCAGCCGACCTGCCTGTTTCCTCAACAGCCGTATTTCCAACACCTGCAGCCGACTTTCCAGCCTCTTCCGCAGCCTTCTTTTCATACGCACTCTGAGGCAGATACTTCTTCAGCTTCTCAACCAGATGCTTTATCTCGATAGGTTTAGAGAGATAATCAGCAAAGCCCTCGGCGATATAGCTTTCCCTTGCGCCGACTACTGCATTTGCGGTAAGGGCTATAATGGTCGTGCTTTCAGGCACAAGATGTTCATCAAGCAGCTTGTGAAGAGTCTCGATACCATCCATAACAGGCATCATATGATCAAGAAATACTATATCGTAATTCTTCTCTCTCATAAGCCTTATCGTTTCCTCGCCGGAAGGCGCTTCGTCAGGCTTTATGCCGCAGAGCTTGAGAAGGTTCTTAGCAACCTTCAGGTTCATGTCGTTATCATCAACTATGAGCACCTTCGCATTCGGTGCATTTATAAGCTCTTCCTTATCCTTATGAACAGTGCTCTTCTTCAGTCTCTCCTCAAAGTTTCCGATAGGCGTTGCATCATAGATCTCCTGCTCAATGATAAATGAAAAATCCGAGCCCTCGCCGTATTTACTCTCAACCTTGAGGCGGCTGCCCATCATTTCCAGCAGGCTCTTAACTATGGTTATACCGAGGCCTGTTCCCTCGATATTATGATTTCTTATCTCATCAAGACGTTCAAATGATTCAAAAAGCTTCTCTCTGTCCGCCTCGCGGATTCCGATACCGGTATCCTTTACGGATACAGCGATCTTCACCTTGCCGTCAATCTTCTCATGTACGCGCATAGACAGTGTGACGCTGCCCTCCTCAGTGTATTTTACAGCATTTGTAAGAAGGTTCATGATAACCTGTGAAACCTTCACATCATCACCGCGAAGTGTACATGGCAGAGTCTCATCCACATCAAGCCTGAAGAGAAGTCCCTTGGTATCCGCTCTCTGAATGATCGAATGGTACATATCATTTATAAGGGAAGCTGTATCGTACTGAACTGTTACGACATCCATCTTGCCGTCCTCAATCTTAGAAAAGTCAAGGATGCTGTTGATAAGTGAAAGCAGAGTGTTTCCGGCAGAATCGATGCTCTCGGCATAGCCGATGATGTCCTTTTCCTTGGACTCTCTGATTATCATTTCATTCATTCCGAGCACTGCATTTATAGGAGTACGGATCTCATGCGACATCTGCGCAAGGAACCGGCTCTTGGCGCGGCTTGCGATCTCAAATTTTGTGACTGCCTCAACCTCTTCCGTAACATCCACAAAGACGCAGAGGAAGCAGTAAACCTCTTCGAGGTTGTCCCTGACGGCACTCATTCTCACCGAATAAGCCTTGGTCTTAGCCCTGTTCCAGAGCCTTCCCACATATATATCCTCCATCGAGGTCTTAAACATTTCATCCGCCTGCTCCTTCGAAAGATCGAAGAATTCATCTATTCCGCTGCCTATACGGCCGTTCGGCTCTTCAAGATTTCTTGAGTAACGGTTCATTATTGCAGCCTTTTTGTTTACGTCCAGAACGATAACACCGGCCTCAAGGAAGTCAAAAAGTCTGTCTTTGATATTTCCTGTGCGTATATCAAATGAACCCAGCTGCGTCGCACCGTACCACATAACGATCGCGCAGAGAGCTGCACCGATTCCCGAAGTGGAAACCGCTTCTTTGCCCATTGCAGGGAGAAATGTATCCGGAAGCGTGAAGAAAAGCAGCGTGAAATTCGCAGCAAAAACAATATAAAGGAACCTGCGGAGTCTCTTTACTGTATTTTTCTTCATCCACACGATACCAAATGAGAAAAGTATCAGAAAAGTAATAACTACATAAAATGAATGCACATGTCTGTTGAAAGATCCATCCGAATTGGCTACCCACGTAGTCCAGCCGTTCTTTCTGACAAATTTATCAACCGCATTCTGTGAAAATACAAAATAATCCACGATGCCTGCAACCACCGCGAAGATCTTAAACGCTTTTGCAACGCTCTTCCTTGCGCCGGAGATATCCGTTACAAGAAATGTTTCTGTTACAAGGAAACCGACTACGCCCACAAGTCCGGCCTTACGCAGCGAATAGCACAGCTCCAGATCATTTGAGAAGCCGATCAGAGCGAAGAAAAAGCACCATATGCCCGCACTGAGGCCGTACGAACAGATATAAAATCTGATGTAACCTGATGCCTCCTTATTTCTAAAATAAAAGCTTATGCCGCAGACCGATGCTACGGTTCCGACGATAAGCAGAATGCAATTTATCATCCACATATACTATTTTCTCCCCGGAATTATGATATATCCCAAACGGCCATACACTATAATGCATAGTATAGCCACGAATTCGCGCTATATTATAGCACATTTGTGTTCATTTTAAACAATTTTTAGAAATTTTACGAAAATTAATATATTTGACCATATATTCCTCCTGAAAATCGTCATAAATAATAGTTTTAATTTTCAAAAAACATGTTATACTGTGGTTGAGCAACCGGTTGCTCACATTGATTTTATTAATTATTTTAAGAAGGGAGTTAACATGAAGGTTGACAGATTACTCTTTGGAGCTGCATATTACGATGAATATATGCCTTACGACAGACTTGAGAAGGATATGGAAATGATGGTCAAAGCCGGCATGAACACCATTCGTATCGCCGAATCCACCTGGAGCACCTGGGAACCGGAGGAAGGAGTCTTCGACTTCACCCACCTCGACAGGATGCTTGATGCAGCCGAGAAATACGGCATTTCCGTGATCGTCGGAACGCCAACCTACGCCATCCCATCGTGGCTCGCAAAAAAATCCGAGGATATACTTGCACTTACACATAACGGACAGAACACCTACGGTCCACGTCAGAACATGGACCTTACATCACCGATCTACAGAAAATACGGTGAAAGGATCATCCGTAAGCTTATGGAGAGGGTTGCCGGAAGAAAATGTGTGATCGGCTACCAGCTTGACAATGAAACTCATCCTTATGATACCTGTGGTCCGAGAGCCCAGAAGCTCTTCGTAGAGTACATGAAGGAGAAATTCCCTGATATCAAAGAATTCAACCATGAATTCGGACTTGATTACTGGTCCAACCGCGTGGATAACTGGGACAATTTCCCTGATATACGCCAGACTATCAACGCCAGTCTCGGCGCTGAATACGAAAGATTCCAGCGCAAGATTGTGACTGATTTCTTCAACTGGCAGATTGCTATAGTATCCGAATATAAGCGCCCGGATCAGTTCATCACCCACAACTTTGATTTCTGCTGGAGAGGACATTCTTACGGTATGCATCCTGAGGTTGACCAGCGTGAATCCGCTAAAAATATGACCGTGGCCGGCTGCGACATCTATCATCCGTCCCAGTACGACCTCACAGGCTATGAGATCACCGCCTGCGGAAATATCATCCGTTCCCTCAAGGATGACAACTACCTCATCCTCGAAACTGAAGCGCAGGGCAACCAGGCATGGCTTCCTTTCCCGGGTCAGCTCCGCCTGCAGGCCTACAGCCACATCGGAAATGGTTCAAATTCAGTAATGTACTGGCACTGGCATTCAATCCATAACGCTATCGAAAGCTATTGGAAGGGTGTTCTTTCCCATGATCTGGCTGAAAATGCCACCTACCGTGAAGCGTGTGTCATCGGAAATGAATGGAAAGCTATCGGCGACCATATCAAAAACCTGAAGAAGGTCAACAGGATCGCCATGGTGCTTGACAACAGCTCCCTTACCGGACTTTCTCATTTCCCTACGGAGAATAACAAGGAATGCAGCTACAATGCAGTCTTCAGGGCATTTTCAGATGCTCTCACAGACATGAACATTGAGTATGATGTGATCCCGGCCGATGAAGCGTATTTCTATGAGAGTGCCCAGGACGGTGCCGCAGATACAGCCTCACGCAGCTTAAGGTATGACCTTGTGATAATCCCTGCCCTCTACAGTGCGAAGGAAAGCTATCTGAACGCAGTAAACAGCTATGTTGAAGGCGGTGGAAACGTGATAGCATCCTTTAAGAGCGGCTTCTCGGATGAATATCTCAAGATCTACAGCGATACCCAGCCGCACATTATAAATAAATGCCTTGGCATACATTATGACCAGTTTACATATCCGAAGGATATCACCCTTACATACAGCTGCTCTTCATCAGCCGATCAAAAACACGCCGGCGCTTATAGAACAAATGAGGCAGAAGGTACCTTCTCCGGCAAATGCACCGAGTGGATGGAGCTTGTAACCTGCGACAGCGCAGAAAGCCTTGCGGCATACGATCACAAATACTGGGGCATGTATTCTGCCGTAACCCTTAATTCCTACGGCAAGGGCAAAGCTGCCTACATCGCAACTCTCCCTGAGAAGGATACTATGGTACAGATCCTCAGCGACCTGCTCGAAAGAATAGATCTTAAGGAGCCTGCAAAGCTTGCCTTCGAGAACCATGACAAACTCATCGTTAAGCAGGGCATAAATGATAAAGGCAGCCACGTTCTCTTCTTCTTAAACTACTCAGACGAAGAAATAACTGTTAAAAACATCTCCGGTGATGCAGCAGATCTGCTTCAGGCTGCACCGGTCAAAAAAGATGAAAGCTTTACACTTTCGCCTTGGGGCGTAGTGATACTTGAATACTAAATGATAACTATTTATTCCGCATAATACCGGATTAACTCAAAAGCGGATCACAGGCTTATTTTTGGCTCTGTGATCCGCTTGTTTTTTATTATTGTTAAACCGCTTCATCCTGCAGCCTTTACATACTGCCATGTCTTTCCATTATCGGTACTGAACTGCCAGTTGTAGATAAGCTCGCCTGCAGAACGATCCGGAAAAAGAAATTCTTTTCCGGATCGCAGCTTCACGTATTAATTATCCTGTTTACTATTCTGCATCTTCCTTCTTGTCTATTGCAGGCATCATACCCGGTATATTTTTATATCTTATGATCTTCATGCTGGCGTTCTTGATGAATTCCTCGTCACGCAGCTTGATACGGGTTATCTGTTTGTAGATAGGACGTCCCTTATTTACTTTACTCTTAAGCTTCTCAAAATATTCTGTATCGCCCAAATGTGCCTCGTCAGGGAAAATCTCCGCAACTATACGGCCGTTCTCATCATATACAAGAACCTCCTGAACTGCATCATCTCTCGCAACATCCTGCTCAAGCTCCTCAGGAGATATATTCTCGCCGTTGCTGAGAATGATAAGGTTCTTCTTTCTTCCTGTAAGGAAGATGAAATTGTCCTCATCCACATATCCGAGATCGCCTGTATGATACCATCCATCGATCAAAGCATCATCTGTTGCTTCAGGATTCTTATAATATCCCTTCATAACGAGCTCGCCCTTAAATGCAATCTCGCCTTCCTCTGTAGCCTTAACCTCTATGCCTGGAACAAGATGTCCAACACTGCCATCCTTGTGATGATAGATTCTGTTAACGGCTGTACAAGGAGAACACTCCGTAGCGCCGTAACCGTTTAAGATCTCTATACCCCAGGTTCTGAACTCACGCACATACATTGGATCAAGAGCCGCACCGCCGCAAATGATATATTCGAGGTTGCCGCCGAAAACCTGTCTGATCGGTGAATAGATCTTGCTTCTCAGGTCAAGCTTTGCCTTGCGGAGAAGGTCTGTAGACTTCATAAGTCTCTTGAAGACCTTTGTCTTGCCCTTCTTCTCGATCTCAAGCCAGATCTGCTTGTGGAAATACTCTACAAACATTGGAACGAGGAACATGGTCTGCGGACCGAACTCCTCCATGTTCTTCTTGATATGCTTAAGGCTCTTATTTATAAATATAGGCTGTCCGTAGTTCATTATCATGAAGATCGCAACAACAAGTCCAAATGCATGATGGAACGGAAGAACTGCAAGAGTTCCGCCCTTCGGAGAGAAAAGCATACTTGTATGAACGATCTCAAATGCTATATTTTTGTTGGTCAGCTCTACGCCCTTGCTGACTCCGGAGGTTCCGGAGGTGAAGAGTATCGCTGCTGTCTTCTCTGGGATTATCTCATATCCGGCAAATTCATTTTTGCCTTCCTTCAGGTACTTTCTGCCTTCCTTCAGGATATCATCAAAATCCTTGAGATTATAAACCTTTCTGGTTGCCTTCTTCTTAACCTTCTCATAATACTGGTCAGATACAAATACAACGTCTGTATCGCCCATCTTGGCGAGAGATATGATCTCTTCGTCCGGAAGGCTCTTATCTATAGCAACCGCAACGCTTCCTCCATTTACGGTTGCAAAAAATGCAACAAGCCACTCATACGAATTTTCTCCAATGATCGCAACGTGCTTGTCCTTTATCTTTTTATGGTACATCCACTCACCGAAGGCGTTAACGTCCTCGAAGAGATCCTTGTAGCTCTTACGCATCTCACCTGATTCGCACGGATAGATAAATGCTGTATCATCAGGCATGCTCACAGCCTTCTGTCTGATCATATCTTTAAGGTCAGAAATCTGGGTTACTTCCTCATACGGATATTCCTTGTTCTTCATTACAGCTCCCTTTCCTTCTCATCTTTTAATGCCGCAGGTCAACAACACTTTTGATCAAATGTGTGGAAAAACGGCATTAATTTCATATACTTAAAATTTATAACATATCGAATAAATTGTCAAACAATAACCTGCTGACAGGGTTGTTATATGATTTTTTCTACACAGCTTTAATGTGTCAGCTTTGTCATATGTTTTTGGCTGACGACTTCCGTACAGCTTTGTCACATGTTTTTGGCTGGAAACTCGGCTGCAGGTTCTTCTCTGTTCATTTTTCTTAGTTCAGAAATTCCAAATGGTATGGTTATCGCAAGTGTCAGTATGTCTGCAACCATCTGCGTGATCTCAACGCCGCGAAGTCCGAAGATTGCAGGCAGTATGAGTATTGCAGGGATGAAGAAGATTCCATTTCTCGCAGAGGAAGTGACTGAAGCCTTGAAGCCGCGTCCCATCGACTGCAGCATCATATTGGTCATGATACTGAAGGCGTTGATCGGAAGCACTGCCACCTGAAATCTTAGAGCTGTCATACCGACCGATACAACGTCCTCATCATCTCTGAAAAGCCCTACCACCTCAGGCGCAAATGTGAAGCACAGCGCCGCAAGTGCGAAGAGAACGATGGTTCCCCATTTGACGCAGAACCAGAAGCCCTCGCGGACTCTGCCGGTCAGCTTTGCACCGTAATTGAAGGAGCATACCGGCTGGTAGCCCTGGCCGAAGCCTATCAGTGCTGATATCTGAAGCATCATGATCCTTGAAACTATAGACATTCCGGCGATCGCAGCCTCTCCGCCGTATCTGCCGGCCGCCTGGTTCAGGAGCGCTGTTGAAACCGCTGCAAGTCCCTGCCTGAAGAGCGAAGGCACGCCTCCATTTATAACCTGGATCACATAGTAGCTGTTGATCCTAACATTTGAAACCTTAAGCCTGATATTCTCGCCCTTCCTGCTTCCGATGAGCAGTATGAAGAAGCTTGTGATCTGACCGAATATCGTCGCAAATGCAGCCCCCTTCACGCCCATGTCGAAGAAAAGTATGAGAAGCGGATCAAGTATCATATTTATGATAGCTCCGGCGATAAGACCGACCATCGCATAGACGGCGCTGCCCTGAAAACGGAGCTGATTGTTGATAACGAACTGGCACATCATAAATGGTGCACCGATCAGGATGATCCTTGCATAGTCCGATGTCATTTCCAGAGTCTCCGGACTCACATCTCCCGAGGCCAGAAAATCAACGACAGGCTGGATGAAGATATTTCCGAGAACCGCTACTGCCACGCCGGCTATAAGTGCAAGCGCAAAGCCGGTGGAAGCCATTTCCGAAGCTTCCTTCTTCTTGCCTGCTCCGAGCATTCTCGAGAGGAAGTTTCCCGAGCCGTGGCCGAACAAAAAGCCCAGCGCCTGGATGACTGCCATCATCGGAAAAACTATGCCCACCGCGGCCGTCGCCTGCGTCGGATTTACCGGGATACGCCCTACAAAATACGTATCCGCAGTATTATAGATACCGGTCACAAGCATACTGATGATAGTCGGTACAGCAAGCTGCGTGATGAGCTTAGGCACCGGAGTCTCGGTCATATATTTATATCTGTCATTCTTTGCATGTCTACTCATATTTCTTACCTCAGACTATGTTGCTAACATCTAAAAGCTCTTCTGATGATCAGCAAAATCATCCTTTAAAAATTGGTTGTTTCTCCCACATTACTGTTAAAGTAATCTCTCACTTCAAGCAGCGACTCAAGTACCTTAAATGCCTTTCCTCGGATCTCCTCGTCCGGCTGCAGTATATCCGGAACCATGATAGCCTTTATGTCTGCGGCATGTGCGGCTCTGATACCGTTAAATGAATCCTCTATCACGAACGCCTCATCTGTATTCACCTGAAGAGTTTCTGCCGCCTTGAGGAAGATATCCGGATTAGGCTTACTTCTACTGACCATATCACCGCCGATTATCTTATCAAAATAGATAAGTATTCCGGCGTCCTTAAGCTCCTGCTTCACTACCTCTGTCTTTGTGGATGAGGCTATCGCAGTGCTTATCCCTTTGTCCTTCAGCCATTTAAGGAGTTCTGTCACACCCGGCTTCATCGGAAGACCGTTTTCCTCGTATTTTCTCCTGAAGACTTCTCCTGCTGCACCGTAGAACTTATCCACCGGAAAATCCTCGCCATAATGCTCATGAAGTATCCTTACAGTCTCAGCACTTGTAATGCCTATACATTTCTTGCACACCTCTTCCGTATCCTTTACATGGAAATCGTCCTCTATCTCCTTATAACAGTCGATATAAACTCTCTCGCTGTCGAATATAACGCCGTCCATGTCAAAAATCACTGCTTTAAAATTCATTTTTGTCCTCTCTTCCAACAAATAAAAAGGCCGGTCCATCTTAACGATCCGGCCTTTCTTATAATAAATGTTACTGTACTTTTCCTTTAACTATGCGATAGCTCTTGCCATCTATCTTAATGGTTCCGGTAAAGCTGAGCTGTACCATACCATTCTTTACATACCATTTGGCGTTAGTGCCGTTCACGGTTCCTTTTACTATGCCCGTCTTAGTTGTAACTGCCTTTGCACTGCTGCAGTACCACCAGCCCGCCTTGCCTGCCACGGTTCCTTCACGGAAGCCTGTAAATGAAGTCACGATACCATTCTTTACGTAGAAATACGTACCGTTCATCTTGACGAAGCCGGTCATCTTGTTGTAGAACTTGCCTTCCTTGAAGTAATGAAGACTGCCGTCATAGTTCTTAAGTCCCTTAAAGCCTGTCTGCTGCTCGCCTTCCTTGAAATAAATGATATTGGCGCTTCCGACCTTCGCTATCTTACTGTATGAGGTATCGGTAAGTCCTGCCTTTATCCTGTAGCATTTTCCATCCAGCGACTTAAATCCGCTGAAGCTGGTATCTACGACACCATTTTTAACGTAATATGCTTTACCTTCATAGAGTGCGATTCCGACAGTGCTCTTATCGAAGAGATAAGTCTTTGTAGATGCAAGCGTTATCTGCTTGGTGCATTTGGCATCCTTATAATATTTGCCGTTGCGTATATAATACTTGATATTTCCGGCCTTGTAAAGGGTTGCCGCCTTTGCTTTTACTGTCTTGACATCCGAATAGTCCTCTTCGCCGTAGGCATAAACACATACATTTTTCTGATTATCGGCAAGTGCAATATACTGGCTGTTTACTGAATTATCAAGCCAGCTGCCATATAAATGTGTAAATGACTGTCCGGCGCCGACTTTGGTTTCTCTTGTGATCGTGCTTGAAGAAGAGTAGGTTCTTCCTTCATAAAGGATATAATAGTATCCGCTGTCATCCCACTGTGTAACGACTACTGCAAACTTCTCACCTGCATTTATCGGAACTGCAGATGAAAGATTTAATCTGTAATATCCGGATTCGGTTGCCGTTCCTGTAACCTTTGCTGCAACCTTGCCCTGATCCAGATTGTTTGCTCCGGTAATTCCGGTGATCACTTCTACCTTGTATTTATTACCTGTGCAGGCATATAAACCGACCTTGTTCAGATTGATCTTAGCATCTGTCTTAAAGATATTCGCACCCTTAAATGTAGAATCCATGGTTGCGACATACTGGCCTTCCCAGCCTGCCTCTGTGTATGAGAACACCTTTGCGTCCTTATTAACATCATTATCGCCAAGTACAAAAACCGCAGGGGTTGTGAGCGATGCGTTGTAATAAGAGATCCATGTGAGGCCATTATTCGTATGATAATTGCCCCAGCTGTTCTGTATCAGAAATGCGCCCTTCTTGCCGGCCTTTGTAACCTTGTTGTCATCCCATCCAACTATAGTTACTGCATGATTGGAACCCGGCTTATAGGTGCCTTCGTCCCAACCCATGTAATATGAATTGGTTGCCGAATCATAATACGGATCACTTGCGTTGTATGAGACCTGGACTGCATTTCCCTTGGAAACGTACAGCTTGATCCTGCTGATAACATCGAACCATAAGCTTCCGCCGTAATACTTGTAATCTGTCGGAAAGCTCTTAAGCATCATTACCTTCTCGATGCGGCCGATACCCTTGTCTCTGTCAGCTGCAGTCATCTTCTTTGAAGGATCAAATGGATAAGCCGACTGTGAAGCAAGACCGCGGTTCATAGCAAGTGCTGAAGCCGCCATATACACATTTCCGCCTTCATCGTACCAGGTTCCTGTAGACCTGTACGAGTCATCATTTCCATGAAATACTGAATAAAGCAGCTGATACTCTGAAAAATCTACCGAAGTACCATAGCCCTTCTTCAGATAATTCGTCTCCATGCAGGTATTTGCTGCATAGCTCCAGCATACACCATAGTTACCCTGATTCCTTACGCCTGATCTCTTGGAGATAGTATACTTCTCCGGATAGGTTGCGTATGAAAGCGAGATTCCGGAACTCCTTGAAAGTATGTCAGGATTGTCCGCAGCCATTATCATATCTACATACGTGCCATCTTCATTTGTGATCATATGGGCGTCACTGATCTTTAGACCGTCGCCCTCATCCTTATTCTTTTCGTCTTCTGCTTTACCTGTAAGACCAACATTCTGCTGATCAGCGGCGTAAACCGTATAACCTGCAAATAATCCCACTGATAGAAGGACTGAAAGAAAAAGCAGTGCTATTTTTTTCTTCATAATACCCCTCCTTCTTAATCAACATCAACTCATACTGTATCCCTTTCCACCTCTGTTCCGGTCTCCCGGAAGCTATCAATTAACGTTTAGCAATCCCCTATATTTTCAATGTGTTCACTATTTCTAGTTTATCATATTTTGTGCATATTAACCACATATAATTTGTGACAAATGATAACTTTGTGCATACTGAACATAGTTTATCACCCGTTTATGCATTATTCACAAGCTTTTTTGTGCATAAATAAACCGGCATGACATACCGGGTATGAAAAACATACGCAAACAACAACTCATGGCAATTCACACATCAAACCATGCGCAAAAAAGCCCACAAATGCAGGCATTAAAAAACCGGCTCGGATAAACCGAGCCGGCATAAAAAACATTTTATATGGACTGTAAGATTACTGAACCTTACCATCTACGATGTAGTAGTACTCTCCAGAGATGTAAACCCAACCTGTGAAATCGAAACGAACCTTACCACCGGTTACGTACCATCTTGATCCTGCATGTGATGCAATACCTGTGAAGTTGAAGTTAACCTGTCCGCTCTGGATGAACCACCAGCCGCTCTCATTCTTGGCAAGACCATTATATGAGAAGTCTACACGGCCGTTGTGGATATACCACCAGCCCTTTGAGTTCTTGGCAACTGTATCTTCGAAGCAGATCTTACCTTCCTTTACATACCACCAAGCTGTAATACCATTAGCTGTTGTCTTGAATACATCTGTCTTAGTGAGATCAACCTTGGCATTTACGCAATACCACCAGCCTTCTTCACCCTTGCAGGTACCCTTTCTGAAGCCTGTGAAGCTTACAACGATACCGTTCTTTACATAGTAATAATTTCCACTAAGCTTTACAAAGCCTGTCTTCTTGTTATAGAACTTACCAGCCTTGAAGTAGCAAAGCTTATTGTTGTATCTCTTTAATCCGTTGAATTTAACCTGCTGCTCACCAGCCTTGAAGTAGAAGATTCCGGCCTTAAGCTTAACGATCTTGCTGTAGCTTGTATCTGTAAGACCATTCTTGATCTTGTAATACTTACCATTTGACTTTGCAAGTCCGTTGTAGCTCTTTAATACTACACCGTTCTTTACATAGTAAGCCTTACCCTTATACTTAGCTATACCTACATGATTCTTATCGAAGAGATATGTTCTTGTCTCTGCAAATGTTACAGGCTTTGTACAGTTAGCATCCTTATAATACTTACCGTTACATACATAATACTGAATGTGTCCTGCCTTATAAAGTCCAGGATTCTTAACAGGAACCTTAGTTACCTCATCAATATTTGTATCTCCGTATGCATATACGCATGCGTTTTTGCAGTAATTTCCAAGGAAATCATACTCACCTGTAGTTATTGAGCAATCATGCCATGAACCATTATAATAAACAAATGTCTGGCCTGCTTTAATAGATGTTTTTCTTGTAATTGTCGAAACAGTTGAATTCTCACCTTCAAATGGAACGTAGTAGTGTCCATAAGCATCACCGAAACGGATTCTGATAGCGAAATATTCATCTGTAGGTATTGTTACAGACTCTGAAAGATCAATCTTGTAGAAACCTGCTTCTGAAACGCTTCCTGTTGTTGCGTTTACAACTCTTCCGGAAGTGATATCCTTAGGATCCTTGAGATCTCTGATAACCTGAATTCTGTAATCACCTGCACATGGTGCATAGAAGCCTGCCTTATTGAGGCGAACTGTAGAATCAGCATGGAAGATATTTGCTCCCTGTAAGTTTGCTGTCTCATCCCAAATATAACGGCCTTCCCAGCCTGCCTCTGTATAAGTGAATACCTTTGAATCATTCTTAAGATTAGTATCTGAATCTACAACAAATACTGTAGGCGAGTTGAGTGAAGCATCATAGTATGATACCCATACATGTCCACCTTCATCATTGTAATTACCCCAGCTGTTCTGAATAAGGAATGCACCCTTCTTTGGAGCAGCAGTTACCTTGTTATCATCCCATCCAACGATAGTAACGGCATGGTTTGAACCAGGCTTATTCTGATATTCACTATCCCATGAAGTATAGTATGAATTAGTTGCATAATCTACGTAGCTTGCATCAAAGTTGATAGCTACAGCATTATTTGTGTAAAGATATTTCTTGATCTTGTCAACTACATCGAACCATGCAGTATTGCCGTAATCAGAATAATCATAAGAGAAGCTGTCAAGCATAAGTACTTTCTCTACATGATTGATAGATGCATCTCTGTCTTTACTTGTCATTGTCTTGCTTGGATCAAATGGATAAGCAGACTCTGAAGCCATTGCTCTGTTTGCTGCAAGAGCACATACAGGCATATAGTAGTATCCGCCTTCATCAAACCAGTCATTTGTTGTGGTATATGAATCATTTGTTCCATGGAATACTGAATAAAGCAGCTGATACTCAGAGTAATTGATCTTTGAGCCCATGCCCTTCTTCAGATAGTTTGTCTCAAGACAGGTATTTGTTGCAAATGTCCAACAAACGCCATAATCGCCCTGATCTCTTATTCCCGATCTGTACTTAATAGTGTAGCTTGACGGAAGATAGTTAACATCAATCTGCGGATCATTAACTGTTGCTCCGTTAACTCTGTCAGGATTGTTTGTTGCCATAATTCCGTCAACAAATTTACCATCTTCATTTGCCATCATACGGCCGGTACTTACCTTAAGGCCTGAACCGCCTGATTCGTCTGCTTCTGCCGCATCAGCCTCCGAAACCGGAACTCCTTCAGGCTGTTCTGCTTCCTGTGCGTAGGCAGTATTACCTGCAAGTGCTCCTGCTCCAAGAAAGACTGAGAGGAAAAGCGTATAAAGCTTTTTCTTCATGTGTTACCCTCACTTTCTTTACTCTCCCTGTCATTTCCTCTAAAACTCAATCACCCCGGAAATGACGGATATTAATAAGTATTTTTGTCGGATGCAATCCGCCATTGTATTTGATATCATAGCACATAATCGCGGTGCCCGCCATAATATTTTCATAAAAATTTCACTGAATTTTGTTAAATTTCACTCAATCAAAAAAAAGAACCGACTGTGTCCTGCACCGACCTCCAATCGTTAGATTTTATAATCTAACTTTTGGAGATTGGGACTGCATCCAGTCAGTTCTTTTTAATATCAGCTTTTAATACCGCCGTTTTCTATGATCTCTTCAGCGACGACGCTCTTACGGACTCCTCCGTCCATCGCCTGCTTAATGATATATCTTTCAGCTTCTTCCTCGTTCATGCCGTTCTGGATAAGCATAAGCTTTGCTCTTGCGACAAAACGTATCTCAGTGATCTTGTCTTCAAGGGATTTGATCTTCTTCTCATTGCTTCGGAGACGGTTCTGCACAGCTATGAGAAGCCTTACGCCTCTTTCGACCATCGCAAGCTTCACCGGCTTCGGAACAACAATCACGCCATAATCGATAGTACGGTCAGTAACCGTATCGAATACCTCGCCCGGAACCGCAACAAGGATTCCTGAGTTGTGCCTGTCCTGAATATCCATGACAAAATCCACTCCGAATTCGTCCGGCAGAGGTGCATTAATGATGATCACATCATAGTGCCTTTCAAGAAGCTCTCTCTTGGCAGCCGATGCACTCTTCCTGGTCTCGATGGCACTGAAGGTTCCGCCCGGAAGTATCTTTTTTATAGCAATATTAAATTGTTCACTGCTTGAGATTATGAGCAGCGAATAATCTTTTCTCTTACTGTTTAAAGCCATTTTTTACTCCACGAATCTCTGTCACGCAAAAAACTTCCACTTCACCCGGCCACTAAACAGCCTCGCTGTTTACCGCATCTGACCGTTCCACCCGATCTTTGATCTGCGCGTCTTCAGCTTGTACCTACTGCTGTCCCTGAAGATACTTTGAGGTAAGTGCCTCCGGAAGTATCTCTCTGACAAAGTCGCTTTTCGATGCAAAGCTTACAGCACTTCTTCTTGTCTGAGGAAGCATCACAACTTCTTCATCCATTTCATCAGGAAGCGAAAGCTTATTCTCGATGCCGTAAAGTCCGGCATGGATAAGAAGTGCGTATACAATATATGGATTGCTTGATGCGTCAGGAGAACGGAGCTCGACTCCTGTCATTCCATGATCATCCGAGATAAGAATAAGATCCGACTCGCCCGTGCTTGACCATTTTGCCTTATCAGGCGCAGTTCCCTTACCGAATCTTGCATATGACTGCTCAGACGGATTAAGGAACAGAGTTATATCGCTTATCTTCTCGATGATGCCTGCCGCAGCACTCTTGGCCACGTCATTTCCTTCCTTGTCCCTTGCATAAATGTTGATGTGGTAGCCATTTCCCGGCATATCCATCAGAGGGAGCGGTGAGAAATCCGCATACAGACCGTTTCTGTCGGCGATGGTGCTTACAACCATTTTAAATGTAGTCACCTGATCGGCAGCCTTAAGAGGCTTACCGAAATGGAAATCGATCTCATTCTGTCCCGGTCCTCTCTCATGATGAGAACGTTCCGGAGTAAGACCCATTTCTTCTATAGTAAGACATATCTCTCTTCGGATATTCTCTCCTCTGTCAAGAGGCGCAATATCCATGTATCCTGCATTATCATAAGGCTCCTTGGTAACTCTTCCCTCGTCATCCTTCTTGAAGAGGTAGAATTCCATCTCCGAACCGAACTTAAATTCAATACCAAGCTTCTCTGCCTTCTCGACAGCCTGCTTCAGAATGTATCTTGTATCGGTCTCAGCCGGTCTTCCGTCGGCATGGCAGATATCGCAGAACATTCTGATAACTCGTCCGGTATCAGGTCTCCATGGAAGAACTGCAGTCGTTGCAGGGTCCGGCTTAAGATATAAAACCGCCTCGTCCGAGTCCTCAAAACCGACCACACCCCTCGCATTTATAGGGATACCATTTTCAAATGCCTTATGTATCTCACTCGGCATGACAGAGATATTCTTCTGCACGCCGAAAGCATCACGAAAAGCGAGTCTGATGAATTTGACATCCTCCTCTTCGATGTATTCCATTACTTCTTCTTCGGTATAGCTCATTACTTATTTCCTTTCCTGCTCACCCTTTTACATCCGCACTCTCCTGGATGGTTGATATCCTTGGAGTGATATCCTCTAATACATCAAGAAGTATCCTTACAGTATCAAGTGATGTGAAGATCGTAACTCCGTTCATGATCGCACATCTTCTGATAGATGCGCCGTCCTGATAATGAACGCCTGAGAGGATAGCTCTTGTATTAATGATGTAGCTTACGTATCCTGCTTCGATCGAACGAAGTACTTCGTCACTTCCGTCAGAAAGCTTTCCTCTGATACGTGTTCTAATGCCGTGCTCCTTAAGGAATTCACCGGTTCCGACTGTTGCTTCGATATTGAAGCCGAGCTCGTAGAAACGTCTTACAAGCGGAAGCGCCTCCTCCTTGTCCTCATCGGCAAGAGTTACCATTACCGTTCCGTATTCCTTCATCTTGATGCCGCTCGCCTGAAGAGCCTTATAGAAAGCTCTCTTAAGGCTTCTGTCATAGCCGATAGCTTCTCCGGTCGATTTCATTTCCGGTGACAGATATGCGTCCATTCCGTTAAGCTTGGCAAATGAAAATGCCGGCGCCTTTACATACCAGAATTTCTTCCTGCTTCTTGCGGCTCTTCCGTCGTCATCGCTTACCCTGCCTGCGGCGATATCATTTTTATCATGATAGCCCTGTTCCTTCAGGCTGTGTCCGAGCATAACCTTGGTTGCGATATCAACCAGACTGTAGCCTGTAGACTTTGAAAGGAAAGGTACGCTTCGTGACGCTCTCGGATTAACCTCTATGATATAAACGTCATCATTTTTATCTACGATAAACTGTATATTGAAGAGACCGACTATGCCTACTCCAAGGCCAAGTCTCTCTGTATAATCTGTGATGGTTTCCTTAACCTTATTCGAGATTGAATACGGTGGATAAACGCTGGTACTGTCTCCCGAATGTACACCGGTCCTCTCGACAAGCTCCATGATACCCGGAAGGAATACATTTTCACCGTCACAGATTGCATCTACCTCTACCTCTTTACCGACAATGTATTTATCTACAAGTACCGGTCTGTCCTCATCAACCTCAACGGCTGTCTTAAGGTAATGGCGGAGCATTTCTTCATTTGCAACTATCTCCATGGCTCTTCCGCCAAGAACGAAGCTAGGTCTTACAAGCACCGGATAACCGATCTTCTCGGCAGCCTTTACGCCGCTCTCGATATCGGTAACCGCAACTCCCTTCGGATGAGGGATTCCGAGACCGGAGATAACATTTTCAAATGCATCCCTGTCCTCTGCCCTGAATATTGCCTCACAGCCGGTTCCGATTATCTTGACGCCTCTCTTCTCAAGCGGCTCAGCAAGGTTAACGGCTGTCTGTCCGCCGAGGGTAGTGATAACGCCCTCCGGCTTCTCAAGGTCGATGATATTCATGATATCCTCAACTGTAAGAGGCTCGAAATACAGCTTGTCAGCGATAGTGTAATCTGTTGAAACCGTCTCAGGGTTGTTATTTATAACGATAGCCTCGTAGCCCAGCTCGTGGATAGTACGTACCGCATGAACTGTTGAATAGTCAAACTCAACGCCCTGGCCGATTCTGATAGGGCCGGAACCCAGAACGATTATCTTCTTATTGTTAGAAACTATGGACTCATTTTCGTCCTCGTAGGTTGAGTAGAAATACGGTACATAGCTTTCAAACTCGCTCGCACAGGTATCGATCATCTTGTAAACAGGTCTGATACCGTACTCCTTACGGAGCAAATAGACGTCATCCTCCGTGCAGCCTGTAAGCTCTGCTATATATGAATCTGAGAAGCCCATCTTCTTGGTTGAGTACAGGGTATCTCTGTCAAGTATCTCCTTAAGAGATGAGCCGGCTTTGGCCTTTTCCTCAAGATCTCTCTCCTTCTCGACGATATTTCTGATCTTATCGAGGAAGAACATATCGATACCGGTTTTATTTACGATGACCTGAAGGTCAACTCCGAGCCAGATCAGCTGGGACAGTGCGTAGATACGGTCATCCGTACCGTCTTCAACATATTTAAGAAGCTTCTCTACAGCCTCCTTCTTGTTCTCCGGCTCCGGTTTATCTGAAAGACTCTTAACGTCAAACTTCTCAAGGTGGATATGGTTCTTGCCGTCCTCCAGAGATCTGATGGCCTTAAGAAGGCTTTCCTCTGCAGTACGTCCGATACTCATAGTCTCGCCTGTTGCCTTCATCTGTGTTGAAAGCACATTTGATGCAAGAGTGAATTTGTCAAATGGAAATCTCGGCATCTTTGTAACTACATAATCAAGTGCAGGCTCAAAGCATGCCGGAGTATTCGCAAGCTTTATCTCGTCAAGATCCATGCCTACTGCGATCTTGGCTGAAACTCTTGCGATAGGGTAGCCGCTTGCCTTTGAAGCAAGAGCGGACGATCTTGAAACTCTAGGGTTTACTTCTATTACGTAATAGTTAAATGACTGAGGATCCAGTGCAAACTGGCAGTTACAGCCACCCTTTACGCCCAGTGCCCTGATGATCCTGAGGGCGCTGTCACGAAGCATATGATACTCTTTATTCGTAAGTGTCTGGCTCGGTGCGACTACTATAGAGTCACCGGTATGTATACCGACAGGATCGAGATTTTCCATGTTGCAGACAACGAGAGCGGTATCATTTGCATCTCTCATTACCTCGTACTCGATCTCCTTGTAGCCCTTGATACTCTTCTCAACAAGAACCTGATGAACCGGTGAGAGAGCCAGTGCATTCTTCATCATTTCACTCATTTCCTCAGGGTTGTCGGCGAAGCCTCCGCCGGTTCCTCCAAGGGTAAATGCAGGTCTTAAAATGACCGGATAGCCGATTTCCTTCGCAGCCTCTAAGCCTTCCTCAACAGTGTAGGTGATCTTTGAAGGAACTACAGGCTCGCCCAGTCTCTCGCAGAGCTCCTTGAACTGCTCTCTGTCCTCTGCGCATCTGATACTTGCAGCATCAGTTCCGAGAAGCTCGATCTCGCACTCGTCGAGAACGCCCTTGTCGTAGAGCTGCATGGCAAGGTTGAGTCCGGTCTGTCCTCCGATGCCCGGAACGATAGCGTCCGGTCTCTCATAGCGGCAGATTCTCGCCATATATTCAAGTGTCAGCGGTTCCATATATACCTTATCGGCAACCATTGTATCAGTCATGATGGTAGCCGGGTTCGAATTGGCAAGGATAACCTCGTAGCCCTCCTCCTTAAGTGCAAGACAGGCCTGGGTTCCGGCATAATCAAATTCTGCTGCCTGACCTATAACGATAGGTCCGGAGCCTATAACCAGTATTTTATGTAGATCTTTTCTCTTTGGCATTTTATCTTCCCCCGTTTTCAGAATGAATGTTACCGGTCATATTTTCGATAAATCTGTCGAAAAGATATGTACTGTCCTGAGGACCCGGTGCACTTTCCGGATGATACTGTACCGAAAATACTTTGTCAGCTTCCGAGCAGAGTCCTTCCACGGTATTATCGAGGAGGTTGATGTGTGAAACCTTAAGTCCTGTACCCGGAACCGAAGCTTCATCTACAGCATAGCTGTGATTCTGACTGGTTATCTCTATCTTTCCTGTAGAAAGATCCTTTACCGGATGATTTCCGCCTCTGTGACCGAACTTGAGCTTATAGGTCTTTGCTCCATAAGACAGAGCGATAAGCTGGTGTCCGAGGCATATTCCGAACATAGGAAGACGACCTCTGAGACTCCTTAAGGTTGCGATAACCTCAGGAACATCCTCAGGATCTCCGGGACCGTTTGAAATGAACAGTCCGTCCGGATTCATTTTCATTATCTCTTCAGGAGATGTGTTGTATGGAACTACTGTTACGTTGCAGCCGTGAGCGTTCAGCTCGCGCACGATATTCATCTTCATACCGCAGTCGATAGCCACAACATTAAAACGCGGATTGGTTGTTCTTGCATACCATCTCTTCTTACAGCTGCATCTTGAAACCGCGTCTCTTCTAAGCTGTGTTTCCTTTAATCTCTTCACAGCGCTTTCTGTATCGGTACTGATATCAGTGATCAGCACCTTTCCGGAACCATTGTCACGGATGCTTCTTACAAGCTTTCTTGTGTCTACTCCGTAAATACCGGGAACATCATAGTCCTGAAGAAGCTCAGTAAGGGTTCTTGTAAATCTGAAGTTGGAAGGGTTTTCATTTACCTCTCTTACGATAAGTCCGCCCAGATTCACCATCTTGCTCTCGAAGTCTTCGTCAGTTATACCATAATTGCCGATAAGGGGATATGACATTACTACAGCCTGATCGGTATAGGAAGGATCGGAAATGATCTCCTGATAACCGACCATTGATGTGTTGAAGACGATCTCGCACACTGACTCTCTGTCAGCGCCAAAGCCGAAGCCTTTGTATTCGCTGCCGTCCTCCAATATCAGTTTTTTATTAAATTCAGACATATTCATCTTCCTCTTTATCTTCATTTTGATATAATCCTACCCCCTGACGAGCGCACTTTCAACAAATTTTTTAAAAATCGGATGTGGACGGTTCGGTCTTGACTTAAATTCAGGGTGGAACTGCACTCCAAGGAAGAACGGATGAGACGGAATTTCAACAGTTTCAACAAGATTTCCGTCCGGAGACATACCTGAAAGCACAAGGCCTGCCTTTGTCAGAACTTCTCTGTATTCATTATTAAATTCGTATCTGTGTCTATGTCTTTCATGAATGATCTTTTCTGAAGAGCCGGCTTTACTCTTTGATGCATCTTTCGTTTCATCAGGGAAATAACATTTTTCCATCAGGCTGCCCGGTGCCACAACACACGGATAGCTTCCGAGACGCAGTGTACCGCCCTTATCAACGCTGTCGGACTGGCCCGGCATAAAGTCAATGACCTTATGCTCTGTAGCGTGTTCAAATTCTCCTGAGCATGCGTCCTTGATACCGGCTGCATTTCTTGCATATTCTATTACTGCGATCTGCATGCCGAGGCAGATTCCGAAGTAAGGGATTCCATTCGTCCTTGCATATTCCGCTGCAAGTATCATTCCCTCTATACCTCTGTCGCCGAAACCTCCCGGAACGATGATACCGCTGACCTTGCCAAGTCTTTCGTTTATATTCTCCGGAGTAAGCTCCTCCGAATCGATCCATTCGATATTTACCTTAGCATTAAGTGCATAGCCCGAATGATGCAGCGCTTCAGCTATTGAAAGATACGCATCATGGAGCTGTACGTATTTGCCGACAAGTCCGATAGTAACCTCCTTGTCACAGCTTTCAATATTTCTGCAGAGCTCCTTCCACTCGGTAAGGCTCGGCTCGGCAGTGTCAAGCCCAAGCTCTCTGCAGACAACCTTCGCAAGGCCGTTTCTTTCAAGCATGAGAGGTGCCTCGTAAAGGCTCGGAAGAGTCCTGTTCTCTATAACGCAGTCCTCTTTAACATTACAGAACATTGAGATCTTCTTGAAGATTGATTTCTCAAGCGGTTCGTCACAGCGGAGCACTATGATGTCAGGCCTTACTCCGAGGCCCTGAAGCTCCTTGACTGAATGCTGGGTAGGCTTTGATTTGTGCTCATCAGAGCCATGAAGAAATGGAACCAGCGTAACGTGAATGAACAGACTGTTTTCTCTGCCGACTTCAAGAGATATCTGTCTTACAGCCTCAATAAACGGCTGTGATTCAATATCGCCGATGGTTCCCCCGATCTCTGTGATAACGACATCGGCGTCAGTTTCATTTCCGACTCTGTAAACGAAATCCTTGATCTCGTTTGTAATATGCGGAATAACCTGGACTGTCGAGCCCAGGTATTCTCCTCTTCTTTCTTTATTAAGGACATTCCAGTAAACCTTTCCGGAGGTCAGATTCGAATATTTATTCAGATCCTCGTCGATAAATCTCTCATAATGTCCGAGGTCGAGATCTGTTTCAGCGCCGTCCTCCGTAACGTATACCTCGCCGTGCTGGTACGGGCTCATGGTGCCGGGATCGACATTGATGTAAGGATCGAGCTTCTGAGCCGCTACTTTAAGCCCTCTTGCTTTAAGCAGTCTGCCAAGAGAAGCTGCTGTGATTCCTTTTCCGAGACCGGAAACAACACCGCCTGTTACAAAAATATATTTAGCCATAACATCCTCCGAATTGTTCTATGTTTCTATAAATTTGTATAGCCCATGAGGTCCTTGTCGACTTCGCAGGCTGCCTTACGGCCTTCTGAGATTGCCCATACAACGAGTGACTGGCCTCTATGCATATCGCCTACTGTGTAGATGCCGTTGCGAGAGGTTTTATAATGACCAGGCTCAGTTTTGACGTTTGTACGTGCGTCTGTTTCTACCTTGAAGCCGTCGGTAACATATTTTTCGCTTCCGAGGAAGCCTGCTGCTATAAGGACGAGCTGGGCTGAAACGGTTCTTTCGCTTCCTTCAACAGGAACCATATTCATACGTCCTGTTTTTTCATCCTTCTTAGGTTCAAGGGATACAAGAACTGCTCCGTTTACTCTGTTACCTTCCTTGATGAATTCCTTTACCGTGGTCTGATAGATTCTCGGATCGCTGCCGAACTTGTAGATTGCTTCCTCCTGGCCGTAATCGGTCTTAAGGATCTTCGGCCACTCAGGCCATGGATTTGATGCGGTTCTCTCTTCAGGAGGGCATGGCATCATTTCAAGCTGTGTCACTGAAGAAGCTCCGAGTCTGATACATGTTCCCACGCAGTCATTTCCGGTATCTCCACCACCGATAACTATAACATCCTTGCCGTTTACCTCACTGAACGGAAAAGCGTTTTTATCATTCTTTTTGTCAAGGATTTTGAAATCACTGTCAAGAAGGCTCTTTGTAACCTTTCCAAGGAAATCAACCGCAAAATATATTCCTTCGGCTTCTCTTCCCGGAGCCTTTATATCTCTCGGGTTTGAAGCTCCGCAGGCAAGGATCACTGCATCATATTCATTTTCAAGCTCCTCTGCGGAAATGTATTTTGACTTATCTGTAAAGCCTGCTTTTTCCTTCTTGCTTCCGCATACATTTACGCCTGTCCTGAATTCAATTCCGGCCTCTTCCATGAGCTTTATACGTCTGTCGATAACAGACTTATCAAGCTTCATGTTCGGGATGCCGTAACGGAGAAGACCGCCGACTCTGTCGCTTCTTTCAAATACTGTTACAAGATGTCCTCTGCTGTTAAGGAGCTGTGCCGCAGCAAGTCCCGACGGACCGCTTCCGACAACCGCAATCCTCTTGCCTGTTCTTACCTTTGGAAGTGTTTCCTTTACAAGGCCGTTCTCATATGCAAATTCAATGATGGCCTTTTCATTTTCCTTGGTTGATACCGGCTCCTGATGAAGTCCGCAGGTACACGCCTTCTCACAAAGGGCAGGGCATACTCTCGAAGTAAATTCAGGAAAGCTGTGTGTTATAGCCAGCCTCTTATATGCAAGCTCGAGGCTTCCGTTGCCTACGAGCTGGTTTAATTCAGGTACAAGGTTATTGAGCGGACAGCCCGAAGCCATACCTGCTATCATCACTCCTGCCTGGCAGAACGGAACGCCGCAGTTCATACATCTTAAAGCCTGCTTCTTCTGCTCATCCTCATCAAGTCTTCCATGAAACTCAGAGAAATCCTTTATCCTGTCCTTTTCGGCTGTAACAGGAGCATCTACTCTTTCATATTCTAAAAATCCGGTTATTTTTCCCATAATAGTTTCCTCTCCTTTCAGCCTACAAGTTCTGTGAAGGCAGCTATCTGTGCCTTTTCGTGGCTCATTCCCTGTTCCTCATACTGTGCCGTGAGGTGAAGGATCTCTTTATAATCTCTAGGTATTATCTTCTTGAATTTTCCGACATATTCGTCAAATGCATCAAGAACGGCCTGACCCTTTTCAGAGCCTGTATACTTAACATGATTCTCAATCATCTTCTTAAGCATTTCCTTATCATTCTTGTTCTCAACCTTTTCCATCAGTACAAGCTGCTTGTTAAGGTTCTTGTATAGCTTATTCTCCTCATCAAGAACATAAGCCACGCCGCCGCTCATACCTGCGGCAAAGTTCTTTCCTGTAGGTCCGAGAATAACTGCACATCCTCCTGTCATATATTCACAGCCATGCTCTCCGACTCCTTCAACAACTGCTGAAGCACCGGAATTTCTTACGCAGAATCTCTCTCCTGCGATTCCTGCTATATATGCCTCACCTGATGTTGCACCGTAAAGTGCAACATTTCCGATAATGATATTCTCACCGGCCTTATATCCTGCATCGGAAGGCGCATGAACGATGAGCTTTCCTCCTGAAAGACCCTTGCCGAAGTAATCATTACTGTCTCCTGTAAGATCAAGTGTAAGTCCTGCAGGAATAAATGCACCGAAGCTCTGTCCGCCTGAACCGTGGCAGTCGATCACAAGGCTGTCATCCGGAAGATCCTCTGCAAATTTTCTGGTGATCTCGGCACCAAGAAGTGTTCCGAAGGTTCTGTCGGTATTTGTTACATTTATCTCTATATGTCCGTTGCTCTTGCCGTTTGCAAGAAGTCTCTTAACTGCTTCAGACTTAAGAAGGATCTTCTCATCCTTGGTATTTTCAAGCTTAAAGTCATACGCTCTTTCACTGTGGAAGGTCTGAAGTGCTCTGTCGACTCCTGACATATCAAGAAGTATCTTTTCAAGATCTATCTTGGCTTCTCTGTCTGAAAGTCCTTCTCTGACCTTGAGAAGATCTGTTCTTCCGATCAGTTCGTCAACTCGTCTTACGCCGAGGCGAGCCATATATTCACGAAGCTGTCTTGCAATGAAACGCATAAAGTTCTCAACATATTCCGGCTTACCTCTGAATCTCTTTCTGAGTTCAGGGTTCTGGGTTGCAACACCCATTGGACAGGTATCACTCTGACATACTCTCATCATTACGCAGCCCATAGTTACAAGCGGAGCTGTCGCAAAGCCGTACTCCTCTGCACCGAGTATAGCAGCTATAGCAACATCACGACCGCTCATAAGCTTACCGTCTGTCTCGATAACGACCTGATCTCTGAGTCCGTTCATAAGAAGCGTCTGATGAGTTTCTGCAAGTCCCATTTCCCAAGGAAGTCCAGCGTTATGAATTGAGCTGAGCGGTGCAGCACCTGTACCTCCGTCATAGCCCGATACAAGGATTACCTGAGCACCGGCCTTGGCAACACCTGCAGCAACAGTTCCGACTCCGGCTTCTGAAACAAGCTTAACCGAAATCCTTGCTCTGTCATTTGAGCACTTAAGGTCATATATCAACTGTGCAAGATCCTCTATAGAATAGATATCATGATGAGGTGGTGGAGATATAAGACTTACACCCGGTGTAGAATGCCTTGTCTTTGCGATCCATGGATAAACCTTCTTGCCCGGAAGATGTCCGCCCTCGCCCGGCTTTGCTCCCTGTGCCATTTTTATCTGAATCTCTCTTGCACTAACAAGATATCTGCTTGTTACGCCGAAACGTCCGCTGGCAACCTGCTTGATTGCTGAACTTCTGTCATTTTTTGTGCCTGCTGAAGCGATTCTCTCATCACTCTCGCCGCCCTCGCCACTGTTTGATTTACCATGTATGTGATTCATGGCTATGGCAAGTGTCTGGTGAGCCTCCTCTGAGATTGAGCCGTATGACATAGCACCCGTTTTAAATCTCTGCATGATAGATTCTTCGCTCTCAACCTCTTCGAGAGGAACTCCCGCCTCAGGGAAATTGAAATCCATCATACTTCTGAGATAGCCCGTCTTTTCGGCATCAACCATTTTTGTATATTCAACAAACTTGTCGTAATTTCCTTCTCTCGTGGAAAGCTGAAGCATATGTATAGTCTGCGGATTGTATCTGTGATTCTCGCCCTGGCTTCTAAGCTTGTGTCTTCCGGCTGCAGTAAGTTCAAGATTAACCGGAAGTCCCAGCGGATCAAATGCCCTGCTGTGCTGTGCGTCAACCGCTGCCGCTATATCATCAAGTGTGATACCGCCCACACGGCTTACTGTTCCGGTGAAATACTCCTCGATAACGTCCGGAGATATACCGATTGCTTCAAATATCTTGCTGCCCTGATATGACTGAATGGTTGAAATACCCATTTTGGAAGCGATCTTTACAATACCGTTAAGTATTGCCTGATCGTAATCATCAACAGCCGCATAATAATCCTTGTCAAGGAGTCCGTCCTCGATAAGCTCCTGTATTGTTGAATGAGCAAGATAAGGATTTACTGCAGATGCACCGTATCCAAGAAGAGTTGCAAAATGATGAACCTCGCGAGGCTCTCCTGACTCAAGGATAAGTGACATTGCTGTGCATTTTCTTGTTTCTACAAGATGCTTATGAACTGCTGACACAGCCAGAAGCGAAGGAATGGCTACATGAGTTTCGTCAACTCCTCTGTCTGAAAGGATAAGAATGCTTGCTCCCTGACGATAAGCCTTATCAACCTCTACGAAAAGATGCTTTAATACTCTCTTCATAGGTGTACTCTTATAATAGAGAAGTGATACTGTAGCTGCCTTGATACCATTCTTATTAAGATGTCTGATCTTCATGATATCCAGATCGGTAAGAATAGGATTATGTATCTTGAGTACATGGCAGTTCTCAGGATTTTCCTCAAGGAGATTACCGTTCTTACCAACATATACGCTCTTTGAGGTTACAATCTTCTCTCTCTCTGCGTCGATCGGTGGATTCGTTACCTGTGCGAAAAGCTGCTTGAAATAATAAAAGAGCGGCTGGTATGTCTTTGAAAGAGCAGCTATCGGAGTATCAACGCCCATTGAACCGATGGATTCAGTACCGTTTAATGCCATATTCAGAATACCTTCATGGTAATTCTCATATGTATAACCAAATGCCTTCTGAAGCCTCTTTCTGTCGTCTCCTTCAATAACAGGAACCTTCTCATTCGGTATCTTGATACTGCTGAGCTCTACAAGACTCATATCAAGCCATTCACCATACGGATTTCTGTGAGCATATTTTTCTTTGATCTCATCATTTGAATATATTCTGCCCTCTCTGATATCTGCCAGAAGCATTTTGCCAGGATAGAGTCTGTCTTTCTTGATAATATGCTTCTCATCAAGCGGGATTACACCAACCTCTGAAGAAAGAATAAGTCTTCCGTCATCCATTACCACATATCTTGACGGACGAAGGCCGTTACGATCAAGAATTGCACCCATTACATCACCATCAGAGAAAAGGATGGATGCAGGTCCGTCCCAAGGCTCCATCATGGTTGCATAATACTGATAGAAATCTCTCTCCTCCTGAGAAAGAGTATCATTGTGAGCCCAAGGCTCAGGGATCAGAACGCTTGCTGCAAGAGGAAGCTCCATGCCGCTCATCATGAGGAACTCAAGTGTATTATCAAGCATTGCAGAATCCGAACCGCTTGAAGATATTACAGGAAGAACCTTGGTCATATCTTCCTCAGATAAAAGTTCTGAATGCATTGTCTCCTCGCGGGCAAGCATTTTGTCTGCATTTCCTTTTATCGTATTGATCTCTCCGTTATGTACCATGAGACGGTTCGGATGAGCTCTGTTCCAGCTTGGATTTGTATTTGTAGAAAATCTTGAATGTACCATTGCGATAGCTGAGCTGTAATCCTCATCCATAAGATCAAGGAAAAATGTTCTCAGCTGTCCTACAAGGAACATACCCTTGTAAACTATGGTTCTGCATGAAAGTGAAGGTACGTATGTATTCTCATTGCTCTGCTCAAACTCTCTTCTGATGATGTAGAGCATACGGTCAAAATCAAGGTCTCTTCTTGATGCGTCAGTCTTAAGAAGTGATGCAGGTCTTTCTATAAATACCTGCTCGATAACAGGCATGCACTCTCTGGCCTTGCTGCCGAGAACATCAGGATCGATATCAACCTTTCTCCAGCCAAGGACCTTAAGGCCGTTCTTTCTTACTATGGTCTCGAACATATTCTTGGCCTGCTTCCGCTCAAGATCCACCTGAGGGAAGAAGAACATTCCTACGCCGTAAGCTCTTCTGTCCGGAAGAGTTACGCCATTTTCAGCCATAACCTTCTTAAAGAAACTGTGAGGGATCTGTGTAAGGATACCAACGCCGTCACCTGTCTTTCCCTCTGCATCCTTTCCGGCTCTGTGCTCAAGATTCTCAACTATCGACAAAGCATCTGCCACAAGCTTATGGCTTTCCTTTCCGTCAATCTGGATGATCGCACCGATGCCGCAGTTATCATGCTCAAATGATGCATCATACAGGCCTTTATCTCTTATCATTTCCTTGCTATCCATATTTCCCTCCTGTTTCCAAAAAAAGCGAAAAGGGCACCTTGAGTATAAACTCAAAGCGCCCTTGCTTTTCTTATCTGCGATATATACTTACAAATTTTACTATCTTACGGAAGGCTTCCCTGTGATCAGCTCACCATCATCCGCAAAATATATTTCAAAAACTATGCTTAGTATAATACTTTATTTTTAAAAGTCAATAGCAATTTTTATTATTTTTATAAATATTTTTGTTTTATATCTTAATTTTATTAACGAACTCTTTTATAAGCGTTTCATCCTTAAATCCGTTTGTCTCGACTCCCGAGCTTACGTCCACCGCGAAAGGCTGAAGTATCCTTACTGCCTCTTCTACATTGTCAAGCGACAGACCACCCGCAAGAAAATACGGTCTCCTTATACCCTTCAGTCTGGTCCAGTCAAAGGTTTTTCCCGAACCGGTTCCGGAATCAAGAAGTACATAATCCGCAGGAGAATCCATAACTATATCGGTACTTTCGATCTTGTTCATATTGAATGCACGTATTACCGGCCGTCCTGTTTCTTCTTTTATATGTCTGATATACTCCTCATCCTCACTGCCGTGGAGCTGGGCAATATCGATAATGCCGTCCTTAAGCAGCTTTATCACGCTGTCCTCAGCTTCGTTTACAAATACGCCCACAGCCGCTATGCCAGGATCAAGAGCCTTTTTCAGCCTCTCAGCCTGCTCGGCATTTATATATCTTTTACTGAAATCCGCAAAAACAAACCCAATATAGTCCGGTCTGTAAATGTTTACGGTATTAATATCTTTTTCAGTTCGAAGTCCGCAGATCTTGATCCTGACCTTTTGCATTACGTGTCACTCCTTTTTACAGTGCCTGTCATCATGATAAATTCATATCACGTTAACCGCCTATCACTCTTATCTCTTTATCTCTCTGATCAGCCCGCCCTTATCGCTGCTGCGCATGAGCATTTCTCCGATAAGCACTGCATCAGTTCCGTTTTCACGAAGTCTCTGGCAATCATCCGGCACCATGATACCGCTTTCCGATACAAATATCACATCATCCGGAACAAGCGGTCTAAGCCTTATACTGTTATTTATATCAACAGTAAAATCCTTCAGATTTCTGTTGTTTACGCCGACTATCCTTGCGCCTGCAGCAAGACATCTCTTAACCTCTTCTGCATCATGAGCTTCAAAGAGGCATGAAAGTCCGAGCGTATCTGCTGTCTCGAAGTAGCTTTTCAGCTCGTCATCGGTAAGTATGGCTGCGATAAGAAGCACTGCCGAAGCACCAAGCAGCTTAGCCTGGTAGATCATATAAGGATCAACTGTAAAATCCTTTCTGAGCACCGGAATGCCTGCTCTCTCTGCTATCTCACGAAGATAAACGTTGCTGCCTCTGAACCTTTCAGGCTCAGTCAGGCAGGATATAGCGTCCGCTCCGCTCTCTTCATATTCACGGGCGATATCAAGATAAGGAAAATCATCTGCTATAACGCCCTTCGACGGTGAAGCCTTCTTGACCTCCGCAATAATCGAAAGACCTTTTCGCGAGAGCGCCTCTTCAAATGGATAGTCAAACTCCTGAACCTCCATTTCCTGCATTGCAAGAAGCTCTGCCTCATGTTTCATTTCTTCAAATGAAATATTCTTTTTTTCTTTTTCCACTCGTAGTCTTGTTGACTCCGCCAGCTCGTCAAGTATCATTTATTCCTCCGCAAACTTATCTGTTGCTTACTTCAATAAGCTTATTAAGTGTTTCTGTAGCCTTGCCTGATTCGATCAGCTCTGCAGCAAGCTTTACTCCTTCCTTCATGCTGTCAGCCTTACCGCCGATGTAAAGTGCAGCACCTGCGTTAAGTAAAGTTGCATTTCTCTTAGCGCCTCTTTCTGTTCCGTTAAGGATGTTTCTTGTGATCTCTGCATTTTCTGCAGGTGCTCCACCAACAAGATCCTGCTTTGTGCATGTCTCAAATCCGAAATCAGATGGCTTGATAACGCTTGTCCTGTACCATCCGTTGTTGATCTCGCATATAGTTGTCGGTGAGCTGAGTGAGATCTCATCAAGCTTGTCCTGTCCGAATACTACCATACCACGCTTAACGCCAAGATCTGCAAGAACCTGTGCAAGCGGCTCAACAAGATATTCATCATATACACCAAGGAGCATACGTGAAGGTCTTCCAGGGTTTGTAAGCGGTCCAAGGATATTGAATACTGTTCTGAAGCCCAGCTCTTTTCTGATAGGTCCTACGTATTTCATTGATGTATGATACTTCTGTGCGAAGAAGAAGCACATACCAACTTCATTTAAAAGCTCAACACACTTCTCCGGAGACTGATCGATATTTACGCCGAGTGCCTCAAGACAGTCTGCTGTACCGCACTTTGAAGATGCAGCTCTGTTGCCGTGCTTTGCAACCTTAACGCCGCCTGCTGCTGCAATGATAGCAGATGTTGTAGAAATATTAAAGCTCTGAGCGTTGTCTCCACCTGTTCCTACGATCTCGAAAATCTCCATTCCTGTTTCTACAGGGATTGCATGGTCTCTCATTGCAGCCGCACATCCTGCTATCTCATCCTTTGTCTCTGCTTTTGCACTTTTTGTTGAAAGCGCTGCCAGAAATGCCGCATTCTGTGTCGGAGTAGTCTCTCCGTTCATTATCTCATTCATTACGGCATATGCCTCATCATAAGTAAGATCCTGCTTACTAACTATCTTTTCGATTGCTTCCTTAATCATCTTTATATCCTCCTCGTATAATATCTTAAAGTTTCTTCTGATACACCGTCCGGATGTGACAGCTCTTGTCCGGCATCCTGGCGCATATACCTATGTATATTTTGTTTATTTGATCTTAATAAAGTTCTCCAGTATCTTCATTCCGTCCGGTGTAAGTATTGATTCCGGATGGAACTGAAGTCCGTAAACGTCATATTTCTTATGACTTACTGCCATTATCTCGCCGTCGTCATCTGAAAGTGCAAGCACCTGAAGGCAGTCAGGAATAGTTGACTGCTTGGCTGCCAGTGAATGATATCTTGCAACCTTTATCTTGCCGCCGTTAGATATTCCTTCAAACAGTGGGCTTCCTTCTTTGATGTAGCACTCTGACTGCTTTCCGTGCATCAGCTTCTTTGCGTAGGTAACTGTTGCGCCGTAAGCCTCACAGATTGCCTGATGTCCGAGGCATACGCCAAGGATAGGAATCCTTCCTCCAAGCTTTCTGACAACGTCCTCGCATACGCCTGCGTCGCGTGGCTTACCCGGGCCCGGTGATATTATAATATGTGAAGGCTCGAGATCGGCGATCTGCTCCACTGTCATTTCATCATTTCTTATTACTTTTATATCCGGTTCAATACTTCCTACAAACTGGTAAAGGTTGTAAGAAAAGCTATCATAATTATCAATCAGTAATACCATATTTACTCCTTTCCAAACGCACCTGGATAATTCTAAATGAATCCTCCGGATTAATCCTCAAGTGCCTTCATAACTGCCTTTGCCTTATTGATGCATTCCTGATATTCCTTTTCAGGAACTGAGTCAGCAACTATACCGGCTCCGCTTCTGATGAATACTCTTCCGTTCTTCTTATATGCAAGACGGATGGCGATGCAGGTATCCATATTTCCTGTAAAGTCGATGTATCCGATCGCTCCTCCGTATATTCCTCTCTTGTTTCCTTCCAGTTCATCTATAAGCTGGCAGGCTCTGATCTTTGGCGCACCTGAAAGTGTTCCTGCAGGAAGTACTGCCTCGATCGCATCCAGCGCATCCTTGTCCTCTCTGATCACGCCGCGTACGGTTGAACCGATATGCATTACGTGTGAGAATTTAAGGATATCCATGTATCTCTCAACCTCAACGGTTCCGAACCGGCTGATCTTGCCAAGATCATTTCTTCCAAGGTCAACCAGCATGTTATGCTCAGCGCATTCCTTCTCATCAGCAAGAAGCTCTGTCATAAGTGCCTTGTCTTCCTCATCGTCCTTGCCTCTCGGTCTTGTTCCTGCAAGAGGAAATGTATGAAGCACGCCATCCTCAAGCTTTACCAAGGTCTCAGGTGAAGCTCCCGCAACCTCAACGTCTGTTCCTGAGAAATAGAACATATAAGGTGATGGATTGATGGTTCTGAGAAGTCTGTAGGTTTCAAGAAGGCTTCCTTCAAATGGTGCCGACAGTCTGTTTGAAAGCACGATCTGGAAGATATCTCCCTCGAAGATATGCTTCTTTGCCTTCTCTACCATCTCGCAGTACTCTTCTTTGTTGAACAGCGGCTTTACCTCTCCGAGGAGTTTTCCCTTCTCGTCCTTAGCCTTGCTTCCGGTCTCAAGAAGTGTCTTAAGCTTGCCGAGCTCCATAACCGCTCTGTTGTATTCAGAATCAATATCTGAAAGCCTGATATTTACGATAAGTATTATCTTCTGTCTTACATTATCAAAGGCTATAACCTTGTCAAAGAGCATCAGGTCAACATCGCGGAATTCATTTTCGTCCTGAACGTCCTTTCTGAGGACCGGCTCAGCGTACTTGATATAGTCGTATGAAAAATATCCGACCAGACCGCCTGTAAATGGTGGAAGATAATCAAAACGCGGGCTTTTGTACTCCTTAAGTATCTGTCTTAAATATGCGGTCGGATCATTTGTCTCTATAGTGATATCTCCGGCCTTAAGCTTTCCGTTGATGCAGGTAATCTCCATCTTAGGTTCAAATCCAAGAAATGTATATCTGCCCCAGGTCTCATCTGCCTCAGCAGACTCAAGCATGTAGGTGTGTGTGGATACATTTTTAAGTATCCTGAGTGCTTCAACCGGGGTTATAAAATCCGAAAGGATCTCACAGCTGACCGGAGCTACTGTAAACTCTCCGGTATTAAGTTTCTTAAGTTCCTCAACTTCTGGTTTGATCATATTTGTTACCTCCTTGTATTTCTCGCTCCAACTTTTAATATTCAACATTTAGTATTCATAAGCCGCTTTGCGGCTGTATCTGTTCACTGCCCATGCTCCGCATGTGCTTGACTCGTTCAGTACATAAAAAAGTCCTTAAACCAAAATAAACTTTGGTCTAAGGACGAAATTCTTCGCGGTGCCACCTTATTTCGGATTCCCGGAAAATAAAAAAACTCTTTTACCAAAAGCATAAAAGAGATATCCGGATCATCCGCACTTAGTAAGATACTCAACAATCGTATTTATATCTCCACCGGTTAACGCCCGGTTCACGTCGCAGAATACTCTGCAGCCAACTCGGCATGCATTTGACTGCGCCCTCAGCGGTCCATTTGATAAGCTGTTACCGTAGAACTCTCAGCATCCGTTCCACTCTCTGTAATGCACATCTCTTACCGTTATCTCCGCATCAACGGTTATCGTATTAATATATTCGGATAATACAACAGATAAAAAGCATCTGTCAATTATTATTTTTATATACAGCAGGTTTTTTTATATTTTTTACTTATATCGCCTGTTTCAGCCTTAATAAATCCGGTTTCGTTCTCCCAGTCACTCCACAGTTCTTGAGCGCCTCAGCTGTCCCAACCGAATTCACTGCAGCTTCCACAACTGCCATGACTCCACAGCCGCAACAGCTGTACCAACCGGATTCTGCGGCATCTTATCTACCTAACAGCCGCGCTTGCCTTCTCGATATGCTTGATAAAATCATCCTTCGGAATAGGCTTTGAGAAATAGTATCCCTGCAGGAAATCAACTCCCAGCTTCTCAAGAAGCCTTATCTGCTCAAGCGTTTCAACGCCTTCCACAAGTATTTTCTTCTTCATCTGGCATATCATTCTGATGGTGTTCTCAAGTATTACCATGCCAAGCTCACTCTTCTCCGCGCCCCAGAGAAGGCTCTTGTCGATCTTGATAACATCAAGATTAAGCGAGAATATCGCACTGACATTTGAATATCCGGTACCGTAATCATCCATTGAGAAGAGGAAGCCCTCCTCCTTAAGTCTCTGGATCGTACCGCTGAGGATCTCATAGTCATTTGCAGCTATAGTCTCTGTTATCTCAAAGTTTATAAAGCTCTTCTCGACGTTATATCTCTCAACGATCTCATTTATCCTCTCGACAAAATGAGGTCTCATGCACTGGATAACCGAAAGGTTAACATTTATATTGTCAATGCCGCACTTTTGCGGGATACCGGTACTTACAAAACGGCAGACCTCTTCAAGAACGAAATCATCGATATCATCTATAAGTCCGCACTGCTCAGCAACCGGTATGAATTCATCCGGATACAGATTGCCCAGCTGTCCGTCATGCATACGAATAAGAGCCTCAGCGCCGTGAAGCCTTCTGTTGATATGATATGTAGGCTGATAATAAACCTCGTAGCTGTTCTCCGTAAAGCCGCGGGACAGAGCACTCTCTACCGCACGACGTCTCATGATGAACTGAAGATCCTCTCCCTTTAATACCTTCTTCTCATTATCCGCAGGAACAGGGTTTTCGATCATATAGAAAAGCTCTGAAGTACTCGTTATCTGATCCGGAAGATCAGCCAGTATGACCGACACATTAAACTGCACCGTATAATCCTTATAAATCCATGTTTCATCAAATCTTTCAGCTATCCTCTCCGCTATCCTGTCAGAGTCCGAGTACACATCCGAATAAAATGTCATCACTATCTTGTCCTTATCCGGAACATAGATATGATATCTCTTCGTAATGCTCTTTAAATAATCCGAGAGGATATCCGCGATGATATTCGTATCTTCATCTCCAACTATCCTGTCGATCAGATCATAATTGTGGATATAAATGATTATGATGTGAAGATCTCTTCTGTTCCTGAGGCAGCTTCCAATATCGAGACGAAGCGCAGCTCTGTTATAAAAGCCCATGCCAAAATCAATACGGTCGTCTTCATTTTCCACTGCAATAAGAACACCGGTAAAGCCAACCGCTTCTGCGAGTACCTCCACCTTAAAGTCTTTCTTGATAAGCTGCAGGAATACGCCCACGCCGACCAATGCGAAGAAGAAAACAAGAGCCGCCTTTCTCTTGCCGGATATGACCTTCCAGGTCCTTCCTAAAATGACAAATGAAAGTATGTAATAAATGAGCGCGGCAATATAGATAAGGAACTCTCCCCACTCACGGTGAAAGCCCTCTCCATCCTTATAGCTCCATACATAATGCGTCAGCGGATTGGTCACAGCAAGAATCTCCGTTATGAAAAACGGCATAAAGATTAACTTTGCCTTCATGCTCTTCATCTTATTCGATACAAAGCTGAGGCAGCAGACATAATAGAAAAACAGCGGGCAGAGAGCTGTATGCGTAACAAAATAGGCATACTTACTAACCTGAAATACCTGGTAGATGTAACCAGACTCTCCCGGATTATCACCATAGATTCCGGTGATCATGCCGGAAATGGAATTCACTATCAGTATACATATCATTGATATGAATATCCTGTTCTGAGTCTTGTCAGTACGCCTCTCGATAAATGTATATATCAAGTTCACGATGCAGACCAGCAATGCTGAGATCGATACACCAAGATTGAAAGAATTGTTGAACATATCGTCTCCTGTCACTATATATAAAACTGCTGATAACCGTTTATATTATACCATTTTTTGCGTTATTATACAAGCATGTATACAGAAAAAGAGACACAATGAGAGCCTGCACTGAAACCTGCATATAACCCTCATGCCCTCGCTGCAGGCTGTGATCATCCCCTAAAATGAGGAGCACCCCGCTTTCCCGGAGGGCGGGATTACGGGGTGACTATATAATGAAATATACGGGGTCTAAGTTAGTTATAATGCCACCCGGTCTGCTTTTTATCGCACCGGATAGTCATTTGTAAAGCATGCCGTACAGATCGGCAGATCTCCGACCATGCATTTAAAATCATCTACGCTGAGGTACTCCAGCGAATCGGCTCCAACATTCTTCCTGACCTCTTCCGTAGAATGCTTTGAAGCTATAAGCTGTCTTGATGACGGAACATCAGTACCGTAATAGCATGGATAAAGGAAAGGAGGCGAGCTGATCCTTACATGAACCTCTCTGGTCCCTGCCTCGCGGAGCATTTCAATAAGCTGTCTCATAGTGGTTCCGCGCACTATCGAATCATCTATAATCACTATCCTCTTATCCTTTACAACGCTTTTCATAACGCTCAGCTTCATATGTACTGCTGTACGTCTCTCCTCATCGGTCGGCTTGATGAAGCTTCTTCCGATATAGCTGTTCTTGTGAAATGCAAGAGCAAACGGTATGCCCGACTCAAGTGCGTAACCCTCTGCCGCTGCTAATCCCGAATCCGGAACGCCTACGACAAGATCTGCATCCACCTTAGCCTTTCTGGCGAGAGCACGTCCTGCATTTATCCTTGCCTCGTGGATCTCCACACCATCCATAACGGAATCATTTCTTGCAAAATATATATATTCGAAGATACAGTGCGCCCTCTTCTCCTGACAAAGCGATCTGTCGCTTGATATGCCATTTCCGGTTATAGAGATTATCTCTCCCGGCTCAACATCTCTTATTACGGTTCCCCCGACAGCCGTGATGGCTGCGCTTTCTGAGGCAAGTATATATGTTACAGATCTTCCATTTTCCCCTGATACTGCTCCGTCTCCGGACGTTCTCTCTTCGCCCGCGCCGGATATCTTCTCTACTCTCTGTCCCAGTATCATAGGCTTTATGCCAAGCGGATCACGAATGCCTACAAGCTTTCTCGGGCTCATGACTATAACTGCATAGCCTCCCTTAAGCCTTGCTGCAGCATTCTTGACCGCTTCCTCTATAGAATCTGTTTTAACACGTTCTCCAACCACCTCATACGCTAAAACCTCTGAATCAGAGGTAGTATAATGAGCAAGTCCTCTGTACATCTGCTCTTTTTTAAGCTCATCAGCGTTCACGATATTTCCGTTATGAACCACCGCAAGACTTCCCTTGATATAGTTCATTGCGATAGGCTGCGCATTCTCTACCACGCTTCCGCCTGTCGTGGAATATCTTACGTGTCCTACTCCAATATTTCCGGACATGGAATTAAGGTCTTTCTCATGAAAGACCTCATTTACCAGACCCATATTCTTTTTTATCGACAGATTTCCCATCGGCCCGCATGTATCGGAGACGGCGATTCCCGCCGCCTCCTGTCCTCTATGCTGGAGTGCGGTCAGGCCGTAGTAAATGTCATGTGAAACATTTTTCTCGGGAAGAGAGTAAATCCCGAATACACCGCACTCCTCGTGTAACTTGTCATCTTGAATTATGCTTTCCACTTTTATCTCCCTAATTAACTGTCATATTTTGGCCTTTTATATATACGAAGCTTTGTATTATTCAACATCCTGAAGTGCATCAAAGTTTTCTTCACCGGTTCTGATCTTTACTACTCTGCTTACAGGATATACGAAGATCTTACCATCACCGATCTTACCGGTATAAAGAGTTTTCTTGGCAGTTTCAATAACGCTGTCAACAGGTATCTTGCTTACGACAACCTCAAGCTTGATCTTAGGAAGAAGAGTCATATCCATCTCAACTCCACGGTATCTCTCGCCGGCACCCTTCTGGATACCGCAGCCGCTTACCTGAGTTACTGTAATACCTGTTACACCGAGTTCATTCAGAGCTCTCTTGATCTTATCGTATCTTGAAAGCTTTGTAATGATAACAACCTTATTGATTCCACTGTCAGAAATGATTCCGGCTGCTGTCATTTCCTTTGCTGCATTTACTACAGGAACTGATGCCTTCTTAGCTGCCTCACTGGCCGTCTCATAATCTGAATTGCCAATGCTTGTATTTTCATTTTCATTCATTGTTGCATTTGACATATCCATGATGCTGAATCCTGAATAAGCTGATGCAAGACCATGCTCTGTAGAGTCAAGGCCTTCGATCTCTTCCTCTTCTGAAACTCTGAGTCCGAAAATTGCTTTGATAATGCTGAATACGATGATCATAGTAACTGTTGTCCAGCAGGCTACTGCAGCAAAACCGAGAAGCTGCTTTCCAAGAAGATCAAATCCGCCACCATAGAAGAGACCTTTAAGAGTATCATTTCCAGGTGCATCTGTTGTTGCAAAAAGACCTGTTGCGATAGTTCCCCAGATACCGTTCATCATATGAACTGCTACGGCACCTACAGGATCATCTATATGAAGCTTGAAATCAAGAAGCCATACACCGAATACTACGAGGAGACCTGCTACAGTACCGATGATGATTGAACCAAATGCATCTGTTACATCACAAGGAGCTGTGATAGCTACAAGGCCGGCAAGTGAAGCATTTAAACACATTGAAACATCAGGCTTGCCATACTTGATCCATGTAAAGATCATACATACTACAGTTGCTACAGAAGGTGCGATTGTTGTTGTTACAAATACAGATGCAAGCTGATCTACTGATGTACACGCTGCACCGTTGAATCCATACCAGCCGAGCCAGAGGATAAATACACCAAGAGCACCGATTACGATATTATGTCCAGGGAAAGCATTTACCTTAGTAACCTTACCCTTCTCATCTCTTTCAAACTTACCGATACGAGGACCAACCATCTTTGCACCGATAAGAGCTGAGATACCGCCTACCATGTGGATCGCACATGAACCTGCGAAATCATGGAAGCCAAGCTCTGCGAGCCAGCCGCCGCCCCAGATCCAGTGAGCCTCTACAGGGTAGATAAGAGCTGAGATAACTGCTGAGTATACGCAGTAGCTGAGGAACCTGGTTCTTTCTGCCATAGCTCCTGAAACGATAGTTGCTGTTGTTGCACAGAATACAAGATTGAATATGAAATTCGACCAGTCAAAGCTTTCATAAGCTGTAAAGATATCAAATCCCGGTTTTCCTATGAAACCGCAAAGGTCTTCTCCAAGAAAGAGTCCGAAACCGATAAGAATGAATACGCAGCAGCCGATACAGAAGTCCATAAGGTTCTTCATAAGAATATTTCCGGCATTTTTTGCTCTTGCAAAACCGGTCTCAACCATTGCGAATCCGGCCTGCATCCAGAATACAAGTGCCGCACCGATAAGGAACCATACCGCAAACAGCTCCCCATCCATTGCTTCAATAATTTCATCAACCATATTTATTTCCTCCCTTTATATATCTACATTTTGCCAAAACTTTTGGTAGTCCGGAGACAGAGAACCGGTCCCTGTCTCCCCCACATTTTCCAGCAAAAATGTAAAAACGCCCCGAGCACTGTTTGTTATAAGTACCCGAGACGCCTTTGCCTCATTTAATCTATATAATTAATCAACACTGAAGAGCAGCTGTCCGTAACTTGGGAATGGCCAGTCTCTCTGTGAAGTAAGCATTTCTGCTTCATCTACATATTCTCTGAGAGTATCCATATCAGGAAGCATCTCATCTCTTACAAATGCAGATGATTCAAATACATCGCTCATTGTCTTGAACTTTCCAAGATCTTCTTCAAGCTTTGTAACAGCCACAAGAATATTATCTGTAAGCTCTGAAAGCCTCTCCATGGTTGTTACTTCGTAATTGCACTTAACGTTTCCGCTTACCTGCTTCATAAGTGAAGTGGTCTGTGCAAGTCTGAAGAGATATCTCTCGATGGCCGGAAGATAATTCTTTCGTACCATATCTACCATTGTAAGACCTTCGATATTTACTGTCTTTACGTAATTCTCAAGCATGATCTCACATCTTGACTGGAGCTCAGCCTCAGTAAATACCTTGTGTGCTATAAGCATCTTCTTATTCTTCTCATCAAGAAGGTGCGGCATAGCATCTGCTGTTGTCTTAAGATTTGAAAGTCCTCTTACCTCTGTTGCTTCCTTGATCCACTCATCGCCGTATCCATTTCCGTCGAAAAGTATTCTCTGATGCTCTGTGATAACTCTCTTGATAAGTGCATGAAGTGCTGTTTCAAAATCTGCAGCACCCTCGAGCTCGTCAGCATACTGTCTAAGGCTTTCTGCAACTGCTGCATTTAACATGATGTTGCAGCATGCGATACTATTTGAAGAACCCAGTGATCTGAATTCGAACTTATTGCCTGTAAATGCAAATGGTGATGTTCTGTTTCTGTCGGTTGTATCTCTGCTGAATCTAGGAAGTGTTGAAACTCCAAGCTTCATGATAACATCCTTGGTTCCCTCATAAGGCTTGTCATTCTTGATAGCATCAAGGATAGCTGTAAGCTCTTCGCCGAGGAATATTGAAATAATTGCAGGAGGTGCTTCGTTAGCGCCGAGTCTGTGGTCATTTCCGGCTGTAGCAACCGAAAGTCTGAGAAGATCCTGATAATCATCAACAGCCTGAATGACCGCACAAAGGAACAGTAAAAACTGTGCATTTTCATATGGTGTCTTACCAGGAGACAGAAGATTCATTCCTGTATCTGTTCCGATAGACCAGTTATTGTGCTTTCCTGAACCATTTACGCCTGCAAATGGCTTCTCATGGAGAAGACACGCAAGATTATGACGGTTTGCAACCTTCTTCATAATCTCCATTGTAAGCTGGTTAGCATCTGTTGCGATGTTTGTTGTCGAATATATAGGAGCAAGCTCATGCTGTGCAGGTGCAACCTCATTGTGCTCTGTCTTGGCAAGAATGCCGAGCTTCCAAAGCTCATTATTGAGATCTTCCATGAACTCATTTACACGAGGCTTGATAACTCCGAAATAGTGGTCATCCATTTCCTGTCCTCTAGGAGGCATCGCACCGAAAAGTGTTCTTCCTGTATACTTAAGGTCAGGACGGTTATTGTAATAATCCTTGTCGATAAGGAAGTATTCCTGCTCAGGTCCTACGCTTGTCTTAACATTCTTTACTTCATCATGGCCAAAAAGCTTAAGTATTCTCTTGGCCTGCTTATCTATTGCATGCATTGAACGAAGAAGCGGTGTCTTCTTGTCAAGTGCCTCACCTGAGTAAGAGCAGAAGGCTGTTGGAATGCAAAGTGTATGATCCTTGATAAATGCATATGATGTAGGATCCCATGCTGTATATCCTCTTGCCTCGAAAGTAGCTCTGAGTCCTCCTGATGGAAATGATGATGCATCAGGCTCGCCCTTGATAAGTTCCTTGCCTGAGAACTCCATCAGAACTCCTCCGTCAAGGGAAGGCTCTATGAAGCTGTCGTGCTTCTCAGCTGTAACGCCTGTAAGCGGTTGAAACCAGTGTGTAAAATGTGTTGCTCCATTTTCAAGAGCCCAGCTCTTCATTTCCTTGGCAACCTCATCGGCTACCGACTCATCCAGTCTTGCATTCTCATCAATTGTTTTCTTAAGAGAAGCATAAACATCACTTGAGAGTCTTGCTCTCATAACCTTATCATTAAATACGAGGGAGCCAAAAAGCTCAGGTACATTAACTTTTTCCATTTTTTATACTCTCCTTTTCTTTTTTTTCTGCCGCTGACAGCTCCTCCGAAAGTAAACACGGCCGAAGTTTCCTTACGGTATCAACGCTCTCTTTTTGCAGTTTCAGTTTCATTCCCGGCTCCTCCGGGAAAAGGTTCATAAAAACAGAAAAAGCGCCCTAGAGAATTCTCTCTAAGACGCCTTTGTCTTTTATGTTTTCAGATTATACACATTTTTTTATGCTTGTCAATATACTTTTTTCAAATTTTTTATTTTTTTAATTCTCAAGCTTTGCTGCCCACTCAAGTGCATCATCGATATGCGGTCTGAAGTTTTCTTTACCAACCTTCTCGATGAATCCGCTTCGCTCCATTGTTCGGTATGGCTGCTCATTTACATGTGAGAATACAAGCTGGATGCCATTCTTCTCACATCTTTCATGAAGCTGCTCCATGGCATGCATAGCTGTTGCATCAAGTGCAGGAACTCCTCTCATTCTGATAACGAGAACCTTTGTGAAATCCTTGAAGCTTACATTTGCAAGACGGTCAGCATCTCCGAAGAACATAGGTCCTGAGATTTCATATACACGTACATGCTTAGGTACAACCTTTAATTCAGGTCCGTCAGGATCCTCATCAGGATCATAGTATTTCCAGCCTGAAACAACAGATTCGTCGCTCATTCTCTTCATAAAGAGAACAACAGCCATAAGCATACCAACCTCTATAGCTATTACAAGATCAAAGACTACTGTAAGAATAAATGTAACTACGAGTACAAGTATATCACTCTTCGGAGCTGTCTTGCAGAGGTGAACAAATGTCCTCCACTGGCACATATTATAGGCTACGACAAAGAGTATAGCTGCAATAGTCGGCATCGGTATAAGTGCCGCATAAGGCATAAGAAGCACAAGTACAAGCACAAGTACGATAGAATGTGTCATACCGGCTATCGGTGAACGTCCGCCGTTCTTGATATTTGCAGCAGTACGTGCGATAGCTCCTGTTGCAGGAATGCCTCCGAAAAGAGCCGATCCGATATTTCCGGCGCCCTGTGCGATAAGCTCCATATTTGAGCGGTGATGTGAGTTGATCATACCGTCCGCTACAACGCATGAAAGAAGTGACTCGATCGCTGCAAGAATAGCGATGGTAAATGCATCCGGAATAACAGCCTTTACTGCTTCAAAGCTGATATCAGGTGCATTAAATGAAGGAAGTTTGTTGCTGATAGTATAAAGATCACCTATGGTATTAACATCCATATTGAGAAGCTTTACCATAAGGATACCTACTATGACTGCAATAAGCGAGCCCGGTATCTTCTCTGTTATGAAAGGCCAGACGATAAGTACTGCAAGACATACAACGCCTACTATTACCGCCTGCCAGTTGACTGTGGAAATATTTTTACCTATGGCTTCAACCTTCTCCATAGTTTCGATGGTCTTGGTTCCAAGAGGATATGTAAGACCCATAAAATCCTTGATCTGTCCGATAAGAATTGTCACGGCAATACCTGCGGTAAAGCCTGTTGTAATTGTATATGGAATGAATCTGATAAGCGAGCCAAGTCTCATAAAGCCCATAAGTATAAGGAATATACCTGCCATGATAGTCGCAAGCGCAAGACCTGACATTCCGCTCTTGGCAACGATTCCTGCTACTATAGTTGCAAATGCAGCCGTAGGTCCCGCGATCTGAACACGGCTTCCACCCAGAAATGAGATAATAAATCCGGCAATGATCGCTGTATAGATACCCTGCTCAGGACCAACGCCCGATGCAAGTGCAAGTGCGATTGAAAGTGGAAGTGCGATTATCGCAACTATGATACCCGCAACAACGTCTGTCGCAAGCTTCTTTCCGTTATAAGTCTTCAAATTGCTGAAAAGCATAGGCTTCAGCTTATCCTTTTTCATTGAAAAATCTCCCTTCATGAGCGTTAATATCAACGTTATACACTCATGAAGGGAGAATATCAAGTTTTTTTATTCGTACATGAGAAAATGCTGTCTTCTGATTATCTATTCCCGCGTCCTCCGGGACCACCGCCCATTCCGCCGCCAGGACCACCGCCCATTCCGCCGCCAGGGCCACCGCCCATGAACTGATTGGTTATCTGATTGGTTTCTTCTCCGTTGACTATTATCGTTCCCCCTGTGTAAGATGCTTCGCCATCATAATCAAATGGTGACTGTGCTGTGATGTCTAATGTTCCGCCGTTGATATAAAGGTTTCCGTTTGAATCAAAGCCGTCTGTATCGCCCTGACCCATTGTAAGTGTGATGTATCCACCATTTACTTCTATAGTAGGTGTATAAGAGCTTGATTTCTTTGCTGCATTAACTCCGTCATCACTTGCTGTCATTGTAAATGTTCCGTCATTGATCTGAATATATGTTCCTTCTATGCACTCACCTGCTGTGATATTTATTGTTCCACCATCGATCTGTACTACTGTTGTTGCGTGGATTCCGTCATCTCCTGCCTTCAGATCAAGGGTTCCGCCGCAGATATAGATAAATCCTGTAGAGTTATCGTCATCATTTTCTGCGTGAAGCGCATCATTTCCGGCTGAGACAGTGATATTTCCTGCTGCGATCCTGATGGAATCATTTGCTTCTATGCCCGCATCAGATGCTGTGATATTAATTGTACCTCCTGTGATCTTAAGGTCATCCTTACCGCTGATACCATTATCTGAAGAAACAATGGTAAGTGAGCCTGTTCCGTTGATCGTTATATCATCCTTCGAGAAGATTACTGCGTCTGTCTTGGTGTCTCCGTCTGATGTAAAGCTTCCCGTAACTGAAAGTGAATTACTGCCGCTTACCGTTACAAAGGTCTTGTCGGCGTTTTTAACATAGATGCAAGGTGAATCGTCATTTGTTATGGTTGCGTTATCAAGTACTATCTGAACCTTGTCATCATCTCCGGCATCTACAATTATTGTTGCATTTGAAGCGGTTCCGCTTACTACATATACTCCTTTCGAGCTTATAGTAACGTCCTGTCCGTCGCTGAGGGTGATATACTGTGCCTCAGATGTATCGGCTGTCTGTGCAAGGTCTCTGTCTGTGAAAAAGTCTGTTGCATCCATTACGCCGCCGGATGTTACATTTGCCGTTTCTGTGATTGCTTCTGTTGCTGAAGAAGCTTCTGTCGCAGCTGCTGTTGTCTTTCCTTCTGTCGCTGCAGTAGTTTCTTCCTCAGAGCTTACATTCTCTACCTTAACTGTAGATGCTCCGTTTACTGCTGCCTGAGTATTTGTTTTCACCTCCTCGTCAGTTTTGCTTCCGCAAGCTGCAAGTGATAATATGAGTACTGCTGAAATGATTGCAGTTGTTAATTTCTTATACATAATGATCTCCTCCTTTTTCTTCTTGTTTTTTCGGTTGTTTTGTTTGCTATGGTTGCATCTTACAATGTCAAGCTTAAAGAAAGCTTAAAGTAAAAAATATTTTTTAAAATTTTTCTTTCTTTTTTTCAGCATCATTTTTTCTGATCCCGGAGTGCTGTTTCCGACCTAAATGACACCATTTAATCCATAAAAAAGAACCGCATAAAACAAGGGTTTTGAGTTGTAAATATCCGCCAAATATAGTAAACTATCAGTATGTATACTGTTTTATCAAATATGACAAGTTTTTTATATAAATGCAGCCTTTTCGGGTGTTAATGTAATATTGGGGGTATTGCTGGATTACATTAAAAAATGGCCGCATAACTTGTGTTCAGGGGTGATTTAATGGATCAGGAAGCAAAAAGAAAACTTGATGAATTATTTACAGCATTTTCTATCATCGGAGAAGGTACGTATATCTATATTTGCGATATGCGCCATGACTACTCACGATGGTCTAAAACTGCTGTGGATTATTTCGATCTTCCCGGTGAATATATGGAAAAAGCAGGTGAGATCTGGGAAGAACATATCCATCCGGACGACAGAGACGATTACAACAAAAGCATCGCCCGAATCTTCAGCGGAGTCGATCAGGGACATGATATGCAGTACAGGGCACGCGCCAGAGATGGCAGCTATTCAATCTGTACCTGCCGCGGCGTAGTCATCAAGGATGAGAACAACAAACCACTGTATTTCGGAGGTGCTATCAAGAACCACGGATTGACCAGCTATATTGATAATGTAACAGGTCTCAGAAGCCTTTACGGATTCTTTGAGGATCTCAGGACCATGTTCTGGAAGAAGGATGACGGTATCATCCTGATGATCGGTATAAGCGGTTTTTCAGCTATAAATGACCTCTATGGTTATACCTTCGGAAATGATCTTCTGACGAATTTTGCCAGAACACTTCAGCAGAGATTTGCAAATTCCGGAGCTGTTTATCGTATGGACGGCGTAAAATTTGCAGTTATTACGCACTCTCTTAATATTGAAGAGGTTGAAGCTCTGTATAATGATATAAGAAAACATGTAAGTGAATCCTTCCGTATGGAGAATCACAAGGTAAATATGACTATCAACGCAGGTGCCGTTATAGTGAATAATTACGACATCAGCGATAAAACCATATATTCATGTCTGAAATATGCCTACTACTATTCGAAGAACAACCATATGGGCAAGCTCAGTTTATATAAGGATGAATTCAATGACAGCAGTAAGGAAATGCTTGAAAAGCTTAACGCTATCAGAACAAGCGTTACCGAGAACTGCGAAGGCTTCTCACTGTATTATCAGCCGTATGTTCATGCCGAAACCGGCAGGCTGAAGGGTGCTGAAGCTTTAGTCCGCTGGAAAAATGATAAATATGGTATGGTTCCGCCAAACCAGTTCATTCCGTTCCTTGAGCAGGATGCTCTCTTCCCTACTCTCGGCAACTGGATATTAGAGAAAGCCATGACCGATGGCAAGGTGTTCCTCGAGAAGCATCCGGATATCGTCATCAACATCAACCTCTCATACGCTCAGTTTGAGCAGGAGGGCTTTGTCAATAACGTTTTAAATATCATCCGTAAGACCGGTTTCCCACCACAGAATCTCTGTCTTGAGATAACCGAAAGATGCCGTTTTGTTGACATGGAGCTCCTTAAGAATGTCATTTCCATTTTCAAGGATAATGGTATTCATATTGCACTTGACGACTTTGGAACAGGCTTCTCGGCCCTTTACATACTGAGAGCCATCAAGGTGGACACCCTCAAGGTGGACCGCAGCTGTGTAAAGGATATTGAATTCAGCGAAACTGACCGCGTAACGATCAAATCCATCATAAGCGTTGCCGATTCCTTCCGCACTGAGGTTTGTGTTGAAGGAGTTGAAAATGAAGAAATGATCAGGATCCTTCGTGATTACAAGATCAGTTCGTTCCAGGGTTATTATTATTCAAAGCCAATACCTTTCGAAACATTTATTGAAACCTATTGCAAATAAGTATCAGACTACCAGGCGAAGCGCACACGCCCTAATGAGGTACAAAGAATGATAAACGGGAAGAAACTTGTTGCACTTTGCACATCGCGTGCCTATGACCCTCAGATTCACGGGTATATCGAGGTTCTGAATGAGTCTCTTAAATGTCACGACTGTGCACTGATGATCTTTACTATCAATTCGGATATTTATTGGGATGAAAGCATAAGTCCGGCTGAGACCTATGTTTTTGATATCATGCCTTATGATGAGCTGGACTGCGTCATCATAATGGATGAGAAGATCAAAAGCCATACTGTAGCCAACCGCATCATCTCCAGATCCAGGGAGAATAACGTTCCGGTCATCATCATCGATGGCAGCTACGAAGGCTGCGTCAGTATTAATTTCGATTACAAGAAGGGCTTTGAGAATATCACCCGTCATATCATAGAAGATCATAATGTAAAAAGGCCGCACATGATAGCCGGTCTTCCAAATAATGTTTTTTCCGATGAACGTATCGAAGTATTCAAGAAGGTGCTCGCCGAAAACGGCATTGCCTTTGATGACAGCATGCTTAGCTACGGTGATTTCTGGGCCGATCCGACCAGAGAGGCCATGAAAAAGATACTCGCAAGAGATATACTCCCGGACGCTATCATCTGCGCAAATGATATCATGGCTATCAATGCCTGCGATATGCTTATAAAGGCCGGTATCTCTGTTCCCGGCCAGGTTATCGTTTCGGGCTTCGACGGCTATGAAGAGGTATTCTTCACAACGCCTAAGATATCGTCTGTAAGCTGCGAAACAGTTCATCTTGCTGAGGGCACCGTTGAGGTTGCTCTTGATATCATTGCCGGAAAACCGGTTAAGGACACTCTGATATCTCCGGTTCTTATAACAAATGAATCCTGCGGCTGTAAGTCCCAGTCTATGAATGGCAAAACGCTGATGGCGCGCTTTAATAACAGCTTCTACCGTCATCTTGACGACGCCCGTATACTTTATGATATTACCTCGGATATGGTCACAAGCTTAACACCGTATCAGATGGCCGCAAGCATCCATCATCACAAGACCAAAACACATTTATGTATAGTTGATAAGAAATGCTTTGATCCTGAGCAGAATTATTTCCTGATCCCTGATCTCGATAAGATTCCGAAGGATCTGCATATCATAAATGACGCAGATTACGCGGAGGAACACAGATTTGAGAAGCTTCCTCTTCCGGACGAGCTCTTCTATGATTCTACCGTAAATGACAAGGAAAGCGTGCTTTCAGGCAACTACCGCAACAGGATTGCAGAGCTTGCGACTTCCGGTTATCCTCTGATATTTAATGCGCTTGACTATGCAAATAAGCCATTTGGCTTTAACTGCTACTATTTCCAGGACTATGTCATAACGAATTATTCAAGGGCTGCAAATATCACAAGCGCGGTCAGCCTTGGAATCGGTGGTTTTATCAATATGCAGTACCAGCGTTTCCTCCTTAAGAAGATGGACGCAATGTATAACCACGACGCTCTGACAGGTCTTTACAACCGTCTCGGCTTCCACAATAAATATTCACATATCAAGGATCTTCCTGAAAACAGGAATAAGCCTGTAACGGTTATTATGTCTGACCTTGACGGCCTTAAGTATATAAATGATAACTTTGGTCACGCCGAAGGAGACAGAGCTATCGCAACCGTTGCAAATGCTCTTATGGATTCCTGCCCGGAAAATGCAATTTCTGCAAGATTCGGAGGAGATGAGCTGTTCTCTGTAGTGATTGGTGAATGCGACGCTGAAAAAATCATCCATAAGATTGATAGTTATCTTAAGGATTTTAATGCTCATTCAGGGCTGCCTTACACAGTACAGACCAGCAGCGGAACATATACTACAAGCTTAAATGACGGCTTTGATATCCTTAAGGCCATCCGATTTGCCGATAAGAAGATGTATGAGATTAAAAATGATAAAAAGCTCGGACGCAGCGAACTTGATTAAAAAACAAGGCTTGGATGAAGTATCATCCAAGCCTTACTTTTTCTTAGAAATTAAAATATTTAGAATCGTAATATGTCTCCAGAGCAAGGTACTCTTCGCTCTTCTTATCAATTATCTGTCCGTGAAGTGCATCCTTCTGGCTTTCCTTGGAAAGTCTGTTGATTATATGTCTTGAGATAGTCTTGGAATGCATCGCAATTCTCTCAAAGCTGTTGACAAGATCATATAATGCAACGCCTCCGGCAACGCCGCAATCGCCATCCTGAAGTCTTTCAACATGATGCGACTCGATCACATCCTTAAGTCGTGCAATCGTGCTGGACAGAGGAATCACCTTAAATGCCTGGCTTGAATTTTCAGTCTCAAAGGCTGTAAAAGCCATATCTATGATATTGTCTGTTGCACTGCTTATAGACTTTATCTCGGCAGCTCCTGCAGGTGAGAAGGTAATACCGCTGTCATTTATCTCCTCAGCCGTATAAACTATGCTCATGCAGTAATCACCGATTCTTTCATAATCACTGACCGAATTCAGTATCTCTACAAGCATTTTTCTGTTGTCCGGAGTAAGTCTCTCTCTCTCGATACGTACTATATATGAAGAAAGAACTGTCTCACAACGGTCGATGAAGTCCTCATTTTCATTCAGCTGGTTTACAGCCGCTCTGTCGTATTCAGTGATAAGCCCTGTTGCAAGTCTGAAGCTCTCACGAAGCTTCTCGCCCATTTTATTCATAAGATTTCTGCACTGTGTAAGAGCGATACCCGGAGTCTTAAGAAGCATATCGTCAAGCTTTCTGATCTCCTCATCACCGTAAGCAACATCCGTATCCTTAAGGATCTTTCCGGTAAGAGCTGCCATTCTGTCACTGAGCGGAAGCAGAATGATACTCATGATGAGGTTGAAGAGCAGATGGATATTCGCGATATCTCCTCTGTTGACCGGCTTTGCAAACGCCGGAATTCCTACCGTATAATATATTGAATAGATAATGAGCGTAAACATCAGTGCTCCTGCTATATTAAACAGCAGGTAGGAAAGCGCAACTCTCTTCGCTTTCTTATTTGCACCGATTCCACCGATGATAATGGTCATGCATTTTCCGATATTCTGACCGATAATGATTGGTACTGCAGTTCCGAAGGTGATGCTTCCGGTAGCTGATAAGGCCTGAAGTATACCTACAGATGCGCTCGAGCTCTGGATAACAGCCGTAAGAGCAAGTCCTGTCAGTATTCCGAGAAACGGATTGTTAAATGACATGAAAAAGCTCTGGAACTTTGCCGATTCCTTAAGAGGAGCGAAAACCTCCTCCATCTTTGTCATACCGAAGAAAAGGGTTCCAAGACCTATCAGTATGCCTGCAACATCTCTCGTTTTCTGCTTTTTAACAAAAATGTAGATAAATGCACCGACCGCTAAAAGCATAGGTGCGAAAGAAGATGGTTTTAAAAGCTGCAGAAATATATTTCCAGACTGTAAGTCTCCGAGTCGGAGGATCTGTGCGGTGACAGTACTTCCGACATTTGCTCCGAATACAACCGGAACAGCCTGACCAAGTGTCATAATTCCTGCATTAACAAAACCTATCAGCATAATGGTTGTAGCTGCTGAACTCTGGATAATACCGGTCACTCCGAGGCCAAGTGCCCAGCCCTTAAGAATACCAACGCTTTTCTTCTTGCTGGTTGTGAGTGTCTGCAGTATCTTCTCAAGCCCTGATCCTGCAAGCTTCTCCAACGAGCTTCCCATGAGACTCATTCCAAACAGAAAGAGTCCGACGCCTCCAAATAAATCCAAAAAATTTAACAAGTAAATTCCTCCCGAAAAATATGTGTTCAATCTATTAATACAAAGAATTTCTTATATTTGTCAATACATGTTTTAAAAAAAAAACATAAATTCATATTTAAACGCACAAGAATAAAGAAGCAGCCAACTCAACCTGACTGCTTCTCATTCTGGAAAACTATGTAAAAAATTATAAATTAAGGAAGATCATAAAAATATAAGTTACTAAAACTATGAAAATGAAAACTGTAAATCAATCTGTTAAAACTAAATTGCTGCAAATCCATTTTCAAGATCTGCGATTATATCGTCGATATGCTCTGTACCAATTGAGAGACGTATCGTATTCTGGTAAATACCCTGATCTGTCAGCTCTTCTTCAGAAAGCTGTGAGTGGGTAGTAGATGCCGGGTGGATAACCAGGCTCTTAACATCGGCTACATTTGCAAGGAGGGAGAAGATCTTAAGGTTATCAATGAATTTCCAGGCTTCCTCTTTACCTCCCTTAATGTTAAAGGTAAAGATTGATGCACCGCCGTTTGGGAAATACTTCTTATACAGCTCGTGATCCGGATGATCTGAAAGTGAAGGATGATTAACCTTCTCAACCTTTGGATGCTTGCTTAAGTATTCAACTACCTTCTTGGTATTCTCTGCATGTCTGTCAAGTCTGAGAGAAAGTGTCTCAACGCCCTGAAGCAGAAGGAATGCATTAAATGGTGATATTGTAGCTCCTGTATCACGGAGAAGAATAGCACGGATGTATGTAACAAATGCTGCAGGACCAACTGCATCATAGAAGGAAACTCCATGATAGCTTGGGTTTGGAGCTGCAATGTTTGGATATTTTCCGCTCTTACTCCAGTCGAACTTGCCTGACTCAACGATGATTCCTCCAAGTGTTGTACCATGACCGCCAAGGAACTTTGTTGCTGAATGAACAACTATATCTGCTCCGTGCTCGATAGGTCTGATAAGATATGGTGTACCGAAGGTGTTGTCGATAACAAGCGGAAGTCCATGCTTATGTGCTATTTCTGCTATTGCATCGATATCAGGGATATCGCTGTTTGGATTTCCGAGTGTCTCAAGGTAGATAGCTCTTGTATTCTCCTTGATAGCTCCCTCAACCTCTGCAAGGTTATGAGCATCAACAAATGTTGTCTCAATTCCGTACTGTGGAAGTGTATGTGAAAGGAGATTGTAGCTTCCTCCGTAAATTGTCTTCTGTGCAACTATGTGTCCGCCGTTTGCGGCAAGTGCTTCTATAGTATATGTGATAGCTGCTGCTCCGGAAGCAAGTGCAAGTGCTGCGCTTCCGCCTTCAAGTGCTGCTACTCTCTTCTCAAGTACATCCTGAGTAGAGTTTGTAAGTCTTCCGTAGATATTTCCTGCATCTGCAAGTCCGAAACGGTCTGCTGCATGCTTGCTGTTATGGAAAACATAAGATGTTGTCTGATAAATTGGTACTGCACGGCTGTCTGTTGCCGGATCTGCTTCTTCCTGTCCTACATGTAACTGTAATGTCTCAAATCTGTAATCGCTCATGTTATTCACCTTAAAATTCCTTTATCTGGAATGTCCTTTCTTATTTCTAAATTTTATCTTTATCGTTTGATTTTTTACGGAAAGATCCGTCTTTCATTTACTCCCGGACAAGGATTTTATTCTTATTCTTCTTCAAGGCAGATAAGTGACTGATCAAACTTTTCTGTCTTCTTATGTGTCCGGGAGATGTGCATTCGATCTCTCTTCACGATACATCGACTATTAACTTTTAATAATCCGGCCATTTTTCTGCCTCCTTTCTTCCAGGTTATCTCGGTTGTTGTTTAACATGTGCTCATACTACACCCTGATAGTTCTAAATTCAAATATCTAAAAAGAATATCACGCTATAGCCTGCACCTATAACTGTGGAAACAGTTAAAACACCAGGCTTTTATACAGCAAAACTGTTGAAAATCCGTGCTTTTATACAACAAAACAGCTGCAGGTTTCAGAAGCCCGCAGCTGTTTTGTTATATGATCCTTATTCAGTTATTCATTTCCTCACCGGTGAACTCAGTCTTCATATCCTTTTCACGGATATAAGCCAGAAGCTCGTTTACCGGCATAGGCTTTCCGAAATAAAATCCCTGTGCCTTTTCACAGCCGATCTTTTTCAGGAATTCATACTGTTCTTCGGTTTCAACTCCCTCACAGAGAGTTTTTACGCCCAATTCCTTTGCCCCTTCAACTATACAGCTGATAAGCGTTGCGGTCTTTGGATTGATGCAGAAGTTTTTCAAAAATACAAGATCCAGCTTGAGCACATCAAAATCATATTCAACAAGATTATTGAGAGAAGAAAAACCGCTGCCAAAATCATCAAGCCATATCTGGTATCCGATATTTCTCATTTTTTCACATTCTTCTTTAATATGCTGCGGATTATCCTTCAGCACGGTTTCGGTAATCTCCAGATCCAGCATGTTTATCGGAACATTATATTTTTTCCTGGTTTTTTCAACCATACTGAAAATATCACAGAGTTCAAAATCCAGACTTGAAAAGTTTACGGAAGCCGGAGCAAGCATATGTCCTTCTTCAATTACCTCGTTATAATCACGGCATACCCTTTCAACAACGTAAGTATCTATCTTGTGGATAAGATGGTAATCTTCCAGAGTATCTATAAAATCCACCGGATTAAGTATACCTACATTCGGGTCAACCCACCGTACCAGAGCTTCATATCCGCATATCTTTCCGGTATTTACCCTGATCACAGGCTGGTAGAACACCTTGATGTATTCATTTTCTATCGCCTCATCAACATGATCAACAACATACTGCTGCTTTCTCAGGCGATCTCTGAGCATCTCATCATAAACAGCGATATTGATATCATGCCTTCTCTTGATACCGTTGCAGGCAAGCCTGGCATGATCACAGGCAAGTCCGATCTCGGTATACCGGTCATCCATAAAATATATTCCGGCCTTGATCCTTACCTTTTTTGCAGAATCATCCGCCTGAAGCAGCTTTTTATAAACACTCTCAACCTTTGCGCGTATATTTTCCTTGTTTCCGGTTGAGCATACTACAAAATGGTCATTTGAAAATCTTGCAACCACAGCGGAATTAAATTCATTTTTTATCGTTTTTGCTATATCGCAGAGCAGCTCGTCGCCCAACCGGAAGCCGTTACGTTCATTAAAAAGCTTGAAATTAGGTATGTCAAAATGAATGATTGAAATGTTTTTCCGCCTATTCTCAGGCAGTGCAAGCATCTTCTGAACATTCTGATAGAAAAATGACATATTGAAAAGTCCGGTCAGAGCATCTGTCTCCTGATTCATTGAGAGTATCTCAGCCTCAGCATATGAATTTCTGTTCCTATTAAGGTATTCATTCTGATCCACATCAACAATAAAAACATAAAAATAGCTTTTACCGTTCACACCATGAAGGAGATGTCCGAAATCCTCGATATATCTGGTATCTCCTTTCTTCGTAATGATCCTGTACCTGACGTAATCATGCCTTTTCTCACCGAACATGGTCTGAGCCTGAATCTGGTTCTCTATCTTATGAAGATCATCCGGATGAACCATTCCTTTGAAAGAATTTCCGACATATTCCCTGAATTCTTCAAGAGTGTCGCAGCCAAACATTTTGATGATATTATCCTCTGCATAAAGGATAGTCTCTTCCTCATTATTCTCATAAATGAAGAAGCCTCCCGGCAGATTCGTCGGAATATGGCCCTGAAGATACTTCTTCAGACTCTCTCTAAGATACAGATATCTGAGATACTTCTCTTCTTTCTTGAAATGTATCTCCCGAAACTGCTCCGGATTATTCTTATAGCAGAGCTCTTCACCGTGAAACTGCTCACTTGTAAGGTCGAAGATCTTTCCGTCAACCTCATTGTAGCAATGAAAATGTCCGCCTTCCCGCGGTATGCCGTAAACCTTGCCGCCGAAGATATCCTGAACGAGAAATGCCGTTATCGAGCACTGTCCCACCGTTTTATCAGCCTTGCTCCATTTTGCTCTAAGCCTTGGAGGCGCCGTATACTGACACCAGATATTTGACAGTATGTCATAAAGCTGCCTCGGCGTACTTATCCCCTTATACTCTTCCGACTTTGCCTGAACATCAGCATTTTCCCATCCGTAAAAATTGTAACCCATTTTAATACCTCTTTGTCTTCCCCTTAAAAACCATGGTATAAAAAAATCTGCTGCGGACAGATCACTTTCTGAGATGTCTTTTCTCAGACGTCTGTTCCCGGCCATCAGTATGGCTTCCGAACGTTATCTGTATAGTGAATCTGTACTCACAGTAAATGTAAAATATGTATCCGGAAATGGCTCATAATTAAGTGTAAAATGCCACCATTCTCCATCAAAAGGTCTGAAACCGTGAGAAGTCATCGCCTCTCTCAGTATCATCCTGTTACTGTACTGTTCCTCCATGATATCCGTATAATCAGCATGTGAAAGCTCCCCGAAATAATCGAAGCTTCCTCCCATATCCACATCCTGACCGGTCTTAATATCAACAAGTGTAAGATCAACCGTGCTGCCCCTGCTGTGCCCCGAATGTCTGGAAATATAGCCCTGCTCGAAAAGCTCGGACTTATCCAGTTCAGGATAAAAATCCTCCTTCATCTTCGTATCATCAATGTCTTCAGCCCATCTGACAAAATCACTTACAGCCATCTGCGGGCGGTATGCATCATAAATCTTCAGTCTGTAGCCCTTTTCATAAAGCTCCTCGCTAACCTCTTTAAGACTCTCCGCAGCCTCCTTCGTAAGAAGCGCTACCGGTTCCTCGTAGCCGTCGATCCTCTCGCCTACAAAATTGTAGTCTGAATAATATCTGATCTCGAGTTCCACCTCAGGGATCACTTCGCTTACGATCACAAAGTCCGAGGAATCATTTGAAAGAAGATATCCATCCTCCGACAGCTCTGTTGTCGGCTCCTCGCGAGTTGTGTTTTCGATTGTTGTGATGTTTTCAGTCGTCATGATGCTTTCAGTTGTCGTGATGCTTCCGGTTGTTTTATCATCTATAGACGAATTCCCCAAACTACCTGCGTCATCAACCGACGAATCCGCACCACTTTCTTCTTTTCCACATCCCGAAAGACTCAGCATAATCATAAGCAGCGCCGCTGTAAGCTTTATCTTCAGACCTTTAAAGATATACATTTTCAGTTCACAACCTTACCTTGTTTTATAGCCTTACGTTCCTTACCGCCTTCTCTTCCAATATACCACATTTTTTACTGCATTACTATTGGCTATTTACCAACTTATGGTTGATATTTATAAATTCCCGAAGCTTTTTTGCCCCGGTCTTTTAATGGTATTAGCCTGATACCTCTACCCGATCTAACTCAGGCTACATTGAGTCTTATGACTTTTTCTTTTTCTTTGATCAGAAGATCTTTGTATCCTCCGACCTTCATGATCTGATAAGCAGCATTTACGTCAGCATTGATCATTGTTCCCTTATTACTTCTGAACATCCCTCTTTTTACTCGGCGCTTTGCATCGTAGAATACCTTTTCAGGATCTTCGCCATCTAGGTAACTGGTCCCACTCGTGTAGCTTTCCCTTACAACGATCACCTTGATTCCGGTCAGCTGCGCTTTATAACAGATCATATCGATCAGCATCCTGTATGGGATGGATACAAAGGTCTGGTTTGTTCGTTTTCCCAATTCCACTTTCTGCTTCCATCCTCTGTTGTTGCCGATGACGATCCGGCTCACACCGTTTCTTTTTGCGATCTCTATCACTTTGCGGCTTGTCTTATGGAGATAATCCTTCACCTTGTTGTTCCGTTTTTCAGTCAGCCGTTCCATCCTGTTTGTGATATCCAGGCGGTTGCACTTTTTTGCCACCTCCTGCAGGATGGATTTTCTTTTGTTGTAATACCTGTTGATCGACTTCAGCGGGCGTCCGTTAATGATGACCGGTCCTCCTGCTGATGACAGGCTTACCGTGACCAGGTTGTCCACGCCAAGATCGATCCCCATAATGCTTCCATCCGACTTTATGGATTCCGTTTCCTGTTCATACATGAGCATGATGCGAATGCTGTTTTTATCGGTCCTAATACGGATCTGCCTTACCGTCCTGTGTTTTGCTTTTATCTTGATCTCTTTTAAAAAACCCGGCATGGTGATCCGACCATTCTCTTCAATGGAGAAGTTCTGGCTTGTGATCACGAGGTTGTCACGCCCGTTCATTGGATCCAGGTATCCCGGCCTTCTGGGTCTGCCCAGGAACTTATCAGGATTCTTATAATACTCTTTTTTTGCCTGATAAAAAGACTTCCATTGCTTGCACTTTTCTTGGATACAGATCTGGCTACAGGTCGCATAGGGCATCTCTTTATAAACCTCCCATGTTTTCATATACCAGCTGAGGAAATATGCATCTGCGACAAAACCGTTTTCATCATCAATGCGTTTCAGTTTTTTCTTTTCTTCCCTCCCGTCATTGTAAGCAGTAATGGCATGATTCGTGTTATCGATCAATTCATGCTCCCAGGGATCCAGGCTCTCGCTATTTTTCAGCTTCTGATGAATCCGATAGCATTGGCAGATCAGGTATTGCACGGAGTTTGACAGGTTCTTTGCACGGTAGCAGTATGCATCGATCTTTTTGAAAAGTTCCTTATGTTTGCTTCGTTTTATCTTATGGTTTTCGGTCAGTATCACGATATCCAGCCGCCTCCTTTCCTGGATTTTCAAAAGAAACATTTTTCGCGCATTGCAACCATGCAGCGACAGGCAGGTATGGACGACGTGGAATATCTTGCCCATATCTTGTAATCCTGGCGCACAGGATCTGCCCCCATAACTGGTCAAAGAAAGACTCTTTATTTCTGTGATTTCCGGATAGCAGGTCATTCCATACGATATAATTGCCAAGGTGCTTTGTGGATACCCCGTGGAACCTGCGGATGAAGAGTTTCAGCTGGTAATGATAGGCGTTAATCCGCTGGATCCCATAGCTTCTTCCTTCTTTTAAAATCGTATGGCAGTCGGTATCCATCTGTATCAGACTCAGGTCATTCAAGCCTGCCAGATTCATATAGGCGCATTCCTTGTCTGTACATAGGATCGCATGTGGCGCGATCTTTTTTTCGAAAATATCTGTGATACAAGTGGAACTGATTTTTCCCAGCTTTCCGGGTTTTGCGTAGGAAATGCCGGCATCATTGACAGCGCAGGGGACGCAGACCTTCTCTGCAGACAGTCCCTTGACATGAACATCGTTCCCGCGCTTATGTGCCTTGCGCGGCATGGTAAAATCATGGCTCCTTTTATGGTTCCCCTTAAATGACACATTGAAAAACGTCTCATCCGCTTCAACAACACCTGTCAGATAGGTTTTCTCTGTCAATTCGCTTAAAGTATCCAATATCTTGTGCCGCCAGGTAAAGGCAGTGGACATAGAAATATCGCATTCCTCAGAAGATTGCTTCAGCGTTTTTTGATCCAGCATACACTTTAAGTATGCTGCCCAAACAGAAATGGACTTTCGGGTACGTGATGTGATGGAATCAGTGCTTGCGATAAAAGACCTGTGACAGTCCCGACATAGGAACCGCTGAACACCGTCTTTCCTTTTTCCGTTTTTTACAACATGCTTTCCTTCACAGTAGATACAGTAGCATTCACCCTCAAAACGTGTTTCTATCAAAAATGATTGCGTGTCATCTGAGAGCGAAATATCATTAGAGATGGTAGTATAAAACACAATACGATCACTGAATGACAGGCTATTGTATGAAGTTATGACATCTTTCAGTTCTGACATATGCGCAGCCTCCGAGAAGAACAAATGTTCGATATTATCATTATATCGAACATTTGTTCTTCTGTCAACCATGAAAAAGAAAATAGCCTTACTATTTATATGACTAAGTTTTTGCCCCTTGTTGTGCATTTTCTGTCTTTTTTACGTCAGGATACTTTAGTCAGTTTTTGTCTATATAACAGATTTTCAGGCAGAAAAATCGGCAGGATGAACAAATTTACAAAAATAGTTTACAGGTGTCTTGTCAGCTGTAAACTTTTCTGATATTATAGCATCATTCGATATAGGTGTTGCGGATATTACCCGAAACAGTCCGCAATCGTATGTCCTAAGACAGCAACAGAATAAAACATCATGAGGTATTGGCCTATGAAAACAGATATTTTAATCGCAGGAAGCGGATGCTCAGCTTTATACGCTGCATTTAATCTTCCGAAGGACAAACAGATCTTAATAATTACCAAAAGAAATCTTGAGACGAATGATTCCTTCCTTGCTCAGGGCGGAATGTGCGTTTTAAAGGATGAATCTGATTTCCAGAGCTATTTCGAAGATACCATGAAAGCCGGTCATTACGAGAATGACCCGGTTTCGGTAGAGATAATGATACGAACCTCGCAGAAGGTTCTTTCCGACCTTATCTCCGTAGGAGCAAGATTCGCAAGAAATCCTGACGGAACTCTTGATTATACAAGAGAAGGCGGCCACAGTGCAAAAAGAATAGTCTATCATAAGGATGTAACCGGAAAAGAGATAACCAGCCATCTCCTTGCAGCTGTTAAGAAGATGAAAAATGTTACTCTTGTCGAGTACACAAAGCTTATTGATATCATCGAGAAGGATAACGTATGCTACGGCGCCGTGATCCGTAAATCCGACGAAACAACGATCACAAGAGGCGGCAAAACCCTTACCCGGGAGGAGGCCGGCTTCGACGCAAATACCTTAGAGAAGATCGAGGCTGACGTTACCATCCTTGCAACAGGTGGTATCGGAGGACTTTACCGTCACTCAACCAACTACCGCCATCTTACCGGCGACTCTCTTGCGATCGCCATCATGCACGGCGTGGAACTCAGAGATATCAATTATGTTCAGATACATCCGACCACTTTTTATACAGACTGCGAGGAGGACCGAAGCTTCCTTATCTCTGAGTCTGTAAGAGGCGAAGGCGCAAAGCTCTACGATAAGAATATGAACCGCTTCGTTGATGAACTTATTCCGAGAGACCTCCTTACCGCTGCAATAAATGCGCAGATGGCCAAGGATGAAACCCAGCATGTATGGGAGGATATGCGTCCTATAAATCCTGACGAGCTGAGCCTTCATTTTCCAAATATAGTAAAGCACTGCCGCAAGATGGGCTTCAACCCTTCAGAGGAATGCATCCCGGTTGTTCCGGCACAGCATTACTTTATGGGCGGTATCAAGGTCAACCATGAATCAAAGACCAGCATGGACAGATTATATGCCGTAGGTGAAACAGCCTGCAACGGCGTACACGGAAGAAACCGTCTGGCAAGCAACTCTCTTCTTGAAAGCATGGTATTTGCCCAGAGAGCTGCTCTTGATATCACGAAGTCATACATTGAAGGCAATTACGGAAGCATCAACCTCGACAGCGGTATCAACCACGAGGAAGACTTACGTGCCAGGATCTTTTCAGAGGTCGATCTTAAGATATATGAAAATGACGATACCATCACGGAGAAGTACAGACGTCTTGTAAGAGAAGAAATCCAGAAGGGTGACAAGGCTTCTGCCGGCTTCAAAAATGAAGAGGAATACGAAAAGATCAAGAAGGAAAAAGAAAACGCAAAAGCTAAAAAGGAAGGAAAATAGATATGTTTGATCCAGTTACACTTAAATTAAATGTTGACCCGCTCATCGAGAGCGCTCTCAGAGAAGATATTTCCAGTGAGGATGTTTCTACCAATTCAGTAATGCCTGAGGCGAAGGACGGCAAGGTTGATCTTATCGCCAAGGAAGACGGTATAATCTGCGGACTTCAGGTATTCGAGCGCGTATTCAAGCTTCTTGACGAAAACGCAAAGGTTGTGTTCTACGTTAAAGACGGCGACAAGGTTACAAAGGGACTTCTTATGGCTGAGGTTTACGGCGACATCAGAGCTCTCCTCTGTGGTGAGAGAACTGCTCTTAACTATCTCCAGAGAATGTCAGGAATCGCAACATATACTCATTCTGTTGCTGCTCTTCTTGAGGGTTCTAAGACAAAGCTTCTCGATACACGTAAGACAACTCCTAACAACCGTATCTTTGAGAAGTATTCAGTAAGAGTCGGCGGCGGAAATAACCACAGATACAACCTTTCAGACGGTGTTCTCCTTAAGGACAACCATATCGGTGCCGCAGGAGGCGTTAAGGAAGCTGTGACAATGGCCAAGGAATATGCTCCATTTGTAAGAAAGATCGAGGTTGAGGTTGAAAACCTTGATATGGTACGCGAGGCTGTTGAAGCAGGCGCAGACATAATAATGCTCGATAATATGTCTCATGAGGATATGCAGGAGGCTATGAACATCATTTCCGGAAAGGCTGAGGTTGAAGTATCCGGAAATGTTACCAGAGAAAATATCGCAAGACTTGTTGATCTCGGAGTTGATTTCATCAGCAGCGGTGCTCTCACACATTCGGCACCTATACTTGATATCTCACTCAAGAATCTCCACCCTATCGATGAGGCGTAAGCTTTTTTAGATTTTTACCGATTTCAATAACAAGACTGAATGAGAGGTAAGGAAAATGACCGGAGAGGAAAGAAGAGAAAAACTTTATAAAGTTCTTAATAATCATACGGCCGTATCCGGCACCGATCTGGCTAAGAAGCTTGGTGTAAGCCGCCAGATCATAGTTCAGGATATTGCTCTTCTCAGGAAGAGCGGATCAAATATCATTTCAACAACAAAAGGCTACCTTCTTGAAGAGGATGATCATCCGAAGAGAGTATTCAAGCTTTTTCACAGCCCTGACAGGTGCGAGGAGGAGCTTAACCTGATCGTCGATAACGGCGGCCGGATCGTGGATGTCTTCATTTATCATAAGGTCTACAATGTTGTCAGAGCTGATATGAATGTACGATCCAGAAAAGACGTTGCTGAATTCATGGAACAGATACGGACAGGTAAATCACATTTACTGTCGACGGCTACCAGCGGATATCATTATCATACCGTTTCCGCCGATACCGAAGAGGAACTGGATGTGATCTACGATCAGCTGGAGAAGCACGGATTCCTGGCACAGCTCCAGGACTACGAGCCGGTTGATTTTTGGAAGAAAGAAGATAAATAAATTCGAGGTATATAATATGACTATTCGCGAAATGCAGGATGAGATCATCCGACTAAAGAAAGAAAAAGATATCTGCATACTTGTACATGCATATATCGGACATGATGTATGGGAGGTCGCTGATTTTGTCGGAGACAGCTATGGACTCAGCAAGCAGGCTGCCGCTGCTCCACAGAAAAATGTGCTCATGTGCGGCGTAAGATTCATGGCTGAGACCTGTAAGATACTCTCCCCAGAAAAAAGGGTTTATCTCTCACATACAGACGCCGGCTGCCCTATGGCTGAGCAGATCAGCAAGGAGACCATCGTAGAATATAAGAAGGCTCATCCGAACACGACCATTGTTGCATATATAAATACAACAGCTGAGCTTAAGACTGTATGCGACGTCTGCGTTACATCATCTTCTGCACTTAAGATCGTGAATAATATAGAAAATAAAGATATTTTATTCATTCCTGACCAGAACCTCGGCGGCTGGATCAGCGAGCAGTGCCCGGATAAAAATATCGAACTTATGCAGGGCGGCTGCCCAACCCATGCTCTTATCAGTAAAGTAAATGTAGAGCGTCTCAAGGCAAGACATCCCGAAGCACTTCTTCTTGTGCATCCTGAATGCCGCAAGGAGGTTGCCGATCGTGCAGACTATATCGGAAGCACAACCGGTATCATGAGCTTTGCTAAGAACAGCGACGCAAGGGAATTCATCATAGGTACTGAGAACAGCATCGTACAGCACCTTCAGATGGAATGCCCTGACAAGAGATTCTATGAGCTTGCGAAGGAATGCGTATGCAGAAATATGAAGCTTACCACCCTCGCTGATGTTTATAACATGGTTAAATATAATGAATGCGAAGAGATCATCATCGACGAAGAGACCAGGCTTGCAGCTAAGAAGCCGCTTGATAAGATGATCGAACTCGGAGGCTGATTATAAGTAGATTTTTAGCGGGATCGTAAGATCCCGCTTTTTATGGGCAGCTGCAACGCTTCTAAGCTTCCCGATAAGCTGTTAATGCTCAGTATCACTGTTTCTACTCTCAAATTCCTTCACATATTCAGCATTTCTTTCAAGAGTATTAATAAGCCAGTCTTCATTTATAGCATCTCTTCTCACCTTCATTGATTTAAATGTGTTAATATAGCCAGCTTCCAATCCGGGTTCATCCTTGTACGGAGATTTTTCATCATCCGGAGTAACTGTACCATCCGCAATTTCCTTTACAGCTCTTTCATATCTGCTATGAAGGATTTCCTTATATTCATCTGTCATAGTGTCAGCAGGCATCTTTTTAACTGACAGCCGGTTGCAGAGGTCATATCTAAGATAAGCTTCACAATCCAGATATTCCAGCATATATCCATCCTTCAGATCCATTTCCGGGCTTCCGGTCTGGAATATACAGTATCCTCCCAGATTCTCTTCATCCGGATAGATCACGCCAAATTCACCTCCCGGACTATTAAACTCAGTCCAAAGCGTATAAAACTGATCAAACCTAAGACCATCCAGATTTCCAAATATCAGAGTATTTCTCCTGTCCACGTACGACAGATGAGAAGACGACAACATTTCCTGGAATTCAGACTCAGGATCGTACAGATTCCTGAAGTCCATCCACTTAACAGTCATTAGCTGCCCACGAAGAGTTCTAACTCGTGAATTAATATGATAAAATGTCACCTCAAAGCTTCCGTCATCAAGCTCTTTAAGCTTATAGCTTATAAGCCCTACAAGTTCTTTGTGAAGATCAAGAGAAAAATACTCATTTTCAATATGAGTATCCTCAACTGTATAGCCATCTCTGCTGACATTTTCACTCTCTCCGGCTTCACTGCTTATCTCGCCGGTAGTCTTTTCGCTGTCTTCAGTAGTGGTGCTGCTTACATCTTCACTGTCTTTATGGTCGCTTCCGGTTGGTTCTTCACTACTGTTTTCAGTGCTGTTTATGTTTTCACCGTTTTCATTGCCGCCCTTATTCTTCTTATTGCACGCGCAGAGTACCATCGCAACTGCCAGAAGAAAAACCAATAAAGAAGTCCTGATTCTGCGTGCTTTATGCTCTTCTCCGATATGAACGATCCTCTCCTTAAGCTTACCCTTTCCAAATGAAACCGCTCTGAAAAGTTCAGTTCTCCTGCTGACTCCTATATAAAGCAGCGTTCTGGCATATTCCATTCTCTGTTCAACCGATGAATCTAGCAGTATACTTTCATCACAGGCTAGCTCGATATCGTGCTGTACATGGGCAAATGCTATCCACACCAGCGGATTGTACCAGTTCAGCATAAGCGCTATAAAATACAGAAACAGCAGTATATTATCATGTCTCCTGATATGCATCCTTTCATGCCTCAGGACCATTTCGTATTTATTTCCCTTAAGATTCTCCGGCATATAGATCCTTGGTCTGAGGAGTCCCGTAACGCAGGCATCCTTTGCGTATTTCCATAAATACACATTCTTCTCGCCCTCTGCCGGAACAGCTTCAGAGCATTTTTTCCTAAACTGCAGCTGACGCCCGATATAATAAGTGCCAAGCATCGCTATCCCTGCAAGCCAGCCAGAAATAAGAAGTATCATTATAATATCAGCCGTCTGCTCCCCAGGCTCTGATTTTTGCGGTTTTAAACTGCCATCTTCTTCCGCCCCCGGCATACTGTCACCAGATAATTTACTTGTACTATCGCTACTGACCGGAGTATAGTTTTCATTTCCCGCAGGATCTATCACATTATCTGTAACTTTTCCTGACGCATCCGTCACAGTGTTTGTCGTTTTTCCTGTTGCATCCGTCACAGTGTTTATCGTTTTTCCTGTTGCATCCGTCACAGTGTTTGTCACATTTTTGTCCGAAGCATTAACTCGCACCAGTTCACTCACAGTCGGTATACCCGAGAAGCCGGCCGGAAATGAAACCGGAACCAGCAGCCGCACAAGAAGCAGCACCCATATAGCGTTAAAGGTTCTTTTCGACTGTTTTCTGAATACATAACGGAGTATTAGCACAGCCAATAACAAAAGTATTGTTAAAGGCAATCCATCGATATAGAAAAG
>Ga0247611_10000115_pt1 | contig 160575 bp, 155 predicted proteins | sample 177DNAGHGhighgp2_FD_192422 | JGI IMG/M metagenome (GOLD analysis project Ga0247611, IMG submission 192422) | Sheep rumen microbial communities from Palmerston North, Manawatu-Wanganui, New Zealand - 1770 DNA GHGhigh gp2 | ecosystem: Host-associated > Mammals > Digestive system > Stomach >...
ATTCAAGTAAGCCCGTCGTACTACTTGTCTGTATGAAATCGTATCAAAGATCGCTCTAATGCGCTGTTCCTTTCGGAAAGCGGATGCAAAGGTAGAGGTTCTTGAGTTACCCACCAAACAAAAACGCGACTTTTTTCCTGAATTTTTTGTTAATAAATATAACTCATTGATTATGACCTTGGCTGACGGCTGTCGCCTTTGCTGTCTGACAAACAAAAGAGGCGCGGCCTTGCGGCTACACCTCTTTTATTTACGCGTGCGTATATATTACTCTGCGGCGGGAGCTTCAGCAGCAGGAGCCTCCTGGACAGGAGCCTCAGCAGCGGGAGCAGCCTTCTCTGCAGCCGGCTTACGTGAACGACGGGTCTTAGCGGCCTTCTTCACAGTCTTAGCCATATTCTCATCGTAATCTACGAACTCGATAAAAGCCATTTCTGTTGCATCACTCTTGCGGATACCCAGCTTGATGATACGCAGATAGCCACCGGGACGATCTGCTATCTTCTGTGATATCTCCTTGAAGAGTTCAGTTACTGCCTCCTTATTCTGGAGATAGCTGAACACGACACGACGTGAATTGGTATCATCCTTCTTGGCGCGATTGATGATGGGTTCTGCATAAACGCGCAGGGCCTTTGCCTTAGCCAGAGTGGTCTCGATTCTCTTATGCATGATAAGAGAGATGGTCATGTTGGCCAGCATCGAATTCCTATGAGCGGCTTTACGGCTCAGGTGATTAAATTTCTTATTATGTCTCATTGTTAGTCTTTGTCTAATTTATACCTTGAAATATCGGTTCCAAATGAAAGATTCAAGCTTTCCAGCAGGTCATCCAGTTCAGTGAGAGACTTCTTACCAAAGTTACGGAACTTAAGCAAGTCTGTTTTATTGTACTGAACAAGATCACCCAATGTCTCAACATCAGCAGCCTTGAGGCAATTGAGAGCACGTACTGACAGGTTCATATCAGCAAGCTTTGTCTTAAGCAACTGACGCATGTGCAATACCTCCTCATCAAATTCCTCATTGCCGTCAAGATCAACATTCTCAATGGTAATCTTATCATCGGAGAAGAGCATGAAGTGGTAGATAAGAATCTTAGCAGCCTCCTTCAGTGCATCCTTGGGATGAATTGAACCATCAGTTGTAATCTCGAGTACAAGCTTGTCATAGTCAGTCTTCTGCTCTACGCGGTAAGGCTCTACAACATACTTGACGTTGCGGATAGGAGTATAGATTGAGTCAATGGGAATAGTGTTAACCTCAGTACAGAACTCCTTGTTCTCATCGGAAGGTACATAACCACGTCCCTTATTGATTGATATCTCAATCTGCATGGTAGCTTTAGAATCAAGATGGCAAATGACCAGTTCAGGATTTAACACTTCAAATCCGGTCAGACACTTACCAATATCACCGGCCTTGAACTCCTTGGTATTCTCGACCTTGATGCTGACTGTTTCGCTCTCATACTCTTCGACTATCTGCTTGAAACGCACCTGTTTGAGGTTAAGAATAATGTTTGTTACATCCTCCTTAACTCCCGGTATGGTGGCGAATTCGTGCTCGACACCCTCTATCTTGATGGTATTGATGGCAAAACCCTCAAGGGTAGAGAGAAGGATACGACGAAGAGCGTTTCCAATGGTGATACCGAATCCCGGCTCAAGGGGACGGAACTCGAACTTACCGAACTTGGAGTCGGCTTCCACCATTATAACCTTATCAGGTTTTTGAAATGCTAATATTGCCATTTAACCTCTTATTTTTTATTTAGAATACAATTCAACGATCAGTTGTTCCTTGATGTTTTCAGGAATATCCTCCCTTTCAGGTTTGTGGAGGAACTTGCCGGCCTTGGCCTGCTCATCCCACTCAATCCATGCATACTTGGCATGGTTGAAACCTGCCAAAGAATCGGCAATTACCTCAAGTGACTTGGAACGCTCACGAACACCTACGATCTGACCAGGCTTAACCTGATATGAAGGAATGTTAAGAACCTTACCGTCAACTGTGATATGTCTGTGACTTACCAACTGACGTGAAGCTGCACGTGTAGGAGCAATACCAAGACGGAACACAACGTTGTCAAGACGAGACTCAAGGGCTTGCAGCAGGTTTACACCTGTGATACCGCTCTCGCGTGATGCCTTGTCAAACATATTGCGGAACTGTTTCTCAAGAACGCCATAGGTATATTTAGCTTTCTGCTTCTCAGCAAGCATGACGCCATACTCAGAAGTCTTACGGCGACGGCTGTTACCGTGCTGACCGGGAGCATACTTCCTCTTCTCGAAAGCCTTGTCTGCTCCATATATTGCTTCGCCAAACTTACGGGCGATACGGGTTTTAGGTCCAGTATATCTAGCCATAATCTTTTCGTTTTAAAATTAAACTCTTCTTCTCTTCGGCGGACGGCAACCGTTATGCGGCAGCGGAGTCACGTCAATGATCTCTATAACTTCAATACCGGCACCATGCACGGCACGGATGGCTGATTCACGGCCATTTCCCGGGCCTTTCACATATGCCTTAACCTTACGGAGGCCAAGGTCATAAGCTACCTTAGAGCAATCCTCGGCTGCCATCTGGGCTGCGTAAGGAGTGTTCTTCTTTGAACCACGGAAACCCATCTTGCCAGCTGATGACCAGGAAATAACCTGACCCTCACTGTTAGCAAGAGTAACAATGATGTTGTTGAAGGATGAATGTACGTGCAACTGTCCCATTGCATCTACCTTCACATTTCTCTTCTTAGCTGCAACTGTTTTCTTTGCCATAGTTCAATTATTTAGTAGCCTTTTTCTTGTTAGCAACAGTCTTCTTGCGACCCTTACGTGTACGGGCGTTGTTCTTTGTACTCTGACCACGTACAGGAAGTCCGATACGATGACGGATACCACGATAACAACCGATATCCATCAAACGCTTGATGTTCAGCTGAACCTCGCTACGGAGGTCGCCCTCTACCTTATACTCTGCACCAATAACCTCACGGATGCGGGCTGCCATATCATCAGTCCAATCCTGAGCCTTGATGTCTTTATCCACACCAGCTTTGGCCAAAATCTTGGCTGCGCTGCTGCGACCAATACCAAAAATGTAGGTTAACGCGATTTCACCCCTCTTATTCTGCGGGATGTCAACGCCTGCGATTCTTATTGCCATATATTAATTTGTTTGTTTACCCGAATTTATCCCTGACGCAGTTTCATCTTGGGATTCTTCTTGTTAATTAAATACAGACGTCCCTTGCGACGAACGATTTTGCAGTCGGCTGAACGCTTTTTCAATGAAACTCTAACTTTCATATTCTAATGTTTTATTTGTACCTGAATACTATCCTACCTTTAGTAAGATCATAAGGAGACATCTCTACCTTTACCTTATCTCCAGGAAGGATCTTGATAAAGTGCATTCTCATCTTACCGGAAATATGACCGGTAATTTCGTGTCCATTCTCCAGCTGGATGCGGAACATTGCGTTGGATAATGCTTCAACAATTGTTCCGTCCTGTTCTATTGCGGATTGCTTTGCCATATTAAAATTCTTTATCTCCTAAAACTTCTGCAATATAGTCAAATGAAGAGAGAATCTCAGCCTTACCGTTACATATAGCGATAGTGTGCTCAAAGTGAGCTGCAGGCTTGTGATCACGAGTGCGAACACTCCAACCGTCATTTTCCATATAGACCTTTCTGTCGCCCAAAGTAATCATCGGTTCAATAGCTATGCACATTCCTTTCTTGAGTTGTGTGCCATAACCACGACGTCCATAATTGGGAACGCAAGGGTCTTCATGCATCTCACGGCCGATACCATGTCCGACAAATTCACGAACCACACCGTATCCGTGTGACTCACAATGTGTCTGAACTGCAAAACCGATATCGCCGAGACGCTTTCCGGCAACCGCCTGCTCTATACCAAGATAGAGAGACTCTTTGGTGACTTTAAGCAACTCTTTGACTTCGGGCGAAACCTCACCCACTGCAAATGTATAAGCTGAATCACCATTATAACCGTTCAGAAGAGTTCCACAGTCAACCGAAACGATGTCACCTTCCTTAAGAGGCTCATCGTTCGGTATTCCGTGTACCACCATCTCATTGACTGATGTGCAAAGAGCTGCCGGGAAAGGAACATCATCCTGATTCGGATAGCCTTTAAATGTAGGCTCTGCTCCGTTGTCACGAATAAATTCCTCAGCGACACGCGTCAACTCATTGGTGGTCACGCCAGGTCGGATAAGCTTGGCGACTTCACCAAGAGTTCTGCCGACAAGCTGATTAGCTGCCCGCATCAACGCAATCTCTTCGTCAGTCTTAAGAAATATCATTTCAATATCATCAATAAGCATTCAATCCTGAGCGACCTTTGATACGTCCGGTCTTGAGGAGACCGTCATAATGACGCATCAGCAGGTGACTCTCTATCTGCTGTAAAGTGTCGAGAACTACACCGACAAGAATGATGAGCGATGTTCCTCCAAAGAACTGCGCGAAAGCCTGATTCACACCGAATAGACGTGCAAAAGCAGGCATTACGGCAACGATTGTAAGGAACAGGGCTCCAGGCCAAGTAATGCGTGACATCACAGTGTCAATGTAATCAGCGGTCGGTTTGCCTGGCTTAACGCCTGGTATGAAACCGTTGTTACGCTTCAGGTCATCTGCCATCTGCTGGGGATTAACCGTAACAGCTGTGTAGAAGATGGTGAAGGCAATGATCAGCACTGCATAAATGACGTTATATACCCATCCGTCTGTGTCCATCAACTTAATCCAGAAACCAGACGGTTCAGTACCTACAATTGCTATAGGTATGAACATTATGGCCTGAGCGAAAATGATAGGCATAACGTTGGCAGCATTCACCTTAAGAGGAATGTACTGTCGTGCGCCTCCAATCTGACGACCGCCCTCAATACGCTTTGCATACTGTACAGGAACCTTACGGACACCCTGAACAAGCATGATCGTACCGGCTGTTGCCAGAAGAAGAACTACAATCTCAAAGAGGAACATTACCAGACCACCGCCAGTTGCGCCCTGTGCTGACATACGGGATACTAACTCCTGCATGAATGCTGAAGGGAAGCGTGCGATGATTCCTACCATAATGATGAATGAAACTCCGTTTCCGATACCCTTGTCTGTGATACGCTCACCCAACCAAAGGATGAATGAACTGCCTGCAGCAAGAATCAGTGTTGATGTTATCCAGAACCAACTCCACTCAACAGGAATAACATCTATTCCAACCTGATGTCTCAAATTGAGCAGATAGGATGGACCCTGAACAACAAGAATAGCAAGTGTCAGATAACGGGTATACTGATTAATCTTCATACGACCGCTCTCACCCTCTTTCTGAAGCTTCTGGAAACTGGGAACTGCTATGGTAAGCAACTGCAGAACGATAGAAGCTGAGATGTAGGGCATAATACCCAATGCAAATATTGAAGCATTGGAGAAAGCGCCGCCTGAAAACATATCCAGCAGAGAAAGAAGACCTGTGCTGGTCTGTCTCTGGAGATTGCTCAGCATATCGGCATCAACACCGGGAAGCAGGATATGTGATCCCAGACGATAAACTGCAATGAACAGCACCGTAGTGAGAAGACGTTTCCTGAGATCCTCAATCTTTGAGATGTTCTTAAGGGTCTCCCAGTTCTTAATGACAACGTAGGCGACAAGAGCGACAACTACAAAGATTACGATGTATTTCAGAAGATTCTCATCCATCTTATTAAAGTTTGATAGCGGTTCCACCTACAGCTTCGATGGCGGCGGTTGCACTCTTGGAGAATGCGTGAGCTTCAACATCAACCTTCTTGGTAAGCTGACCTTTACCCAAAATCTTGACTAACTGCTTGGAAGAAACGAAACCGGCTGCTACGAGATCTGCAACAGTAACCTTCTCCAGGTTGTTCTTCTCAGCCAATGCCTGGATTATATCCAGATTGATAGCCTTGTATTCAACATGATTGATGTTCTTGAATCCGAATTTCGGAACAAGACGCTGAAGAGGCATCTGACCACCTTCAAAACCTATTTTTCTAGCATAACCGGAACGTGACTTGGCACCCTTGCTACCACGGGTAGAAGTACCGCCCAGACCTGAACCAGGTCCGCGGCCGATTCTCTTACGTGAATGGGTTGAGCCCTCTGCCGGTTTCAATGTATTTAACTTCATAGTTCTCAATTTTTAAAAGTTAATCGATTACGGTCACCAGGTGATGAACCTTATTGATCATTCCTCTGATTGAAGCATTGTCCTCAACCTCAACGACTCTGTTGAGCTTACGGAGACCAAGTGCATCAAGAGTTCTACGCTGATCGACAGGAGCACCAATACGACTCTTTGTCTGTTTGATCTTGATTGTTGCCATATCTGTAACCTCCTTATCCGTTAAATACCTTACTGAGACTGATACCACGGTTCTGTGCTACAGTCTTGGCGTCACGCATCTCTGAGAGAGCCTTAAGAGTAGCCTTTACCAAATTGTGGGGGTTTGAAGAACCCTTAGACTTGGCCAGGACATCAGTAATACCAACACTCTCCAGAACGGCGCGCATAGCACCGCCTGCTACCACTCCGGTACCGGGAGCTGCGGGTTTCATGAAAACCTCAGCACCACCGTAACGGGCTGTCTGCTCGTGAGGAATTGTACCCTTAAGCACAGGAACCTTGATGAGTTCCTTCTTGGCAGCCTCAACGCCCTTGGCGATAGCTGCTGTAACCTCACTGGCCTTACCCAGACCGAGACCGATGATACCATTGCCGTCACCTACTACTACGATAGCGGCGAAACTGAATGTACGACCACCCTTTGTAACCTTAGTTACACGGTTGATAGCAACGAGCCTGTCTTTAAGCTCGACATCGTTTGTAACCTTAACTTTATTTGTCATAGCAATCGTAGTTTAAAATGTGAGACCGCTCTTGCGTGCGGCATCAGCCAGTTCCTTAACTCTACCATGATACAGGAAACCGTTGCGGTCAAATACCACAGTGGTAATACCTGCTTCCTTGGCATTCTGTGCAATAAGCTCACCAACCTTGGCAGCCTGCTCCTTACCTGACATCTTAGCCATGCCAAGTGATGAAGCTGCAGCAAGAGTCTTACCGGCCAGGTCATCAATGATCTGAACGTAAATCTGCTTATTGCTTCTGAAAACGCTCATACGCGGACGCTCAGGAGTACCTGAAATCTTGTTGCGAACGCGGAACTTAATCTTATTTCGTCTTTCTGTTTTTGCTGACATAATGTTACATCTTTAAATGTTAATTACTTGGCAGCGGCTGACTTACCCGACTTGCGACGGAGTACCTCATCCACGAACTTGATACCCTTACCCTTGTAAGGCTCAGGCTTACGGAAAGAACGAATCTTGGCACATACCTGACCCAGAAGCTGCTTGTCGCAGGACTCCAGAGTGATGAGCGGGTTCTTATTTCTCTCTGACTTGGTCTCCACCTTTATCTCGGCGGGCAAAACCAATACAATTGAATGAGAGTGAAGAAGTTCGAAAGTGATAACGTTGCCCTGGTTTGATACACGGTAACCTACACCTACGATTTCCATCTCTTTCTTATAACCTTCAGAAACACCAACAACCATGTTGTTTACCAGAGCGCGATAAAGGCCGTGGAAGGCATGACGCTGCTTGGGGTTGTCCTGAAGAGCATCGGGGTTCTCTTCAAGGGAGATGACTCCGTTCTCGATTGACACTTTGATGGAAGGATCAATACTCTGTGACAGTGAGCCCTTGGGGCCTTTCACTGCAACCACGCCATCCTGAAATGTTACTGTAACACCTGCAGGGATATGAATAGGTAATTTTCCGATTCTTGACATAGTATATCTCCTTCAATTAATAGACGTAGCAAAGAACCTCGCCACCAATCTTGAGTTGTGCGGCCTCCTTGTCTGTCATAACACCTTTTGATGTGGATATAATAGCTATACCCAAACCATTGATTACTCTCGGCATGTCACGATAACCGGTGTACTGACGCAGACCGGGAGAAGAAATTCTCACCAGTTTCTTGATTGCGTTGCATTTGTTTTCCGGGTCGTATTTCAGAGCGACCTTGATGGTCCCCTGAGGTCCATCCTCCACGAACTTGTAGTTCAGGATGTAACCCTTCTCAAAAAGAATCTTTGTGATGTCTTTTTTGAGATTTGAGGCCGGTATCTCTACCACCTTGTGCTTTGCCTGAATGGCATTGCGCAGCCTCGTCAGATAATCTGCAATAGGATCTGTCATAAAATTGTTTTTAAATTGATCAGGACTCCCTGACAATATTTAATTAACACTCACTAGCTTTTTTGAATTACCAGCTTGCCTTGCGTACGCCCGGGATCAGGCCCTGAGATGCCATCTCACGGAACTGAATACGGGAAAGACCAAACATACGGATGTAGCCTTTGGGACGTCCGGTCAGTTTGCAACGGTTGTGCTGACGGATAGGATTTGAGTTGTAGGGAAGATCCTGGAGCTTCTGAGCAGCCTCATAAGCGGCGGCAGGTTCACCGGTACGAACTATCTCCTTAAGAGCAGCACGCTTCTTTGCGTACTTGGCAGCCATCTTGGCACGCTTAACCTCGCGGGCCTTCATTGATTCTTTTGCCATATCTCTACTTTATTATTTTTCATTCTTGAACGGCAGACCGAACTCCTTGAGCAATGCGTAACCCTCCTCATCGGTCTTGGCAGATGTAACGAAGGTAATATTCATACCCAGGATGTGCGAAATGCTGTCGATGTTGATTTCGGGGAAGATAATCTGCTCCTGGATACCCAGTGAGTAGTTACCCATGCCGTCAAACTTACTCTCAATACCCTTGAAGTCACGAATACGGGGCAGAGCCACACGGATGAGACGCTCAAGGAACTCATACATACGCTCACGGCGCAGTGTCACCATCACGCCGATAGGCATTTTCTTACGGAGCTTGAAGTTTGCGATATCTTTCTTTGATACTGTAGCGACTGCCTTCTGACCTGTGATAGTGGTAAGTTCAGCGATAGCGGTATCAATGATCTTCTTATCAGCAATGGCAAGCTTACCCATGCCTTGATTGATCACGATCTTCTTCAGGACAGGAATCTGCATTGAAGAAGTATAGTGGAATTTCTCCTTAAGTGCCGGAGCGATACGCTCGGCATACTCTTTCTTAAGATTTGCAGTAGTGCTCATTACTTGATCTCCTCTCCTGATTTCTTTGAATAACGTACGGTCTTACCCTCTGCGTCTTTCCTGCGACCGATACGGGCGGGTGCTCCTGTCTTGGGATCAACGGGGTTGAGGTTTGAAATGTGGATAGGCGCCTCCTGCTTGATGATGCCACCCTGAGGATTCTTGGCGCTGGGCTTGGTGTGCTTGGAGACGAAATTAACGCCTTCAACAATGGCCCTCTGTTCCTTGACGAGCACCTTCAGCACCTTACCGGTCTTGCCTTTGTCCTCACCGGCATTGACATATACGGTGTCGTTCTTTTTAATATGTAACTTACTCATTACTCTTTACTTTTTTAAAGTTAAAGTACTTCAGGAGCCAATGAAACGACCTTCATGTTAACGGCGCGCAACTCACGTGCTACCGGACCGAAGATACGGCTTCCCTTGATTTCGCCTGTATTAGCCAGAAGCACGCAGGCATTGTCGTCGAAACGGATATAAGAACCGTCAGCGCGACGGATCTCCTTCTTGGTACGAACCACCAGTGCCTTTGAAACGGTACCCTTCTTCATATCACTTGAAGGAATAACGCTCTTAACGGTAACCACGATGGTGTCACCTACAGTAGCGTAACGCTTCTTGGTTCCGCCAAGTACACGGATGCAGAGGCACTCCTTGGCGCCGCTGTTGTCACAAACTGTGAGTCTGGATTCTGTCTGTATCATGATTACTTAGCCTTTTCAACGATTTCTTTTAATCTCCATCTCTTAGTCTTGCTCAGAGGACGGGTCTCCATAATGCGGACGGTATCGCCGATACCGCACTCGTTGTTCTCGTCATGAACATGGTACTTCTTTGTCTTGCGGACAAATTTACCATAGATAGGGTGCTTCTCCTTGAAGACAGACAGAACCACGATGGTCTTGTCCATCTTGTCGCTGATTACGACACCCTGGCGCTCTTTGCGCAAATTTCTATCATTCATAGAACCTGGTTTTTACTTGTTAAGTTCACGCTTTCTCAGCTCAGTCTTCATTCTGGCGATTGTCTTGCGGAGCTTGGCAATCTGAGAAGGATTCTCCAGCGGAGAAATGGCATGATTCAAACCCATCACCTTGTAGTTGGCTGACTCGGTCTCAATGCGCTCGATCAGCTCCTGAGTTGACAACTCTCTGATTTCTGAATTCTTCATAATGAACGGGCTTGATTAGTTTTCATTCTTAAAATCATAGTCACGTCTTACAACCAGCTTGGTTGTAACGGGAAGCTTCTGAGCGGCCAGACGGAGAGCCTCTTTGGCAACGGCAAAGGGTACGCCATCAGCCTCAATGATGATGCGTCCGGGAGTGATGGGGAATACGTAACCTTCTACGTCACCCTTACCTTTACCCATACGTACATCCAAAGGCTTCTTTGTAATAGGTTTGTCGGGGAAGATTCTGATCCAGATCTGACCCTGACGCTGCATGTAACGTGTTACTGCGACACGAGCTGCCTCAATCTGCCTACCGGTAATCCAGCAGGTATCAAGAGACTTGATGCCGAATGAACCGAAAGCAAGCTGATTGCCACGCATGGCATTGCCCTTGCAGCGGCCTTTCTGCATTCTTCTGTATTTTGTCCTCTTAGGCTGTAACATAATTCAATCTTAATGTTTCAGTTTGACAATTGCAATCAGCGATTGCTTCTGTTTCTCTTCTTGAAGGGTTTTCCACCACGCTCGCCGCCACGGCTCATCTCCTTGGTCTGAGTGAAGTTGGGGGCAAGATCCTTCTTTCCATAAACCTCTCCACGGCAAATCCATACCTTGATTCCGTGAACACCAACCTTGGTGATGGCACCTACCTGGCAGTAGTCAATATCGGCACGGAAAGTGTGCAGGGGGGTACGACCCTCCTTGTACATCTCAGAGCGTGCAATCTCAGCACCGTTAAGACGGCCTGAAATCTGAACTTTGATACCCTCGGCACCCATACGCATGGTGTTCTGGATAGCCATCTTTATGGCACGGCGGTATGCGATTTTACCTTCCACCTGACGGGCGATGTTATTAGCTACGATAACAGCGTCAAGTTCAGGCTTCTTAACCTCAAATATGTTGATCTGGATCTCCTTGTCGGTGATCTTCTTCAACTCTTCCTTAAGCTTGTCAACCTCAGAACCATTCTTACCGATGATCAGACCCGGACGGGCTGTGCATACGGTGATGGTAACGAGCTTGAGTGTACGCTCAATGACAATACGGGATATGCTGGCCTTTGCCAGACGGGCATTCAGATACTTGCGGATCTCATTGTCCTCAACCAGACGCTCGTCATACTTGCCGAACCAACTGGAATCCCAACCTCTGATAATTCCCAAACGGTTGCTAACCGGATTAACTTTCTGTCCCATTTCTTACTCCTGATTGTCGTTAGTACTTGTTGCAGCTGCCTTGGTATCCACGAAAAGCGAAATATGATTGGAACGCTTGCGGATACGGTAACCTCTACCCTGCGGGGCGGGTCTCAATCTCTTAAGGGTTACACCCTCGTCAACGTAAGCCTTGGTTACGAAAAGCTCGCCGGCCTCGGCCTTGCGCTCATTCTTCTGCTCCCAATTGGCAATAGCTGAACGAAGCACCTTCTCTACATCCTTAGAAGCAGCCTTATTTGAGTAACGCAGTGTGCCAAGTGCACGGTTAACCTCCATGCCGCGGATCATGTCTACAACAAGACGCATCTTGCGGGGTGATGAAGGAACATCGTTCAGTTTGGCAAAGTACTGGGTCTTCTTAGCCTCTTTTATCTTTTCGGCTGCCAAATGTTTTCTATTTCCCATTATCTTTATTTATTTATTTCAAAATAAACAATGAAGCTTATTTCCTGTTACCGGAATGGCCGCGGAAAGTACGGGTGGGAGCAAACTCGCCGAGCTTGTGTCCAACCATGTTCTCCGTGATGTAAACAGGGATAAACTTGTTACCATTATGAACTGCGATGGTATGGCCCACGAAGTCGGGGGATATCACCGATGCCCTAGCCCAAGTCTTAACAACAACCTTCTTGCCGCTTTCATTCATGGCAAGCACCTTGTCCTCGAGCTTCTTGTAAATATACGGACCTTTTTTAAGTGAACGTGTCATTTTGTACTCAGGTTAAAAGTTATTTCTTATTGGCTCTCTCGATGATATACTTCGTTGAGCTCTTCTTGGGATGTCTGGTCTTGAGACCCTTAGCGTACAAGCCCTTGCGTGAACGCGGGTGTCCACCTGACTGACGGCCTTCACCACCACCCATCGGGTGATCGTGCGGGTTCATTACAACACCACGGTTGTGAGGACGACGTCCTAACCAACGTGAACGGCCAGCCTTACCGGACTGCTCCAGAGCATGATCTGAATTGCCGACGCTGCCGATTGTAGCCTTGCAGGCTCCCAGTATTCTGCGAACCTCACCTGAAGGAAGCTTGATTACACAGTAGTCACCTTCCTTAGAAGTCAGCTGGGCAAAATTTCCGGCTGAACGGACGAGAGCTGCACCCTGACCGGGACGCAGTTCGATGTTGTGAATCACAGTACCTACGGGAATGTCCTTAAGTGCAAGAGCATTACCGATCTCAGGAGCTGCTTTCTCACCTGACATCAGTGTTGCGCCTACCTCAAGGCCGTTAGGTGCAATGATATACCTCTTCTCTCCGTCTGCATAGAACAACAGAGCGATACGTGCCGAACGGTTGGGATCGTACTCGATTGTCTTAACAGTTGCCGGAACCCCATCCTTGTTTCTCTTGAAATCAATGATACGGAACTTACGCTTGTGACCACCGCCAATGTAGCGGGCAGTCATCTTACCGTCGTTGTTACGACCGCCGGTAGCGAGTTTTCCGAATACAAGAGACTTTTCTGGTACCGATGCAGTAATCTCCTCGAAAGTACCAATAATCTTGTGTCTTTGACCCGGGGTTGTGGGTTTGAATTTACGTACTGCCATTTCTATTAAATGTTGCTATAAAAATCAATTGTATCACCCTCTTTCAGAGTTACGATAGCCTTCTTGTAGGCGTTGGCCTGGCCTTTCGAAAGACCTCTGCGGGTATAACGGGACTTGGTCTTGCCCATGTAGTAAGATGTATTGACATCAACCACAGTGACATTATAAAGGTCCTCTATCTCCTTCTTAATCTCCAGTTTGTTGGCTTCAGGACGAACGATGAAACCGAACCTGTTGGGGAACTTCTCAGTAATGGAGTTCATTTTCTCCGTTACGAGGGGTTTAACTATATATCCCATGATCAAGCCTCCTTATTCTAATATACCGTTGATGACATTAATCGCATTCTCAGTCATGACAAGAGCGTCAGCGTTCAGAATACTGTAAGTATTTACTGATGAAGCGTTGACGACCTTGGTACCCTGTAAATTACGGGCCGACAAAGATACGACATTATTGCTCTCGGGCAGGACAAACAAAGATTTCTTATCACAAACTTTAAGATTGTTTAAGATTTCTATGAAACTCTTGGTCTTGGGAGCCTCGAATGTGAAGTCCTCAACTACTATAAGAGCGTTCTCCTGTACCTTATATGAAAGAGCTGACTTGCGTGCAAGCTGTTTCTCTTTCTTATTTACCTTGAAGCTGTAATCGCGTGGTTTGGGACCGAATACGCGGGCACCACCTACCAGTACAGGTGAATTGATATCACCACGACGGGCACCGCCACCACCTTTCTGGCGACCAAGTTTCTTGGTTGAGCCACTGATTTCACTTCTTTCCTTTGACTTATGCGTACCCTGACGCTGGTTGGCCATGAACTGCTTCACATCCAGGTAGATGGAGTGATCGTTGGGCTCAATGCCGAAAATAGCATCGTTAAGGACTACCTTTCTGCCGGTATCCTCACCTTTTATATTTAATACACTGATTTCCATTACCTCAAGATTGAAACGATTGAACCTTTATAACCCGGAATAGAACCCTTGATAAGAAGAAGGTTGTGCTCCGGAATAACCTTAAGAACCTGAAGGTTCTGAGTAGTCACCTGCTGAGTACCCATATGACCGGCCATACGCATGCCCTTGAAAACCTTAGCGGGATAAGAGCAGGCACCGATTGAACCGGGCTTACGTCCGCGGTTATGCTGACCATGGGTCTGCTGACCTACGCCACCGAATCCGTGTCTCTTAACGACACCCTGGTAACCATGACCTTTTGATACTGCAACAACGTCAACAAAGTTTGCGTCGTTGAACAACTCGACGGTAATAACATCACCCAGATTGAGTGCACCGTCAAAATCCTTGAACTCGGCCAAGTGTCTCTTGGGAGTTACACCAGCTTTCTTGAAGTGTCCCATCAGAGGAGCAGAAGTATTTTTCTCCTTAGCATCCTCGAATCCGAGCTGAACAGCCTCATAGCCATCCTTCTCAACACTCTTGATCTGAGTAACCACGCAAGGACCTGCTTCGATAACGGTGCATGGAACATTCTTTCCATCAGCACCGAAGACCGATGTCATACCGATCTTTTTTCCTAATAATCCTGGCATTTCAAATATTAATTAAGTTACTGTAAAAAAATTTGTTTCACTCACTTTTGCATCAAACCTTGATCTCAACCTCAACACCGCTGGGGAGTTCGAGTTTCATCAGAGCGTCAACTGTCTTGGCAGTTGAACTGTAGATGTCAATCAGTCTCTTGAATGAAGAGAGCTGGAACTGCTCACGTGACTTCTTGTTTACGAAAGTTGAACGGTTAACAGTAAAGATACGCTTGTGTGTGGGAAGTGGAATAGGTCCGCTTACGATAGCACCTGTAGCCTTTACGGTTTTGACGATCTTCTCTGCTGACTTGTCTACGAGATTGTGGTCGTAAGACTTCAGTTTGATTCTGATTTTCTGACTCATTGTTTAAGTTTTAATTGTTATTATTCATTTTCCGGCGGCTCCCGATAAGAGTCATTTGCTATCTGAAAGCCGCGTTCTCTCTTATACCTTATATATTATAACAGTGATACGTTTCCGCCCTGCTCTTCGACAACCTGCCTGGCGAGCTGCTTTGAAACCTCAGCATGACGCTCGTAAGACATTGAAGAAGTAGCGCGGCCTGATGTTATTGTCCTAAGGGCGGTGACATAACCGAACATCTCTGCCAGAGGAACGTGTGCCTTGACAACCTTGGCACCTGAGTGATTAGTCTCCATTCCCTCAACCTGACCGCGACGTTTGTTCAGGTCACCTATTACATTACCCATGCTCTCCTCCGGGGTGACAACCTCAAGCGACATGATAGGCTCTGTAAGACCGGGAGCGGCCTTTACGCAGGCGTTACGGAACGCGTTGGTTGCACAAACCTCAAATGAGAGGGCATCGGAATCTACGGGGTGATACTTACCATCCAGAACGGTAACCTTGAGTGAATCCATTGGAGCACCCATCAGAACACCATTCTTCATGGCATTGGTAAAGCCCTTCTCGATAGCAGGCAGGTAGGTCTTGGGCAGAGCCTCACCCTTGGTGGCATCGATGAACTGGAGACCACCCTTCCAATCGGGATCGGCGGGACCGATTTCAACGACGATGCAAGCGTAATGACCCTTACCACCGGTCTGCTTCTTATACTCTTCACGCAGCTGGACTGTCTTGGAGATTGACTCCTTGTAGCTAACCTGGGGACGACCCTGATTGCACTCTACACCGAACTCTCTCTTAAGACGGTCTATAATGATATCAAGGTGAAGCTCACCCATACCTGAGATCAGGGTCTGACCGGACTCCTCATCAACCTTGACGGTAAATGTAGGATCCTCCTCGGCCAAACGTGCCAGTCCATCGGAAAGTTTGCTCATATCCTTCTCAGTCTTGGGCTCTACAGCGATGCTGATAACCGGATCCGGGAAGTCCATGCTCTCCAATACCAGCGGTGCATCCTCATCGCAGAGGGTATCACCGGTACGGATATCCTTGAGGGCAACTACTGCACCTATATCACCTGCGCTGACCTCATCAACCTGAATCTGCTTCTTGGAGTACATCTGGAACAGACGGCTTACGCGCTCCTTCTTACCACTGCGGGTATTGAAGATATAGCTTCCGGCTGTTACCTTACCTGAATATACGCGGAAGAAGATAAGACGACCTACATAGGGATCAACTGCAATCTTGAATGCCAGAGCGGCCGTCTTCTCATCAGAGCGGGGATCACGGTGAGTGGTCTCATTCTCCGAACCCGGCAGGAAACCGTCAACGCCACCGCAATCGATGGGTGAAGGCAGGAATGCGCAGACATAATCAAGCAGAGGCTGAACGCCCTTGTTGCGGAATGATGTACCGCAAACCACGGGAACCAGCTTCTGACTGATGCAGCCCTTGCGTACTGCACGGAGAATCTCAGCCTCAGTGATGGTTGAAGGATCCTCAAGATACTTCTCCATCATCTCGTCATCAAAATCTGCAGCCTTCTCCAGAAGGTTGTCACGCCACTGCTGGGCTTCATCAGCCTGATCGGCCGGAATATCCTCAACGGTATACTCTGCACCAAGTGTCTCATCGCGCCAGTAGATGGCCTTCATTTTAATAAGGTCTATAACTCCCTTGAAAGACTCCTCCTGACCGATAGGAATCTCTATCGGGCAGGCGTTTGCCTTAAGGATCTCTTTCATCTGGGTGATGACTCCGAAGAAATCAGCACCCGAACGGTCCATCTTATTGACATAGCCCAAACGGGGAACACCGTACTTGCTGGCCTGATGCCAAACGGTCTCAGACTGAGGCTGAACGCCGCCTACTGCACAGAACACTGCAACCGCACCGTCCAAAACGCGGAGTGAACGCTCCACCTCGGCAGTGAAATCCACGTGTCCCGGAGTGTCAATGAGATTGATCTTATATGTGTTTTCCTGCCACTTCCAATGAGTGGTGACGGCAGCTGAGGTAATAGTAATACCACGCTCCTGCTCCTGGACCATCCAGTCCATGGTAGCGGAACCGTCGTGTACCTCACCTATCTTGTGTGTTAATCCCGTATAGTAAAGAATACGCTCCGAAGTCGTAGTCTTTCCGGCATCAATGTGAGCCATGATGCCGATGTTTCTCGTGAGATGTAAATCCTGATCTGACATTAATTAGAATCTGAAGTGTGCAAAAGCTCTGTTGGCCTCAGCCATACGATGCATATCCTCCTTACGCTTGAAAGCACCACCAGTGCTGTTGAATGCGTCTACGATCTCGGCAGACAGTTTATCAGACATTGACTTACCGCCACGCTTACGGGCAAATGAAATAAGGTTCTTCATTGAAATTGACTCCTTGCGGTCAGCACGGATCTCTGTAGGAACCTGGAAAGTAGCACCACCAATACGGCGGGACTTAACCTCAACCTGAGGTGTAACGTTATCAAGAGCCTTCTTCCAAATCTCAAGGGCAGACATCTCCTCATTGGGAAGTTTTGCCTTTACCTTATCCAGACTCTCGTAGAAAATCTCAAATGAAGTGTTCTTCTTGCCATCATACATGAGATGGTTGACGAACTTGGTCACTGCAACGTCGCCGAATACGGGATCCGGAAGGATGACGTGCTTTCTCGGTTTTGCTTTTCTCATTTTAAATCTTTTGTTTTGTTCGGGTTGTCATTCTGATTCTTCAACGTCCACGCTTGGACATTTACTCAACCTCACTCTAACCAAAACTGTTATTTATTACTTCTTAGCTGCTTTAGGACGTTTGGCACCATACTTGGAACGTCTCTGGAGACGACCGTTAACGCCGGCGGTATCAAGTGTACCGCGGATGATGTGGTAACGTACACCGGGAAGGTCCTTGACACGACCGCCGCGTACAAGCACGATTGAGTGCTCCTGCAGATTGTGGCCCTCACCGGGGATGTAGGAGTTAACCTCCTTCTGGTTGGTAAGACGGACACGAGCAACCTTTCTCATGGCTGAGTTAGGCTTCTTAGGTGTCGTTGTGTAAACTCTTACGCAAACGCCTCTTCTCTGAGGGCAGGAATCCAGGGCCGGAGACTTACTCTTGTCCTCCAGGACCTGACGTCCTTTGCGTACTAACTGCTGAATTGTTGGCATGTTTTTTGTTTTTTAATTATTATATATTAAATAGTAAATCCGAAATTTTGGCGTGCAAAGATACGGCTATTCTTTCATAACACAAAGGCAAACCAATAGTTTTTTAAACTTTTAACTGCAAAAAGCACAAAAAAAGACGGACGCATCTAAACGCCCGCCTCAAATCCGGCTTATTACTGTGGCTGTCACGCCTCTCCGTGAAAATCAGAGATAGGTGGCATATAAGTACCCTTCTGAGCTTTCATTTCGATAGTCCCGAAAGAATCCTCATACTTGGAGATGTTATCCCTTAGCGCCATAAGCAGACGCTTGGCATGCTCCGGTGACATGATAACCCTGGACTTAACCTGAGCCTTTGCCATACCAGGAAGAATACTTATAAAATCCATCACAAACTCCGATGACGAATGAGTGATCATCGCAAGATTGGAATAGATTCCCTGAGCCGTCTCGTCCTTAAGCTCAATCTGAAGTTGTTTCTGTCCATTAGAGTTCTGTTCCATATTGAATAAATGTAAAACGGTTAATCCGATAGAGTGTATGCGAAGATAGCATTATTTGCCGAAAACAGCAAGCCGGACAAATCTGCCCAGTAAATATTCTTTACATCCCACTAGCTTGTTATACTTTTTGTCTTCAAAAAAAATCAGAAGATAGTCAGCGTAATATGTACGCGATTGTTTTTATTTGCTATATTTGCTCCTCAGTGTGTGATTAACCTACCCCTTACTACCAAACATCAAACATCATTATGAGCAATTACAAAGAGACAGGCAGCAAAGCCTACCTTTATGGAATCTGCGCAGTTGCCGTTATAGGCGGTCTGCTGTTCGGATATGACACCGCAGTCATATCCGGAGCCGAACAGGCTTTGCAGAAATTCTTTGCAAGCGGACTTGGAGACTACTATTCAACAGGCCTTCACGGTTTTGTGACTTCATCAGCCCTGATAGGCTGCATCATCGGAGGACTTATTTCCGGTATGATGGCCACCAGACTAGGCCGTAGGAACGCCCTGATTTTTGCATCAGTACTATTCTTCCTTTCTGCGCTTGGAAGCTACATGCCGGAATTCCTGTTCCGTCCTAACTTTGAATTCTTCCAGCCTGGCGAGGCCACCAAGGGACTTATGTGGGCATTCATTCTCTACCGTATACTGGGAGGTGTCGGCGTAGGTATGGCTTCTGCCATCTGCCCCATGTACATAGCAGAAGTGGCACCGGCACAGATACGCGGAACACTGGTCTCATGCAACCAGTTTGCCATCATATTCGGTCAGTTGGTTGTTTATGCCATCAATACCCTGATTCGCAGCGGACTGGCAGATACACCCGAACTGATACAGGCCGCCATGGTCAATATCGGTTGGCGCAAGATGTTTGTAAGTGAAGCTTACCCGGCAGGAGCATTCGGACTGTTGCTGCTTTTGGTTCCCAAAACTCCGCGTTATCTTGTTATGCGCGGCAACACCCAGAAGGCCATGGAGGTACTCACCCGTATCAATGGTGCAGGTCGCGCCCAGGAGATCCTGCAGGAAATCAAGGACACTCTCGTAGAGAAGAAGGAGAGCCTGTTCTCATATGGTATTCTTGTGATCATAGTCGGCGTATTGCTCTCATTCTTCCAGCAGGCAGTCGGAATCAACGTGGTGCTCTACTATGCTCCCCGAATATTCCAGAATATGGGCTCAAGCGGTGACGCTGCAATGATCCAGACTGTGGTTATGGGTGTAGTCAACATACTGTTCACTGTCGTTGCCATACTTACAGTCGACAAGTGGGGCCGCAGGCCGTTGCTTATCGTAGGTTCCATCGGCATGGCCATCGGTATGATAGCATTGAGCATCCTGTCTTTCTGCGATGTCATCGGAATGGCAGCGCTGGTATTCATCATTATCTATACCGCATCGTTCATGATGTCTTGGGGCCCGATCTGCTGGGTTCTCATATCTGAAATATTCCCCAACACCATCCGTGGCAACGCAGTTGCAATCGCAGTTGCCGCCCAGTGGATTTCAAACTATGTGATATCATCAACATTCCCGTCACTATGCGAATGGAGCATAGGAGGCACTTACCTCATCTATGCCGGATTCTCTATCCTGTCGGCAATCTTCGTACTGAAGATGGTTCCCGAAACAAAGGGCAAGACTCTGGAGGAGATGAGCGCTTTGTGGCGCAGTAAGATGAAGAAGAATTGAGAATTGAAAATTGAGAATTAGAGAGAGGCTTGCGATTTTCGCAAGCCTCTCTCTAATTCTCAATTTTCAATTCTCAATTAATCACTTTACGACTCCCTGTTTTATCAGGTACTCGGCAATCTGGACGGCGTTAAGGGCGGCTCCCTTACGGATCTGGTCACCCACAATCCAGAAGCACATCACATTGGGATTGGCTATGTCCTTGCGTATACGGCCCACATAAACGGGATCTGTACCGGCCAGGAACAGTGGCATTGGATACTCCTTCTTGGAAGGATCATCCATCAGCACAAGGCCTTCACCGTTCTTTACAGCTTCACGGAAAGCCTCAACTGATACAGGCTGCTCGGTTTCGGCCCATATGGCCTCAGAATGACAACGCAGAGCAGGAACGCGCACGCATGTGGCGCTGCACTTGATGTCATTGTGGAACATCTTACGTGTCTCATAGAACATTTTCTCCTCCTCCTTGGTATAACCGCTCTCCTTGAATACATCGATATGGGGAATCAGGTTGAATGCCAACTGATAGGCAAATTTGTTTACAGTTACCTCCTCACCTGCCAAGGCCTGGCGATACTGCTCCTCAAGTTCTTTCATTGCAGCCGCACCGGCACCGCTGGCAGCCTGATAGGTTGACACCTGGACATTCTTTACAGGCGATATGTCATTCAGGGCCTTAAGTGCCACAATCATCATGATTGTCGAGCAGTTAGGATTGGCAATGATGCCCTTGGGGCGCACCAAAGCATCCTCCGGATTAACTTCAGGAACCACCAGAGGGACCTGGGGATCCATACGGAATGCGCTTGAGTTATCAATCATAATTGCACCGTGCTTGGTGATAGTCTCGGCAAACTCCTCGGAGGTGCCGCCACCGGCCGATACGAAAGCTATATCAATTCCCTTGAAATCATCGTTATGCTGCAGAAGCTTGACCTGGATCTTCTTACCGCCATAGGTGTAATATGATCCGGCACTACGGGATGACCCGAACAAAACCAACTCATCGAGCGGAAAATTACGCTCTTCCAGCACACGCAGGAACTCCTGTCCTACAGCACCGCTGGCTCCAACAATTGCTACTCGCATAATATATCTGTTATGATTTGAATAATTTGGCCGCAAAATTAGTGTTTCATTTGAAAAATAGAATGCGCATAAAGCATAAAAACTCAAAACTATAGCCCGAAATCAGCCAAAAGCGTATATTTTTGCATCTGTAATCGCATTTAAACAGCAAATGATTGAACTGGACAACATAACAAGAAGTTTTGGTACGCTACAGGTACTGAAGGGAATAAGCCTGAAAGTTGAAAGAGGAGAGGTTGTCAGCATAACCGGGCCTAGTGGCGCCGGCAAGACCACCCTGCTTCAGATCATGGGATCGCTTGACAAACCGGACGGAGGAAGCGTGCTCTACGACGGTCAGGACATAACCGGAATGAACGAGAAAGAGATTTCGGCTTTCCGCAACAGACATATTGGATTTGTATTCCAGTTTCATCAGCTGTTGCCCGAATTCACAGCACTTGAAAACATCACTATACCTATGCTGATTGGCGGCAGCAGCATGGGACAGGCCACGGCTAGGGCAAAAGAACTGCTTGCAATGCTGGGGTTGGCCGACAGGGCTGAGCACAAGCCTTCCGAACTCTCCGGCGGTGAAAAACAGCGTATAGCAGTAGCACGTGCGCTTGCCAACAGACCTGATGTAATACTGGCCGACGAACCTTCCGGAAGTCTTGACAGCAAGAATAAGGAAGAACTGCACAATCTGTTCTTCAGTCTGAGAGATAAATTGGGACAGACTTTTGTAATTGTAACCCATGACGAGTCTCTGGCTTCAAAAACAGACAGAACCATACATCTGCTTGACGGTACCATCAGACCCTGAATCACCTTAATCCGGATAAACGCAGTGTTGAAGGGACAAAAAAAACGGCATCCTGAAGGATACCGCTTTATTCTTATTGACAGGCGATTTAACCGTTGACTCTCTTTTCGCGGATACGTGCCTTTTTACCTGTGAGATTACGCAGGTAGTACAATTTGGCACGGCGAACCTTACCAACCTTGTTCACCTCAATGCTGTCTATAGCCGGTGAACTGATGGGGAAAATACGCTCGACACCAACGGTACCTGACATCTTACGAACTGTGAAACGACGGTTGTCACCGTGACCGCTGATCTTGATGACCACACCACGATAGAGCTGGATACGCTCCTTGTTACCCTCAACGATACGGTATGCTACTGTTACGGTGTCACCTGACTTGAATGCGGGAAACTTGCCCTCATTACCGGTAGCAAATGCCTGTTCTGCAATTTTGATTAAATCCATTGTTCTGGAAATTTCAATGTTTATCATACGCTAGAGCGACATACCAAGTTACTCTTCCTTGACAGCGATCGCATAAAGCGGCGCAAAGATAGTATCTTTTTCTTTCTAAGCAAAATATTTTCCCCCAAAACCGGCGAACGGTTAACCGATTACTCAAAATACAGTGTAAGGATTATCATCCCATTCTGTGCTTTGTCAATTGCATTGCTATATTTAAGAAGCGCAGGATCAGTCAGATCAGTCCTATTCCTATCCAGGACGTTCTTGAGTCCGAAACAGAACTTGAGTTCAGGAATCATCTTGAAGAAAGGATAATAAAGGTCCACGCCCATGCCTATCTCAAACATGAGGTCAGAACGTTCCACAAGCAATTCCTTGCCCTTCTTTACAGTAAGGTCAACAGTCGGAGCCAGTCCGGTAATCAGGAAGGGACGGTAATTGTTAAAACGGGCAGCGCTTATCTTGAGATCCAACGGTACAGCAAGATAGGTGGACTTGAGGTACTGCTCTGCAACCTTTCCGCTCCGCTGCTCCTTGAAAACGACTTTCTTATCGCCAAAATACATGGTAGGCACGATTCTTACCGACAGCCAGTCATTGGCCTTCAGTTCGCCCAATACACCCACGCTGAATCCGGGTGTATATTCCGGAGCATCGGCATACCAATACTCAACGCCTCCGTTCTGGTTTACATAGGCATTGCCATTATTGGCCAGTCTGATGTCCTGAATATTCAGGCCCACCAGGAAACCGTAATGCCACACTCTGTCATCCAGGAACGGACGGTTCTGAATTTTACGTTCCTGTGCACAAAGGCGGCCCGCGCCCACAGAGGGAGCGAACAGAGACAGGGTGCCGATCAACAACCCTATTAATAATCCACGGCTCTTAATCATCCCTATAAAAACGATGAAAAGGTCCAGTTATTGTAAAAAATCAAAACCCATTTGGCAGAGTACCCAAAAGTATGTATTTTTGCATCCACAAACCAAAAACAAAGACAACTATGGCATACGTAATCAGTGACGACTGTATCGCTTGCGGAACATGCATCGATGAATGTCCGTCAGAGGCTATCTCAGAGGGCGACAAGTATTCAATCAATCCTGACCTTTGTGTAGACTGCGGCACTTGCGCCGGTGTCTGCCCGTCAGAGGCTATCCACCCGGGAGAATAATCCTTAGGACGACAAAACAAGAGAGGGGGTTCTTTTTCGGAACCCTCTCTCTTTATTTATGTCTTGAGAATCGGACCTGTCTTATTTGAGATTTGCCAGAGCCTCCTTGACACGACGGAAAGCCTCAATGATTTTCTCTTCACTGGTAGCATAGCTGAATCGGATGCACTCGGGTGAACCGAAAGCGGTACCGCCAACAGTCGCAACATGTCCTACCTCAAGCAAATACATTGCCAGATCTTCGGCGCTGTTTATGACCTTATCGCCGTATCGTTTACCGAAGTATGAATCGCACTTGGGAAACAGATAGAATGCTCCTTGCGGATTATTGACCTCAAATCCCGGAACCTCCTTGGCCAGAGACACTATAAGGTCACGACGTTTCTGGAACACCTTGCGCATTTTCTCGACATCATCCTGAGGACCGTCAAACGCGACCTGGGCAGCCTTCTGGGCCACTGAGCATGTTCCACTTGTATACTGACCCTGCAGTTTGTTGCAGGCCTTTACCAGCCACTGAGGGCCTGCCATGAAACCGATACGCCAGCCTGTCATCGCATACGCCTTGGAAACGCCGTTTATGACGGCTATGCGGTCCTTATCGACAAACTGTGCAAGACTGTTGTGTCCGCCAATGAAGTTGATATGTTCATATATCTCATCAGAGACGATAAATACATCCGGGTATTTGTTGAGAACCTTGGCGATTGACTCCAGTTCATCCTTGGTATAGACCGACCCCGTAGGATTTGATGGCGAGCATATCATGATAGCCTTGGTCTTGGGAGTGATGGCAGCCTCAACCTGAGCGGCTGTAACCTTGAAGTCCTGATCAATACCGGCCTTGATTACAACGGGAACACCGCCGGCCAGCTTTACCATCTCAGGGTAACTTACCCAGCAGGGAGAAGGCAGCAAAACCTCATCGCCCGGATTGATTATTGCCATTATGACATTGCACAATGACTGCTTGGCGCCAGTAGAAACCAGAATCTCTGCCGGTTCGTAATCAAGATTGTTCTCACGTTTGAGTTTGTCACTGCAGGCCTTGCGCAGCCACATGTAACCAGGAACGGGAGAATACTTGGAATAGTTCTGCTCAACTGCCTCAACGGCCGCCTTCTTCACATAATCCGGGGTATTGAAGTCTGGCTCGCCCACACTCATGTTAACCACATCGACACCCTGTGCCGACAATTCATTGCTCTTCTGCAACATGGCAAAAGTTGCCGATGCCGCAAGTCTGTTGACTCGATCTGAAATCTGTGCCATCTTATTTATTGCTGTCTGTTATATAATCAATTAGTTTATTTGCATTTTCTGACGTTTTCCGCATCTGACGTTTCAGTTTACGGGCAAACAGCCATGCCCTGATTTCGAACAATATCCCTATCGGGAAAATAATGCCGATCAGTCTGTTGCACCAGGTTTTAGCGAACGGGGGCTGGACACCGTGAATCTGCAGTATCGGGAATCCGTTCAGCATCTCTATCACCATACGGTCACGACTGTTGCCAAGTTCTGTGACAAGATTCTCCAACTCATCATTCAGGCCGGAGAGGTCGGAAGAATCGACTTGGCCAAAAAACAATGCACGGTAATTGGGAATGCTATTGAGCAGCGATGAACGCTCCAGTCTTTCGCTACTCTCTTTTATCGAAGCCAATGAATCCAGACAGGCACTCCTGTCGGGATCATCTATAACCACATCCTTTCGTGTCACATGGCGGCTGACTTTGGTTCCGAACCAGTATCTGAAGAACTCTGTTATCACATCAAACTGGAACAGAGTAGAGTCACCGTTGGCTTTTACAGTAAAGAAAACACTCAATGGAGTAAGTACCATTACGCTGAACCAGCACCCCACTATACTCCATTCGCCTTCACGATACATCTTGTCTCCCGAAACTGAAGTGATATAGAAAAGGATGAATGTAAACACCGATACTATAACAGGGACGCCCAGACCACCCTTTCTTATTATAGCGCCCAAAGGTGCGCCAATAAAGAAGAATATCAGGATAGACAAAGAATTGGTGATTTTCTTCATCCATTGTATCCAGTGCTTGCGGATTGTCTTGTCGCCATAGTACATATTTGAGCTTTTGATGGCCAGGTCACTGGACTGCGTCTGAATCTTGTTACGCATAGTGTTCTTGATGTCAACCTGGGCATTACGGCTGGAAACGGCAAACACACTGTCAGCGCTGATGTGTTTTGAAGCCAGCTTCTCAAAAGCGGCGGAATCCGCCTTCATCATCCTGTACGTAACCATGGCGGTTGCCCTGAATTCGCTCATGTTTCCGAGTCCTATGCTGTCCTGGTTATTTGACAGGGAGTCTATGGTGTGTTTTATCTCATTCATGTTCTTGCTCATGGCCTGCGAACTCACAAGACCTTCAGGTGCCTCTTTCATATCGGAATTAAACTCCAGAAGTATGTGTTTTTCACGGAATCCTTCGCGACGGTACGGTTTTCCTTCACTGTCGATATCCTTCTCCTGTCCGAACTGTTCACCACTGAACAGATGCAGATAAAGATGGTGCTTATCGGCTGTTGTCTCCATGTATGCCGAATCGGACACTATGACATTGAGATTCTCATATCCGTCACGATGGTCATATATAGTTACGTCATACAGCATTCCCGAGTCAAAGTTCTTATGTCTGACATACATATTGAAACCCTGTATCTGATTATAAAAGACCCTTTCAGGAATCTCCAACTCGGGGTTTTTCTCATTAATAGAGAAAATCAGGGAATAAAGGTTCTTGGCCGCATGCGGTACGGTAACGTTCTGGAAATAGAATGACACTCCGGCCAGGATAATGGAGAATATCATAACCGGACGCATTATCCTGAGCAAGGGTATGCCGGACGTTTTCATGGCCAGAAGTTCAAGACGCTCACCAAAATTACCGAAAGTAATCAGAGAGGCCATCAGCACAGCCAACGGCAAGGCCTCGGGCACCAGAGTCAAAGCAAACTCCCAGAAGAACTTGGCCAGGAATGCAAAATCCAGACCTTTACCTATGATATCCTCGGCATAACGCCAAAGTACATTCATAAGCAATACGAAAAGACAGATGGCAAACGCCGCCACGAATAGCAGCAGAAAGCTCTTAAGAATAAAGATATCCAGTCTTTTCGGTCTCATTCAGACGTGCAAAAATTTCCAAACTGCGAAAATACTACAATTGGGCAACTTTTGCAACAAACAGATGGTCAAAAATCAGAGACCACAGCGCCGTAGGGCATCAATAGAGGTATCCCATAGACTGCGGACATCATCCTCGGCATCAGAATCGGCAAAATCAGTTATTTCAAGAGAGTAGTTTGATGTAAGGTCATTCTTGATGATCCTCATCTCAAAGAATGTTCCGGGTTCATCATCAAGCCAATGAAAACGAACGTATGTATTCTGACGGCAGTTTATTAGTTCCGCCTCACGCTGTTCGTGTTTTCCCCACATGAAACTGTAGTTTTTTCCATCTGCAAGTACATTATCGGCAAACCAAGATGTCAATCCCGGCGCGGTGGATATTGCCTCCCAGATCATGGGAACAGACTGTGAGCTGAGTCCATATTCCAAAACAACTTTCAACTTGGTAGGTATAGTTTTCTCGGTAGCCATAATTGTATTGATCTTAAAGGCAGACCCAAGTTCCAAACTCCGTTCCGCCTATGTTCTAATGCAAAGAAATATTAAAACCTTTTAATTTCCAAATCTATACAAGATAAATTTCCAATAAAAATATGACGCTTAAATGTTGCATGTATCAAAAATCGGCATTACCTTTGCAGCCGCTTACAGAGCGATGGCGGGATAGCTCAGCTGGTTAGAGCGCATGATTCATAATCATGAGGTCCCCGGTTCAATCCCGGGTCCCGCTACGAAGAAAGGAGGTCATTCGGCCTCCTTTCTTCGTAGACGGGACCACGGGCTTGAACCGGAATAAGAAGGGGCGAGCCCTTCTTATTCCATTCCTTTTTTTAGTTCGCATCAGCGAACATGGCGGCCTCCGGCCGCTCTCGCTCGCATACTCGCTTCGCCCCAATAGAATTGCTCTTGCGTTTTACCATTTATTATTTATTATGGTGGATGGTAATTGGAAAAAGATTAATTTTGCGGTGCTTTTGCTAAGTAGAGTTTACAATTTAAGCATTTATATATGGAATTAATGGAGCAGATCATTGCGCGGGCTAAGCAGAACAGGCAGCGCATTGTGTTGCCCGAGGGTACCGAGGAGCGTACTCTTAAGGCAGCCGACAGGGTTCTGGCCGACGGTGTGGCAGACCTTATCATTATAGGTAATAAATCTGAGATTGAGGGACTCGCCTCACAGTGGGGTCTCAAGAATATCTCAAAGGCCACAATCATTGACCCGGAGAACAACCCCAAGAAGGACTTTTATGCAAACCTGCTGTTTGAACTGCGCAAGAACAAGGGTATGACCATAGAGGAGGCTCAGCAGAAGGTGCTTGACCCTCTGTATCTGGGTTGTCTTATCATCAAGAACGGTGATGCCGACGGTCAGCTGGCCGGTGCACGCAACACCACAGGCAATGTGCTCCGTCCCGCACTTCAGATAATCAAGGCCGCTCCCGGCATATCGGTTGTATCGGGCGCATTCATCATGATTACCAAGACCCCGCAGTATGGAGAGAACGGCATTATGGTATTTGCCGATTGCGCCGTAACTCCCGTTCCCGATGCAGACCAGCTGGCACAGATTGCGGTTGCATCGGCCGGAACTGCAACAGCAGTTGCCGGTTTTGCCGAGCCCCGTGTGGCTATGCTGAGTTTCTCCACCAAGGGTTCGGCCAAGCATGAGGTTGTTGACAAGGTTACAACCGCACTTGCCAAGGCCAAGGAACTGGCCCCCACCCTCAAGATTGACGGTGAGCTCCAAGCCGATGCCGCCATCGTTCCGTCAGTAGGTGCAAGCAAGGCTCCCGGATCAGAGATTGCAGGTAAGGCGAACGTGCTTGTATTCCCCAACCTGGAAGTTGGCAACATTGCATACAAGCTGGTTCAGCGTATTGGCAATGCCCAGGCCATCGGACCTATCCTTCAGGGTATAGCACGCCCCGTGAACGACCTTTCACGCGGCTGCTCAGTTGATGACGTTTATAAAATGATCGCTGTCACCTCCAACCAGGCAATGGCAGCCAAGAAAGCATAAGACAAGATGAAGATACTGGTATTGAACTGCGGCAGCTCGTCAATCAAGTACAAGCTGTTTGACATGGATAAGAACGACGTCATTGCACAAGGTGGCATTGAGAAAATCGGCATGAAGGGGTCTTTCCTTAAGTTGACCGATAAGGACGGCAACAAGGTTGTTATAGAGAAGGAGATCCCCGAGCACACGGTAGGTGTAAAGTTCATATTCGAGATACTTACCGGCAGCCAGTACGGCGTTATCAAATCACTGAGTGAGATAAACGCAGTAGGTCACCGCATGGTGCACGGAGGCGAGAAGTTCAACAAGAGCGTGATACTCACACCCGATGTGCTGGAGGCTTTTGCAGCCTGCAACGATCTTGCCCCGCTGCACAATCCTGCCAATCTTAAGGGTGTGAACGCCGTAAGCGAGTTGCTGCCAAACGTTCCCCAGGTAGGTGTGTTTGACACAGCTTTCCATCAGACCATGCCTGATTACGCATATCTGTATGCAATTCCCTACGAGCTGTATCAGAAGTATGGCGTTCGCCGCTACGGATTCCACGGAACATCACACCGCTTTGTATCGGGCGAGATCTGCAAGTACCTGGGCATCAAACCTGAAGGTTCAAAGATAATCACCTGCCACATAGGCAACGGCGGTTCAATCACAGCTGTAAAGGACGGCAAGAGCGTGGATACCACAATGGGGCTAACCCCCCTGGAGGGCATCATGATGGGCACACGCAGCGGTGATATTGACGCAGGTGCTGTTACATTCCTTATGGAAAAGGAGCATCTGGACAGCACCGGTATGTCAAACCTGCTGAACAAGAAGTCTGGTCTGCTTGGTATATCGGGCGCATCGAGCGATATGCGTGAGGTTACCGCATCAATGGAGGCTGGCAACGAGCGTGCCGCTCTGGCCAAGAAGATGTATGCTTACCGCATCAAGAAATACATAGGCGCCTTTGCTGCTGCAATGGGTGGCGTTGACGTGGTTGTATTTACCGGTGGCGTAGGCGAGAACCGTCATGAGGTCCGCGAGGCCGTATGTGAGGGTCTTGAGTTCCTGGGCATCAAGCTGGACAAGGAGCAGAATGCCAAGATAATGTTCGGCAAGGACGGAATTATCAGCACTCCCGACTCAAAGGTCAAGGTGGTAGTTCTCCCGACCGATGAAGAGCTTATGATAGCACAAGATACGATGGCGCTGGTCAATTGAGAATTGACAATTGACAATTGACAATTAACAGGCACCTGCGTTAATTCCCTCGACATTAAAAAAGCGTTCGGAAAAAACCGAACGCTTTTTTAAATTCTCAATTTTCAATTCTCAATTCTCCATCTTCTCCCCTTCCAGATAGTTGGACATACTAAGCGTCTTTCCGTCAAACACCGCATAAGTGTACTGACTTATCCAGTCGCCGATTATGAGGAGGCGGCAGGAGTGGGTAAGCATCAGGTCCAGTTCTATGTGACGGTGACCGAATATGAAATAGTTAATATCCGGGTGAGTCTTGAGATACTCCTTGGCATAGATAACCTGAAACTCCTTATCCTCGCCCAGGTATTTGTCTCCTCCGTTCAGGCGATGGTCCTCCATACTTTTCTTGGCCCAGCGCTGACCCAACCACATACTCCAGCGGGTGGGAAGCAGAGAGAACAGGAACTGGCAGAATCGGTTCCGGAATATCTTGCGCAACAACCTGAAAGAACGGCTGGGATCACCCATTCCGTCACCGTGAGCCAGGAAAAACTCCTTACCCATAATCTCAACGGTGAGCGGTTCCTTGTGCAGTATGACGCCGCATTCACGCTCCAGATATCCGAACATCCAGATGTCATGGTTGCCTATGAAATAGTGAACTTCCACTCCGCTGTCAGTCAGCTCTGATATCTTACCAAGAAAACGGGTATAGCCCTTGGGGACCACATATTTGTACTCATACCAGTAGTCAAACATATCGCCCAGCATGTAGATGGCCTGAGCCTTGTCCTTGATATCATCAAGGAAACGCACCAGACGGCGTTCCTGCATACGGCGGTGGCTGATAGCCCACGAGCCCAGATGTGCATCGGAGATGAAATAAACACCTTTCATATCGCTGTGTTTTATATAAGTCCAAGTTCAAGTTTGGCCTCTTCACTCATCATGTCCTTATCCCATTCAGGCTCAAAGACAAGATTCACTGTGGCCGATCTGACGCATTCCAGCCCCTCTACCCTAAGACGCACATCCTCTACTATGAAATCCGCCAGAGAGCAGCCGGGCGCAGTAAGAGTCATGTCGATAACCACGTTTGCGTCATCATCAACATCAACCTTGTAAATCAATCCAAGATTGTAGATATCTACAGGTATCTCAGGATCATAAACGGTCTTGAGTACCTCTACCACTTTCTCCTCTATATCAAACTTCTCACTCATCTCTTATCATATCCTACCGTGGTCGGCATAACTGTAATAACCTCCGTCCGTAAATATCACATGATCCAGCAGTGATATATCCATAGTATAACAGGCCTGTCTTACTGCTGTAGTCAGCCCGTCATCCTGACGGCTGGGCATCAGGTTGCCCGAAGGATGATTGTGGCACATTGCTATAGCAGTAGCCCTGTGTACAATCGCTTCGCGTACTATCAGGCGGACATCGACCGATGCGCTGGACAAACCTCCCTGACTGACAAGTATGCTGCCCACTACCCTGCCGGCCTGATTAAGAAGCAGCACGTGGCACTCCTCAACCTGTTTGTCGGCCATAACCGGATAGAACCAGTCATATATGTCACGGGACGTCCTGATTACAGGCTTACGCACAGGCTCCTCCTCCTTGCGGCGTCTGCCCAACTCACATGCGGCCAGGATTGTAATTGCCTTGGCCTCACCTATTCCCTTAAAAGAGCATAGCTCCCCGACGCTAAGTTTTCCAAGTTCGGAAAGACTGTTGCGGCAGGAAGCCATCACCTTTTGTGTCAAAGCCACCACCGAATCTTCAGTGTTTCCAGTGTGTATCAGAATCGCCAATAACTCAGCGTTTGTAAGCGCGCTTGCGCCTTTTTGCTTCATCTTTTCACGGGGGCGATCCTCTAAGGCCCACTGCTTAAGATTCAGCTTGTCTGGCTTATTCATTCATTCTATCATGCCTTTACGCGGCCCTGGTACGATCCGTCGCGGGTATCGACCTCAATAAGCTCACCTTCATTGATGAACAGAGGTACGCGAACCTCGCAACCGGTCTCAACCTTGGCGGGCTTGGTGGCGTTGGTAGCCGTATCACCCTTAAGGCCGGGTTCTGTATAAACAACTTTCAGTACCACCTTGACAGGCAGGTCTGCAAACAGGATCTCACCTGTGTTGGCATTGGTGACAACATCAACAACCTCTCCCTCCTTAAGGTAATCAACACCGTTGATTAGGTCCTTGATGATTGTAACCTGCTCAAAGTTCTCCTGATTCATAAAGATATAACCCATATCATCCTGGTAGAGATACTGATAGGGACGACGCTCCACACGGACATCCTCCAGCTTGAAACCGATCTGGAAAGTACGCTCCAACACGCGGCCGTTAACCACGTTCTTAAGCTTGGTACGTACAAATGTGTTGCCCTTACCGGGTTTTACATGCAGGAAATCAATGCAGAAATAGAGCTGGCCCTCCAGATTGATGCAGGTGCCGATCTTGATGTCTTGACAAAGAATCATAAAAGTCTATTTGTTCTGTTTATTAATAATGAATTCGTTTGGTTTTGCAAAAGTAGTGTAATGAGGCAAATAGACAAAACTTTAGACAAAAAAAGAGAAGCTATTTGCATATTAAGAAAAAAGAAAGTACCTTTGCCCTCCGATTCCCGAATCAGGACAGAAAACAATAAAAATATATAACAATGAAAAGAACATTTCAGCCTTCCAACAGGAAGAGAAAGAACAAGCACGGTTTCCGTGAGAGAATGGCATCAGCTAACGGCCGCAGGGTACTTGCATCACGCAGAGCCAAGGGCCGCAAGAAACTGACGGTATCTGACGAATACTGCGGTAACAAGAAGTAATACTTTACAGCGTAAAAACATAAGGGTCGGGCTTTAAGTCCGGCCCTTATTCTTTTGTATAGTCAAGAAAGAGTAAAAAAAAGAGGGCCGGACTTGGAATCCGGCCCTCAGGAATCAGTGTGTCCTGATTAATCGATATCATCTACAGCCTCAGGAGCAGGAGCGTCAGGATTGTTATCCTCGGCGCTAATCTGTTTGTTAGCCTCGATTTCTGCCTCAGGAATTCTCCACAACAGTATCGGACTGCCGGCAGGAATATTGTAGATTGTATTCTCACTTGGATAGCCGGCACCACGACGGTCAACGCCCTTGCCAAGTCTCATGATATCAAACCATGAAAGACCCTCACCCCACAACTCGATTCTACGATGACGCCAAACCTCGTTCTGAAGATCCTTTCCGGTTACATCGGGGCACTCGTATGAAGGATCCCTGTAAGTCTTGATAAAGTCTGTCAGAACAGTCTTTGCGTCGGATGCATTGCTCATAGCCTTAGCCTCAGCCAGAATAAGGTACATCTCCTCTATACGCATCAGAGGAATATCATTGGCATTATTATCCTGATCAAGAACATTCTGATACGGAGCAAACTTGCACTGGGTATAAGGAGGATACCCGATATAATCTGACATAAAGGAGTTTTCCTCATCGGTAAGATTATCCGAATGACCATCCTCATCAAGGAACCATCCTCTACGGACATCTGTGGCACTGATTGTATTGAAGAGAGCCTTGTTAATCTGACGTCCGCCACTGTACTGGCAATAACCCCAGTTCAGGCAACCCATGTGTGAAGGATAGTTGACGATACCTGACAATACGACATCATCAGTCTCATCAATAATTATACCCCACATCCAATCCTTCTCACTTACAGTCCAAAATGCAGGACGTGATGCCTCTTTCAATGATGAAGGCTCTGCATCGGAATTGTCAATTGCAGCCTGTGCATCGCTAGCGGCTTCGAGCCACTTACCCATGGTAAGGTTAACCCTGGCACGGATACCATAAGCAACGGCAAGGTCAATATATCTCTTGTCATCACGATATACGCCATTCTCCTGAGCAAAGGTAAGGCACTCAATAGCGGCATCAATATCCTTAAGGATTTGGGTATATATCTGCTCAACTGTTGCTCTGGGGCAACCTTCGGTAGCAGCCTCAACAGCATTCTCCTCAGTAATAAGAGGCAGGCAGAGACTGTCCTTGTGAGTGGTATAGTTGAACTGATACAACTGGGCACCTACCCAATAGTCAAAAGCTCTTACGGCAAGAGTCTGGCCTGCATAGAACCTTACGATAGGGTCATCTGATTCGGGGTCCACCTTTGAAATCACATCATTGGCAGCGAATATCATCTTATAGAGAGTATTCCATACAATCAGTGACTCCTGTGATGTATAAACCCTGTCTGAATAATCAAGTTCATTACCGCTCCAGTTGTAACCGTTGTCCTCTGAAACCACGTCAAAGCCGTTGGCATCAGTGAACATCATGATTGAAGGATAACCAAAGTCATTGTGGCGGTTAGTACCGGTACCGTTATCTCCAGTAACAGGCATATAAGCTTTCAATGACGCGAAAATGGCGTTGATACTTGTCTTAAGGAAATTTTCGGGATTGGTAATACCAATCTCCTCCTGCTGTTTTGAAGTAACGGTGGCACCACCCGGCTGGGTCTCCATATCTACGCAACCTACCAGAACAAACAGCGACAATCCAAATAATATTTTACTTTTCATATCTTTTTACTCTAAATTGTTTTCATTTAAAAAGTCAGATTCAGACCACCTGAAAGAGTTTTGATTGCAGTATATCTTGAAGTGGTTGATGATGTGAAGCTCTGTCTGGGATCAAGACCGTTCCTTGCTGTGAGCAAAGCCAGGTTGTCAGCAGAGAAATAGATACGCATCTTGCTGATCTTAACCTTGCTGGTTAAGCTTGACGGAAGAGTGTAACCAACAGTAATATTGTTGATTGAAAGGTAATTTGAGCTAACCAGCCATCTGTCAGAAGTAGAGTTGGCATATTGGTTGCCGTTATCGTTACCAAGTCTTGGAACATCAGTATCGGTATTTTCGGCAGTCCAGGCATCCCTTATGTCAGTGCTCCAGTTTCTACCCATATTTGATGAGTTGGCACCATGCATGAGCACCTGATAGCCTGAATCGAAGATCTTACCGCCCAACTGATATGAGAGCTGTGCTGAGAGGTCAAATCCGTAAGCGGAGAATGATGTTCCGAAACCGCCATAAACCTTAGGCATGATATCGTCTGTTGCAACCTTGTTATTCTGGCTTGCATTTGACCAGTTGTCTGTCTTAACCTCGTCGCCATTGGCATCCTTGGTCCAATAGAGAGCCTTACCGGTCTCAGGATCAACGCCTGCATATTTTACGAGATACATTCTGTACATGGATTCACCCTCCTCATAGATTCTGCTACCGTCAACGAGTTTTCCTTCAAGGTCAGGATGAAGTTCCAGAATCTTGTTCTTTACAGAAGTTGCATTGAAATTGATATCCCACTGCATATTCTTGTTCTTGAGAGCGGTATAGTTAAGTTCAAGTTCCACACCACTGTTAAGAAGTGAACCAACGTTCATGGGGATTTCGGAATAACCCAGTGACGGGCTAACCGGCTTGTAGTACAACATGTCGGTTGACTTGCGTCCGAAATACTCAAGAGATCCCTGCAGTTTGCCATTAAACAGGGCGAAATCAAAACCGGCGTTGTAAGAAGTGGTAGTCTCCCATGTGATATCAGGATTACCCTTGTAGATCAGAGTGGTTGAGAAAACGCTGTTGGCACCTGACATCTGATACTGGTCCATATAGGGATAATAGTTACCCAACTGGTCATTACCCTGCTGACCGAATGATGCTTTCAGTTTAAAGAGGTCAACCCAGTCAAGGTCTGACATGAAGTCCTCGTTGCTGATAACCCATGCAGCTGATGCTGAATAGAAGTTACCCCAACGGTTCTCCTTGGCAAAGCGTGAAGAGGCATCCCTACGGAACGAAGCACTGAAGATGTACTTCTCATCAAGACCGTAATTAACACGACCGATGAAGCCCTGTGTTGAATACTGGTCTGCAGAACCGTAACCGTTCTTCTGGTTGATGGTGTTGTCTACAAACACCTGGTCGGGGTTATACAGCATGTTACCTTGTGCGGTAACAGAAGCCAGATTCAGTTCATATCCTTCATAACCTGCGGTAATGTCAATTGCATGACGACCGTCCAGTGTGATGTTATAATTGGCTATATACTGCTGGTCAAAGCCGCTTGTACGGTCTGCGCCCTGAGTTACATAACCGCCATAGCTTGCTGACTGACCATAGTAAGGATTACCAAGTCTGTTGTATCTTGTATTGTCTATGTCAAGACCGAACTTGGCTGACAATGAAAGGCCCTTGACGGGTGTTAACTTGGCAAACCAGTTACCGTGGAAAATATCCATCAGATACTCTCTCTTATCATATGCAAGGTCACCGGCAGGATTGGCAATCTGCATATATTTTCTCTTCTGATTGGTGCTTACGCCTTCACCATAGTCATAAATAGGCTTACCCGAAACTTCGTCCTTCTTTATCTTCCCGTCAGCATCACGGACGAAGATAGGATATACCGGAGCGATTGAGTTAGCCAGGAAGAATGCGTTTCCTGAAGAATTGGTAGTGGTCTGCTCACTGGGATAATAACTGGTAGAGTTTGAATAAGAGATGCTTCCGCCTACTCTCAGCCACTTGGCTGCCTGGTACTCGGTATTCAGTCTTACAGAGTTTCTCTTGAAACCTGAACCGGTTATGACACCCTCGTCATCCAGATTACCGTAAGAGATGAAATAATTAAACTTCTCATCACCTGCTGATACGCTTACGTTTATCTCCTTACGGGGATTATTTGAGAAAATCTCATCAGCCCAGTTATCGGGAGTATAGAAGAATGTACCGTCCGAATAGCCCAGAGTTGCATTGGGGTTCATGGTGCCATCTTCAAGGAAGAGACCCTCACCGTCGGGAATCGTATAGATCTTATAACCTGTACCGTTGCTGGTGAACAGATTGTTGTTTGCATAAGTATGAGCGGTAGCAGCATCCTTACCGGCAGCAATCTGACCATTATATAAAGATGTGTAAACACCCTTCATATACTCAGCGGGATCACTGATAACGTCATAGTTCTTGATACCACGGCTGTTAACACCGTACTTGGCGTCAACATTAATGACAGCCTTGGATGATTTACCGCTTTTGGTTGTGATCATGATGATACCATTGGCACCACGTGCACCGTAAAGGGCTGTTGAGGCAGCATCCTTAAGAACGGTAAGGCTCTCGATATCGGCAGTGTTTATTGAAGAAAGGTCACCGTCAAAAGGTATACCGTCAACAACATAAAGAGGAGTCGTTCCGGCATTGATTGAGCCCACACCACGGATAAGGATCTTGGCTGATGTGCCAGGCTGACCGTTGGAACTCTGAACCTGAACACCTGCCATTGTTCCGGCAAGGGCGTTGGTTACGTTTGACACTACGCGCTGTTCAATCTTCTTGGAGTCAATCACTGAAGCTGAGCCGGTAAATGTACCTTTTGTTGAGGTTCCGTAAGAGGTGATGATGACCTCATCAACCTGAATGGAACCGGGGTTAAGAGTTACATTGATAACCCTGCGTCCGTTTACCTGAACAATGGCATCATCATAACCCACAAAAGAGAATTTAAGTGAAGCGTTTGAAGGAGCGGTAATTGAGTAAGCTCCATTCAAATCAGTTGTTGTACCTGTTGTAGTGCCCTCAACAGAGACATTCACTGCCGGCATAGGACTACCGTCATCAGCTGAGGTAGCTATACCTGTAATTTGCAGATTCTGAGCGAAAGCAAAGCCTGCGCTGAGAACAGCAGCCATCATTAAGAGAATTTTTCTCATAGACAATTTATTTAGTTTGACAATAGTTATGATTTTCATTTAAAAGTGCTTACCGAAGCCATCAAAGTTGTAGCCCAACTTTGACCTTTCACCAGACAGGTCTTAACAATTGTCTATGACATATAACACTTAAATAAAATGTCTTTTATGATACTGATTAGTTACAGTACTTCTTCAACTCCCTCACTATTGTCTGGTCCATTATTGCACAATATCTCATGGTCGTTCCGATCTTCTTATGGCCCAGCAATTTCTGCACAGTAGTCACAGAGACCCCTTTGTAAAGCAGAATGGTTGCATTGGTGTGCCGGGACGAGTGGAACGAAATATGCTTCTCCAATCCCGCCTTATGATACACCTTCTTCAGTACTCTGTCCGTCACCGCATTAGATGGCAAATCAAATAATTCCAACAAATTATCTCCGTATCTTTCAATCAGTTCCAACCCCCTACCTTCAAACATCAATCCAAGAGGAATCTTTACATCCACTCCGGTCTTGACGCTTTTGTAACTAAGCCAACATTCTTTACTCCTAAAATCAAAATTTGTGCTTGAGAGTCTTATAAAATCAGAGTATCTCATTCCCGTATAGCAGCAGAACAGGAACGCATCAAGACATTTTGTCTCAATATCCAGAGGGCTCCTCTCCATGCAACTGGAGTATTGTTCCAGCAACTCCAGTTCGGCTGGCGAAAGATATGAGCTATGATAGCTGCCATGGGTGATTTTTATGGAATTGAATGGGTTTTGTCCATGTGCCATTGCCCCCTGGTTCTCGGCAGAGTTCAGAAACGTCTTTAGATGCGTCAGGTGCTTTGCTATGGTGTTGATTCCACAACCTCTGTCTTTCATCCATTTTTCAAATTCTTTTAAAAAAGGTATGTTTATATCAGTAATATTGAGGTTTGGTCTGAATTCATCCAGCAGGTGCAAAGTAGTCATCTTATTGCGCTTGGTATTTGGCCTGTTCAGACTAGTATCGATATATCTATTCATGAGCGTTGATACTGTTGCATCACTTTTCAGACACTCAGGTTTGCTATATCCTCTATGTCGTGCCAGTTCAACCAGTTTGTCAAGTTTGACGGCATTTCCATTTCTCCAGAGCTCAATTTCTATGGCCTCAAGCCTGTTTCTGGCATCATATATCATCATGTTAAGACCTGTGGCATTGGGATGATTCCTGATTTTCTCCCTGGTTCTATCCCACTGGTTAGGCTTGATATAAATGTTTGTACTGAAGTATTTTCTCTTACCATTCTGATATGCCTCAATCTGTATAAGAGCACTCCCGTTTACGCATAAATTCCCACTACGGTTGTAGACAAATCTGTATCTGACCTTCTCCATTATTGTAATATTATATAAAAAAGATGTTTATTTTTGAATTATTTCAATTGGAATTGCCTATATTTGCGCGAAATGTCAAAATATGTATGAAAATTTTTGAATATTTGATAGATATTTATACAAATTGGATTCCAAAAGTTGGGCTACAACTTTGACTATTTTGATTTTTTAAAGTATGAGCGGCTTAAAGAATCGAGCCAAAGGATTATTCACAAACTATTGTCAAACTAAATAAATTGTCTATGAGAAAAATTCTCTTAATGATGGCTGCTGTTTTGAGCGCAGGTTTTGCTTTCGCTCAGAATACGCAAGTTACGGGAATTGCAACATCGGCCGAGGATGGGAACCCTATGCCGTCAGTTGCAGTGGCAGTTCAGGGAACAGGTAGAGGTACAACTACCGATCTCAACGGTGCCTATTCAATTCAAGTACCATCCAACGGTACATTGGTGTTCTCCTTCCTGGGCTACGACGATGCCGTAGTTCCGGTTAATGGCAGAACAGTTATCAACGTTGCCCTTCAGCCGGGTTCAATACTGGTAGATGATGTGCTCATCACTGCCGTAGGTATCCAGCGTTCAGAGCGTTCTCTTGGTTACACGGTGACTAAGGTTGATGCTGATGAAGCTATCATGAAGGCTGAGCCCGATATGCTCCGTGCTCTGGACGGTAAGATTCCCGGTGTTCAGATCAGTGCCCCGAGCGGTGATGCAGGTAGTGCTACTCGTATCACAATCCGTGGTAACTCTTCATTCAGTGGCAACAACCAGCCTCTTTATGTTGTAGATGGTATTCCTTACAGTAACGACGGTACAGGTGCTTCCGGCCGCGGATCCGGTAACAGCGGTGCTTTCGGTTCAGGTATCTCAACCCTTGACCCCAATGACATTGAGTCAATGAACGTTCTTAAGGGTGCTGCAGCTGCCGTCCTTTACGGTTCACGTGCCGCTAACGGTGTCATACTAATCACAACCAAGTCAGGTTCAAAGAAGTCTAACGCCAAGAAGGGTTTCACCGTTAACGTGAATTCATCATACGCTATAGAGACAATAGCTTCACTTCCTGATTATCAGAACAAGTATGGTCAGGGCAGTGACTTCAATATCGGTGGTGCCAACGGTTCATGGGGTGCTGCATTTGAGGATGACATGACTATCCCCATGTATGCTGCCATAGATTCTGAGTATCCTGATCTGGCTCTTGAGCTTTATCCTGACCTGAATGGCGATATCCCTTATAAGGCATATCCCAATAACGTTAAGGACCTGTTCCAGAAAGGTCATGTGCTTGACCTGTCTGCAAACGTTCAGAAAGTAACAGATGAGGGTAACTTCAACATGACCATATCACGTACAGACCAGGATAGCTATATCCCCGGTTCAGATTTTGACCGTTACTCATTCTCCGTGGGTGGCAACCAGAAATTCGGCAAGAAGTTCCGCGCCGGCGGTAACCTGGCTTATTCATATACAGACCAGATGTCACCTATGTACGGTAACAACCAGTCAAGCGCATCAAACGGCGGTATGAACTCTCTGGCACGTGCATTCATAATGCCGCGTAGCTGGGATATCCAGAACTTCCCTTATAAGAAGAAGGATGGCAGCAACCTGCTGTTCCAGCTCTCTTCACAGGCCAACAACCCCTATTGGGCATGGGAGAACGATAAGTTCAAGACTATCCAGAAACGTATCGTTGCCAATGCAAACTTCTCTTATGAGTTTGCCAAGTGGCTCACAATGGATTACACTCTCGGTGTAAATGAATACATGGTTTCACGTAAGACTATCGTAAACCTTGGTTCACGCGGTTATGCCGGTAACGGTTACCTGAGCAAGTCCGAGGCCAGTGACCAGGAGATAGAGTCAACCCTGTTGCTCACCTATAACAATAGATTCTCTGATTTCGGTGTAAGGGCAACTGCAGGTTATAACTATAATCAGGATACCTATGAGTCAATGGGTGCTTCAGGTTCTGACATCATCAACCCCAACATATTTGAGCTTTCAAATACAAAGGGACAGACTGCAAGTGAGTCATATTCAAGGACACGTAAGTACGGTATATTTGCCGATATCCTGTTGGATTATAACCAGTGGGCATTCCTGAACATCTCAGGACGTAATGATGTGTCTTCAACACTTCCTATTGCACACAACAGTTTCTTCTATCCTGCCGTATCAGGTTCTGTAGTATTCACCGATGCTCTTGGCCTGGAGGACAGTTTCTTTAACTTCGGTAAGATCCGTGCCGGTTGGGCAAAGGTCGGTAATGATGCCGGTCCTTATTACAACAACGGTACATATGTAATAGGTAGTCCTTACATGGGTCAGGGTATGATGGAGCTTCCTACAGTACTGTATGATCCTGAACTTGAGCCTGAGTTCACAACTGAGATAGAGACAGGTCTTGAACTTAAGTTCCTGGATAGCCGCATAGGTATTGACGCTACCCTTTATAACCGTCTTTCAGAGAACCAGATCGGTGCCAAGAGTTCTGCTCCTTCAACCGGTTACAGTTCATTCGTTACAAACTTCGGTTCTATCAGGAACAAGGGTTTCGAACTTGGTGTTGACCTCTATCCTGTAGTAACCAAGGACTTCACATGGAGCATGTATCTCACATACACCAAGAACAAGTCAGAGATTGTTGAGCTTGCTGACGGTGTTGATGAGATCGTTCTCGGCGGTGACTTCGCAGCTCCTCAGGCAGTTCTTATCAAGGGACAGCCCTACGGTGTCCTTAAGGGTGAGAAACTGGCCCGTACAGCCGATGGTATTCCACTTGTTGATCCGTCAACCGGTATGTATATCAATGATCCCGAATATGGTGTAATAGGTGATCCTAACCCTGAGTTCAAAACTTCTCTTACCAATACCTTAAAGTATAAGGATCTGTCACTCAGCTTTATGTTTGACTACCAGAAGGGTGGTTGCGTATTCAGTTCATACCTGACAGATTTGCTGGGTCGTGGCGTTACCAAGGACACTGAGGATCGTCTCGGTGTGCGCGTAGTCAAGGGTGTTTACGGCGATGCCAACACACTGGAGCCTATCCTTGATGCTGACCAGAACTACATCTGGAACACCACAGCCATCAGTGAGGCTGACCTCTGGTTCTCAGACGGAACCTATTCAACCTTCGCTATCAACTCTTGCGATGAGGTTGCCACATACGATGCAACAGTATGGCGCTTGAGAGAGGTAACCCTTGCTTATAATCTGCCTAAGAAGTTTACAAGCAAGCTGAGACTTTCAAATGCCGAGGTTTCAGTAGTAGGCCGCAACCTCTGGTACTTTGCTCCTAATGTTCCTAAGTATTCCAACTATGATCCCGTTGTGAACACATTCGGTAACACTAACATTCAGGGTATAGACTATACTGGAGCTCCTTCAACCAGGAGGGTTGCTTTTAATCTGAGTTTAACATTCTAATAGACTGATTATTATGAAAAATAGAATATTTTATTTGCTTGGAGCCGGAGTCATGGCTTTCTCACTGACCGGTTGCGATCTGGATATCAACCAGGATCCGTATGCAGTGACAGACCTTGATGTTTCCCAGCTGGTTACCAGCACGGAATATGAGGTCGCTGCCACTTTCTCTGAGGGTTATTATATCAACACCCATCTGGAGTCATATGTACAGCATACCACAATCCGTGAGGTTGACAACTACTCACTTGTTGCCGGTTATTCAACCCTTGGCAACACCTGGACAAAGGCTTACAGATATGCCATCAAGAATTGTGATGAGATGATTAAGCAGGGCGATGAGCTCGGTGATGCAATCTGCGCAGGTATCGGCCGCGTACTCAGGGTTTATACCTATATGAATATGGTAGACCTTTGGGGTGATATCCCTTACTCAGAGGCTAACGTAGCCGGCATTGAGACTCCTAAGGCTGATTCCAGCAAGGATATCTACAATGACCTTCTGGTTGTAATCAACAAGGCTATTGCCAATTTCAAGGATACAGAGTCCGACAATCCTCTGGCTATCGGTGCCAATGACCTGTTCTATGGCGGTGATGCCGTTAAGTGGCTCAAGGCTGCCAATACCCTTAAGCTGAAACTGCTGGTTCAGAGCCGTAAGGCCAAGGCTGACATCACAGGATGGCAGACTGAGCTTAATGCACTTCTTGCTGAGAACAATTTCATTGCTGAAGGTGAAGACCTGCAGTTCCCGCACTCTGCCACCAAGACTCCTACCGACGAGCGTAAGTCCGGTTATGTAGATGAATATGAAGGCGGTCAGAAGAGCGTATGGATCAATCCCTGGTTCTATGAGGTACTGAACGGTAAGACCTATAACTTCAAGCAGAACCCTCTGGCAGGTGTCGTTGATCCCCGAGTTCCTTACTATTATGTAAACCAGATTACAGCAACTGCCAATGCCTCTAACGAGACTGATTATCGTGACGGAGCATTCGTATCTATATTTACCGGCAGTAACTCAGGTAAGACTTCAATGTCACAGGAGAATTCAATGACCTGCATCGGTATCTATCCTGTAGGCGGTAAGTTTGATGACGGTCAGGGCGGAACAGTAGGCGGTAAGGGTAACGGTGTCGCTCCCGACAAGATGCTCCAGGCTTATTCGGTTCCTTTCATGAAAGCAGAACTTGTTCTGACAGAAGGTGTAGCCGGCGATGCCAAGCAACTTCTTGAGGAGGGTATCAGGGCTTCTATCGCTCATGTCAATGCCGTATCCAAGGCTTCTGATCCTACTGTGCCTGCAATTGATGAAACCGCTATCGCAGGCTTGCTTCTTGGCGTAAACAGCGCTTATGACAATGCTGCCACAAACGACAAGAAACTTGAGATTGTCATGACCGAGAAGTGGATTGCCAACTTCTTCAATTCCGTTGAGGCATACAATGACATCCGTCGCACCGGTTATCCTGTACTGTTCAAGGGAAATGCTGAGAGAAAGATTTATACTCCTTATGATCAGACTTCAGCTGCCACTCCTCTGCCCGAGCCTCTGGCCTATGATTGCGCTGTTATCCTGGATTATCCCAGAATCATGTGGTATCCTGAAGATGAGATACAGCTCAATAACGTGAACATCAATAACAAGAACCGTACTGTTAGTTCATATACTAACGTATTCTGGGATGTTCAGTGATTAACTTTAACAGATTCAACAATATGAAAACATCAAAAATAATTTTGGCTATGGCTATTCCGGCAGTTCTTGCCGGATGCAGCAAGGATCCCGAGCTTCCTTATGATCTTGAGGGTACGTTGCATACATTCTCTGTATCTGTAAGCAAAAATACACAATATGACCTCCTTCTTGCTGCCGGTACTACAGATGGAGACTACCATGTCCGTCTGGATGTACCTAAGTATATGGGTGATTACCAATCCTATTTCAAGGAGGCTCAGTTGCTTTGCGTCTATACTCCCGTTGTCGGTGAGGTTACTTCTGCAATTGCTGCTGAAGGCATAACATCTTTCCCTGCTGATGTCAAGATTGATATGCCTGCGCTTTGCGCAGAACTTGGCATCCCATCACCCATGATTGGGGACAAGATGCAGTTTACTGCAAATGTCATTCATAAGGACGGAACTGTGGTTCCCGGTTGGTCACCTGTAATGGGTTTCAACCATCGTGCTCCTACAATCCTGTCTATGCCTGACGGTTCCAAGTATAACTACTGCGCTACGTTTACCGCTGCAGCTCCTCTGAATGAGGCTCATTTTGCAGGTGGCAACACCATTCTCTGCACTGAAAGTGCCGGTTCTGACTATGAGGCATCTTATGGTGCTGATATTACCAGAATGGCATCGGCTGATATACCGGCAGAGATCTATGGCAGTGACTTTACTGCAGACGATATCATCGGCCTTATCATCACCTTTAACTGGTATGGATGGGGATATGACGAGCAGATGAAGGTTTACATCAACAAGAAAGACTATTCTGTTTCAATTCCGGATCAGGTTGTCGGACAGACTGATGAAAACTTCTATTACTATGGCACCTATCCCTACCTTGGAGAATTCAGATTCACCAATGCCAATGCAGAACTTGATACCAAAACCAGCAAGCTTTATGTTACTATGAACGCTGCTTGGATCATTGAGCTGGGTACTTTGTCATTCGGTAGTGATAACTATATCTTTGATTTCTCCCAGTCATTGTAATCGGCAGACATACGGTAAACTATAGAGGCTGGCTTCAATTTATAGCCAGCCTCTTCTTTTTTAAGTGTATGCCACACTCTTTGATCTTCTGTAAAACATGGATCACTGATTGATTTACAGGTGTTTGACAGGTTATATCATAGAGTGTCAGGAACTCTGGATAAAAGTAAGATTTCATTATAATCCCAAAAGAATAGGAATAATTATTACTTTTGTAGTTTGAAACTTCTTGAACATAAGAATGGCTAAAGGAAAAAACGGTAAAATAAGCGGTTTAGTTATTATACTGCTCAATGTGCTGGCAATTGTTGTCATAGGAACCATCCTGGTGCTCGTGACATTCAAATGGATCAAATCATATACGCTCCACGGTCAATATATCACAGTGCCGGATGTATCAGGTATGTATGAGGAGGAGGCGAAACAGGCACTTGCGGCAATAGGGCTGAAATATGAAGTTTTGGACTACAAGTATGACAAAATGATGGTTGAGGGCGGAGTCATTGAGCAAAAGCCCAAGCCAGGCGCATTTGTCAAGGATGGACGTAAGGTCTACCTGACCCTGAATTCAGGCAAGGAACCGATGAAGACGATACCTGATCTGGCCGACAACAGTTCACTGCGCGCAGCCGAGTCCAGGCTCCAGGCCGCCGGATTCAAACTGGCACCGACAGTTTATATTGACGGAGACCTGGATTGGGTATATGAAATAAGGTATCAGGGAGAGCCCATTGATGCCGGCACCGAAATTCCCGAAGGCTCCACCCTGACCATAGTGGTAGGCAACGGTACTCCGGTAGAGGTGATTGAGGACGTTGACTCTACGGCAATCATAGATGCAGATTTCTTTGAATGACCCTTATGGTTGACCTGGAGGACGAAATAGAGGAGTCTCTCGACGACCTGGAACCAACCTCGGATTCGGTAGAGCTTTATGAACATTTCCGCGTGGTGGCGGACAAGGGCCAGAGTCTGCTCCGGGTTGACAAGTTCCTGTTTGACCATCTTGAGCACTCGTCACGCAACCGCATACAGAAGGCTGCCGACGCCGGAATGGTGATGGCTAACGGCCGCCCCGTAAAGAGCAATTATAAGGTTAAGCCGCTGGACGTGATAACAGTCATGATGGACCGTCCGCGCTACAGCAGTGACATAGAACCTGAGGATATTCCGCTGGATATAGTATATGAGGATGACTGCCTGATGGTGGTTAACAAACCTGCCGGACTTGTGGTACACCCTGGATGCGGAAACTTTCACGGCACACTGGTGAATGCAGTTGCCTGGCATCTGCGGGACAACAAGGATTATGACCCCAACAGCCCTCAGGTGGGACTTGTGCACCGCATAGACAAGGATACCAGCGGTCTGCTGGTGATTGCCAAGACGCCCGATGCCAAGACCTGTCTGGGCCGTCAGTTCTTTGACAAGACCACCAAACGTGCCTATCAGGCACTGGTTTGGGGTGTGCCACAGCCTGCCGAAGGTACTGTTGAGAGTCAGATAACACGCAACCCCAAAGACCGCCTGCAGATGACAGTGTCTTTTGACCCTGAGGTAGGCAAGCACGCGGTGACCCACTACACGGTCCTGGAGCGTTTTGGATACACATCACTGGTGGAGTGCCGCCTGGAGACAGGGCGAACTCATCAGATAAGGGTACACATGAAACATCTGGGACATCCGCTGTTCAGCGATGAGCGTTACGGCGGTAACCAGATACTTAAAGGTACCACATACAGCCGTTACCGCCAGTTTGTTCAGAACTGTTTTGAGATATGCCCGCGTCAGGCACTGCATGCCAAGACACTGGGATTTGTGCATCCCGTTACAGGACAGGAGATGTTCTTTGATTCAGAACTGCCGTCCGATATGCAGACGCTCATACAGAGGTGGCGGGATTATGTGAGTTCAAGAGATTTTGAAAAATAAACACAATATAGAATGAAACGCAATATTGCAATCGTAGCCGGCGGCGACTCAAGCGAGAACCCGGTTTCCCTGCGCAGCGCCGCAACCATCCTTGAGTACATGGACAAGGACAAGTACGAACCCTATATCCTGGAGATTGAAGGCAAGAACTGGCAGGTACATGTAAGCAAAGGCGTCAACGCTCCGGTGGACCGTAACGACTTCAGTTTTACATACAACGGAGTAAAGACTGTTTTTGACTACGCATACATTATAATACACGGCACCCCGGGGGAGAACGGTGTGTTTGAGGGTTATCTGCGCCTTATGCGGATACCATTCTCCACATGTGATGTCCTGCCGTCGGCACTTACTTTCAACAAGTTCGTGCTCAACAAGACGATGAAGAGCTGCAAGGTTAATGTGGCCAATTCACGGCGTCTGCGTAAGGGAGACGTTGTGGATCCCGACAAGATAATCCGCAAGGTGGGGCTACCCTGTTTTATCAAGCCTACCGACGGCGGTTCCAGCTTTGGCACCACCAAGGTCAAGACACGTGAGCAGATAACACCTGCCGTAGAGGAGGCTTTCAAGGAGAACAACGAGATAATGGTAGAGTCATTCATGCAGGGTATTGAGGTTACCAACGGTTACTACAAGACCCGTAAGCGTGAGGTTAAGTTGCCGGTTACCGAGGTGGTTCCCAAGACCGATTTCTTTGACTATGACGCCAAGTACAACGGCAAGGTTGAGGAGATTACTCCTGCCCGCATACCCGACGATTTGCGTGACCGCATACAGGATCTGACTGCAAAGATATATGACCTGCTGGGCTGCCACGGAATCATACGCAATGACTACATCATCACAGACGGAGACAAGATCAACCTGCTTGAGGTGAACACCACCCCGGGCATGACCGCCACCAGTTTCATACCGCAGCAGATTAGAGCAGCAGGTATGAACCTTACAGATGTACTTACCGAGATTATTGAGGATAGTTTCTGAGAATGAAAACGACAGATATTCCCGACGAATTTGAAAGAATGCGGTCCCTTGAGGACGATGAGGTGCGCGGTGCCGTACTCTCACTGCTGGACGACCCTGCTTTCCGCAAGGTTGTGAAGAGTGTTGTAAAAGGTGTCCCCATTTGGGTTCACAAACTCTACACAAGGCGATTCAAGACCGTAAACAGTTTCCAGTTGGGGATGATATGTCCATTCCTTATCCGGATTCTCAAAAACGCCACAACCGGCTTTACGAATGACCTCTCGGCTCTCCCGGACGGACGTCAGGATTTCATTTTCCTTTCCAACCACCGCGATATAGTGTTGGATTCTGCTTTTCTGGATTATATACTTATCCTGTCCGGCAAGAAATCGGTTGAGATTGCCATAGGGAATAATCTGCTGATACATCCATGGATTGAGACTCTGGTACGTCTTAACCGCAGTTTCATCGTAAACAGGTCTGCCACTGCCACAGAGTTGCTTGAATCATCCAGACAGCTCTCCAGATATATCCGCTTTGTGATTGAAGAGAAAAAAAGCCCCGTTTGGCTTGCCCAGCGTGAAGGCCGCGCAAAAGACTCCGATGACCGGACCCAGAAAAGCGTGCTCAAGATGCTGGCTATGTCAGGGCCCGATGACATGTCTCTTTCCGAACGGTTGCAGTCTCTGCACATATGCCCTCTCACCATCAGTTACGAGTATGACCCCTGCGACTGGCTGAAAGCCGCAGAATTCCAGCTGAAACGCGACAATCCTGATTACGTGAAGAGCCGACAGGCAGACCTGGACAACATGAAAACCGGCATATACGGATTCAAGGGACACCTGCACTATCAGGTATCGGCCCCGATAGACAACGAGATTGCCGCACTTGACAGTTCCCTGCCACGCAACCAGTTTCTGGACAATGTCGCACAGATCATTGACCGCCACATATTTGAAGGTTACCGTATTTATCCCTGCAACCGCATAGCACTGGATATGCTCAGGGGTGACAATGCCGAATCGGCCCACTACACTGAAGGACAGAAAGAAGAGTTCCGGAAATATCTGGATGGTCAGCTCTCCAGGATTGACATACCCAATCCTGACTGGGAATTCCTGAGAGAACGTATACTCACAATGTATGCCAATCCATTGATTAACCAAAAAAGCATAATGGAATGAGAAAAAATCCACTATCCTTACTGACCGCGGCACTGGCATGTGCCTTGATATTAAACTCATGTGACGATGAGAACGAACCTGTAGAAACCCTGTTGACCGGGTTTATGACAGCACATACAGATTCAGAAGGTTACATTTCATCCATTGATGATGATTTTGGAACACATTATCGGGTTTCGGAGAAAAAAGACAAACTGTCACCTGATACCACTTTAAGGATTGTGGCATCTGCTGCACTTGATGACTCTCACAATGTACGTATCCTCCAGATGGTACAGGCCTTGTCATACATTGCGCCACCCGACTCAATCATACCGGATACGATGAGGGTTAAAGATCCGATTGAGATAGAAAGCCTTTATATCGGAGGGGGATATCTGAACATTCACGTAGGAATAAAAGTGGGCAGTGAAGACGCCAGGCACACCCTGTTCTACACACGTCTGGACAGTCCAGGGAAACTGAAATTCACATTCTACCACAACTCTTACGACGACAGAGGAACATACACCAAATATGCATATGTATCAATTCCGCTTTGGGGTTACTTACCGTCCAAAAACGACACAGTCTTCCTGAGCTGCAAAGGCTATCAGGAAGACTATGACTATAAATTGATCTACAAGTAAACTCAGCCCAATCCCTCAAGAATCTTCTTAAGGACTACTGTGGCCGAAATCTCACGGTTTGCAGCCTCGGGTATTACCAGCGAACGTGAGCTTTCTATTACATCATCCGTGACGATCATATTGCGGCGTACAGGCAGGCAATGCATAAAGAAAGCATTGTCGGTCACTGCCATCTGACGTTCTCCGATGGTCCAGCTGCGGTCTGTGCTCAATATCTGCCCGTAGTGTTCGGGGCTGGCACATGACCAGTTCTTGCCATATATGAAGTGAGCGCCCTCAAAGGCCTTCATCTGATCATACTCTATTCTGGCTCCGGCAGTAAACCTGGGATCAAGCTCATAACCTTCAGGATGTGTAATCACTACGTCATAACCTGCGGCAACCATCCACTGTGCGAATGAGTTGGGCACGGCCTGCGGAAGAGCCTTGGGATGCGGAGCCCAGCTCATCACTACCTTGGGACGCTCTACGGTCTTATGTTCCTCAATGGTTATCCAATCGGCAAAACTCTGCAGCGGATGGCCTGTGGCGGCCTCCATTGAGAATACCGGACGGCCGGAATATTGGATAAACTGGTTGAGTATCTTCTCCTCATAGTCATCCTGACGGCTCTCAAAACGTGCAAAAGAGCGGACTCCGATTACATCGCAGTAACAACCCATAACGGGGATGGCCTCGAGCAGATGCTCGGACTTATCTCCATCCATGATTACTCCGCGCTCAGTCTCAAGTTTCCATGCGCCCTGATTCACGTCAAGCACTATGACATTCATACCCAGGTTGAGAGCAGCTTTCTGTGTACTCAGACGGGTACGCAGGCTGGAGTTGAAGAACACCATGAGCAGGGTCTTGTTACGGCCCAGCTCTACATATCTGAAACGGTCACGCTTTATCTCAAGAGCCTCCTGCAATGCCTGATGCAGGTCTCCCAGATCCTTTACACAAGTAAAATGTCTCATATAATTATCATTGTCTTGTCTGGCCGTCTCCGTTGATCAGCCATTTGTAAGTCGTTATCTCTTCAAGAGCCATGGGGCCGCGGGCATGCATCTTCTGGGTACTTATGCCTATCTCTGCCCCCAGGCCGAACTGTCCTCCGTCAGTGAAAGCCGTTGAGACATTCACATAGACGCATGCGGCATCAGTATACTGCTGAAACAGCCTGGCTTTCTCTACATTCTCTGTCACAATACATTCGCTGTGATGTGAAGTGTATCGGCGCACATGCAGTACAGCCTCATCAAAAGAATCCACCGTCCTGATTGACATCCGGTATGACAGATACTCCTTTCCGAAACTCTCATCGGTGGCATGAACCAGCAACTCTTGCGGATATTTGCCATCCAATGCTGAATAAGAACGTTCATCGGCCTCAATCACAACGTTTCTGGCTGCCATGCGTATGCAAAGTTCCGGCAAATCGCTGAGACGATCCTTATGAATGATCAGAGAGTCAAGCGCGTTGCATACGCTCACGCGACGGGTCTTGGCGTTGAAAATTATGTCAGCACCCTTTCTGAGGTCACCTTCGGAATCAAAATATGTGTGGCAAACTCCGGCACCGGTCTCTATGCAAGGAACCTGAGCCTGCTCGCGGACTGACTGGATAAGACGGGAACTGCCTCGTGGTATAAGGAGGTCTACCATACCTACGGCGCGCATCAGTTCCTGAGCGGCCTCATGACCCGCAGGCAACAGTTCCACGGCATGGGGGTCAACCCCTTTCTCTTCCAGTACTTTATGTATCAGTTCCACTATTGCACAGTTGGAGCTGTATGCATCACTGCCACCCTTCAGAGCACAGGCGTTACGAGTCTTGAAACAGAGCGAGAATACATCGAAACTAACGTTGGGGCGTGCCTCATAGATAACTCCGATGACACCGAACGGGACCCTTACCCGAGTCAGTTTCATGCCGTTGGGACGTATTGTCTCACTTATCACCTTACCGACCGGATTGTCAAGCGCCGCCACGCTGCGCATATCGGATGCTATGCCTTCAAGGCGTTCAGAGGTAAGCAGCAGACGGTCATACAAAGGATTATCCTTATCCATCCTGGCCAAATCTGCCGCATTGGCTTTCAGCAGGGATTCCTTATTGCTCTCTATTGCGTCGGCTACAGACAGAAGTATATCGTTTACCTTACTCTCATCAAGCAGAGGAAGAGAGTATGACGCATTCTTGAGAAGTTGCAGGGTATTCTCTATCATGGTTCACTTATTTGATGCATGGAATCTTGTACAACGTGCATTTTCAGGATCCGATAGCACCTCAAGAAGTACATCCTGACGCCGTCCGTTTGCTATACGGACCTCAATGCCATCGGCTGCCACGCCCAAAGCGGTTTTCATCTTGGTCATCATACCGCCGCGGCCGTACTTTGACTTGCTGCTGCTCACGCAACCGGAGTAATCGTCATCGGGATATACATCATGGATGAGTTCCGAACCGGGTTCATCGGGATTGCCGGTAAACACTCCGTCCACATTACTCAATATCACCAATATCTCGGCTTTCATCATACGGGCCACCAGCCCTGACAGTTCATCATTGTCGGTGAACATCAGTTCCTCCACTGACACCGTATCGTTCTCATTTATCACCGGAACTACATCATTGTCAAGCATGGCGGTCATACAACGCATCTGGTTGGCGTGAAGGGTCTCGCTGATAAAATTCTCCTTAGTGGTAAGAATCTGGCCTACGGTTATTCCGTATTCCTGAAAAAGGTCATAATAGTGCTCAATAAGCTTGGCCTGGCCAACAGCGGCAAAAAGTTGTCTGCCGGTTACGCTCTCATCCTTAAGGTGTGGAAGCGCTCCCCTGCCCGATGCCACGGCACCCGATGAAATAAGAAGTACCTCAATGCCTCTGCGGCGCAATTCGGCAATCTGGTCTACCAGAGCTGCCATACGCGATATGTCCAGACGGCCGTCTGGACGCGTGAGCACATTGCTGCCTACCTTGACAGCTATACGTTTAGGCTGTTTCATTGTTCCTGCAGTAATTGTTCGGCACGCTCCTTATCCTGGGGATTGACCAGAACTCCGAAAGTACCGGCCATTGCAGTGTATGTTGAAAATATGGCGCTCATAGTATTGTTCATAACCATAGCCGGGATACCGTCGGACTCCAGACGGGCGCGAACCACCTCTGCCTCAAAGGCCTGACCTTTGAAAACACAAACCAAATCCTGTTTTTCATTCATAGCAATGGGTGTTTAACTATTGTGAAGTGGCAAAGTTAATGATTTTTCCATACCTTTACACCGATATGTCATTCAAACGCGTTTTCATACTTTCAATATTAGCTCTGAGCGCCTTTTCACACGCTTCCGCACAGAATGTACCACAGGTATCAGACACCATCCGTTTTGATGACGGGTCATGGTACCTGGGACAGATAGCAGACTCCCTGTTCAACGGTTTCGGAAAGATGGTATATGCTGACAGTACCATATATGAAGGAGAGTGGAAGGACGGACTGTGGGAAGGCAAAGGAGAAATCCGTTATCCTGACGGCGATTCCTACAGCGGTCAGTTCAGCCGGCACGAATTCAACGGATACGGAACTTACCGTTATTCTGACGGGGCAGTGTATGAAGGTTATTGGAAGGATGGGATGTTCAACGGATCCGGGACCATGAACTATGCCGACGGAAGCATCTATGCCGGTGAATGGAGCAACGACAAGAAAAACGGCGTGGGAGTATTGTACGAATCACAGACCGGTCTGCTGCTTAAAGGAGAGTTCTTTAATGACTTGTTTAATGGTCCATTTGAAAATGAAGGCTCAATTGGCAGCGGCAGCTCATACACTCCTGTACTGCAACCTTCAGTGAATATGGCAGACCCGTCACTGTACGCTCCCCCTGTACGCCCGGATTCTTGCTGGCATTACAGGAATGACGTCCTTCTGTGCATTTCATACGGTACAAAGCAGATGTTGTCATTACATACAGACATCTATCTGTCCAAACGGTTCTTCACAGGATTCTCAATAGGGTTCAACACCGTCGGCCGAAGAATGGGAGAAGCATCCGTCACTTACGATGACGAAACCGGAGATAAGATAACCCTGATAGGATGGGACTGGTACCCGGATGAAATAATGACAGAAGATACCTTCACATTGTTCAGGCTGTCCGGAGAATGCGGGGTTAGCTGGAGGTGGTTCTCTCTGGGTGCTGCGCTGGGAGTAGGATTGAAGAACACTGTAAGGAACTGCAGGAGTCTGGCCCAGAACGACAGTTATTTTGAAGCAGGCACTCTATACTACCGTGAGAAGATAACCGGAGCAAAATTCATGTATGACATATTCACCGACTTCGTCTTGAACCGATCGATGTCCGCTTTTAACTCAATCTCCGCCCGTACAGGCTACAGCAATACGGACGGAGCATATCTTGGTATAGGTATTTCTTTCTGATCAGACGAGATGGCGGACCAGATCCTCCCTGTCACCATACAGATAATCGATTACCGGAATCTCAATCATTGTGTAGCAACCCGGTTTCTGGAGCACTGAAGCACGTGCGGCACAAACCAGTATCTGACCGGTAAGAGCCGGATTGTTAATCTTCATGTCAAATTCAAACAGTTGGTTCTGTGTCTTGCCCGATACGCCCTTGCGTGTAAGGTTTACGCCATGTCCCATATCCTTGAGAGCATCGACTGACTCAACCTGCATAACGTGCGTCTCATCATTCACAAAGTAAGGATCTGCCTTGATTGCAGCAGCCACATCCTCAAACCGGTAACCGTCAAGAATCTCAACATAAACCATGCGGCGATGGATTCCTGTACCAACCGGAATAGTCATGGAAAGGGCAGCCTTGACACCAGGAACAGCCTTTACGGCGACAGAGTGACCCATTGACATTCCGGGACCGAAATTGGTATAGCTGACACCTTTAGGGGCCATAGCCTGCATAAGGGCACGAACGATTGAATCTGTACCCGGATCCCATCCAGCGGATATTATGGCAACCTTTCCTGACTCTGCAGCTACCTGCATAAGACGCTTGCGGGTTTCGGGAATGAGAGTATGGATATCAAAACTGTCAACTGTATTTATGCCGAGCGGAAGAATTTCACGGGCATACTCCTCGGTCTTACGTGAAGGGACACAGAGAATAGCCACATCGGGCTTGGGGAGTTCAGAAATATTCTTTACAATCTTATATCCCGAAAGTTCTTTGGGAGAATCGGCACTGCCGTTCCGGCGGACTATGCCTGCCACCTCAAAATCGGGTGCAGTCTCAAGAGCTTCCAACACATATTTACCGATGTTTCCATAGCCTACAATTGCTGCTTTGATCTTTTCCATAGGTCTTAATTATTAAGGTTTTCGGGATGCGAAGTTATAAAAAAGTGCTTTACGTAATGCGCGTGCGTGCAATAATAACAACTTAAATACGTTATTTCTAAACAACACGACATAACAAACGTATAATTATCATGATTGAATTCATTCAGGGAAAGATTGAGGATCTCACACCCACCCAGGCTGTCCTGCTCACACAGGGCGGAGTTGCATATGACCTGAACATTTCACTTTACACATATTCTGCTATCCAAGGTAAAGAAGAGGCGCGTCTCTATGTATATGAAGCCATTCGGGAGGATGCCTACATATTATATGGTTTCTGCGGAAAGCAGGAACGCGAACTGTTTCTGATGCTGATATCCGTTCCCGGCATAGGTGGTGCTTCGGCTAGAATGATACTGTCATCCTTCACTCCTTCCGAGCTGACAGGTATCATCAGTTCCGGAAATGACGCCATGCTCAAGAAAGTGAAGGGAATCGGTGCCAAAACCGCCCAGCGTATCATTGTTGACCTGCACGACAAAATTGCCAAGACACAGGCCGAAGACTCCCTTCCCGGAATCCAGACCGGGATCCAGACCGGGCAGGTGGCAACCGAGGCCGTTACCGCCCTGGTAACATTGGGATTCCCTCAGGCTGCATCGCAGAAAGTAGTACAGGCCATCCTGAAGGAAGAGGGCGGTCTGAGCGTGGAAGCGGTTATCCGCGAGGCCCTGAAACGGATCTGACACTCTCTATCAGAAAGAATCGGATGACTATAGGAAGAATCTTTTGTACGGCATTATTGCTGACAGGCTCCTGCATTTGCGGGAGCCTTGGCCGCCTTTATGCACAGGGTATACAGAGGACACTTCCGAATCCCGAAAACATAACCGAAGAGGTAAAGTACGATGACAAGGACGACACCTACAGCTTGGGATACAAGTTGGGTGACACCTATCTGGAAGTGCCTACCGTCATGACCCCCGATGAATACAACCGGATGATGATGAGGCGTTCGCTTGAGTCTTTCTACAAAGAGAAATACTCCGAGGAATTGAAGGCTCAGGGGGAAGACAAATTTGACTTTACCAACATGAAATTTGACCTGGGACCTGCCGAAAAGATATTCGGTCCGGGGGGTGTCCAGGTAAGGACAAGCGGATCGGCTGCAATAAAATTCGGATACAACCGCAATAAAGTGGACAATCCGTCACTCTCCGTACAGAACCGCTCCACAGGCGGATTTGATTTTGACGAGCAGATAAACCTCAACATCAACGCACGTGTAGGTGATAAGGTCAACATGAACCTGAATTATGACACAGAGGCAACGTTTGACATTGACGCAAAAACGATTAAACTGCGCTATGAGGGAAAGGAAGACGAGATAATACGTCTGCTTGAGGCCGGAAACATCAGTTTCCCGACAAATTCATCTCTGATACAGGGGGCATCATCGCTGTTCGGTATACGTACAGACCTCCAGTTCGGAAAACTCAGGCTGCAGACAGTGCTGTCACAGAAGGAGTCCACATCAGCCACGGTGAATTCACAGGGCGGACAGCAGATAACCGATTTTGAGATTGACGCCAGCAGTTACGATGAGAACCGGCATTTCTTTCTGGCCCACTTTTTCCGTGACAACTATGATGAAAGCATGTCAATGCTACCAAGCATAGTGTCAGGGGTCCAGATAACCAGAATTGAAGTCTGGGTCACCAACAAGAAGAGCAACTACGACAGTCCGCGAAACATCGTTGCCTTCACCGACCTTGGTGAAACAAGCCACATAAGCAACGGGATATGGAATGTAAAGGGCGGGCCGGCCCCTTCCAATGGCGCGAATGACCTGTACAGCCGAATCGTTAATGATTACCCTGCAGCCCGCGACATTGACCAGGTGGCCGTAACACTGGGGGCAGTCCTGGATGGCAGCACCGACTATGAAAAGATATCCAATGCCCGCAAGCTGACCCAGTCGGATTATACGCTCAACAGCGAACTGGGCTACATATCACTGAAAAACGCGCTCTCAGCGGATGAGGTGCTGGCTGTGGCTTTCGAGTATACTTACGAAGGAAACAGTTATCAGGTGGGTGAGTTCTCATCCGACAAGACAGACGCCGCACAGACTCTGTTTGTAAAGCTTCTTAAATCCAACTCAAATTCTCCCGGAACGGGGACTTGGGACCTGATGATGAAAAACATCTATTCGATAACACAGGGGAATATTCAGAGCGCACAGTTCAAACTGGGCATCTATTACAACAGCGATAGCACAGGAAGCCTTCTCACTTATATTCCGGAAACCGGACTTAAAAACACCCCGCTGTTAAGGTTGCTAAACCTGGACCGTCTGGACGACAAGAACAACCCCCACCCCAACGGCAGATTTGACTTTATCGAGAGATATACTGTCCAGTCATCAAACGGACGGATAATATTCCCCGTCGTAGAGCCATTCGGCAGTCACCTCAGGAAGGTTATCGGCAATGATGCCATCGCCGACAGATATGTTTTCCAGGAGTTGTACGATTCTACACGTGTCGTAGCCAAACGCATTGCCGACAAGGATAAGTTTGCCCTGATAGGCCAATATTCCGGAACCGCCAGCAACATTATCCAACTGGGATCACTCAATATCCCCAGAGGATCAGTGATAGTGACAGCCGGCGGAGTGACACTGCTTGAAAACAGCGACTATACTGTTGACTATACCATGGGTACGGTCACTATAATAAACCAGAGCATCATTGACGCAGGCACGAACGTAAACGTCCAACTGGAGAGCAACACGGATTACAGCATGCAGCGCAAGACAATGGCCGGAATAAACTGGATGTATGATTTCAGCCGTAACCTGCAGTTGGGAGGAACGTTCATGCATCTTAACGAAAAACCGCTTACCAGTAAGGTGACAATGGGCGATGAGCCCCTGGTAAACACGATGTACGGTCTCAACATAAACTGGAAGCATGAGAGCCAGGGGCTTACCAAACTGATTGACAAGATTCCGTTTGTAAACGCTACCAAGCCCTCAAGCATTAACTTCAAGGCCGAGATGGCCGCACTCAAATCTGATGTTTCGGACAAGGTTCAGGGACAGGCCTCATATATAGATGACTTTGAAGATGCAGAGAGCGGAATAAGCATCTTGCAACCGTCGGCATGGACTCTTTCGGCTGTACCCAAAGGCATGAAGGGATATGGGAAATCCGGCCAGGTTGAATCGGGTTATAACCGTGCCCTGATTAACTGGTTCACCATTGACCCTCTGTTCACGCGTCGCAACTCCCCGCTTACTCCTTCTCACATCAAGACAGATCTGGACCAACTCTCAAACCACTATGTACGTGAGGTCTATGAGCGCGAACTCTATCCCAACAAAGAGTCAACATCGAGCGAATCAACCACACTACAGATACTCAACCTTGCTTACTACCCTGACGAGCGAGGCCCCTACAACCTGAACCCCGATCTTGACCAGGACGGTCATCTGGCCAATCCCCAGGACAATTGGGGCGGCATAATGCGTCGTCTTACCACCACTGATTTTGAGGCGGCCAATATCGAGTATATTGAGTTCTGGATGCTGGATCCGTTCATCTATAACCAGGGTGCCGCTGGCGGTGACCTATACCTTAACCTTGGAGAGGTCTCTGAAGACATTCTTCTGGACGGAAAGAAATTCTATGAGAACGGTCTGCCGGTTGACGGCGACTCATTGAAATGGTCTTCCAGCATCTGGGGTAAGGTTCCTACGGGAAAGAGTCTGGTGTATGCTTTTGACAATAACAATGCTGACAGCCGCAGACTCCAGGATGTCGGTCTGAACGGCCTCTCATCCGAAGAGGAGCGCAATTGGCCGGCTTATGCAGCATATCTGAGTCAGATACGCTCCAAAGTAAAGCCGGAAGTCTACTCTGCCATATACAATGATCCCGCAGCAGACACATACCACTACTACCGCGGAGCTGATTATGACGAAGCACACATGTCTGTCCTGGAACGTTACCGCAAATACAACGGGACCGAGGGCAACTCACCCAACAATACCGAAAGCGGAAGCCGTTATGACCAGTCTGCACGCACCACACCAGATGTTGAGGATGCCAACGGAGACTACACGATGGATGAATACGAGAAATTCTTCCAGTACCGCATATCACTACGCCCGTCGGATCTGGAGATAGGACGCAACTATATCTCCGACAAACGGGAAGTCAAGGTTAAGCTACGCAACGGCATAACAGAAACCGTAAACTGGTATTGTTTCCGTGTTCCTGTTACGGAATATGAAAAAGCGGAGGGCGGCATACGGGATTTCAACTCAATACGTTTCATACGTATGTATCTTACCGGTTTCAATGAAGAGGTTCATCTGAGATTCGGTTCACTGGAACTCATGACAAGCCAGTGGCGCAACTATGAGCAACCCATTTACAGCGCCACAAACAAGGCTCCAACCATTTCCGGCACATTCTCGGCCACATCTGTCAACATTGAGGAGAATGGTGACCGCAGTCCCGTAAACTATGTTATTCCGCCAGGCGTAACCCGTATACTGGACCCCAATGAGGTTCAGCTTATCCAGGATAATGAGCAGGCCATGAGCCTTAAGGTGACAGGGCTTGGGGCTGGCGAGGCCCGGGGTATCTATAAGAAGAGTTCTCTTGACCTGCGTAAGTACAAGCGCATACAGATGTTTGCACACGCCGAGGCAGTAATACCGGATGCAGGCTCACTCAGGGATGGAGACATATCTGTATTCATACGCTTGGGATCGGACTACTCGGGCAACTACTACGAGTATGAGATTCCTCTCGCCCTTACCCCCGCCGGACACTACAGCGGGAGCAACGAGAGTGACCGCCGTATCGTATGGCCGGAACGCAACATGCTGGATATTGACTTCGACATACTGACACAAGTCAAGAACAACCGTAATGTACAGAAGAACCTTGGCCTGATAAGCGGTTCATCGGCATACAGCGAATATGATCCCGATAAGCCGGAGAACAGGATAACCGTTGTCGGCAATCCCTCAACAGGCAATGTACGGGCAATAATGATCGGTGTACGAAACAACTCCATGAGTGCGAAGAATGCCGAAGTCTGGGTAAATGAACTGCGTCTGATAGGTTATGAAAGCAAGGGGGGAATGGCAGCCCAAAGTACACTTGGACTAAGGCTTTCCGACATTGCCACGGTTGACCTCTCCGGTCAGATGAGTACAGCCGGTTACGGAGGTCTGGAACAGAATATAAAAGACCGCCGGAACGATGACCATTACAAATATTCAGTCACCACCAGCACGAATGTGGGCAGATTCCTTCCGGAGAACTCCAACATATCGATACCGGTTTACTATTCGTACACCAAAGAGAACACATCTCCCAAATACAGTCCATATGACACAGATCTCCTGCTGGATGACGTGATAGAATCATACCCGGAGGAAAATCTGCGTGATTCCGTTAGGAGCATTACCCAGGACATACGGGAAAGCCATAATTTCAGCATATCGAACGCCAAGGTCAACATAAGCAGCCGGAAACCGATGCCTTATGACCCGTCAAACTTCTCTTTCAGTTACTCGGAAAACACATATGACCGCAGCAACAGCACCATCGAGTATGAGCATGACAAGACATGGAAAGCGGCGGTTGACTACAGTTACTCGCCGGGTACAAACGGATGGTCACCCTTTGCCGGTATCGGATACGGAGCCAAGTGGTTCAGCATCATAAAAGACACCAAGATAGGTCTGTTACCCCAAAGCATATCATTCAATACCGGCTTGCAACGCAGTTATCATGAGTTGCAGGAACGTGACCTGGAAGGAGATGAGGGTATACCGGTAATATTCTCCCAACAGTTCTACTGGAACCGTGACCTGTCCCTGAGATGGGATCCGCTGCAACTGCTTAAACTGTCATTCAGTGCCAGGACCAGGGCAGAGATTGAAGAACCCTACACAGTTGTAAACAAGGACCTCTATCCTGACCAGTACCAGTTATGGAAAGATTCCGTAAAGATGAGTCTGATGAATCTGGGCCGTCCGCTTGACTACAGCCAGTCATTCAATGCAACCTACTCTGTCCCGTTAAATAAGATTCCTCTTACAAGCTGGATTACCGCCGATGCCGGATTCAATTCTAACTACTCCTGGAACCGTGGCACATCATATGCCAATGGCACCAACTACGGCAATATAATCGCCAACAAACGATCCATATCACTTAACAGCAGGTTCAACCTGCTTGAAGTATACAACAAGGTCAACTACCTGCAACTGCTTAACAACCGCTATTCGTCAGGCGGAAGGGCTTCTAACACATACTCTACCAACCGCAACAAGAGATATCAGGAGGAGGTTACTCTTCTGCCGGGCAAACGTAATGTCATTATCCATAATCTGGGTACATTCACACCAAAACTGACAGCAACCGCAAAAGACGGAAGCAAGGTTAAGCTAAGGTTCCGTAAACTGAGCGGTGATAGTGTGGCAATCAAGGTCAAGGATACGCTCAATGTGGTCATCAGCATGATACAGGATCCTGATACTCCTGTCAGGAAGGACCGGTTCAACCTGCATGAGGGAATGGATATAGTTCTGCGTACGCTCATGATGGTGCGTAACGTCTCTATATCCTACCGTAACGACTACTCCATGACACTCCCGGGATTCATGCCTGACTCCAAAACCCTGGGACAGAACAACGTATCCGGGCTGATGGCTCCAGGCCTTGACTTTGCATTCGGTCTTACCGGTGACGATTATCTCTATAAAGCCATGGGTAACGGTTGGCTTTTGTCGGGTGACAGCATAGCCCATACAGCCTCTTCGACAGCCAGTGAGGATCTTCAGGTCAAGATGACCATAGAACCTTTCCGCAACATAAAGATTGATGCAAACGCCAGTTGGGCCAAATCCGGCAACAACCGCATCCAATATATGTATGCAGGCATGCCCAGCAACCGCGGAGGAAGTTTCAGCATGACTACAGTCACTATTGGAAGTGCTTTTGAGCGCCATTCATCGGGCAACAATTACCGTTCACGGAGTTTTGACAGGTTCATAAACAGTCTCCCGGTCATACAAGAGCGTATTGAGTCTGAATACAACGGTGCACATTATCCTGCAGGAAGCAGCCGTTCCGGACAGCCTTACGACAGGTCTGACGGAGGCGTTGACATGTATTCATCGGATGTTCTGATACCGGCATTCCTGGCTGCATATTCGGGACGGAATCCGCATAAGGCCACCACAAACCTGTTCCCTAACGTGTTGAGCATACTTCCCAACTGGTCATTCACATACAGCGGACTCAGCAAGTTGCCGTTCTTTAAGAGATATTTCAAGAGCTTTAACCTCATTCATGCGTATAAGAGTGTCTATTCAATAGGCAGTTTCAATACGTTCAACAGTTATATGGAATACATGAACGGGCGCGGTTTCATAGAGGATGTCACAAGCGGCAATCCCATACCGAGCACCATGTACAATATCAGTTCCGTATCAATCAACGAGTCGTTCGCTCCGCTGGCCGGTGTAAACATGACATTCATCAACGATATATCCGCACATCTGGAATTCCGCAAGACACGCGTACTCACATTAAGCACCACTGCCGTACAGGTAGTAGAGACCACATCCGATGACATTACAGCCGGAGCAGGATACAGAATCAACGGAGTAAAACTCTTTGGAGCACAACCGGGAACAGGGCGTAACAAGGTCAGCAATGACCTTACTCTCAATGCGGACTTCTCATACCGCAACCAGAATGCATTGTGCCGCAGCCTGCGCGACCGGACCACCCAGGCCACAAGCGGGAATCGTGCGGTCAAGATGTCATTCCAGGCTGACTATACTTACAGCCGGATGCTCACTCTGAATTTCTATTATGATTTCCAGAGTAACTTCCCGTTGGTATCTACATCGGCCTACCCCACATCAACCCATGATGCCGGCATGACATTGAAATTCACCTTGACCAGGTAGTTTCTTATTGGGTATATATATTATCTGAACAACTTTTTCATATGCCCAAACTTAATATTAAACTTATTCTACGTACAATGTTGATCCAAGTTCTACTTTGAACTCACCATTTGCTTATTGTCGGGTCACTATTGTCTTGCTGACAGTGCCGTCAGGAAGCCTGATTATATGGACTCCCGGGGTTGAAGGATCAGTTATCCTGCCATCAAGACCGTAATGAACCGCCTCTTTCATGCCATCTGCCTCCACAAACGATCCTACCGCAGTCTCAATATTTCTTGGCAGCTCCAATCTATAGACAGAATTGTCCATCAGGTTATACAGATATAACCAGCCTCTGTACACTCCAATCCCTCTAACTTTTGCTAAAGAAACACTTGCATGTTTTATGTTGCTGCCATCTTCATTGGCATAGGTCAGCGTACCACCATGAAGTATATATATAACTCCATCACTGCAACACAATCCCCAAGAAGATATAAAGCCACTGTTTTTAAAGCTATATACCTTTTGTCCGGTTAAAACATTGTATACATAGTAAGGAACTGTTCTTTTACCTGCGGGTATAGTATATAAATATGCTCCTGAGGAGGAAGCTGTCATTGCTAGTATTCCTTCATCATATACTATAGAAACCGTGTCACCAGTTGTCGAATTAATAATAGGAGAAGGATAATGATAACGGTCAATAATTAACAATGAGTCACCATTATAGATTGTAAAAAACCAAGAACAAGAGTCTGATAAATCAATGATGTTTCCACTAACATCAGTCCTGACTGTTTTTGGGGAATTTGGCATTGCCGAGAAACAGAATACGACATTATCATCTTTTGAACTAACAGAATCAATGTACATATTATAGACGTCATTAGCATACTCACTGTCAAGTTCAAACACCTTAACTGCACTTAAGGTTCCCTGCGCGTTGGTTTGTATCAGAACCGATACTACCATCACAATCAATGAAAGAATCTTTTTCATAAGCCCAAACTTAATATTAAACTTATTCTACGTACAATGTTGATCCAAGTTCTACTTTGAACTCACCGTTAAAGATAGTATTTTGCTGATGATTAATTATAATATCCGTATTTTTTGAAATTAATAACTGTATTTTTTATGACCGTTCTGGATATAGAATCCTTTTGTGGGAACAGACTCCATTACCTGACCTTTCAGGTTATAGATTAGGTCTTCATCTTTTCTGAATATGATGCTTTCAGCGTTGGTGGTTCCATTTATTGATGAACCTCTTCTGAGCGCGTATCTTACAAAGCTGTCCTGGGCTTCCACAGTCTGGGTCCTGTTATTTAGATAAACATTGTACTCCTGGGCATTGCAACCATCTATCTCTAAGGTGAACGGCTGTGGATAAAACATCTTGGTAGAGTCTTCATAATTGATCTCAAACCACATAAAGATACACTGCTCTGTCACAATGTAGTTCAAGTAGTTGGTTTGAGCGCCGCTTCCATAGAATGCTCCATCGGCCTTGAAGTTGCCGTCATTGTCTAATGAGAACTTTACATCAGTCCACACGCACTCATCGGTAGGGTAAAACGTCTTCTTGTCCTTACGGATGCCGCCTTCATCAACAACTGTCACATTACAGTATTTTATTATGGCTCCACCCGAAGATTCAACCACTATAACACTTTTACCGGCCTTTAACGCTGTAACGACTCCGTTTTCATCGACTGTTGTGACCGGATTATAGGCAAGTCCCCAGGATTCATGCCAATTCACTTTGGCATCGGCGGGGTCAACCTGAAGTTGATGGCTTTCTCCAACTTTGAGGGTGATATCCTGCTCCACCAGTGTAAAATCTACTATCTGTATGGTATCGTCATATTCATAATGATAGGTAGTATCCGGCTCCGAAGGTGGAAAGACAGGATTGACATATATTGTGTCAGTCTCAACATGTGCTGTATCAGCAGGTTCAATATGTGCTGTATCAGCAGGTTCAATACCATAGGCAGAAAAACCCATGATAACAAGCATTAATGTTAGTGCAGCAATCTTTTTCATAAACACTCATTTTTTAGGTTACTATTAGGAGTATGATCTCCTGCAGAAAGGTCAAACACCAATGCAAATATAAATGCTGTATGTCCTGTCATCAAATAACAGGCGGGACAAATTCGTGACAATTTCGAGACAAATCCTTCCATATACAACCTCATTCTGTCTTTACCATACGTTTGGTATCAACTATTTCAGTATCAACAATAAGAGAATACAGGTATATTCCTGGTTCAAGATTGTTACCGTCAACCACTACCTGAACCTGCCCCCTTTCACTTATGCGCCTGCTCTGTATCTGACGGCCGTTGTAGTCATAAATGCAGAACAGCGCGTCCTTAACATTTTGGGGTATTGAACACCTTACAACACAACTTTCACTGAATGGATTAGGCGTATTCTGATACAGGACAGCTGTATTGTCGGCAATACGGCCTGATACATTGGTGCATGACTTCAGGACATCCAGTTGAGCATTGGTCTTGTCCAGTTCAGCCTTCAGCTCCTGGATGGAGTGGATAAGCAGCGGCACCATCTCAACATAATTTACGGAAAGGTATCCATCTTGGTTTATTGATACAAGGTCTGGATAGATTTCCATTATTTCCTGCCCCGATAGTCCGTAATGCACTTTCTCCAGGATACCGGAATCATCACTGTAATAGCCCACAGTCCTGGACTCCTCTACACCATTCACTTCAAACTGTTCAAGACTGTATTTGAATACGTTAACCTGCATAAGATAGTCCAGACAGTCATTAAGCTGTTCCATCTCTTTATTGAGTCTGGAATCTGCCAAAGTGTTGTATGCCGACGCATAGACGGCATCGGTTGTCTTTAGGTCACCGTGGAACAAACCTGCGTAACGGCCACTGGTGTTGAAACCTTCATCATATTGTGAAGAACCATAAATACCTGTGCCCCCGTTTGGCCCGGAAAGCACTCCGCTCACACCAAAGTTCAACCCCGGTGTGGCATTTCCTGCAACAGAATATACACCGTAATTACGTTCACTGTTGGGATTGTCAACAACAGCAGACAAATATTTCTGGACTGCCTGTTTAGGAGTTGACGGGAAATATTCAAAGTATCCTACCCACCAGGATCCGTATGCATTGATAGAAAGATTGTAGGACTTATATAAGGTCAGTTCATTGATGGGAACCCTAAGTATTATGGTTTCTTCCGGACAGTTCTCGGTCAGCACCACCACATCGGTAGAATCATTGGTAATAATTACGCTTGTAGCGGTTTGATACGGAAACTGGATATGAATAGTATCCTCCTCATAATAAGCCAACGGGGCGTGTGAACTTGTCCTTTCACCAACTCTGGCATTGCCGTCTCCAGCTGTGCCGGGCGGGACACTCTTAACCAGGGGAATATAGACTTTTGCACTCATGGCAACTGCCATGAATAACGCTATTGATAGCAGTAAGATTCTTTTGGTCATATCATTCCAGGATATTAAACAGCTACTTGATTATGAATAATTCTATAAACTCCTTATTGGATTTCTCAATAAGACGCAACTTGCGTTTGCGCACTCCGCTCTCAGACAGGTTTATGAACGCTGATATGAACCTGTTGCTGAAGTTCAGGCTTGAGAGTAAGCATATCACTATATCCTCTCGCACCAGATTCTCAATCTCTATGTTCATGTCCAGTATGGTATCTATGAATGATTCCGATATACGGTTGATTATGGCGGTACGTTCATCGGCCGTGAATGACAGGTCATTGTTGAGCAGTTTTGATGAGAGGCTGGAGTAGGCATCGGTATTTCGGAAATGTTCCTTGCATTCCTCCAGTTTCTCCTTGTACATTTTAAGTATGGACTCCCTGGACAGATTCCTGTCATTGAACTGGGCATCAAGCATGTGGGCTTTCATTATCTCTATGCTGTTGCTGCGGGCCTGGTCACGCTGGCGTATCTGCATACGGGCTATACGGTTACTGCGGGCTGACAGATAGAGCAGATATGCCATTGCCATTAGTGCCAGAAGCGAGAGGGTGATCAATATAAGTTTCTTGTTCCTGTAACGGGCCTCGCTCTCCTTGATCTTTATTTCATGGTTGCGAATAACGTCCTCTATAGCTATGTCCTTGCGCATGTCATAGATGGAATCCACAAGTGCGTCATGCAGCTGCATGTATTCAAGGGCATCATCAGAGTATCCTTTCATGATGGATAATACCGCAAGCTTGCCGCTGTTGTCACACACGGTGTAAAGCTCTTCGGGGCATTCCATGGACTTGCTGTAATAGGTGTATGCCGAATCAAACTGCCCTGCATCAAAGAAAATATCCGCCTTTACGCTGTAGCCCACTCCAACCTCTGCTGGGTCTTTAAGTTCATAGAGATAGCGGTCTATGTAATACATTGCCCTGGAATGATCATTATAGCCATGCAGTTGTATCTTGGCCAGGTTCATGTAGCATTGGCGGCTGCGCAGGCTTGAGGCAAGCGGGTCATTTAGCAGAATGTTGAACAGCGAGTCTGCCTGGACATAATTGGCCTGGTACAGTGCGTTCAGGGCTACGAGATAACGGACATTCGATGTAAGCACATTGTCATGAAGCCGCAACGAGTTCTTTAGACATCCGTTCAGGTTGTCCAGTGACAGGTCAAACATCATCTGGTTCAGATAATGCTGGCCCAGGTTCTGTTCCGCAAGTGCATAGTATCGAACCAGGGTATCAGGAAACAGGGCCTTTGCCTTGATATATGCGTCAATGGCTTCAATGTCATTGCCCATATCCGAATAGACGCATCCCTGCGAATACCAAGCCATTGCTGCATGATAGTCTTTACTGCCACTGCCGTAATAACCGGTGGCGGTACGGATCAGGCTGTCATCCTGAGCTATTACATAGTTCTTGTAATCGGCCTGTGTCTTAAGGACCGCATAATAAGCCCTGATACGCTTGCTGTCCGGCAGCTGTATGGTGCCCAGAAGTGAATCGGCCGCCACAGCATCGGTCTCAAGCAATTGCTCAGCATACTGCAGGTCACGGTATGCGCCGTTATCCCGGCAGGATACGGCAATTATAAGCAACAGCAATATTGAACCTGTTCTTTTCACTTTTTATCCTGTTTTTTCTATACACCAAATGTATAAAATGCGTATAAGCAACTGAAACAATGGGCGGGACAGATATGGGACAAATTCGGGACAAAACTTTCCCGTAAAGATTATCTACCTATATACAAGCGCTTTACAGCTTACCGTATGCGGGGTAGTTGCAGTCACTGGCAATAGTGAACTGTGCCTGGCAGCGGATATCCTGCGACGATGCTGCAAAGTCAGCCTTGTAGTCACCCTGAAGTGTCTGCCAGCCGGCGGTTTCCTGATTGAACCCGGCCAGTTCATACTCCGACAACCTGAACTCCAACGTTTGGCTCTCACCCGGTTGCAGCAGGGCTGTCTTGCCATAGGCCTTCAATTCCTTGGTCAGTTTGTTAAGTCCTCCGTTGGGAGCCTCAATATAAATCTGGACGGCTTCCTTGCCGGCTATAGAACCTGTGTTGGTAACCTTGACAGAGAGGTTCAAAATTCCGTCCTCAACCTTAGCCATAGGCTCACTATATGAGAATGTGGTGTAACTCAGGCCGAATCCGAACGGATATGATACCTGCTCGGGATGACGGTCATAGTAACGGTAACCTATATCCAGACGCTCCTTATACTCTGTGTAGTCATAATTTGAAACGGGCTTGGCATCGGGGTTACCACGGTTGGCGCGAGCCTGCGACTGGAGCCCGCGTGCATCGACCGGGAAGTTTGCGGTAGAAGGAATCATGTTGAAATCAACCACGTATGTATCAACCAGCTTACCTGAAGGATTGACTGCGCCCTTAAGCACATCGGTGATAGCGTGGCCGGCCTCCTGTCCGGGCAGTCCTGCAAGTAATATTGCATCGGGCTCTGACTTCCAGCTGGCGGTCTCTATGGGAGCGCCTATATTCAGGATTACAACCACCTTCTTGCCTTTAGAATGGAATGCCTCACAAACATCCTTTATAAGGCCCTGCTCAATTTCGGTAAGGGTATAGTCACCTTCATATCCGCGGTCTGCAGACTCACCGCAACTACGGCCTATGGTGATGACTGCAATGTCACTTACAATGGCATCAGCGCGATACTGGAATGGTTTGCGAACAAGTGACTGCGGGATAACATGATTGGTCAGGTTGGTACGCATAAAGTTACCGGCACTGACACGGCTGTTGTTTTCCTGAACGTATCTGGTATAGGCCGAAGAAACTGACGGTTCAAGCTTGTAACCGGCAGCCTTAAGGCCCTCATCCAATCCAACGGCATGATTGTAGTTTACGCTGCCGCTTCCAGTACCAACCACATACAGATCGTATGAACTTACTCCGTACAATGCTATCATCTTGCACTTTTTGCTAAACGGCAAAGCACCGTTGTTCTTGAGCAGCACCATGCCCTCGGTTGCACTGGAACGTGAAACCTGAGCGTGAGCAGCCATATCGGGATCATTCAGGAACTCATATCCCTGCATCTTGGGTGAGCGGGCTACGAATTCAAGTATTCTTGCTACGTTACGGTCAACAATATTCTCATCTAGAATTCCGTTTTGTACAGCCTCAATGATGGCCTTTATCTGGTTTGCGCTACCCGGCATAAGCAGGTCGTTTCCAGCTTTTACGGTAGCCACGGCATCGCGTCCACCGCCCCAATCTGTCATTACCATACCTTCAAAACCCCACTCCTGGCGCAGGATTTTCTCTATCAGGTCCTCGTTCTCAGGAGCGTAAGTTCCGTTGATCTTATTGTATGATGTCATAACGGCCCAAGGCTGTGACTCACGTACTGCAATCTCAAAGCCCTTAAGATAAATTTCACGTGCGGTCTGCTGGTCAACCTGGGCATCATTGGCCATACGGTTAGTCTCCTGGTTGTTCAGTGCAAAGTGCTTTATGGTGGCACCCACTCCGTTTGACTGCACGCCACGAACCATTGCGGCAGCGGTCTTGCCCGATATGACAGGATCTTCGGAGTAGTACTCAAAGTTACGGCCTAACAATGGGTTACGGTGGATGTTCAATGCGGGAGCAAGCAGGCAGTCTGCGCCATAGCGCTTAACCTCATCACCGATGGCTGTACCTACCTCCTCTACAAGTTGCTGGTTCCAGGTCTGGGCCAGGATGGTTGCTACCGGGAACGATGTGCAGTAATAGGTCTTATCGTCACCCTGACGTGTGGGATTGATACGGAGTCCGCCGGGGCCATCGGGCAACATAACCGACGGGATTCCCAGACGTGGTATGGGATAGGTCTGACCGGCGCATCCGGGAATAAGGTTCTTGGCATCCTTTATCTCCTGTACAATGTCATTACCGTTCCAGGCGCCAACACCTACAAGCAGGTTAACCTTCTCTTCAAGAGTCATGGCTTCCACCACTTTCTTTATGGGTGACTTACCGAACTCTACCTCACGGTTACAAGATACCGTTGCAATAACAGCAAGAGCGGCACAAGCAATGGAAATCAACGATTTTCTTGTCATAAGCAGGTTAGTATTTTAGGATAGTTATTGTCAGTTCTTTGGCTCAAGTCCGCGTTTTCGGGCCTCCCCAATCAGGAAATTGTAGGCCGCATCGTGGTCATTTGGAATCACTCCGTCCAGAATGGCATCTTTTATGGAGGCCTTAAGCTCACCTACTATTGCGGTAGGCTCAAGCCCGAACACACGCATTATCTCCAAACCGTCTATGGGCGGCTGGAAGTTGCGGATGCGGTCTTTCTCCTCAAGGTCAATCATCTTTTGGCGCACCAGTTTGAAGTTTTCCAGATGACGTTTTTTCTTCTGCTCGTTCTTGGAGGTGATGTCAGCCTCGCAGAGGGTCATCAGGTCATCAATGTCATCGCCGGCATCAAACAACAGACGCCTCACTGCAGAGTCTGTAACCTCATCATCCACTATGGCTATGGGGCGCATGTGCAGCTCTACCATCTTCTGCACATATTTCATCTTCTCGTTCTTGGGCAGTTTCATGCGCTCAAATATGCCGGGAATCATTTTCATACCCACATAGTTGTGGTTGTAGAATGTCCAGCCGTGAGCAGGCTCCCATTTCTTGGTGCGGGGCTTGCCTATGTCATGCAGCAATGCCGCCCAGCGCAGCCACAGGTCATCGCTGTTGCGGGCCACGTTGTCAAGCACCTCAAGGGTATGGTAGAAAACATCCTTGTGCCCCCGTCCGTTAACCGTCTCAACACCTTGCAGTGCTGCCAGTTCAGGGAAAATGAGCTCCAGCAGCCCGCATCGGTCCAGTTCAATGAATCCTTTTGACGGAACGGGTGCCAGAAGTATCTTATTGAGTTCCTCCGATATGCGTTCCTTGCTTATTATGCCTATGCGCTCGCGGTTCTTTTCAAGTGAGGCAAAAGTCTCATCGTCAATATAGAAGTTGAGCTGTGTGGCAAACCTTATGCAGCGCATCATGCGCAGAGGGTCATCACTGAATGTTATATCGGGGTCCAGCGGAGTGCGTATCAGACGGTCCTGAAGGTCATCTATGCCTCCAAACGGATCAACAAGCTTACCGAAACGGTCCGAGTTAAGGCAGATTGCCATTGCGTTTATGGTAAAGTCGCGGCGGTTCTGGTCATCCTCAAGAGTGCCGTTCTCAACAATGGGGTTACGGGATTCACGGTGATAAGACTCCTTGCGTGCTCCCACAAACTCAACCTCCAGGTCTCCCCTCTTTACCTGCGCCGTACCAAAATTCTTGAAAAGGCTTACATGGGCGCCCTTACCAAGCGCCTTGCCGTAGGCTTTGGCCATCTCCAGTCCGCTGCCCACCACGACCACGTCAATATCCTTGCTTGGACGCTCCAGAAACAGGTCACGCACATATCCTCCCACTACATAGCACTCCAGCCCCAGACCGTCGGCAGTCTGAGAGAGCAGCCTGAACTCCTTGCGGTCAAGCAGCCTGGCCAGTTCCTCATCACTGAAAATCTTCATAATTTGACAAAGATACTCAAAATTCCACTTTAACTGATTTTTGTAATCCATATAAAAAAAGCGGTATATTTATGTCTTTCTCAACTTTTATATATATTTGCGTTATTCTAAATGAATTATTGCTATGAGATTTCCATCATTCGCGACATTAGCTGCTGCAACGTTGATTCTTGCAGCTTGTGATACAGAAAAGTCACAGGATATTACAGTGACCGATGAGCATTTAAACCAGGATTCTGATGTTGTCTTGGATTTGCCTTCAAGTATGGAACTGACACCAGCCGAATTGGAATTGGTAAACTGCAGCAACGGATTCACCTTTGACCTGTTCGGAAAGTTATGTGAGACAAAGGGGAACAGCAGTATCGTTTCATCCCCTTTGAGTGTTACTTATGCTTTAGGCATGCTTAATAACGGAGCTGAAGGTAACACCCGGAAGCAGATTAACGACGTGCTGGGTTTTGGCGATTCAGGAGCTGACAGCATCAATGCTTTCTGTTATAAACTGATCAATACGGCACCGGTTCTTGACTCGTTGACCAAGATTCTTATAGCCAATACGATATTCGTAAACAAGAATGAAACACTCAAGGAACTCTTTGTAAGGAAAGCTAATCTATATTATAAAGCTGATGCCAAGACACGTGATTTCGGTGATGCAAACACCCTGAATGAGATAAACAGATGGGCCAGCGATAATACTGAACGGATGATACAGAAAGTTCTTGATGGAAAGGAATACGATCCTCATGCCGTAAGCTATCTCCTGAATGCGATTTATTTTAAAGGAACGTGGACATATAAGTTCAATAAGAACGGCACAGTGAATGAGTCTTTCACTTTTGCCGGCGGCCAGGGTGATGTCAAAAGCGTTCCGATGATGCGGATTACAGAATCTTTCAATTATGCCAGGAATGAGGATTATGAAGCTCTGTGCCTTCCATACGGCAATGGCTCTTTCAGGATGACCATCCTGTTACCTGTCATCTCAGAAGGACGGAATAAATATGATCTACCTACGGTTCCCTCAGTTGAAACATGGAACCAGTTGAACAAAAAAATGAGTAAGATGTATTATAACGTCAAACTGCCCAGATTTGAGACAGATACGGATGCAGATCTTATTCCGATAATGAAATCACTAGGCATGACCGATGCTTTTGAACCTGGTACCGCTGACTTCAGGGATTTTTGTGAGAAAGCCGATGGCTTTTATATCCACCTGATAAAACATGTCGCAAGGATAAAAGTGGACGAAGAGGGTTCGGAAGCTGCTGCTGTAACTGTAGTCAGCGGTAAAAGAGGTAATAATACTCCTATATTTCCTACGTTTGCTGCCAACCGTCCGTTCATATATGTGATAAGCGACACGGTTACCGGCTCAATTTTCTTTATTGGCCGTTACACCGGTAATTAAATCAAAAAACAAGTACTTTTGCATCGGAAATAACAATTGGGATGAAAAAGATACTTGCAATACTGACAATTGGCGCTTTCATCATTTCCTGCGGGGAGAGTATAGAACAGAAAGCCACACATCATCTGGACAATGCCAAGCAGGCGTTCAGCATGGGTAACTATAATGTAGCCAAGCAGGAGATTGACAGCATTAGAATCCTCTATCCCAAGGCATTTGAGGCCCGTAAGCAGGGAATAAGACTGATGCAGCAGATAGAGGAGACCGAACAGATGCATATCATTGAATATGAGGACAGCATGATTGCTGTGACTCAGGCTGCGTTTGACAGGATCAAGGCTGACTATACATTTGAGAAAGATGAGCGCTACCAGGATATAGGTCTCTACACCATAAAGAGCCAGGCTCCGCAGCGCAATACAGACCGTACATACATTCGTGCCCAGGTGGACGAACTTGGCCGCATGACACTAATATCATCCTATCGCGGCAGTTCATACATACATCATGACTGGCTGAAACTGAGCGTTGGTGAGGTTTATGTTGACACTCCCGAGTCAAATGACCGCCATGAGTTCACTGACCTGGGTGTATGCTACGAGTGGCTGAGCTTTATAAACGGCCATGACGGCGGAGCAGCTGCTTTCATAAGCGCCAACAAGGATGCCGATATCCGATACACGCTGTACCGCAAGGCCGGTCAGAAGGAAAGCCGTCCGGTTTACCGCAACCTGAAACTCAACAAGGATGACCGGTATGCAATTGCAAGCCTTTATAACCTGTCACAGGTACTGTTTTCATTAAATGAGCACAAGAACCTGCGTGACGAGGCTGAGCGCCACCTTAAGTTCATCCGTTCCAGGATGAAGGATGAATCAACTGAAGAAGGTGTTCAGGAAGATAAGTAGTATGCCTATCGGCGCAACCAGTTTTACCAGATAATATAACGTAAGGCTTATCCAGCGGGGAATCCTGAGTTTTCCGCTGTTGGTAAGTTCGTCCAGAAAATTGGCACGTTTCAGTCGCCAGCCGGCAAACACGGCAAGCAACAGGCCACCTATGGGAAGCATGATGTTTGACGTGATATAGTCAAAGAAATCAAACACACTGAGACCGAACAGCTTGAATCCTTCAAGCGGACCGAATGAGAGCGAGCAGAACGCGCCTGCCACGCCGCATACAGCAAAGCAAAGAAGTACCGCTCTCTTACGGGAACGGTGCATCTCCTCTATGATGAAAGCCACAACCACCTCCATAAGGGATATGGCCGATGTAACCGCTGCCAGCAGAAGCGCCAGGAAGAAAAGAATTGCAGCCACATTACCCAGAGGCATCTGGCTGAATACTCCAGGCAATGTGATGAACACCAGTCCGGGACCTGCACTGACATCGGGTTCCACACCGTTCATGTATGCGATGGCATAAACCGCAGGTATGATGGCCAGGCCGGCTATGATGGCAAACATGGTATCAAAAAGCGATATCCATGCCGATGAAGCCAGTATGTTCTCCTCCTTCTTTACGTACGATGCATAAGTCAGGATGCATCCGCATCCTATGCTTAGAGAGAAGAATGCCTGTCCCAAAGCAGCTATAACCGTACCGGCTGTCACCTTGGAAAAATCCGGCACGAACATATACTTGACACCTTCTATGGCACCCGGCAGGGATAGGGAACGTATGACTACCATCACTATTATTACAAACAGCATGGTAATCATGACCTTTGACATACGTTCAATCCCTTTGCGTACCCCAAATACTATGATTGCTCCGGTCAGGCTCAGGAATATCAGGGTATATACAAGAGGCTTCCAAGGATTGCTGATGAATGACCCGAAACTGAGGGCATAATCACTCTGCGAATCGGAGAATGCCAGAAGACAGGAGTCTGCCAGATACTTTACCGACCAGCCTCCCACCACACAGTAGAATGACAATATGCAGGCCGATGCCAATACCGCCAGGAAACCTATCCAACGCCATTTGGTACCTGGTGCAAGCCGGTCAAAGCAGCTGAAAGGATTGGACTCTCCGCGACGGCCTATCAGATATTCTGAAACCATCACCGGCAGGCAGAGCACCACCAGCATTACCACATAAATCAAGATGAAAGCCGCCCCGCCGTTCTTACCCATCATATAAGGGAAACGCCATATGTTTCCCAGTCCGATGGCAGAACCTGCCATAGCCAGAAGCATACCCATGCTGCTTCCGAATGTCTCACGGGACTTACGGACCATCAGAACAGTCTTATTATATCATTAAGGTTGGCAAAGATAAGCAGTCCGAACAGGATTATCATTCCTATTGTATTGGCCACCTCAAGGAACTTGTCGCCAGGTTTCTTGCCAGTGACAACTTCAACCAGCAGGAACAGCACATAACCTCCGTCAAGAGCGGGTATAGGCAGAATGTTCATGAATGCCAGTATGATTGACAGGAAAGCTGTCATGAGCCAGAAAGCATGCCAGTTCCACTTCTCTGGGAATATGCTGCCTATTGTTCCGAATCCGCCCAGACTCTTGGCGCCCTCCTTGGTAAAGACATACTGGAAATCGCCCACATATCCCTTCAGGGTGTTCCAGCCGTAACTGATTCCGGCTGGTATGGAACTGAAGAATCCGTATTCCAGTTCTACCGGCTCATATTCGTCCGAAACATGTATTATGCCTATGCGGAAGTTATCATCGGCAGCTACAGTCAGCGTATCACGACCCGCACCGGGACGACCTATGACCAACTGCAGGTTATGGTCCACGTATGATTCCCGGGCACGGGTGCGCATATCGGCCAGAACGGTCTGGAACGATGTCCAGGTGGCGGCATTCAACCCGTTGACAGTAAGGATGGTATCACCGGCCAGAAGACCGGCCTTGGCGGCTCCGGTAGAAACACCTTCAGTTACCACACTGTCTATGGTCATAGGACTTAGTATGGACACAAAAGGTACGTCGCGGGTAAAGTCAAAGAGTGAAAGTTCATCGGGCATAGACAGGTCAACCTTCTGTCCGTCACGCAGAACGGTTACCTTCCTGGCTTTGGCTACCGCACGATACAGGTCTCCGTCAAACTCACGGGTGGCCTTTCCGTCTGTGGCTATAATGACATCACCGTCACGGAAACCAAGAGACTCAGCATGTTCATTGAACTCCATACCATATTTGAGCCCCTGAGCGGGAATATAACTGTCACCCCACTTGCACAGCACCATTGAGTAGATGAAGAATGCCAGAATCAGGTTGAACAGCACGCCGCCTACCATTATGAGAAGACGCTGCCCTGCAGACTTGGTGCGGAACTCCCAGGGTTTGGGTTCCTGTTTCATGGCAGCCACATCCATAGACTCGTCTATCATTCCGGCAATCTTGCAGTAACCGCCGAACGGCACCCAGCCCACTCCGAACTCCGTGTTCTCCGGTGAGCGGCGCCAGTCGCCTTCAGGGAGTTGATCCAGGTCTATAGGCTTATATGTAACCTCCTCCTTGCCTTCAAAATTGAAACGTCTCTCCTCTTCATAACTCTCCGGTACATTGGGGCTGAAGAATCGTACTCTGATCTTACCGTCCACTCTCTTGATCCTGAAGAGCGAGAAACGGGGGTTGAAGAATGCATAGAATTTCTCCACTCTCACACCGAAAAGGCGTGAAAAAAGGAAGTGTCCGAATTCATGGAAAACAACAAGAATTGTAAGTGAAAGGACTAGTTGAATTAATCTGATCCAGAATGTTGACATATCTGTATTTGTTTATCTGTTCATTTAATCAGTGATGCTGCAACCCGGCGGGCCTCGGCGTCAGTCTCTATATACTCATCGAGCGTGGACTTGGCACGGAACGGGACGCGCTCCATTGTCTCTGCAATCACATCACTCATATCAAGGAATCCCATCCGGTCATGCAGGAACGCGGCCACGCAAACCTCATTTGCAGCATTCAGTATGCAGGGCATGTTGCCGCCACGTTCGATGGCCACGTATGCAAGCGCCAGATTTCGGAAACGGTCAGTATCAGGCTCCTCAAAAGTGAGTGTACCCAATGTGGTAAAATCCACACGGGGGAAATCAGCCTGCAGCCGTCGCGGATATGAGAATGCATACTGTATGGGCAGACGCATATCGGGGGCGCCCAACTGTGCCTTTACTGCTCCATCGGCAAACTGCACCATTGAATGGATTACGGACTGCGGATGAACTACCACCTGTATCTTGCTGTACGGCACGCCAAACAGCCATTTAGCCTCTATCACCTCAAAGCCTTTGTTCATCATAGATGCCGAGTCTATGGTTATCTTGGCACCCATATCCCAGTTGGGATGCTTGAGAGCCTGCGCTTTGGTGACTGTTTTAAGCTGATCCTTGCCCAAGATGCGGAACGGACCGCCGCTGGCTGTGAGAATTATCTTCTCTACCGGATTCATCATCTCACCGCTCAGACACTGGAATATGGCCGAATGCTCCGAATCAACCGGCAGTATGGGAGTCTTATATTCCAGCGCAAGTGATGTTATGAGTTCACCGGCCACCACCATGGTCTCCTTATTGGCCAAGGCTATTGTCTTGCCGGCCTTGATCGCCTCTATCGTGGGGCAGAGACCTGCAAATCCCACCATTGAAGCCAACACGATGTCAATGGGACCGGCCGTTACTATCTGGCTGATAGCTTCAGCACCGGCATAGACCTTTACCGGCTGTCCCTTAAGGGCCTCCTTCAGTTTGGGATAATGCTGCTCATTGGCTATGACCACCACTTCAGGCTTGAATCTCAAAGCCTGCTCTATCAGCATATCTACGCTGTTGTTGGCAGTGATGGCATATACCTGGTATTCATCGGGATGGGAAGCAATCACGTCAAGTGCCTGCCGTCCTATAGAACCTGTCGAACCTAATATCGCTATCTGTTTCACTGGAATAGTATATAATTTTCGGGATCAAGGGGCTGCCCCTGATACCACAGTTCAAAATGAAGATGGGAACCTGACATTGAAACGTCCGTACCACGCCCGACCAGTGCCACCACATCACCCTGCTTCACCCTGTCACCTGATTTCTTGAGCAGTGATTCACAGTGCTTGTATACGGAGATCAGTTCTCCGGGATGGACTATACAGATGGTGTATCCCATATCTGATGTATACGTTGACATAAGCACAGTCCCATCCAGCACGGATACCACACTCTGATTCGGGCTGGCTGCTATATCCACGCCAAGATGCTGCTCCAGAGGGTCGTACCTCTTGGAAACAAGACCGGCAGTGGGACGGAACATACTGATGCTGCGGACATCGTTAAGCGGCTGCGACTGGGACGTGATGTTATAACGTTCAGCCTCCTCATACTGGCGCATGAAAGACTCTTCACGCTCGGTACGTTCCATAAGAAGTTCTGTGCGGACTCTGGCAAGGGAATCTATTGAATAGACCGTATCAATCGATACATTACCTGCAATTATATCCTGCAGTACTGTAATGAAACGGTTCTGCAACTCAAACACCTGCTCCAGTGAATCAATGCGTAACGCCTCGTTTACAATAGCCTGCCGTATCCTGTAATCCTCAAGTGAGGTTCCTTTCTGCTTGGGCGAATGACGGTATATTTCAATTCCTCCCCATGCGCCCAGAGATGCTGTAACAACGATAAAAAGCATCAGTATCAGGTGGGATATCTTCATCCTGAACACCCTGCGCTGCTCATCCTCGTTTATCACGATGAGCCTGTACAGATACACGAACCTGCTGAACAGGCTCTTGTGCCCGACCTCCCTGCGTTTCTTACGGATACTCTTCATTTTAATCTACAATTCGGTAAGCCCCTCCGGCAGATTATACATCAACGTCCTGTTTTTACGGTCTACCCTGGTTATCCACTCCGGGTTGGCCGGTATGATGCGCTCGCGGCCGCCGTCCCGTACCTGAAACAGGATATTGGGAGTGCTGTCATCGACTGCATCGACCGTACCTAAAGGTCCTGCCTTTGAATCAACCACTCTCCAGTCAAGGAAAGAACTCCATGACGGTTCTTCCTCATCGGACTCTGCCACAAACCTTAACGGCATGTATACTGTTACCCCCATGAAACGGCTGGTGGACTCAACAGAGTCATACCCCTCAAATTTGACCAGTATGGTGGTACTGCTCTTGGGGCGTATCGACTCCAGGAAGAACGGTACCAGTATGCCGTCGAGCGAGCATACCAGGCAGTCAATATCATCAGTCCAATCAAGTGATGCAGGTACGGTGACGGCCATCTCACCGCCTACTCCGTGCGGTTTGACTATCTGTCCTATCCTCTGTACCTCATTCAGCTCAATCATATCAATCCTCTCTTGTTATGTGTGCACCAAGTGCATTCAGGCGGCCGTCGATATTCTGGTAACCGCGGTCTATCTGGCCGATGTTGTCAATGCGGCTGGTTCCCTTGGCACTCATGGCGGCAATGAGCAGTGCAATACCGGCACGTATATCGGGCGATGACATACGGCGGGCGGTAAGCGGGAACTGACGGTCATGACCTATTACGACCACGCGGTGCGGGTCACACAGTATCACCTGGGCACCCATGTCAATAAGTTTGTCCACAAAGAACAGGCGGCTCTCAAACATCTTCTGATGTATGAGTACGCTGCCCTTGGCCTGGGTGGCGGTTACCAGCAACACGCTCAGAAGGTCCGGGGTAAGTCCCGGCCAGGGGGCATCGGCCAATGTCATTATGGAGCCGTCTATGAACGATTCTATCTGATAGTGCTCCTGAGCGGGAATGAATATGTCATCTCCGCGCTGCTCCATCTGTATTCCAAGACGGGCAAAGCTATCGGGGATGATTCCCAGATTCTGGTAAGATACATCCTTGATTGTTATCTCACTCCGGGTCATGGCTGCCATTCCTATAAAACTGCCCACCTCAATCATATCGGGCAGCACCTTATGGGATGTTCCGTGCAATTCCTTAACACCGGTTATGGTAAGCAGGTTACTGCCTATTCCGTCTATTTTGGCGCCCATGCGTACCAGCATCCGGCATAACTGCTGCACGTACGGCTCGCAGGCGGCATTGTAGATGGTGGTAACGCCGTCGGCCAGGACTGCGGCCATTATAATGTTGGCGGTACCGGTTACCGATGCCTCATCCAGAAGCATGTAGGTTCCTTTAAGTTTATCGGCCTTTAGCTCAAAATAACCACGTTCCTCGTTCAGTACGAATGTGGCACCCAGTGCCTGGAATCCCTTGATGTGGGTATCCACGCGGCGACGGCCTATCTTGTCTCCTCCGGGTTTGCTCACCGTGGCATGTCCCAGACGGGCCAACAGCGGTCCAAGCAGCATGACCGATCCGCGCAGTCCGGCGCTCTTGGCTACAAAATCCATGCTCTCGGCATAGCTGCGGTCAATGGTATCGGCCCTGAAACTCCAGCATCCGGGAGCGGTATTCTTTACCTTGACGCCCAGATTGGCCAGCATGTCTATCAGGTTCCTTACATCCAGGATGTCCGGAACGTTCTGTACCGTCACCTCATCCTGAGTGAGCAGTACGGCACAAATAATCTGCAGGACCTCGTTCTTGGCGCCCTGCGGACAGATGGTCCCCTTGAGTCTGCGACCTCCCTCTACAAGAAATGACGGCATAGCGTTATATCAATATCTGCGTTTGTTCTTTTTCTTTCCGTGCGGCCCCTGACGCTGCTGCGGCGGAGCCTGTGCAAACTGTACGTCCAGATCACCATCCTGGAGCATAAGACGGCCGCGTGAGAAATAGGCAAAGTCATCGGCTATGCGCTCATCGCTTACCATCTCCTTGTTCCAGGTCATCAGATCTTTCTTCATCTGCACTGCAAGCAGGCGCACCAGCTGGCTGCGCTCAGGTCCCTCGGGCATATTCACGGCCTCTTTGATCAGCGATGGCAGTATATGCCCGTAATGACGGTAGCGTATATCGCCTGCCGGATAGTCAATATGATCCGGTTTCTGCTGAGTCTTTTCCAGACGGGTTATCTCAAACGGATAGTCAATATCCAGTTTATAGTCCGACATGAATGCCAGATGGTCCCACAGCTTGCCCTGGAAATCGGGCACGTCACGCAGTGTGGGAAACATACTGCCCATAATGTTGATAATGGTGTTGGCGCAACGCTGACGCTCGTCGCGGTCAGGGATTGTCACGGCATACTCCACCATCTCCTGTACGGCACGTCCGTACTCGGGCATCGGCATTTTCTCTCGTTGGGTATTGTAGTTCATCAAACCAGTTTTTTAGGTTTAACAGCAATAAAATCTTTCAGATAATAGGGTTCAAAATAGGCTACGTCACGGAACTCCTCACGGTTGAATGACTGCTCTGCCAGCGGGAACATCCAGCGGGCCTCGGGGTTGATGTCATCCAGGAAATGTGCGTTGGGATGATTTATCGTATCCTTGCACTTGGCAGCTCCGTTGCCCATGAACCATACGGGATGCTTATCCAGATACTCGCGGTAGGTATCTTCCGTGACGATGTCTGCACGAATCTCACGAACCTCATTAAGGGCACGGTCATAGACGGCGCTATAGACCTCCATGCGGCGGGCATCTATCATGGGACAGAGCAGGGCGTCATCGGGAAGTTCCAGACTCAGCAGTGGCTGCACGCATAGCAGTTTTAGAGTTGAGACCGATATCAGCTTGATGCCCCGGCCGTAGCATATGCCCTTGGCCATTGATACGCCTATGCGCAGGCCGGTATATGAACCGGGGCCCTCACTTACGGCGACAGCATCCAGTTTAAGCCCGCGGCTATCCACCAGAGACAAAGCCTCATCGACCAGGACTCCAAGCGATACGGCGTTGTTATGCCCCTCACGGTCGGCCTTGTCAAACACCAGGTGCCCCTCATCACTTACCGCAACCGAACAGCCGTCGGTGGCAGACTCTATGTGCATTATCACACTCATCCCTTCTTGTCTACGTATTAATTTGCGAAGTTAAGGATATTTTTCCAAAGGAAAAGGCCGTATCGGGGTCTAATTTCCGCCCCGATACGGCCTTTAGCCGGTTTGATAACTCTTTTTAGGATTTACTTGCCGAAATAGCGCTTGTAAAGGGCTTCGAATCCCTTACCGTGACGGGCCTCATCCTTGGCCATCTCATGAACTGTATCATGTATGGCATCCCAGTTCTGGGCCTTGGCGGTCTTGGCTATTGCCAGCTTGCCCTCGCATGCTCCGTGCTCGGCTTTCATACGTTTCTCAAGATTGGTCTTGGTGTCCCATACAACCTCACCCAGAAGCTCGGCAAACTTGGCGGCATGCTCGGCCTCCTCAAAAGCGTAACGCTTGAATGCCTCGGCCACCTCGGGGTATCCCTCGCGGTCGGCCTGGCGGCTCATCGCAAGATACATTCCCACCTCACTGCATTCGCCGTTAAACTGCATCCGCAGGTCATTCACCATCTCGGCCGATCCAACCTGACCGTCGCCAAGAATATGCTCGCAGGCGAACTGCAATGATTCACCGTTCTCAATCACCTCCTTGAATTTCTCTCTGGGGGCTTTACACTGTGGGCAGCGCTCGGGTGCCTCGTCTCCTTCATGTACGTATCCGCATACTGTGCAGATGAATTTCTTTTTCATAATCCTTTATGTTAATGGTTTGCTTGTGGTCGGATTGCGAATATATGTTTTTTTAATCGGAAATGACTACTTTTGCATGTAAATTTTTAAAACGATATGATTCAGTCAATGACAGGCTACGGCAAGGCCACGGCCGAAACCGGGAACCGGAAGGTTATAATAGAAATAAAGTCACTCAACAGCAAGGCAATGGATATCTCAACCAAGATTATCCCCGCCTATCGTGACAAGGAGCTTGACATTCGCTCGCGCATAACCGCTGCCCTGGAGCGCGGAAAAGTGGATTTTGCCCTTTACATTGATGTCGCTGCAGCTACAGGTGCGCAGACAATCAACGAACCAGTTTTCAATAACTATCTGAAACAGATTGAATCAATTGCTCTCAAGACCGATTATCGGGTTCCCGATGATATCATCTCCACCATCCTGCGCATGCCCGAGGTGCTTGACGCCAACCAGCAGGATGAGGTGAGTGATGAGGAATGGCAGGCTGTATCAAAGGCCGTTGACCAGGCAATCAACGCACTTGTTGAGTACCGTAAGGTTGAGGGCGCCGCACTGGAGAAGAAGTTTCGCGAGAAGATTTCCAACATATCGGCCCTGCTTAAGTCTGTGGAGCCCTATGAGCAGGAGCGCGTGGCAAAGATAAAGGAGCGTATACGCACGACAATGCAGAATACCGTGGGCGGCAATTACGATGAGAACCGCTTTGAGCAGGAGATGATATTCTACATTGAGAAACTTGATATAAGCGAGGAGAAACAGCGTCTGAGCAACCATCTGGAGTACTTTATAAAGACTCTCGAGGAGGGTCACGGACAAGGCAAGAAACTGGGATTCATAGCTCAGGAAATGGGTCGTGAAATCAACACCTTAGGCAGCAAGAGCAACCAGGCCGAGATGCAGAACATAGTGGTCCGCATGAAGGATGAGCTGGAGCAGATAAAGGAACAGGTACTCAACGTAATGTGACATCTTATGCGCGGAAAATGTCTTATATTCTCTGCCCCTTCGGGCTCCGGTAAATCAACCATCGTCCAGTGGCTGCTGCAACATCCTGAACTTAAGATGGTATTCTCAATATCGGCAACCAGCCGTGCCCCACGCGGTACAGAACAGAATGGTGTGGAATATTTTTTCCTTACAGCCGATGAGTTCCGCGCACGCATTGCCAGGGGCGATTTCCTGGAGTATGAGGAGGTCTATCCGGGTTGTTTTTACGGTACCCTTAAGGAGCAGGTCGAGAAGCGTTTGAACGAGGGCATGAACGTGGTGTTTGATGTGGACGTGGTAGGCGGCTGCAACATCAAACAGCATTACGGCGATGAGGCTCTTTCCATGTTCATACAGCCCCCATCGGTAGAGGAGCTGGAGCGCCGCCTGCGCCTTCGCGGCACCGACAGCGACGAGATGATTTCCAAGCGCGTTGCCAAGGCCGGCTACGAACTTACATTCGCACCCAAGTTTGACGTTGTAATCGTAAACGACAGGCTTGAGGAGGCTCAGCAGAAAGCACTCTCCACCATCAAGTCATTCCTTAATGTCTAAGCCCATCAGGACAGCACTGTTCGGGGGCACGTTCAACCCCCTTCACAATGGCCATCTGGCTATTGCACAAAGTGTTATGGAAAATGGGATGGCCGATGAGGTATGGATACTTATCACCCCATGCAATCCCTGGAAAAAGAATCAGGAACTATTGGATGACCGTCTGCGCTACGATATGGTATCGGATGCGGTCAGGGACATAGAGGGGATTTACGCATCTGACTATGAGTTCCAACTCCCCAAGCCCTCATATACGGCCGAAACACTGCGTCACATAAGCGCCGATTTCCCCAACCGCGAATTCATACTTACCGTAGGAGCCGACAACTGGGTCAAGTTCCACAACTGGAGAGAGGCTGATTTCATTAAGGAAAACTACCCCATAATAGTCTATCCCCGCCAGGGTTATCCCATAAAAAATGTACATGGGAATGTAACTCTGCTGGATTGTCCCCTGATGAACATTTCATCCACCCAAATCCGCCAGATGGTCCGCGACGGAGCCCCCATAAACGAATTAGTCCCGGCATCTGTAGCCAGGACTATACAGGAACTCAATCTTTACACCAATAACTGATAAAGCCCGCTAAGCGAGCGAAAACTTGAAGGGTATAGTCTCTGATACTACGGCACCGCCGTACTATCCCCTTTGGGGACACAACGTTCCGTGGCTACGCTGCGCGTAGCCCAGCCTTGTTTTATTTTGCTACGCAAAAGGCCTCCCCTCCGGACCCTAAACGTCGAACGCCTCCCTTTTAATTCCCTTCGGGACTTAACGGTCGTTGAACGAAGCGCCGTTCTTAACGGGATCCTCCAAGTCCCTACGCTTAACGCCACTTCACTGATGGTCCCCAAAGGGGGTAGTCCGGCTACTGCAACTGGAAAGTTCCAGAGTATCAGAGACTATACCCTTCAAGTTTTCCCTAAATCCTCTCGATAAGGGCGACGGCGTGGGCGGAGATTCCCTCCTCACGGCCGGTAAAACCGAGTTTCTCGGTAGTGGTGGCTTTGATTGAGAGGCGGTCGGGATCGATGTCCATTACCTGAGCCATGACCTGTTGCATTTGCGGTATATGGGGATTGAGTTTGGGGTGCTCGGCGCAGACGGTGGCGTCTATGTTTACCACCTGCCATCCTTTTGAGGCCAGAAGGTCAACAGTACGCTTAAGCAGGATCTTGCTGTCAATATCCTTGTACTGCATGTCGGTATCAGGGAAATTGTACCCTATGTCACGGAGGGTTGCCGCGCCAAGAAGAGCGTCACAGATAGCGTGAATAAGGACATCTGCATCAGAATGTCCCAAAAGACCAAGAGTATGCTCTATCTTTATCCCGCCAATCCAGAGGTCACGACCCTCCACCAGGCGGTGCACGTCAAATCCGTATCCTACGCGAATATTTGTCATCTGCCGAAAATCTGTTTGATGCCGTCCATATCGAACGACAGGGTGAAACGTAATGTCTGGTCAAGAGGATTGCTCTGGGCGGTAGATATCAGGTATGCAGCATCGAGCGAGAAAACATTCATGCGGAAACCTGCACCCAAAGTGAAGTATTTACGGTTTCCCTTGTACTCATTCTCATAGTGATATCCGCCACGCAGGAAAAACTGGTCATTGTAATTATACTCAGCACCTACGCCCCAATAAATCTCACGCAGTTCCTCTTCAAATCCACCGGGAGCATCACTGAATGACTTGAATATTCCGGCAATCGGCGACATTTCGTTATATCCTGTACTTGCCAGCCATTGCACATAATCCGATGTGTAACTCAAATCCTTAGGGTCAGCCTCAGGATAAACTTCATTCATGAACTGACTGTATGTAGGCTTGGTCGGAACCATCAGTTTGTTGGCATCGGCGCATAAGGCAAATGAGTTGTACTCATCAATAGGTATGGTTAGTGAGAATCCAAGGCGCAGGTTTGTCGGTATGAACTCATTGGTCTGCCCTCCGTCATATGATATCTTGCTTCCGATATTGGATGCGTTCAGTCCCAGTCCAAGAAGGCAGTCCCTACGGCCTACAGCTATATAATTGTTGTAGAACATCGATATATCAGCCGAGAAAGCCTTACCCGGAAAAACGTCATCTTCGTATGTATACTGAAGGTCAGAATATATGAATCTCAAACCTACTGCGGCAGAAAAAGTCTCTGAAAGTTTACGTGAGTAATCAAAGTCAACGGCCATCTCATAAGGATGGATTGAAAAGTTTTTCAGCGTCTGGCCACCATCGGTCGATACAAAAACCTCACCCAGCGAAAAATAAGTAAGAGAACCACTCAGAACGGAGTAATCATCCAGTTTATAGTAACCAGTCAAGTTAGCCAGGTCAATGTCACTTACCAGTTTGCGTAACCAGGGTGTATAACAGAGAGACACTCCGGCCTGACTGTTTGTAAAAGGATACTTTGAAGGATTCCAATACTGGCTGTTGTTATCCATATACGGGTCTGTGGCACAACCCACATCTCCCATAGCACCTGCACGTGAATCAGGAGCAATTGACAGTGAAGTAACACCTGTGTAAACAGGGTTGAATATCTCTTTCTGGGCGTGAAGCGTCTGGGTGGACAGGAATAGCCCGGCCGATACGATAAATCTTATTACTGATATATTATGTCTCATCATACAATAAACTGAAATAACAGACTATTATTGTGTCAAGGACCCACAATGACCATCTTGCAAGAAGCAGTTGAACGGCCTCCGGTCTCTGTCCCGACAATTGCCCTGACCAGATACAATCCGGGCTGCAGACGGTGTCCGGAACTACTGCAAAGATTCCAGTCTATCACTGTGACTCCTGATCCGGACTCATCCCTACAGGTAGAGGACCATTGCAGAGTGCCGTCTGAACCGGACACCTGAACTGTAACCTGGGCATTCTGGCCCGGACGGTCATGTGTTATCACGAACGATGTACTTTCACGGGCAGGACTCTGAGTGACATCGACCGTGAATTTGGGCTCCAGGTCTCTGACGACCTTGAATCCCAGATAGACAGTTGTTGAATTGTTCATCATATCCCAAGCCCGCAACATCAGTTCATGACGGCCCTCTGGCAGTTCCGGTATGTTAAACATCACACGACCGCTTCGGTAATCACCCGGATCCTGCTCAAAATAACTGTTCAGGACCCATGTCAGATTGGGATTATTGTCAATCACCAGAAGGATATCATGACCAAGGCCATTACCCGATGTATTGAGCCCCGAACTGTCACTGAGTTGGACAAACAGCATCGGTGTGGGATTCACTTTTGATCCGTACTGGAATGTGGGAGTGTTAAGGTACAACCATATCTCAGGACCGGTGGAATCGGGTTTCAGTCCTTCGGCTGTACCGCCTACGGTAAAATCACTGAAATATCCATTGGCATCACGACCGTCATTCCCGATGCAATACAGACTGATCCTTCCTTCCTGACCCGAGTAGTTGATGTCCAATGGGACGGGGAAGCAGAATGAGAACTCTCCGTTAATTACGGAATCAGTTCCGGAATAGAGAATGCGGTCCCGATACATGAACGAGAAGGGCTCATCGGCAGTCTTAAGATTGTTGCGGCAGGTAATGAGTCTTTCATTGTCAAAAACAGTACCGGACAGCAGACCGTTATAGCCCTCAACCCTCTCGCCGTTACATTCTATATGTCCTTTCACTGTCACTACGGAGCCTGCTTCTGCCACACCTGTCACGGTGGTATCGGAGTCATTGAAAGAATCCACCACAGCATTGAGTTCTGCTACAGCCAGACGTACTGCCGGGTCGCCCAGCAACACAAAATGTATCTTGTTTGAAGAACGGTCTGTCTCTCCGTAACCGGCAGTTACAAGTTCATTCTTTGCCAGTCGCAGGGCTTCACCCAGACTGTTCAGACGACCATCCTCTGATTTGGAAAGCACATATCTGCTGAAACTGCGGTTTATCATTCCGTTCTGACTGGCAAAAACTGTCCTTGTCGTGGCCAGCATACCTATTGCTCCGCCTTGTGTATTAGTAAAAAGATTCATACCCATGCTTTCCAATGGGGAATCAAATGGAGCAATGTCGCATGAGGCGGTTATCCAGAAGGGCAAATGCCTGGACTTGAGTTGTCTCATGTCGGTTTTATTCATAACCAGTTCATGCGAAAGGACCTCTGTGCTTCCATGACCGGAATAATTAACTATGAGAGCGCCGTCCTCCAGTTCTTTAAGCAACTGCTTTCTCACCAATGGATACCCGTTATACGATGCCGTAACCTCCATCTGATAGACATCCCAGTAGATTTTCCGTACATCTACTGCCGGGTTCACGCTCTGATATATGTCAGCAACGTTGTTTGCGTCCTGCATATGTGTGTTATTGTCTCCGTCATCACCCAGAATCAGGATCCGGTTACACCAGGCTCCCGAATATGCTCCGTTCATATAGTCAATAATCTGGGTCACTTTATCCCGGGCCTGGGCGACTGAGCCCACTGCCAGACGGCCTATACCCAGGTCAACCTTTTCAGACAGCAGGAAACGCCCTTCCGAGTCATCCAGGAACCCGAAATAATCTTCCATGACATATGATGCGGTATGACTCAACGATTCATAGGATTCATAACACAGCAGATAATCGTCCGGATTCTGTCCCGCCCAGTCAGAAACATGCATACGGTTATCCCAGGCGCTGTTCCCCATAAGCAGCAGATACCTGGGGGCAGCATCCGTTCCGCCACGGTCATAGAGCATCTTCATGAAACGGCGCAAAGCGGTGGCATCGGGTGTACCCGAAGAGAATTCGTTATAGACCATATCGGCACGTACCACCTTTACTTTCAGACTGTCATATTCGCGATGGGCAGCCGCCAACCTTTCAGCCTGTTGGGTCAGTTGCCCCGATGTGGGGACGACTATGACCATATCCACCGAATCCAGTCCGTGAAGATTCTGGTTCTCAACCAGCCCCACCCTGACAGGTTCCGGGAAACTGCCTTTTACGTTTACAGCCAGCAGGATATCATCGGTATTGTATGAAGCGGCCATCGTTACCGTCTGACCGTTTTCAAATACCGAGGGAACTATGCCATATGTCCCGTCGGCTGATATTCTCCAAATGCGGACATCTTCATTGGAGTCCGATACCCTGAAACTGACTCCGGCCAACTCTTTGTCTGTACGGAATATGGTATTTGAGCCATAAAGGGCAAGTTTGCGTCTGTAGTTCAGACGGATATAATCCAGATGACCGGATACGCCCGACGTCCTGGCATGCGTCAGACGCACAGTATTCTGCTCCGAAAACAGTCCGCTGATTACAAATGATTTCTCGGCAACAGAAGCCACATCCGATGGGCCCACAGCCTTTATGTCCATATATCCGGCATCAGTACCGTTTACATTTACTGTCAGGCGGGTCTCATCTGATGAAGATGCCGAAAAGGCCACCTTCATCACTACATTGTCTCCTGTCACACCTTTAAGGTCAAACCGGTATGAGTGAGCGCCTCCGTCTGCATAGTCATATTTCTCAAACAACCTTCGGCCAGAACGGTACCAGCTGAATTCATCGGGATCATAAACCGTATAATCAGGATAACTGTCAATTATGATGCCGGGCATACTGTCAGCGTCAACTGTTACGAAGGATGCCTTTTCAGGGTCCTCACGGTCTGTCAGAAAATAATAACCCCAATCAGAGTAGGTATTTAACTGGTGTTCAAAGCCCTGGGATGTACGTATCCAGGAGACAGGCCCCTGTCCGTAAAACAGGACATAGCCATCCTCATGCCAAAGCGGTTGCTCCGGCAAGTCATCCTTGAGGTCATGGATATCGGTCTCAGGCAGTACTGCGCCACCATAACCAAAAAGACGGACTTTGGACGGATCCTTGAATCCCATGGATCGGAGAGAGCTGTAGGAAAGTTTGTGTATTCCTGATTGGGCAATCCTGATCTTGACCCATTTGCCGCTTGAAAGGACAGACTTGCCGGTATATCGTTCTTTGGGTTCCGCCCTGCGGGATGAGACTCTTACGTCCGCTGGCCTTGCACTGATTATATATTTGTATGAAAGGATTGCGTAATAGCTGCCGTTACGCTTTATGACAGGCATGAAACCGGCATCAAAAGTGGCATTTCCACGCGATACTCCTATATTTGTCTCGATTACGGGCCATTCTGGAACTTCATCGGCACTCAGACCCCATCGATTCAGGTCATCAGTGCCGATTCTGTACAGTTGCGGATATTGTATCGATGCCGTATAGACCGAGTCCTGCCAGCCTTCGTCCAATCCTACCCCGAATCCGCACCACGGACGGACCGAATCAGCACTCAGCGATTGCCATCCGGTATCAACCAAACGCGATCTCTGCGCCTGAAGAGCGAGCCCTGAGCACAGAACCATCACTAATGTTGCTATCCACCTTCTGTTCAAGTCTATCTGATATGAAAATCCAAAACGTTCTTTCCTTCAAGGAAGCCCTGCAGATGCTGACCTATGCTCACCGGCCCTACCCCTACCGGTGTTCCCGTAAATATAAGGTCACCGGTCTTTAAGGTACAGAAACCGCTCACATACTCAATGATCCTTGCCACCGTGAATATCATATCGGCCGTATGTCCTTTCTGAACAGTATTACCGTCAATATCCAGGCGGAAATGCAGATCCTGCAAGTCTCCCGCCTCATCCTTCGGAATCCAATCACCTATCACCGCCGACTGGTCAAAGCCCTTGCACAACTCCCATGGCAAGCCCTTCCTGCGGAAATCATTCTGCATGTCGCGTGCGGTAAAGTCTATACCCAACGTCACAGCATCCCAATAACGGTCTGCAAAACGGGCGTTTATACTCTTTCCCAGACGGTTTATCCTAACCACGAGTTCCGTCTCATAGTCCACACGGCCCAGATGGTCAGGGAGAAAAAACGGACGCCGGTTCCTCAGGATAGACGAGTCCGGTTTCATGAAAATGACCGGACTCTCCGGTGTTAATAACGTTTCTCCCAGTTCTTTATTGTGCCGGGAGTAGTTCATTCCAACGCAGATTATTTTCATTTTTTATGTCCGCTTCGATGCCGCTGTCCGCTGGCTTTGGTTTGTTATTATGAACAAAGTTAGTACTTTTGCCACAAAACATTTTATTCCATGGGAAAGAATAACGACTGGAAAGAGAGATTGGGAGTTATGTACTCCACCAACCCGGATTTCAACTACGAGACTGATGAGGAACCGGAGCTGGAGCTACTGCCCCCTCAGCAACAGAAACTGCGCCTTCGTATGGAGAAAAACGGTCGCGGCGGCAAAACCGTGACCGTAATAAGTGGTTTCATTGGTCCACAGTCCGATATGGATACATTGGCCCGCACGCTCAAGACATTCTGCGGTTGCGGCGGTTCGGCCAAGGACGGTGATATAATAATCCAGGGCGATTTCCGCGAAAAGCTCAAGGCCAAGCTACTCTCACTTGGTTACTCCCAGACCAAATAACATTGGCATTGGCGTTGGCATTATAGTAACGCACCGGATGGCAGCCAAAGCCAAAGCCAAAGCCAAAGTAAAAAACAGGCCCCCAATTGGGAGCCTGTTTTTTCTATAGAGAAATCTTGAATTATTATTCGGATTTCAAGGTGAAGCGGCGGAAGGCAGTTACGGTGAGGTCCTTATCCAGAGCCTTCAGGTACTCGGCAACGGTCTTCTTCTCGTCAACGATGTACTTCTGGTTCAGGAGGCAACTCTCATCGTAGAACTTCTTCATTCTACCCTCGGCAATGCGCTCGATCATGTTCTCTGGCTTACCCTCCTCGCGAGCCTTGTCGGCAGCGATTTCCTTCTCACGAGCCACGATGTCGGCGGGAACCTCCTCGGGCTTAACGGCGATAGGATTCTGGGCAGCAACCTGCAGAGCTATCTCATGAACGTACTCCTTGTCTGATACCTCCTTGTTGAAGGCAACCAGGCAGCAGAGGAAATTCTTACCCTGGTGGTTGTAAGAAGCAATCTCGGGAGCCTCAAGGTAGTTGTAACCATCCAGCTCAAGCTTCTCGCCTACGATACCGGTACGTTCCAGAACGATATCAGCTACGGTCTTGCCGTCAAACGGCAGAGCCTTAACCTCATCGAGTGACTTGGCCTTTGCGGCAACAGCGGCATCCAGGATGCTCTGGGTAAGAGCAATGAAATCCTTGTTGTTGGCCACAAAGTCGGTCTCGCACTTAAGGGCAATGATGGCACCGAAGTTTCCGTCAACCTTTACCAGTACGCAACCCTCGGAAGCCTCACGGTCAGAACGTTTTGCAGCAACTGCCAGACCCTTCTTGCGGATTATCTCAATAGCCTTCTCAAAATCGCCTTCAGCCTCGGTGAGAGCCTTCTTGCAATCTGACATACCGGCACCTGTCTTGGTGCGCAGGGCTTTAATATCATCAAGTGTTACAGCCATTTTCTTTAATCTTTTAAAGGTTAATAAAATCAAGCCTCAGCCTCACCCTCTGCCTTGGGAGCAGCGGCCTTACGTGTACGCTTGGGTTTTGCGGGAGCCTCTTCGACAGGAGCCTCGGCAGCAGGAGCCTCAGCGGCCTCAGCAGCGGGAGCTTCCTGAGCAGCGGGAGCCTCGTCAAGAGTCTCTTCCTTCTTGGCAACCTTGCGGATGCGCTCGCGGCGGGGCTTCTCAGCCTTTTCAGCCTGAGCCTCGTCATCGGCAGCAGCCTCATCACCCTTCTCAGCCTTACGCTCAGCCAGACCCTCGGCGATAGCATCGCAGCAAGCGGTCAGGATAGCGTCAACAGACTTGGTAGCGTCATCGTTGGCAGGAATGATATAGTCGATGTTTGAAGGATCGCTGTTGGTATCAACGATTGCGAATACGGGGATACCCAGGCGGTTGGCCTCACGTACTGCGATGTTCTCCTTGAGAACGTCAATCACGAACAGAGCAGCCGGCAGACGTGACAGATCGGCGATAGAACCAAGGTTCTTCTCCAGCTTGGCGCGCTGACGTGTGATCTGGAGTATCTCACGCTTTGAAAGGTTTGAATATGTACCGTCCTGAGTCAGCTTGTCGATAGTGGCCATCTTCTTCACAGCCTTACGGATTGTGGGGAAGTTTGTGAGCATACCACCGGGCCAGCGCTCAATTACGTAAGGCATACCAACGGCTGATACCTTCTGGGCAACAAGCTCCTTGAGCTGTTTCTTGGTACCTACAAAGAGGATCTTCTTGCCGTCACGGGCCATACGTTTCAGAACCTCGGCAGCCTGATCTATAGCGGCTACAGTCTGGTTAAGGTCGATGATATGAATGCCATTGCGCTCCATAAATATATAAGGAGCCATAGCGGGATTCCATTTGCGGCGCAGATGACCGAAGTGGCAACCAGCTTCGAGAAGCTGTTCAAAATTTGTTCTTGACATAAATTTCTTTAGTTGTTTGTTTACATTCTTTTTAAATCAACCATCAGGTAGCTGTCCATTATGCGACAGATCCCGACAGTTTAGATACTAAACACAGATTCGGCGTATTAACGCTTACTGAACTGGAATCTGCGACGTGCCTTGGGCTGACCGGGCTTCTTACGCTCAACAGAGCGGGCATCACGGGTCAGGAAGCCTTCAGAACGAAGGGTCTTCTTGTCATCAGGATTGATCTTGACGAGAGCGCGTGCGATAGCAAGACGCAGAGCGTTGGCCTGACCATTGTAACCGCCACCGTCCAGGTTCACCTTAATGTCATACTTCTCAGCCACATCAAGCTTCTTAAGAGGCTGGAGAACTACGTACTGAAGCAGTGATGACGGGAAGTATACTGCCAGATCTCTCTTGTTGATGGTAATCTTACCTGTTCCTTCAGAAACGAAGACACGTGCTACGGCGCTTTTTCTACGGCCTATTGCATTGATTACTTCCATTCTCTTTCAATTTAACTAAGTGAATTGATATCTATTGCCTTGGGCTGCTGTGCCTCATGCTTGTGCTCTGTACCGGCATAAACATATAGGTTATCCAGAAGCTTGTCACCAAGCTTGGTCTTGGGCAGCATACCCTTAACAACTTTCTTCATAAGTCTCTCAGCGCCGTTGGGCTTAGCCATCAGCTGTGCAGGTGTGGTCTCGCGCTGACCGCCGGGATAACCGGTGTAACGCAGATAAACCCTGTCAGTCCATTTCTTGCCGGTCAGGACAACCTTGTCGGCATTAAGAACGATGACATTGTCGCCGCAGTCAACGTGCGGAGTGAAATTTGTCTTATACTTACCGCGCAGCAGCTTGGCAACCTTCACGGCGAAGCGGCCCAGAACCTGGTCCTTGGCATCAACCACGACCCATTCCTTATTGGCGGTAGCCTTGTTGGCCGAAACAGTCTTGTAACTTAAAGTATCCATTCTAAACTTTAAATCAATAATTAAACATTTTCATTACTCTACGCAACCTCTCCGTCATCCCGACGTCTTGGAAACTCCCTAAACGCTTGCGCTCAGCGGTTACGCTATACCGCAGAACCCGTACTCGGGGGTTTAACACGCTAATAACTAACCCTTTATGCAAGGGTTGATAATAATCGGCTCGCAAAATTACACTTTTTCAATGAAATAGCAGCACGTTTGCGAGATTTTTTTGATTTCCTGCCATACTTGCAAAAAACAGCCTTATAACAATGATTCTTTGCAAGTATGGCATAAAAAAAGCCCTAAAACCCCGATTTTGGCGCCATACCTGTCACCACAAGCCCCACAATCCACATTCCCTGCAAGTATGGCCACTAAACAGTTTGTCTTTTTAAAGGTAAACATGTATTTTTCTTTTCACATAGGGACAATCTGTCCCCAGGAACCTCCAATAAAACAGCATAAGTTCAACAGGAGTACAAACTGTACCCCACTTGAATCCGATATTTCTCAATATTTCTAATTCGACAATAATCCATATACCCGATTGTGTCGTACCCTTTTTGGGTACAACTGGAAGAGACGTACCCATTTGGGGTACAGTTGACATATTAAGGCAACCTGGACTAAAAAGTCCTTGATTATACGGAAACAATCATCTATTTTTGAAAGAAAAGCCACTATGGAACAGCCCAAAATTGAAAGAATGCTACACTTCATCACTTTGTTGGCCGATAAAAGAGGTTATACAATTGATGAAATCGCCCAAAAGTTAGAGTTATCACGCCGAAGCGCATTCCGATACATTGAAACTTTCAAGGATGCACGTTTTGTCATAGACAAGGAGAACGGACGTTACCGATTGGCAACGAACAAGGGGTGCATGAAAGAACTGGCCGATACCATCTGGTTTACTGAGGAAGAGGCATACCTTATCAAACGCCTGATTGACGAGCTGGACAATACAAACAGCTTGAAAGCCGGACTTATGAAAAAACTTGCAGCCATTTCAAGCATGACCAATCTGGGGGAAATTACGCACAACAAGGCAATTTCCGCAAATATCAGCAACCTTGTATCGGCCATAAAAGGAAGCAAGCAGGTTGTACTTAAGAACTATTCATCGGCCCACTCCAACACGCAGCAGGACCATATTGTAGAGCCTTTTGAGTTTACCACAAACATGATTGACGTATGGGCCTTGGATACCCTTGACCGCACAAACAAGAGGTTCAAGATAAGCAGGATTGAGAGTGTTCAGATACAGGATTCCGGCTGGCAATATGAATCGCAACACAAGTCAGAAGCATTAGATGACTTCCGCACCCATGGTGATGAATGCCATCATGTAAAGTTGAAGATGGACCGTACGGCAAAGGAACTTCTGATAGAAGAATATCCGTTATCAGAGAACAACATCACAGCAGTTGACCAGAACCATTGGCTCTATGAGGCCGATATCCATAAGATTGAAGGCGTAGGCCGGTTTGTGTTAGGATTATATCCATACATCACCATATTAGATAGCAAGGAATTAAAGGATTATGTGAAGGAGGTGGCAGTAAAAATCATGGATGTTTAAAAATAATTCATGTTGTGACAGAAATTGACACTAACATACCTTATTTTCGCAAATAAAGTAGAAACGATCATTTTATGAATATAAATACACCACAACAAGATAAACAACTTTTCTCTGACATCTGCCAGATAATAGATACGGCCAGAATACAGGTTGCAGTCAAGGCCAATACAGAACTTACACTGATGTATTGGCATATTGGACGTCGTATTAATACTGATGTGCTTGGGAACCAACGGACAGAATACGGAAAACAAGTTGTATTGACGCTATCGACACAATTGGAAAAGCAAATTGACGGAAAGCTATTTGAGCGCACAGTTATTGCCGGAAAAAACAGGTATCCAAGTAGCCCAATACTATACGGAACTGCCACCCAAACATTTGCTCATTGAACAACTGCAAAAACAAATAGCAATAGCAAAAAAGAGATTGGAGAATCAGATTGAGTCAAAAAACTGAATAAATTATGAAAGAATTTACAAACTTATATCCAGTAAGCAAGACCTTACGTTTTGACCTTCAACCAATAGGGAGGACGAAGGAGAATATAGAAAGAAACGGAATTCTTCAACGTGATGAGAAACGCGCTGAGGATTACAAAACTGTGAAAGGATTCATAGATGAGTACCACAAACAGTTCATCAAAGACCGTTTGTGGAGTTATAAATTACCCCTATATAGTGAAGGACACCTCAACTCGTTAGAAGAATATCAGGCACTATACGAATTATCAAAACGTGATGAAACCCAGGAAAGAGAATTTGCAGAAGTAAAGGATAATCTTCGTGCTTTCATTGCCAAGCGATTGACGGAAGGTGGTTCGGCTTACGATCGTATTTTCAAGAAAGAACTCATTCGCGAAGACTTGGTCGATTTTCTTGAGAACGAAGATGACAGAGAGATTGTCAGACAGTTTGCTGATTTCACCACCTATTTTGGCGGTTTCCATGAGAATCGCAAGAACATGTATTCAGCCGAAGAGAAATCAACGGCTATTGCATATCGTTTGATCCATCAGAATCTACCCAAGTTTATGGATAACATGAAGGCCTTTGCCAAGATTGCAGAGTCTTCTGTTTCAGAACATTTTGAAGAAATCTACGAAGGGTGGAAGGAATACCTGAATGTGGGAAGCCTTGAAGAAATCTTCCGTCTGGATTACTTTTCTGTCACCCTGACTCAGCCACATATTGAAGTGTACAACTATATCATTGGCAAGAAGATTCTGGAAGATGGTACAGAAATCAAGGGTATCAACGAATATGTGAACCTCTACAACCAACAGCAAAAGGACAAGACTAAGCGTCTGCCTTTCCTTGTTCCGCTCTATAAACAGATTCTTAGCGATCGTGAGAAATTGTCGTGGATGGCTGAGGAGTTTGACTCGGATGACCAAATGCTTACTGCAATTAATGAGTCATACAGCCATTTACACGATTTGCTGATGGGTGACGATAACGAGTCGTTGCGTTCATTACTCGAACATCTTAAAGACTTCAATCTCGAACAAATCAACATTACGAACGACCTCTCTCTTACAGACATTTCACAGCATCTATTTGGTCGTTATGATGTCTTTACCAATGGGATTAAGGATGAACTTAGAATAATCACTCCGAGGAAAAAGAAGGAAGACGATGAGAGTTTTGAAGATAGGATTTCCAAGATATTCAAAACACAGAAAAGCTTTAGTATTGCACTTCTTGACAAATTGCCTCAGCCCGTAATGGAAGATGGTAAGCTCCGAACCGTAGAAGACTATTTCTTGTCTTTAGGCGCAGTCAACACTGGGTTAACTCAAAAAGAAAACCTCTTTGCCCAAATTGAGAATGCCTACGAGGATGCACGAACTATCCTGCAATTAAAAAACACCGATGATACACTGTCACAGGACAAGCCTGCTGTTGCTAAGATTAAGACGCTGCTTGATGCCCTTAAAGATCTACAGCACTTCATCAAGCCTCTACTTGGTAGTGGCGAAGAAAACGAGAAGGACGAACTATTCTATGGTAGTTTCCAAATGATGTGGGACGAATTGGATACAGTAACACCATTATATAATAAAGTTAGAAACTGGTTGACTCGCAAACCTTTCAGCACTGAGAAGATAAAACTGAACTTCGACAATTCCCAGTTGCTTGGTGGATGGGATGTAAACAAAGAACCAGATTGCACAGGAGTCCTCTTACGTAAAGATGGTTTATACTATCTTGGTATCATGGACAAGAAATCCAATCGCATTTTTGAAGCAGATGTAACACCAACAGATGGTGTGTGCTATGAGAAATTTGATTATAAGTTGCTGCCTGGAGCAAATAAAATGCTTCCTAAGGTGTTTTTCTCAAAATCTCGCATAGATGAGTTCTCACCATCGGAGACCATTATTGCCAGTTACAAGCGTGGTGCACACAAGAAAGGTGCAAACTTCAATTTGGCAGAATGTCATAGACTGATAGATTTCTTCAAACAATCTATCAGTAAGCATGAGGACTGGAGTAAATTCGGTTTCCATTTTTCTGATACAAAAACATATGAAGATATTAGCGGATTCTATAGAGAGGTAGAACAGCAAGGCTATATGCTCTCATATCACCCTGTATCATCTTCTTATATCAATCAATTGGTCGATGAGGGTAAACTCTATCTTTTCCGCATATGGAATAAAGATTTCTCTGAATTTAGTAAGGGGACTTCCAACCTACATACCCTCTATTGGAAGATGCTTTTCGATGAACAAAATCTGGCTAACGTGGTTTACAAGCTGAATGGTCAGGCAGAAGTATTCTATCGCAAAGCGAGCATCAAATCAGAGAATCGCATTATTCATAAGGCAAACCAGCCAATTAATAATAAGAACGAACTCAACAAAAAAGATACAAGTACTTTCGAATATGACATCATAAAGGATAGGCGCTACACTGTAGATAAGTTCCAATTTCACGTGCCTATTACAATCAACTTTAAGGCTACAGGTCAAACTAATATCAATCCAATAGTTCAAGACGTAATCAGACAAGGTGGTTTCTCGCACATCATAGGCATAGACCGTGGTGAGCGCCATCTGCTCTATCTCTCGCTGATAGACTTACAGGGAAATATTGTCAAGCAAATGACCCTCAATGACATCATCAATGAATATAAAGGTCAAACCTACAAAACCAATTATCATGATTTGTTAGCAAAGCGTGAGGGAGAGCGTACTGATGCACGTCGCAGTTGGGAAACCATTGAAACTATCAAGGAACTGAAGGAGGGCTATCTGAGCCAGGTGGTTCACATCATTTCAAAGATGATGGTTGAATACAATGCCATTGTTGTACTCGAAGACCTTAACACCGGCTTTATGCGTGGACGGCAGAAGATTGAACGACAGGTTTATGAGAAATTCGAAAAAATGCTCATAGAGAAGCTGAACTGCTACATTGACAAGCATGCTGAACCAACTGAAGAGACCGGATTGCTGCATCCACTACAACTAACATGTGATGCCAAGAAATGGACGAGGTCGCACCAATGCGGATGTTTGTTCTACATCCCCGCATGGAATACCAGCAAGATTGACCCTGTAACAGGCTTTGTCAATTTACTGGATACACGTTACGACACACGTGAGAAAGCCCGCCTGTTCTTCTCTAAGTTTCAACGTATCAGTTTCAATGTTGATATGGGATGGTTTGAATTCGCATTCGACTACAATGACTTCAACACTAAAGCAGAAGGTACTCGCACACAGTGGAACTTATGCACTTTTGGCGAACGAATCCGCTCTTTCCGCAATCCCAAGAAGAATAATCAGTGGGATGATGAGCGAATCGTGCTGACTGATGAGTTCAAGCAACTCTTTGAAAAGTATGATATTGACATAGCGGGCAATCTGAAAGAGGCCATATCAGCACAGTCAGATGCGCAATTCTTCAAGGAGTTACTAGGGCTGATGAAGTTGTTGCTTCAGATGCGCAATAGCGTAACAAACTCAGAAGAGGACTACCTTTTGTCGCCTGTTGCTGATGAAAACGGTCACTTCTTTGATAGTCGTGAAGGCATCAGCAGTTTGCCTATTGATGCAGATGCTAACGGAGCATATAACATAGCACGTAAGGGCTTATGGGTGATTCGGAAGATTCAAGAAACACAAGAGGACGAAAAGGTATCATTGAATATCACCAATAAAGAATGGCTCCAATTTGCACAGACCAAACCCTATCGTAATGATTGATGGAAGAAGATTATATTCCGATCTCTACATTGAATGACTTTATATTCTGTCCGTACTCCATATATCTTCATAATATCTATATGGAGACGGACGAGAATATATACCATGCTACGCCACAAATTAGAGGCAAAATAGAGCATTCCTCAGTTGACAATAAAACTGCAAGCAACAGAAAGGACGATATAGTCTGTTTACCTGTTTATTCCGATAGATACAAACTAATGGGTAAAATAGATATCTATAAAAAGGATACACATCATTTAATAGAGAGGAAATATCAACTAAAACAAATATTCAGAGGACAGATATATCAACTGTGGGCACAAAAGTATTGTCTTGAAGAAATGGGTTACAAGGTTGACCGATTGTCTTTTTATGAGATATCAACCAATAAAATGATTTCGGTTAACCTACCGTCCGATTTAGAAGAACAAGAATTTGCGTCCTTCATTGAACGTTACCATTCTTTTGACCCTTCTGCTAAACTGGAAGAGATAAACACAAACAAATGCACGCATTGCATCTACAATAATCTTTGCGACAAAACCACAGTAGACAATGTTTACTAAAAAGGACATTGAGTATAAGACAATTTTTGTTGTCAACTGCATATCCGACAGGAATATGCGAGTAAGCAATGGAGAACTGTTACTGGAAGAAACTGATAGATCCGGCAACAGCAAGACTCTAACAAAAATGCCTTTTCAAAAGATACTGGCATTATTTGTAATAGGCAATATCAGTATTACAACACCATTGATAGAGAAATGTAAAAAGTTCAACGTCGCCCTAGTAGTAATGAAATATAGTTTAAGGCCTGTTTTCTTTTGGTCTGATTCTGCCGAAGCCAACTACATACTGCGCAAGAAACAGCATCTCATGGACAAGGATGATATAAGTATAGCAAAAGTGTTGGTTAAGAACAAAATAACCAATCAAATACAGTTATTGAAAAATACCCGGAAAAAGGATTCTTTCACCACCAATGCCTTGAACGTGTGCGATAAATGCCTTTTAATGATAGATTTTACTAACAACTGCAATGAACTGATGGGTGTTGAAGGGTTGGCATCGAAAAACTTCTTCATAGCCTATTACCAAGATCTAAATTGGGTAGCCCGTAGGCCACGAGGCAAATGTGATGAAATCAATGTTACCCTTGACATTGGTTATACCATTCTGTTCAATTTCGTTGAAAGCTTTGTTAGAATGTTTGGATTCGACATATATATCGGGGTATTCCACAAGCTATGGTTTAAGAGAAAGTCACTTATATGTGATATAATGGAGCCTTTCAGATGCATTATAGATAAGACTGTCAGAATAGCATTCAACAGAAATCAATTCAACAAAAAGGATTTCATGGTAGTCAAAGGAGAATATGTCCTTAAACGTGAATGCTCCACAGAATATTACAAGTTGTTTTTCAACTCATTAATACCATACAAAAATGATATTTTTTGTTACGTCCATGAATACTACCGCGCCTTCATGCGCTCAAGTACGCCCAACACATATCCTTCATTCTTAATTTGAGAAGAGATGTTAATCGTCAGCTATGATATCAAGAATGATAAAGTACGCAATAAGTTTTCAAAATAATTGCAGAAACAAGGCGCCATCAGGCTTCAATTTTCCGTTTATGAGGTTATAAATACGCAAAGGGTTTTTGATAATCTATCTATTCTTATTGAGGATTTTGCGACACATTATCTAACAGGCGCAGATAGTGTCGTTGTCTTCGATGTCAATTCCGTGAAATTAAAGAAATACGGAAACGCTATACATAGGGATCAAGATATCGTATTTCTATGACACACCTAAGTCTTTACGCATTATATCCACAGGTGGAATCTATTGATTTTGAAGACATTAACTGCATTATGTAAATTAGGCGGGTAAAAAATGTCATGAATTGCTGTCTGGAAAGTGTTAATATTCAGTCTTATTCATATCTTTGCGCAAACAATAGGGCCTGAATAGCGCCATTAATTTCTACTATTGTAGATATACTTGTTGCATTAAATTGCCTGTTATGCCTGAATAGCGCCATTAATTTCTACTATTGTAGATGACAAGTTCACAAGAGCACTAAATCTGCCTGAATAGCGCCATTAATTTCTACTATTGTAGATGAATATTGGTTGATTATGTTGGCAAGGGGCCTGAATAGCGCCATTAATTTCTACTATTGTAGATAACTGCTCGGCAATCTGCTCCTTGGTCGCCTGAATAGCGCCATTAATTTCTACTATTGTAGATAGGAAGTCAATCACTTGGACCCTACAGCCGGCCTGAATAGCGCCATTAATTTCTACTATTGTAGATATCAAATGATTTTACACGGATTTGACCCGTCTGAATAGCGCCATTAATTTCTACTATTGTAGATAATAACATCTTTTATGTCATACAACCGCCCGTCTGAATAGCGCCATTAATTTCTACTATTGTAGATGAGTGCTACAATGCTATCGCTGCCTACAGTCTGAATAGCGCCATTAATTTCTACTATTGTAGATTCAATAAACGGTCTCTTTATATTCCTGTGTCTGAATAGCGCCATTAATTTCTACTATTGTAGATTCAAGGACTATAACGTAAGGCCGTTGGGTCTGAATAGCGCCATTAATTTCTACTATTGTAGATATGCAAACACACATGACGATGGGGCCGTCTGAATAGCGCCATTAATTTCTACTATTGTAGATCGTCGTCGTCGTAATTCATTCCGTCGGTCTGAATAGCGCCATTAATTTCTACTATTGTAGATACCAGCCATCTGTCCGACAAGTGATAGTCTGAATAGCGCCATTAATTTCTACTATTGTAGATATAACGGCCAGTACGGAACGATGAACGTCTGAATAGCGCCCTTAATTTCTACTATTGTAGATAATAGCATCGCTGACCTGTTTGGCCTTGCAAGTCTGAATAGCGCCCTTAATTTCTACTATTGTAGATGAATCCAATGTTGACTGACCCTATGTCGTCTGAATAGCGCCCTTAATTTCTACTATTGTAGATGAAATCAGAGCGCACGCAAGGTGGCTTACAGAAAAGAGTGTTTTTGTTTTAATTGTTGTTAGAACTATTGCATAAGAAAGGAATGATATGGTTGCAAAGGTTGCCGGAATAAATGAAAGTAAAATGCGTCAATACAAGACCGGAAAGGCGTTCGCCAGCGAGCGTACCAAAAATGCCATTGAGGCAACAATCCACAGAATGAGTGAAGAACTTGCTGCTGTAGAACTATAGAAAAAAGTCCTGGCGCTCCCGGCGGTCAAGTTCTACCTGGGCCAGGATTTTCTGGCGGGCGTTCTTGTGCAACTTGATGCAAAAAAAGATCAGGACTACGAAACTTATTCCTCCCAGGAGTGGTTCGACCGAACCTGACAGGGCAAATGCATCGTAGCATCCGTGTGCCAGCACCGGGACAAAGAAGATACTCAACAGAGTTCGGACTGATTTTTGGCCGAAATGGTATCGGGAGTAGTAATAGCCCATAAATACGGCAAACGCATAGTGACCTGGTACTGCCAGCAACGCACGGCTTATGGCAACAGAGAGCCAAGCGTCGGGATGTCCCAGTACATATCCCAGATTCTCAATGGCGGCAAATCCCAAGCCCACACAAACCGCATAGACTATGCCGTCATAATGCTCATCAAAAAATGGATTCTTGCGCAGAATAAGCCATAGAGCAAGGAGTTTGAATCCCTCCTCGGGGACAGCAGCCACCAGGAATGCCTCTAATGTTGACCCTGTAAGCGTGGTAGGTGAACCGCCCGGACCAAAAAGCAATACGCTTATTCCATGCTCCACAAAAGATACCGGAAGGCAAATCAGTGCGCCGTACAGAAACGCCTTGAGCATTTGTGATATTGGCTCAGGCTGGGCATCACGTCTGCATGTATATACCCATAACAGTACGGCTGGAAGTATGGCGGCAATAATGAGAATCATATTTCTTAACCTCTTAACCTTATGCAAAAATAGTGCAAGCCGAGAGGAGAAAAAAGGAACTTGTTCATTTTTTATCCCGAGGCGAAGCCTATATTCAAAGCGAAGCTTTAAATTTATAAGATTCTGATTAAGTTTGTAACTGCAATTACAAAAACTGTCTGACATGAAGAATTATATACTCGCCCTAAGTTTTCTTATCTCTTATGCTGTGGCGGCTCGTGAAGTCTGCAGCTTAGACAACAGTTGGGAGTTTACACTTACTGAGGCTACGATTGACGGGCTGGATGGTGTTGAGGGTTGGCGCACGGTTAATGTGCCGCACGACTGGAGCATTGAAGGGGAGTTTGACCGCAGCAATCCTGCCGGACAGGGAGGCGCCTATCTGCCTGCGGGTACAGGCTGGTACCGCAAGACAATTAAGGCCGATGTCGGGGCCGATGAAAGGTTATTCCTTGAGTTTGACGGTGTGATGGCCTGCAGCAGCGTATATGTAAACGGAAAACTGGCAGGATACAGGCCGAACGGATATGTGGGATTCACTTATGATATCACCGATCTTGTCACTCCGGGCAAGGACGCAACAATTGCAGTACGCGTTGACAACTCGGTCCAGCCGGCATCGCGCTGGTACACCGGCAGCGGAATAAACCGCCACGTTCGTCTGGTAAGCAAGAATGCATGCCACATACCCATGAACGGAGCGTTTGTATCTTATAATGAAGGAAAAGTTGAAATCAAGACGACCGTTGCCAATACATCCAAAAGCAGCACCAAGGTCAGTCTGAGATACATTCTTAAGGATGCCGACGGAAAGACTGTAGTAAGCGGCAACAGTCCGGCAGGTCAGATAGAAGCCGGCTTGCAGAATGAGATGAGCGGAAGCATTGAAATAAAGAATCCTCATCTCTGGTCTATAGATGACCCTTATCTGTATACGCTTGAGGTTTCGGTCATGGACGGCCGCAAGGAACTGGATAAAGAGACGGTGACTACCGGTCTGCGCACCATACGTTTTGACAATGAGAAGGGATTCTTCCTGAACGGGCAGAACATAAAGATGTACGGTGTATGCCTGCATTCCGATGCGGGCGCGTTGGGAACGGCCGTTCCTGCATCGGTCTGGGAGTATCGTCTGCAGCAATTGCGCAAACTGGGAGTGAACGCCATAAGGATGGCCCACAACCCCGCCGACCCCACTCTGATGGATCTGTGTGACCGTATGGGATTCCTGGTAATGACCGAGTCTTTTGACACCTGGAACACGCCCAAGAACCATGCCGAGAAGGGATACAACATCTATTTTGATGAGTGGTGGGAGGCCGATACCCGTGCCATGGTTGAGCAGGCCCGCAACCACCCCAGCGTGGTGATTTACAGCGTAGGTAATGAGATCCGGGACAACCTGAACAATGAGCAGGGATTTGACAAATACCGCAAACAGCAGGATCTGGTACATTCATTGGACAATACCCGCCCCGTAACGATGGCACTTTTCCGTCCCAACTCATCGGGCGTATACCGCAACGGATTTGCCGAGATGATGGATGTGGTTGGCCAGAACTACCGCGTGGATGAACTCAAGGCGTATCACGACGCTCACCCCGAGAAGGCAATCATAGGCACCGAGAATACACATGATGTCCAGTCGTGGCTGATGCTAAGGGATGATCCCTCGTTAAGCGGCCAGTTCCTTTGGGCAGGCATTGACTATCTGGGGGAGGCCGCTTGGCCACAGGTAATGTGGAGCACCTCACTGCTGGATGTAACAGGGGGTGTAAAACCCACTGGACTGCAGCGGGCCAGCTGGTGGACCAAGGAGCCTATGGTGGCGTTTGCCCGTCATGCCGACAACAACGGCGCAGGTGCGCTGGTATCGGACTGGACTCCGGCCGATATGGATACTTATGACCAGGCTGTGATTGAGGTCTATTCAAACTGTCAGGAGGTGGATGTCTGGATAAACGGAGAACCTCAGGGACGCAGACCTATGCCCGACAACGCCCGCCCCGCAGTGTATAACGTCAACTATAATCAGGGAATAATAGATGTAAGAGGTTATAACGACGGCGTGGAGGCAGCCAAATGCTTTTCTGTAACCGTAGGCGATCCCCAGAAAATCATGATTGAGAAGATAGGAGGCCGTGCCGGAACAAGTTTTGATGACGTTGAGATACTGTCTGTATCCGTTGCCGACGCTGAAGGCAATGTCTGCCCAAACAATGACCGTACCATTGAACTGAATGTTGAAGGCGCACAGCTGATAGCGGTCGATAATGCCGATGTCCTGGCGCACGATACCAGCCATAAGAGTTCAGTTTTCAATACTTATCAGGGACGCATGACCGCCTATATCCGCCGCACATCGGCCACCGGTAAGGTAACAGTAACGGCGACCGACTGTTCATCGGCCGCCGCACTTAAGGGTTCTGCAACGTTCTGATATTTACTTGATTGCAGCCTTCACTTCTGTAACCATGTTCTTGTGTGCCTCATCCTCTTCGGTCAGGGTTGAGGTGAGTTTGATTTCACCGGCCTTGTCCTTGGTTGAGAATGTGCCGCTGTAGAGCAGGATGCTGTTAAAATAGAGGGTGGCCTCCATACAGATCTTGTAATCACCGGCTGGAACCTCCTTGCCGTCGGCATCCTTGAAATCCCATGTATAGGTCTGGATTCCGCTCTGAGACGGAGTTGCACCTGTTACGGCGTCAATCTGCTCATCGGTCATCTCCTCTGCCTTAGCCTTTTTGACCCAGGTGGGAACGCAGGTGGGACGGAATGTGTAACCGCGACGGCCTCCGCGGCCCTTTGATGTAAATGAAGTTACGGTAAGGGTACGAACCACCTTGCCCTCTGAATTCTCAATCCAGACGGCCCACTGGTTGGAGCCTGCTCCGGCCTGTTTCTGATAGTTGAATGAGAGTTCCACCGCACTGGCTTTCTTTGAAGAATTACGCTGGGCCATAGCGGGCATGGCAATGATTACAGCAAGAATTGTTGAAAGAATGATTTTGGTTTTCATATGACTTTTGTTTAAGGTTTGTATTTATCTGATTATTATTCCAATCCACTGAATGGAGCCGGCATCTTCTTGGTATAGCCCTGAGCATCAAAAGTGGCAATGATTGTGCCGTTCTGGTCCTTGACCAGAACCTGGGCTGCGGGTATCTTGGGATGGTGGCTTGTAAAATGGCCCTCGGCTGTAAGCACATCACCCAGTTTGGCCGATACGTGATAATATATAGTGGAGTTGATGGCAAACGCCATGTTATCGCCCTGATTGACCAGAGCTGCGAATACCAGGTCAGCCAGTGTGAACAGCGCCCCGCCCTGACATATATTGCCGGCATTCATATGATTCTCAGTTACGGTCATGGTAGCCTTGGCCATACCGGGTTTTACATCGGTAAGCTCAATACCTATATATTTGGCGAACTTGTCACCATTATTAAGAAATTCTTTAAGTGTCATTGTCTGCAGTTAATCGGTTGTAAAGGTATTCAAAAAAATGATGGCATCAATAAGTTCCTGAGTTGGAAAATCCATAGGGATAATTCCTATCGGTTGGTGATGTTCTTTCAGATACCCCATAAGATGAGAATTGGTATAGTCCGAGCATCTTCTTATGTTGGTTCTGATTCCTGTACCTGTGTAGCCTGATGCATGGTTGATACACCATACATCATAATCTTCATCGGCATCATTGAATTGACGTAACAGGCGATACATATTATCCCATTTGCTGCTTAGATATGCATCAGGATCATTGCTCCCGGATGTATAATAGTCCTGCACCCACAATCGTGCATCAGCAAGCCCTGTCCATAATAGAGACCGGAATGATAAGCCGTTAGGCGGCCAACCTCTAACCAATGCACCATGAGAGTCGGAAACATTGGTTGGAAAATTGCGGCTCATGAAAAAGATGCGCCCCCTTAAATCCGATACAGTCATGTTGTTGTCAAAAGGAGCTATCATATCTTCCGGGACAAGCGATGCAATCTCACTCATAACCGCATCCGTACCCTCCTGCCCGCCGCCTGCCATATTTATCATGACTATACAGAACTCGGTCGGATTTGATTCCAGTTTTCCTTTCAATGTCAAAAGTGCATCCTGAAGAGTGAGATGACAGTCTGCCGGGCCATGATATATCTTTATGGTTCCGTCGGCAGGCTTGGGCCTGAGATCAAAGAAACGTATTCCGGCATCCCACTGCCGGGTCAGATCCATTGTCTGGGTACGGGCATAGTGACGCATGGGAAACCTTACGCCCGCAGTTCCGGAATCATGAGTGCCTGGAATGGACACCCTGCAAACCTTTACGGTATCCGGCAAGCGCGACATCCAGCGTTCGTTTGAGGCTTCTGCACCCCAAACGGCCAGCATTGACGCCACGAGGATTGCCGCTCTTTTGATCAGTTGCATGCCAGACGTATTGAAATGTACACTCCAAAATTACAATAATTTGTATTTTTGCCGAAAAATAAAGTACCATCTTATGGATCGATCCAAGCAAATTATACGTACAAGCGTAATAGGTATAATTGTAAATGTGCTCCTGGCCGCATTCAAGGCCTTTGTGGGTATTCTGGCAAGTTCGGTTGCCATAGTTCTGGATGCAGTAAACAACCTTAGCGACGCACTGTCCAGCGTGATAACCATCGCCGGCACCAAGCTGTCGCTCAAGCCGGCAGACAACACCCATCCGTTCGGTTACGGGCGTGTGGAGTATTTCAGCGCCATAATCATTTCGGCAATCGTGCTTACCACCGGTATCACATCGATGGTGGAGTCCATACGCAAGATCATCAATCCCGTTGAGCCCGATTATACCACCGTTACACTGATCGTAATCATCGTGGCAATCATATCCAAACTGGTCCTGGGACTCTATGTGCGCGGCAAAGGCAGGCAGTTGCAGAGCGATGCCCTGACCGCATCCGGATCCGATGCTCTGTTTGATGCAGTCATTACTCTGGCTACGTTGGTATCGGCCGGAATAATGCTTATCTGGAACGTATCGCTGGACGGATACCTGGGTGCGTTGATATCGGTCGTAATCATAAAGGCCGGCATAGAGATGCTTGCGTCGCCCATAAACCAGCTGCTGGGGGCCAATGCTCCGGCAGACCTTATTCATCAGATCAAGAAGGACATTTCAGGTATGGATCAGGTTCAGGGAGTTTATGACATAATTCTGCACAGTTACGGCCCAAACCTGTCCATCGGCTCACTCCATGTGGGAGTACCCGACACCATGACGGCCGGCAGTATTCACAGCCTCACGCGCCGCATATCGGAACTCATGATTCAGAAATACAATATCGTGATGACCGTGGGTGTGTACTCGGTGGCAACCGGAGAAAGCAGGCAGGCAGAACTGCAGAAAACCGTCATTCAGACGCTGTCACGTCAGGAGCATGTGATGCAGGTTCACGGTTTCTTCTATGACACCGCTACTGGCAAGGTATCGGTTGATGTGGTGGCAGACCGCAGCATAACAAATGATCAGGCATTCTCAGATATGTTGATTGACAGACTCAAGAGTGTCCTTCCCGACACGCCGGTGAACATTGTCATTGACCATAACTACAGCGAATGATTTATAAAGACATAATTGCCTAACAAAAAAATTATGAAAACCAACAAGTTACTGGCCCCAATGATGGCCATTGTGATATCAGGTGCAGTTTCTTCACAGACCGTACAGGGTTCTGTTGATGATGGCTTTGTAATCAAAGCCGGCAATGTAACCATGACCGTAAGCGCCAAGGAAGGCGGTAAGATCATGTCATACAAGTATGATGACAAAGAGATGCTATCACAGCTTACAGCGCAAAACCAGTATGGAAGCACTTTCTGGACAAGTCCCCAGAAAGAGTGGAACTGGCCACCGGTAACTGAATTCGATCGGGCCGGATACACCGATGAAACCGATGCCGACAAGAGTTCCAAGTCACTGGTGCTTACCAGTCAGACTGCGCGCAAACTGCCGTTCCAGATACAGAAAGTCTATACACCCGACTCAAAAGGAAAATTCATAAGGGTATCATATTCCATAATCAACAAAGGTGATGCCGACCGTAAAGTGGCCCCCTGGGAGATATCACGTGTCGTGGCTGATGAAACCGGACTGATATTCTTTGACGCGCCGGTTGAAGACATAACACCTGCTGGACTTATTCCGTTCACGGCAGAAGCCGGTGCATCATGGTACTCATTTGAACAGGGTGCACGTAACCGTAAGATAAACTCGGACGGCAAGGGCTGGCTGGCTTACGCAGCAAACGGCCTACTGATGATAAAGAAGTTTGATGACATTACGCCTACCCAACCCGCTCCTGATGAGGCCGAAATACAGGTCTACATAAATCAGGGCAAGACCTACATAGAACTTGAAAGCCAGGGTGAGTACAAGACACTGGCTCCAGGCCAGAGCCTTACCTGGACTGTTGACTGGTATCTCATACCTCTTAAGGATGAGGCTGTACCCTCCCAAAAACTCCTTGATCTGGTACGAAAAACAATAAAATGACAAAATCGGGAAAATTTAAAAACGTTGTAAAGCAGGCCTTACCAAGGGCATTCAAGACCATATGGTGGATATTCAAGATTACCGCCATAGTGTCATTTATAATGTTCCTGCTCAAATATACCGGAATACTGGCTTGGATTGCGGCTGCAGTGAGTCCCGTGTTCCGAATCTTCGGACTACCCGGTGACGCGTCGCTGGCCTATGTGAGCGGATATTTCATCAACGTATACTCGTGCATTGCGGTGGTATCGACCATTGACCTTACCGCACGCCAGATCACGATTCTGGGTACAATGACTCTGGCAGCTCATGCAATGGTGGTTGAGACAGCTGTTCAGAAGAAAACCGGAGCTCCGGCCTTATATACAGTTCTGATACGAACTCTGGGATCACTCTCTTTGGGTATCATTATGAATCTGGTTCTGCCGGGACGTCCAGTCTACGATGCAACCTCAGTCAATCTTTCTGAAATACCCTTCTTCCAGATTCAGGGTGAGTTCTGGCCAATGTTCATGGTATGGTTCAAGGGCTTGATGAAACTGGCCGTATGGATGACGGTGCTCATCACACTGCTCAACATCATACAGCGCGCATTCTACGAATACGGCATCATGAATTGGATATCACGCCTGTTCAGCCCGCTGCTCACACTGTTCGGTCTGCCTAAGGAGACATCGTTCCTTTGGATCGTTGCCAATGTGGTGGGTCTTTCGTACGGATCGGCCGCAATAATGGATGAGATGGAGCGCGGTCAGATATCGGACCGCAGCATCCGTCTGCTCAATACGCACATAGGCATATCGCACAGCAACCTGGAGGACCTGATGCTGTTTGCGGCCGTAGGCGGAATGTGGTACTGGATGCTGCTGTTCCGCTGGGCTATGGTCACTCTCCTGGCCTGGTCGCTCCGCCTCTACTTCCGCCTCACCTGACACAATGGGGACGGTTCTCTCTGTGTTATTTTAGATAAAACTACCCCTTGCATATAAAAAATGGGGACGATTCTATTCTGTGTGCAATAACACAGAGAGAACCGTCCCCATTGTGTCACCATTGTGTCAGAACTCAGCGTTCCGCGGAGTTCTAGGAAAGGGTATTACGTCGCGGATGTTCTGCATTCCGGTAACGAAGAGGATGAGGCGCTCAAAGCCAAGGCCGAATCCGGCGTGCGGGCATGAACCCCAGCGGCGGGTATCCAGATACCACCACAGGTGTGTCATATCCATCTGGCGACGGTTGATCTCGGCCATCAGCTTATCATAATCGGCCTCACGGACTGAACCTCCGATGATCTCACCAATCTGCGGGAACAATACGTCGGTACCCTGCATGGTGGGTGCTGGAGCCTTGACTCCCTTATAGCCGATAGAACCGCCATCGGGAGTAGCCTCATTCTGCTTCATGTAGAATGACTTGATGGCTGTAGGATAGTCAGTCATGATAACCGGTTTCTTGAAGTGCTCCTCAACCAGGTAGCGCTCATGCTCACTGGCCAGGTCATCGCCCCAGTTGCAGGGGAACTCAAACTTCTTGCCCTTCTTGATGGCATCCTGAAGTATGTTGATACCCTCGGTATAAGGAAGACGTACGAATGTCTCTTTAAGCACACCGTTAAGACGCTCCAGCAGAGTCTTGTCAATCATCTGATTAAGGAACTCCAGATCATCCTTGCAGTTGTCAAGTGCCCAGCGTACGCAGTACTTGATGAAATCCTCCTCAAGGTCCATCAGCTCCTCCTGATCCAGGAAAGCAATCTCGGGCTCGATCATCCAGAACTCGGCCAGGTGGCGCGGAGTGTTGGAGTTCTCGGCACGGAAGGTAGGACCGAAAGTATAGATAGCACCAAGAGCGGTTGCACCAAGCTCACCCTCCAGCTGACCGCTTACTGTAAGAGAGGTCTGCTGGCCAAAGAAATCATCATCATAAATAATCTTACCCTGGTCATCCTTCTTAAGGTCATAGAGGTTCTTGGTGGTTACCTGGAACATGTTTCCGGCGCCCTCGCAGTCACTGGCTGTGATAAGCGGAGTGTGGAAATAGAAGAATCCATGCTCATGGAAATAGGTATGTATTGCCATTGCCATATTATGACGTATGCGCATAACAGCACCGAATGTGTTGGTACGCAGACGCATATGGGCATGCTGACGCATATACTCAAATGACTGGCCTTTCTTCTGCATGGGATAGTCATCACCGCACAGGCCCAGGACCTCAATCTGAGATGCCTGAACCTCTACAGCCTGACCGGAGCCGATGCTCTCAACCATGGTACCCTTAACGCTGAGGCAGGCACCGGTGGTGATCTGTTTCATAAGGTCCTCGCTGAACTTCTCCAGATCAGCCACAATCTGAACATTCTTGATTGTCGATCCGTCATTAAGGGCGATGAAGTTTACGGTCTTGCTGCCGCGTTTGGTTCTTACCCATCCTTTGACGACAACCTCCTGACCGTAATCGGTACGCTTAAGGAGGTCAACAATCCTTGTTCTCTTAATATCCATTTTTCTAAAAATTCGTAGTTAATTATTCGTATGCGCCCATGCGGAGCATGTTGACCTCCTTCTCAGTGAGGAAACGCCAGTCGCCGCGACGCAGACGTTTCTTGGTAAGACCGGCAAACTGTACGCGGTCCAGCTTGGTTACGCGGTAACCCAGGGCATCGAACATACGGCGAACCACACGGTTACGGCCTGAGTGGATCTCAATGCCAACCTGGGTCTTGTCATCGTTAACGTAACTTACCTCATCGGCACGTACGATATCGCCCTCTTCCTCACCGATGCTGACACCGTCAAGAAGCTTCTGCAGATCCTCGGCGCTGACGGCGCGGTCCAGACGTGCATGATAGATCTTCTTCTTGAGGAATTTGGGGTGTGTAAGGCGGCTGGCCATCTCACCGTCATTGGTGAGAAGCAGTACACCTGTCGTATTGCGGTCAAGACGGCCTACGGGATATACGCGTTCCTTGCAGGCACCCTTGATATAATCCATAACTGTCTTGCGCTCCTGGGGATCATCAACTGTGGTAACGCAATCCTTAGGCTTGTTGAGCAGAATGTAAATCTTTCTCTCGATGTTCACAAGCTGGTCGTGGAACAGCACGTTGTCACCACGGTGTACCTTGGTTCCCAACTCGGTAACGGTCTGGCCGTTAACCTTAACTACACCTGCCTGGATGAATTCATCGGCCTCACGGCGTGAGCATACACCGGCGTTTGCCAGGTACTTGTTCAGACGTATCTCCTCCTCGGGATCGTGGATTACATCCTGATACTCAATACGCTTGCGGTTATCCTGACGCTTCTGCATGGGCTTGCGGAAACCACCCTGCTGGCCGTAACCGCCCTGACGCTGGTAACCGCCCTGACGGTTCTGGCCGTAACCGCCCTGACGCTGATAGCCGCCCTGACGCTGGCCGTAGCCGCCCTGGCGCTGATATCCGCCCTGACGCTGGTAGCCGCCTTCCTGCTGCTCTGCGCCCTGAACACGCTCTCTGTAAAAACGGGGCTGGCCCTCCTCCACATTATACTGACGGGGCTGGCCGTAGCCGCCCTGACGCTGACCGTAACCACCCTGACGATTATTGTTGTAACCACGGTTCTGATAACTGCCCTGACGGTTCTGGCCGTAGCCCTGATTATCTCCATAATTCTGACCGTACTGTCTGCGGGGACGATCCTGGTAATTACCCTGCTCGCCTTCCTGACGCTGAGGACGCTCAACCCTTGAATATTGGGGACGATTGTTGTAGTCAACCCTTACAAAACGGGGTCTGCCTTCACGACGGTTAGTACTCTGGCTGCTCTCATCGGAGTTGCCGTTAAATCTGTTGAACCTGTTCTCCTGCTCTTCCTGATTCCCGCTCTCGTCGTAGAATCTGTTTCCGTTCTCTGTTTCCATCATAATAATTGTTCCTTTTTAATAAAGCCTCACGGCTCCAATTGATTTAGATTTTTGTGGCTATTAATATCATACGCCAAAATAGTTGCCAGGCGTAATGGCTTTAAGTTCTTGTTTAATATTATCGTTTACATTAAGTCCGTCAATAAATTCACTGATAGATTGCTGGGTTACCTGACTGTTGGTACGGGTAAGAGCCTTGAGAGCCTCATAAGGATGAGGATAACCCTCACGGCGCAGTATTGTCTGTATAGCCTCGGCCACCACACTCCAGCATCCGTCCAGGTCGGAGGCAATCTTATGCTCGTTGATGAGCAGTTTGCCCAGACCTTTGAGTGAACTTGCAATTGCAATCATCTGATGTCCGAACGGAACACCGATGTTGCGGATGACAGTTGAATCTGTAAGGTCACGCTGCAACCTGGATACAGGCAATTTCCGTGCCAGATGCTCCAGAATGGCGTTGGCCATGCCAAGATTACCCTCGGCATTCTCAAAGTCTATCGGATTGACCTTGTGAGGCATAGCGCTTGAGCCCACCTCGCCGGCCTTGATCTGCTGCTTGAAGTATTCCATCGATATGTACTGCCAGAAGTCGCGGTTCATATCTATCTGGATGGTGTTCATGCGTTTCATCGCATCAAACAGTGCTGCCAGATTATCGTAATTGGAAATCTGGGTGGTGTACTCCTCACGCACCAGACCCAGTTTATCGGCCAGGAACCTGGCACCGAATGCCTTCCAGTCAATATCGGGATAGGCTACGTGATGTGCGTTGAAATTACCCGTCGCGCCTCCGAACTTAGCCGACATGGGCACTGCCTTGAGTTGCTTAAGCTGCTCGCGCAGACGGTAAGCGAATACTTCAATCTCTTTACCCAAACGGGTCGGAGAAGCGGGTTGTCCGTGTGTGCGAGCCAGCATTGGTACATCCTTCCAGCGCTGTGCATACTCCTCCAGTTTTTCAATCAGCGACTCTATAGCGGGATAATATACGTTTTCCAGAGCCTCCCTGATTGAAAGCGGAACTGAAGTATTGTTTATATCCTGTGATGTAAGTCCGAAATGTATGAATTCCTTGTACGGAATCAGTTCCGGGACAAGGTCAAACTTCTCTTTTATGAAATACTCTACCGCTTTGACATCATGATTGGTAACCTTCTCAATGTCCTTGATGTGAGCGGCATCATCTTCCGAAAAATCCTGCCATATATGACGCAGGCCATCCAGAGATGCACGCGACACACCTGCCAACTGAGGAAGCCGGAATTCACATAGAGCCGTAAAATACTCGATTTCCACTCTTACCCTGTAACGGATAAGCGCAAACTCTGAAAAATAAGATGCAAGTTCCTGTGTCTTGCCACGGTATCGCCCGTCAATGGGGGATACAGCTGTCAATTCGTCTAATTTCACTTTTAAAAAACGCAAATCTGTAAAGTCTCCAACTTACTTTTTTCAATATCACGCACAACTGCTTCGCAGCATCGGTGCAAAATTAGTAAGAAATTCATAATTTTGCGCCTCAGAACACTCATAAATATCATAAAAATATGTCACAGACCCTAACCAAAAGAATCAGTGAGAGCAAAGCCGCACGCTGGACCGCGCTCATAATAGTGTCATTCACCATGATGTGGGGCTACTTCCTTACCGATGCCCTGTCACCCCTCATGACCATGCTCGAGGAGCAGATGGGCTGGACCAGCCTTGAGTTCGGCCAGTTCAACTGGGCCTACTGCTGGTTCAACGTATTCCTGTTCATGCTCATATTCGGCGGCATCATACTGGACAAGATGGGTGTAAGGTTTACCGGAATAGTAACCTGCATACTGATGCTTGCCGGCGCACTGATCAAATACTATGCAGTCACTCAAATATCTTCAGGGCCCGAGGCCGGAACCATATTCGGCATGCGCACTCAGGTATTCGTGGCCTGCCTTGGTTATGCCATATTCGCTGTCGGTACCGAGAACTGCGGTATCACGGTGTCAAAAGTCATCACCAAATGGTTTGCCGGCAAGGAGCTGGCACTGGCTATGGGCGTTCAGGTGGCAGTAGCCCGTCTGGGAACAGCCGCTGCATTGGTGTTCTGCCCCATAATAGCCAAACACTTTTCAGTCTCAGCCCCACTCCTGCTGTCTGCAATCCTGCTCTGCATAGGTTTCCTGGCATATCTGGTATTCTGTCACATGGACAAGAAGTTTGATGCCGAGGTTGCACAGGCACAGACTGAGCCCGATGACGTATTCAAGGTAAAGGACCTCAAGCTGATAATCACCAACCGCGGATTCTGGCTTATCGCCCTACTCTGCCTCATGTTCTACTCTGCAGTGTTCCCTTTCATGAAATATGCTGCATCACTCATGGAGAACAAATACGGAGTGAGCACCACACTGGCAGGTCTGATACCGAGCCTGATCCCGTTCGGCAACCTTATCATGACCCCGCTCTTTGGTGGCATATACGATAAGAAAGGAAAGGGTGCCACCATTATGATTATAGGTTCATTGCTCCTGATCCTGGTACACGTGCTGTTTGCCCTGCCGCTGCTCAACTACTGGTGGTTTGCCGCATTCATCATGGTTATACTGGGCATAGCATTCTCACTTGTGCCGTCAGCCATGTGGCCCAGCGTTCCCAAGATTATCCCGCAAAAGCTGGTAGGCTCAGCATACGCCCTGATTTTCTGGGTTCAGAACATCGGCCTTGGATTCGTTCCACTGCTCATAGGCGGCATACTTGACAAGTATTGCAAAGTCGGCACACGTCTGGTTGAGGGTGCAGAGGTGACACAGTACAACTACACCCTGCCGATGGTGATATTCGCCCTGTTCGGTGTTGTGGCCCTGCTGCTGGCAATGCGCCTTAAGGCAGTTGACAAGAAGGAAGGCTACGGTCTGGAGGAACCCAATATCAAGGAGTGATACGGATTATCGTAATTACCGATAAATGGAGAAAAAGAGGGAGCGTTTTGACAGCCGCGTGGGTATGATTCTGGCTATGGCCGGATCGGCCGTAGGACTGGGTAACCTGTGGAGGTTCCCGTTCCTGGCAGCACAGAACGGCGGCGGAGCGTTCATATTCGTCTATCTGATACTGCTTCTGACCATCTGCATCCCGGTACTGATGACCGAGATTACGCTGGGGCGCAAATGCCGCACCAACGTTACCCGCGTATATGATGAGCTGGGTGCCCCGCGCTGGCGCTGGGCAGGTTTCCTTACCTTGCTCACACCAATAGTCATCATGGCATTCTACACCGTAGTGGGCGGCTGGTCGGTCAAGTACCTGATTGAGGCATGCGCTTTCAACTTTACCGCCCCCGATGCCGACTATGCAGGAGCATTCGGCGGATTCATAAGCTCCACCTGGGAGCCACTGGTCTATACGCTCATATTTCTGGTCATAACCGCAGCGGCCAACTTTGGTGGCGTAAAGAACGGTATAGAGAGGTTCTCCAAGCCCATGATGACAGTGCTCTCCATCACGATAATACTGGTGGCAATCCGTTCGCTCACACTTCCCGGTGCATCCGAGGGTACAAAGTATCTGCTCATACCGGATTTCAGCAAGATAGACGGCAAGGTGCTGTTAACAGCTTTGGGACAGGCATTCATGTCGCTGAGCATAGGAATAGGTATACTGCTTACATACGGATCATACTTGAAGACTAAGGAGGACATTGCCATGACAGCCATAACCACCGGCCTGATAGACACTCTGTTTGCCATAATTGCCGGGCTGGCCATCATCCCCGCTGTATATGCAATCGCCTATATGAACGGCAGCGCACCGGCCTTGAACGCAGGTCCCGGGCTGGTGTTCATAACCCTGCCGGGAGTGTTCGCCTCAATGCCGGGCGGCAGCATAATAGCCATACTATTCTTCATGTCGCTACTGTTGGCCGCTGTGACATCGGCCATATCCATGCTTGAGGTTATAGTACGCTATTTCATCGAGGAGTGGAAACTGAGCCGCAACGCTGCCGTAATAGTAAGCATGGTACTCATAATACTGCTGGGCTGCGTATGCTCGCTGTCACAGGGCACACTCTCAGGAATTACCATCCTGGGCAATAATATCTTTGATTTCTTTGATGTAATATCAAGCGATGTGCTCATAACCGTGGGCAGCCTGATAATGGTGCTCTTTGCCGGCTGGCGCGTAAAGAGGACAGATTTCCTTGACGAGCTTACTGGCCACGGCAAATCCGGTACCCCGCGCTGGATATTCAGTTTCGTTTACTTCATGGTCCGCTGGATTTCGCCGATAGTCATCATCGTGATAATGCTCAGCAACTTACTGCTGTAAAATCATTAGTCACCGCCTGCTATGTAGGTGTAATAATTTCCTTTATCATCTATTACATCGCCTGTAAAAATGTAGCGATATGCATTGGTTTTGTCTTTTATTTACCGCTGCAAAGATTGTCAATTGGGAATTCCATAAGGCACTATGTCAATTTTATGGGGGAACGGCTTGCTCAGTTGTCAAGGAAACACTAAATTAGCACTCCGTTGGATAATTATTACTAATCTATAAGTCAAATTATGTTCAAAGGACAACCCAAAGGCCTGTTTGCCCTGGCTCTTGCCAACACAGGCGAAAGGTTCGGTTACTACACTATGCTGGCCATCTTTACCCTCTACATGAGGGCCAAGTTCAGCTGGGATGAGAATGCTGCCGGACAAGTGTATGCAATTTTTCTTGCAGGAGTCTATTTCATGCCCCTGCTGGGTGGTATCATTGCCGATAAGATAGGTTATGGCAAGTGCGTCACCATAGGTGCATTCGTGATGATTTTCGGTTATCTGGCACTGGCCGTTCCTATGGCAACCCAGGTGATAGACAAATGGACACTGTTTGCCGGACTGGCTCTTATTGCCGTAGGTACCGGCCTGTTCAAGGGTAACCTGCAGGTGCTGGTGGGTAATCTGTATGATGACCCCAAGTATTCCGACAAGCGTGACGCTGCGTTCAGCCTGTTCTATATGGCCATCAACATAGGCGCCATGTTCGCTCCCGCAATGGCCAAGGCTCTCTACAACCCGCATATCGAGAGTGCCGGTTATCATTTTGTACCTATTGACAATGCAACCGTAGAGTTCGGCGCACAGTCCGGTGCATACCTGCAGTCACTGGCCGAAGGATACCGTCTGTGCTTCTTTGTGGCCTGTGCATCTTTGGTACTTTCACTGCTTATCTATTTCTTCTGCCGTTCATGGTTCAAGCATGCCGATGTCAACACCAAGCAGGCCAAGGCCCAGAACGTACAGATCCAGGAGCTCACCCCCAAGCAGACCAAGGACCGTATCGTAGCCCTGCTGCTTGTGTTTGCAGTGGTCATTTTCTTCTGGATGGCATTCCACCAGAACGGTTCCGCCCTTACATTCTTTGCCGATAAGTACACCAAGCTGAACGGCATTACCGGAATCAACCGTATGTGGTTCAACATCTGGTCACTGGCTCTCATAGCTGTATCAATCTACACCCTGTTCGCCATTTTCCAGAGCGATACCAAAAAGGCCCGTATCATTGCCGGTATTGCTACACTTGCTCTTTGGGCAGGTGCCATAGCATTCTATATGAATATGCCTGATCCGTTCAATGCCGCCACATCTGATTTCCAGCAGTTCAACCCGTTCTTCGTGGTGGCTCTGACTCCTGTATCGGTAGCAGTGTTCGGTGCGCTGGGCAAGAAAGGCAAGGAGCCTTCAGCTCCGGTAAAGATCGGTCTTGGTATGTTGCTGGCAGGTGTCGGATTTGCCGTTATCACAGCCGCCTCAACTGATCTTATATCACCTAAAGACCTGGGTGACCAGGCTCAGAGCGTACTCAGCCCCAACTGGCTGATAGGTACCTACTTTACTCTGACCGTTGCCGAGCTGTTGCTGAGCCCCATGGGTATCAGTTTTGTAAGTAAGGTTGCTCCTCCCAAGTACAAGGGTCTGATGATGGGCGGATGGTTTGCCGCTACAGCCATAGGCAACTACCTGAGCCGTATCCCGTCGGCCCTGTGGAAGAAGATTCCGCTTATGGCCAACTGGGCAATACTGATAGCCCTGTGCGTAATAGCAGGACTTATCATGTTCATACTGCGCCGCAAACTTGAGGCAGCCACAAAAGACTGATCGCCTGTTTTACTTAAAACATACTGACACCCCCTCCGCAACGGTTGCAGAGGGGGTGTTTCTTATATAATGTTTATGCCTGGAGCATTGCCTGGCATGCTTCCAGGATATCCTGGAAAGTGGTCTCAAAATCACCCGTGTACCACGGATCGGCGACATCACGTCCCATTCCGGTGTATGACATCATCAGATGTATCTTGTTTTCAGGGTCCTGGGGTATGATCATACGTATCCAGCGCAGATTTGATTTGTCCATGCAGATGATACGGTCAAACCGGTCATAATCGGCTCGCGTAACCTGCCTGGCACGTTTGGCGGGATCAAACCATACTCCGTGCCGGTTAAGACAGCGTTTGGCAGGCGGGTAGATGGGATTGCCTATCTCCTCGGTCGATACGGCCGCCGACTCAATATAGAACCGGTCTTCCAGTCCCTTGGCCTTTACCATAGCCTTAAGGATAAACTCAGCCATAGGGCTGCGGCAAATGTTGCCGTGACATACAAAAAGTATTCTCATTACAATATCATAGTTGCCTCAAATTAACAAAAAAGGACTTATAGGGGGCTTACCGCCCCCCTCGTTCGAATCCGTCAGCGCCCACAAGAAAAGAGGCTCGCGACTGCGAACCTCTTTTCTTGTGGGCGTTGACGGATTCGAACCGCCGACCCTCTGCTTGTAAGGCAGATGCTCTGAACCAGCTGAGCTAAACGCCCGTGCTTTCCGTAAAAGCGGTGCAAAGATAAGCACTTTTGCCGATAGTCAAAAACTTTCGGTCCTTTTTTTGCAATATTTTTCCCCGTATGGCTCTTTTATGGTATCTTCGCGGTACTAAAACACTAAAAATAAAAATGGAAACAGTTCTCAGCGGCATACGCCCCACAGGAAACCTTCACCTGGGTAACTACTACGGTGCAGTGACAAGCTTCATAAAGCTTCAGGATTTGTACAGATGCTTTTTCTTTATTGCCGACTGGCACTCCCTGACCACACACCCCACTCCTGAGAACATACAGAACAGTGCCCGCACCATCCTGGCCGAATATCTGGCCTGCGGTCTGGATCCTGAGAAAGCCACCATTTATGTTCAGAGCGATGTACCCGAGGTGGTTGAGCTCTACCTCTACCTCAATATGAACGCCTATCTGGGTGAGTTGGAGCGCGTGACCTCATTCAAGGAGAAAGCCCGCAAGCAGCCCGATAACGTAAACGCCGGTCTGCTGACCTATCCCACCCTGATGGCATCGGACATCATAATCCATAAGGCCAACAAGGTTCCCGTAGGCAAGGATCAGGAGCAGAACATGGAGATGGCACGCAAGTTTGCACGCCGTTTCAACCAGATGTACAAGGTGGAGTTTTTCCCCGAGCCCGCATCGTTCTCACTGGCCAAGGAGGGCGGAATCAAGATTCCCGGACTTGACGGATCGGGCAAGATGGGCAAGAGCGAGGGCAACTGCATCTACCTGTGCGACGAGCCGTCGGTAATCCGCAAGAAGGTGATGAAGGCCGTGACCGATGCAGGTCCCCAGGCCATGAACAGCGAGAAACCTGATGTAATACAGAACTTGTTCACACTGCTTGAAGTTGTATCTTCAAAGGATACCTACAACTATTTCAACGACAAATGGAATGACTGCACCCTGCGTTACGGTGACCTCAAGAAACAGTTGGCCGAGGATATCGTAGCCGCTACCGATCCCATACGCGAGCGCATAAAGGAATTCTCCAGCAACACCGCGCTTCTGGACAAGATTGCACTGGCCGGCGCCGAAAAGGCTCGTGAGAGCGCATCCAAGACTCTGCGCGAGGTACGTCAGATCATAGGATTCAAAGTGTATTGAGCACTTTTGCATATTAAAGGACTATATGAGCAAGATCAATGATGCTGCCACAACGGCATGGAGTGCGGTGAAGACCGGCAAGTTCTGGAAGGAACTTATCATTATGACTGTGGGCATGGCTATTGCCGCGCTGGCTGTAAACTACTTCCTTGTTCCCAGCAAACTGATAGTGGGCAGCATATCCGGTCTGTCAATAGTAATAAGCGGCGTCTTCGATATGATAGGAATGCCTGTAAAGGTATCTACCGTGATCCTTATAATCAATGCCATCCTGCTCATAATGGCATACCTTCTTGTTGACAAGGAATTCGGAATCAAGACAGTTTATACCGCACTTATTCTGGGCCCGTTGATGGATTTCTGGGAGAAAGTACTTCCGGCTTCAGAACTGATTACTGACGGGACATCGGTCATGGGCGACATCTGGCTTGACCTGTGCTGTTTTGTGCTGCTGCTGAGCGCATCACAGGCTATCCTGTTCCATATCAATGCATCCACCGGCGGCCTGGACATCCTGGCCAAGATCGTCAACAAGTACCTGCATTTTGACATAGGTGCATCCATATCAGTTGCAGGAGCCATAATCTGCTGCTCGGCATTTGCCATCAACCCATTCCGTATGGTAGTGATAGGTCTGATCGGCACCTGGATCAATGGAGTTGTTGTGGATTACTTTACCGCCAGCATCAACAAGCGCAAGAGGGTATGTATAATATCCTCCAGCCATGAGATTCTGCGCAAATACATCATTGAAGACCTGGACCGCGGTTGCAGTCTCTACAAGGTGACCGGCGGATACAGCGGTAAGGAGAATGTCGAAATCCAGGCCTTACTGACTCAGGATGAGTTCTCCAAACTGATGGACTTCATGAAAAAGAACGATATCCACGGATTCATTACCGCCGGTAATGTAAGCGAGATATACGGACTCTGGAACAAGCACAAGCCTGGTCCCAGAGGCTGACAATCAGAACCACTTGGAAATCTCCTGTTCGGATTTTATCACGTAAACGGTCTTGGCATCGGGTGTACGCGACGGCATACTGCATGCCTTGAGTGAACGCACCAGATCCTGCATCTCTTTTTCAGACAGATGACGTCCCGACGGTATTGCCGCCTTACGGGCCATGGCAAAAGCCATACTCTCCATGCGCCTTTCCTCCTCCTGAGTGGGATTTATCCTGAGTTCGGCAATCATATCCGTAATGAGACGTTCATAATCCTGACCTTCCATTCCTGACGGAACTCCCTGAATTGCTATAGCCCCGCGTCCCATATCGGAAATGTCAAATCCCAAAGCCGCAAAAACAGGCTTGAGCCCTTCAAAAACGGCGGCATCAGCTGCCGAAAGTTGGAATATCTCCGGAAACAGAAGGCCCTGTGATGCAGCACCATGACTCTTGGCTCCCGTAAGGAAACGTTCATAAAGCACCCTGACATGTGCTCTGTTCTGGTCTATTATCATCAGTCCCTGCTCTGACTGTACAATGATATAGCGGTCTGCAAACTGGAACGGCAGCACCTTCTCCTCTTCAGGCTGGTCAAAGGTCTCACTCATGGGAGTGAACTGTAACTGGCCCTCATTGACCTTATGCTCTATCACGTCGCCGTACAGTTTACTCCAATTATCCCTGTTCTGACGCGATCCGGCCGATTCGTTCCTGCTGCCGGCAAACGGATTGAAATCAGGGTTATAACTGACTTTGGGTTGTGACACGGGACGGGTTGAGTCATAGATAGGGATATCGGGCATATCGGCAGTATCGAATTCTATGGTAGGCATCTCCTCGTATCTGCCCACTGTCTCCTTTACTGCGGCCATCAGGATTTTCCAGATAACCTGTTCATCCTGAAACTTTATCTCAGTCTTGGTAGGATGTATGTTGACGTCGATTGAATCGGGCGGGACATTCAGGAAAATGAAATAAGACGGTTGGTCACCATCCGGTACAAGGCCTTCATATGCGCTCAACACTGCTTTATGGAAATAGGGATGGCGCATGAACCTTCCGTTCACAAAGAAAAACTGTTTGGCACCCTTGCCTTTTACACTATCCAGATTTGAGCAGAATCCGCCCACTTTCACCACAGATGTATCCACTTCTACAGGCAGGAGCGCTTCGTTCATCTTGCGTCCGAACAGGTTTACGATGCGCTGTTTTATCACAGAAGCCGGCAACGAGAGCAACTGTTCGCCCTGATGGGTAAGTTCAATCGCCACTTCGGGATGCGCCAGCGCTATACGTTCCACCTCCGTCATTATATGAGAGAACTCAGTCTGGTTACTCTTCAGGAACTTGCGGCGCGCAGGTACATTGTAAAACAGATTCCTGACCGTAAACATACTGCCGGTAGGACAGACACATGCCTCCTCCTGAACCAATTCCGATGCCTTGAGCAGCACCATGGTTCCCGTTTCGGCATCTGCAGTACGTGTGCGGAGTTCAACCTCCGATACGGCAGCAATAGATGGGAGAGCTTCTCCTCTGAACCCGAAAGTGGTTAAAGAGAATAGGTCTTCTGATTCGCGTATCTTTGATGTCGCATGGCGTTCAAAAGCCAGGCGGGCATCTTCCGGAACCATTCCGCAACCATTGTCAATCACCTGAACAGATGTCCTGCCTGCATCCGTAATATTGATCTTGATGTTGTCTGCACCTGCATCTACTGCATTCTCAACAAGTTCCTTGACCACCGATGCGGGACGGTTCACAACCTCTCCTGCTGCTATCTGACTGGCTACAGCCGGTGTCAATACCCTGACCTTTCCCCCTTCCATAACACTTAATTAAGCAGATGGAACAACAATAATGACAGAAGGAATATGAGTACTATGGCAACCGGGAAGGTCAAACGGACTTCACCTCCTTCCTTGCGACGCTTGAGGTGTTTTGTAGCCTCAACGAATTTGCCCCTTATTCTCTCCGGGTTGTATTCCTCCTCAGGAAGCATGCCCAACTCGCGCTTGGCCCTCTCCTCTATCTTGGCCAGTTTCTCCTTGCGCTCATCATAATAGATGTACTTATGCTCAAACCGGCGTGGTTCCCTGACATTAAACATTCCCATAGTTACTGCTTTTTCTTTCCTTTTAGAGTCGGAAGCGGTACCTCTTTAGTTGAATTGCTTCTCTTGAGTTGCTCTTCAACCTTCTTGCCGCGCCAATAGAAAACATCTTCGGCATCAATAGGCTTTATTCTTTCAAACCAATTGAAATTGGGAAGATACATCTTCTTCTCATCAATCTTGTCCATAGGGTACATAATGCCGTTTGAGCGGCTACGTATCACAATCCTGTCCACTGCACGCATCTTAAAGTAGACAGTCAGGTTCGATGCTTCGGTCGTATTCATTCCTATCATCGCGGAATCTCCGTCCAGAGGGTAGAAAACCGCCTGGACATTACCTATTACATCCGCTTTATCCAACTCTCCATTCTTAAAATACGCTTTCATCTCACGTCCGGTAATCTGATTGTAGTGAACCGTATCGTTCATCTGTACAAAGAGAGCCTGCCCGATGACATGTGCCCAGTCTATAGTGCTGTCATTCAGATAAAAGATTATCTTCTCGCCCAACACCTGCTGGTCCTCGCTCCACACAATGGGGTCATGAAAAAGGGTAAGGCTGGAGTCTGCGGTAGTGAACACCATGGAATCGGCAACCATCTGCATGTCCGGTCTGAATGCACGGACCTTGTAGAAGCCACGGACCTGACGTTCCGTGACCGTATCATGCCCGGCGTTGTAGAAAGTAACAAGCCTGAAGGTATCGGCATGTACAAACAGGCTGTCTCCGGCCGAATACTCTATCAGCAGAGCCTTGCCGGTTACTACAGCCGAATCATTGTTCTGGTTGTAGTATACATATTCACCTTTTACATCAACCTTGTCCTTGTAGTTGTTTATTATCACATCCCCGAAACCGTTCATCTCACCTTTATCCTTATCATAGATGATGCTGTCTCCGGTCATACGGTTGTCACCACTGCTCTGTTCAATCACCGAGCGGTCAAGCAACACCGCGCTGTTGGTCTGGGTATTGAAACGTCCGTGACTGGTATTGATGATATTGTCTTCATTGACAATCGTCGTAGGACATGTCAGGAAAGCCAGATGTGAGTCCGTATTGTAATAAAGCGTGTCGGATGTCAGGGTATAGTCCGGACTTTCCAGCGATACGCCATCCATAAAGACGGCCATCTTTGTGTTGGTATCAAACTGCCCGTACTCCGATATAAGGGTGCTCTCTTCATCAAGCAGCGTACCTCCGTCAAAAAACCACCCCAACCCTGTATTGCGGTCATAGTTAAGGCTGTCGGTCAGGAGAATCATGGTACGGTTCTCAAGACGCACGTTGTCCCTCACCCTGAGCAGTCTTGTATTTCCGTCATAAAACAAAGAATCTCCGTATAGGAACAGGGTGTCGCCCTGTTCGGCCCTTACATTATGATAAGCATGGAAAGAATTGTCTTTCTGAAAGAACAATGCACTGTCGCAATACATATACATACTGTCATGGCGGAACACGACATTCCCCATAAGACGCTGGGCGTCAGGATTGATATACTCTTCAAAACGAATCAGGTCTGCGTTTAAAAGATAAACCCAACTCGTATCAGACGGCTCAGTCCCGGCTTCGGAATCAGTTACAGTCCCGACATTCTGCGCAGTAAGGGTTATCAGACAGCACAAAGCGCATAAGGACAATAAAAACCTGAGCCTCAGCATATTGATCTGTTCCGGTTATTGTTTTCCCCAACCCGGGTATCTGAAATCGCAATCATTCCAGCCGTCACTTATGCGGACATAAGTAGTACGCTGTTTTTCACGGATCCATTTCTCAAGAGCCTCCTCCTGACGTATAGCGACCACTTTCTCATACAGGATCTCATAGTCATCGGCCATAGTCGCCTTATGTCCGTTTATCTTATTCTTGAGTTTTACGATTGCACAAGTCATCTTTCCGTTATTCAGCTGCATTACAAACGGGTCTGAGATTTCGCCCACATGCATACGGTCCACCACTTTGGCAACATCCTGGGGCAACTGGTCCATCCTGAATTTTGAAACGCCGGGAACTGAAGGATGCTCACTGTAAGTCATCAGTCCGTTGTTGTTGCGCGTATCCTTATCCTGCGAATAAGCAGCTACGCAGAATTCAAAAGTATGTACGCCATTGCGTATACCATCGGCAATCGTATCAAGTCTGGCCAAACAATTGTTTACGCTCTCCATCGGTATTTTGGGCTTACGCAAAATATGACGTACGCGGACACGGTCTCCAAGACGTTCCACAAACTGGATTATATGGTAGCCATATTCTGTCTCTACAATCTTGGATATCTTATTAGGGTCATTCATGTTGAATGCCACTGCCGAGAATTCGGGCACCATCTCGCCACGTCCGAAAAAGCCCAGGTCACCACCGTTGCGGGCTGACTCCGGATCCTCCGAGTAGAGAAGTGCCAGGGTTGTGAACGATACCTCTCCTGACTGGACCCTGTCTATATAATCCCGAAGACTGCTTTTTACCGCATCGATCTCCTCCTGCGGTATTACGGGATCCAGTGTTATGATCTGAACCTCCACCTGGGTGTAGATGTCGGGGATTTCGTCTGCCGGGATGTCTTTGAGATAACGTCTCACATCAGCAGGAGTCACTTTGACACGTGACACGATGTTGTTTCGGACCTTGGATATGATATAATCCTGACGGCAGATTTCATAAAGGCGGTTCTTTATCTGGTCAACCGACATTTTATAATACTCCTCAAGTTTCTCTTCCGAACCAGCCATATTCAGCCTCTCCTTGTAATAGTAATCCACCTGTTGAGCCACATCATCGTCAGTGACGGTGATACTGTCAAGTTCAGCCTGGTTAAGAAAAAGTTTGTTCACGGCAAGTTGTTCCGGAATGATGCAATACGGATCCCCGTTCCACTGTGCACCGTTCATCTGGGCATCCCTACGTGCCTCTTCCACTTCAGACTTGTAGATTGCCTCATCACCTACCACCCATACTACTTCATCAATCACATTGTTCTGGGCGGAACTGAATGTACACTTAAGCAAAGAGGCCGTAATAACGGTCATATAATAAATACCTCTGTTCATTTGTTTTTTCTCTGATGAAATGTGATTCTGCCCTTCTCCATGGCAGCCTCATAAAGATCCTCCTTGATTTTTCTCATATATGCCACCTCATTACTGTTAATAAGAAGGCCGCGTATTCTGGTGCGCGCATGATCCAAAGGCTCTATTCCGCCCTTGGGGGCAAATTCACTCACATTGAGCAGATATAAATACTCTTCGTCCTTAAATTCAAAACTGTTCTTCTCTTTGAGGAGAACCTCAAGTGGCTTATCCAATGCAGGAAGCAGCACCTCCAGTTCCGAAACACTCCTCCAGTTGTCATAGAAGAAATCACAACGGCCTGCATTACGGATACTGTATTTCTCTATTTCCTCAAAAGACTCGTCATCCATACGGGTATAGAGATTCCTGATATCAGCCAGATCGTGCGATTTGTTGGATATCTTCAGGAACAAACCCTTTATAAGTGACTCATCCAGGACAAACAGCCTCTGGTTGTTATCAAAGAACTGTTCTATCTCCTCTTCGGTTATATCCGACGAGAATTTCTGGTCAATAAGTCTTCGCTGATATTCATGTTCAAACAGGGAACGTCTGTAATTCTCCACCAGACGGTCTATATCTTTGGTATCGGGGATATTACGTATGGCGTTCTGATAAAAAAGCACATCCTGCGCCCAGTTTCTGATATAGCGTTCAGCAAACAATGTGCTGTCCGCTTCTGAAAGTCCCAACGGAATCACCTGCTTAATATCCTCGGCGTAAAGCACATCCGAACCGATCTCCACGACAGGAGTCTTGCCATATACATACTCCGTCACGTTCTTGTTCCATCTACAGGAGACAAACAGGAATATCGAACAGGCTGCAGCCAGTCTGAAAGCAACTCCACGACATGATCCTAACGCTCCTATCATAAATCAAGGCTAACCTGTTTCAGAGCTTTCCTGAATATCTTGTATCTGTACTGCTTACGCAGTTTCTTTATCCACTCGCTCTCAAGCTGATTCTGATAATCTTCGGTAACATCGGCTATCACGTCCTGAACCGTATCGGGTTCTTTGATGACCCTGCCCAATACATTGACGTAAGGATAGTTTGGCATAGGTTCATATTCACCCTTGCCGAAAACGATCTTGTCCACATAGGCGTTCTGTCCCTGTCTGAAAACTCCGGTCTCGGATGAGCCCTTCATGACACGTACCTTGATATCGCTCTTGTTGAATTCAAGAATCCTGTCAATCCACTCGTTCATTTCAACACCATCCAATATGGATTTCAACTGATTGAATGTCTCTTCATCCTTACAGAATATAACCATACCCTTGAAAGCGGGAGGATCAAACCTGTATTGTTTTTTATGGGACTGATAGTATTTATCCAATGCTTCGGGATCAGAAGACACCTTCTCCCAGATCTCCCTGTTGCTTATATCAAACAGAAGCAGACCGTCATAATATTCTCTTGAAATATTGCCGAAATCCGGTTCCACATCCTCCAGAACGCTGTCCAGATGGGCCACAGCCTCATCACCTCTGATACTCCATCCCAACTTTGTGGCGTATTTGTCGGCAGCTCTCCTCCTGGCTTCAGGTAACGCTTCAGATTCAAGCACGCGTCTGTATATCTGGTCATGAACCTCTTCATAGGCATCAAGTTGACGGTGTCCGTCCACCATAACTATGAAAGCCATGCCTTCGGATACGAAAGGCCTACTGAATTGACCATCCTCAAGACTGAACACTATTTCGGCCACATCGTCCGGAAGCTGAAATCTGGCCACCCAACCGGCTTCACCGCCCGTTGCTGCCAACTGATCGTCCGAATACTCTTTTGCCAACTGGCTGAAGGGTTCTCCAGCTTCAAGTTTTTTATAAACGGACTCCAACAGTTCCACACTCTTGCCAAGCGACTCAAGGGTCTCCTCCCTGGGCGTTGATGAGATTACAGAAAGATGTACCAGGCCGTCCGCCCCTACCTCCATGACTGATTGGTCATATGAGTTACGGGTGACCTCCTCCAGAAAATCCTTGTCTATAAGATAATCCTCCGCCTGCATATCACGATACATCCTGTATTCATTCAGGAATGACTGTGATTTATCCAAACCTTCGTCCAGGGCAGCCTGAACCTTAAGTTTGAAATTCAGATAAAGGTCAGCATACTGACGTACAGTCTTTCTGGTTACTGAAGTCTCCGTGTTGTTCTTCCTGAAGAAATACTCAAACTCGGATTTTCTGACTTCATATCCGTTAACATCCATGACGACAGGATTATCCTGAGCATGAAGGATGACACTGAATAAGACTGCAGATATGCAGAGAAGGATACGTCTCATAACTTTTTCTGACAAATGATCATTCGTGACGGCTGTAGTTGGGAGCTTCGCTTGTGATGGCGACATCATGAGGATGGCTCTCGTTCATACCGGCATTGGTGATACGGACAAACTTGGCTTCGTGCAGTTTATCGATATTGGGAGCACCACAGTAACCCATACCTGAGCGCAGACCGCCAGCCAGTTGGTAAACCACCTCATAAAGGGTTCCCTTATATGGAACACGGGCAGCGATTCCTTCAGGAACGAGCTTGCGGGTATCCTTGGTATCGGCCTGGAAGTAACGGTCCTTGGATCCGTTCTCCATAGCCTCAAGTGAACCCATTCCACGATACGACTTGAACTTTCGGCCGTTGAATATGATGGTCTCACCGGGAGACTCCTCCGTTCCGGCCACGAGCGAGCCGAACATCACGCTGTCACCACCGGCGGCCAGGGCTTTCACCACATCACCCGAGTAGCGCAGGCCTCCATCGGCAATGATAGGAACTCCCGAGCCCTTGATTGCCGAATATACATCATACACTGCCGAAACCTGAGGAACACCGATACCGGCAATTATACGGGTAGTGCAGATGGAGCCCGGCCCCATACCTACCTTTACGGCATCGGCACCTGCTTCAACAAGAGCCTTGGCAGCTGCTCCGGTAGCGATATTACCCACTACGATGTCAATATTGCTGAAACTTGCCTTCGCCTCTCTGAGTTTGGCTATCACGCTCTTGGTATGACCATGAGCTGTATCTATCACTATGGCATCGGCTCCGGCCTCGACAAGAGCCGACATACGCTCAAGAGTATCATTGGTGACGCCCACACCGGCAGCTACGCGAAGACGGCCTTTACTGTCCTTGCAAGCCATCGGTTTGTCCTTGGCCTTGGTGATATCCTTATAGGTGATAAGACCCACCAGTTTGCCGGTATTGTCTACTACGGGTAGTTTCTCTATCTTGTTCTCCTGAAGTATCTGTGAAGCAGCCTCCATATCAACCTGCTGATGTGTGGTAACCAGATTCTCCCTGGTCATGACATCCTCTATCTTGACATCATAATTACGCTGGAACCTCAGGTCACGGTTGGTCACGATACCGCACAGCTTGCCGTCCTCCTCAACGACAGGAATGCCACCTATGTGGTACTCTGCCATCAGGGCCAGGGCATCGCGTATGGTGTTGCCGCGACGTATTGTCACGGGATCATATATCATACCGTTCTCGGCTCGCTTTACGATTGCCACCTGGCGGGCCTGCTCGGATATTGACATGTTCTTATGAATTACACCTATACCTCCTTCGCGGGCTATAGCGATGGCCATGCGTGACTCTGTGACAGTATCCATGGCTGCGGTCACAAACGGAATGTTAAGGCTGATGTTGCGTGAAAACCTTGTTGAAAGATTGATATCACGCGGCAGGACCTCCGAATAAGCTGGAATAAGCAGGACATCATCAAATGTCAGGCCTTCCATAGCTACCCTATCTTCTAAAAATGACATAATATTTTTGTTTTATCAGTTACCCATTTCTGAAATGAATTTGATGCGCACCAGACGTATCTCCTCCTCGCTGTAGTCATCCCCAAGTTCATCAATCGCATCATCTATCGAATCACTCTCCGACTCGCGGAAATACTCATAAATATCCTCTGCACGATCCTCATCCATCACACTGTCTATAAAATAGTCGATGTTGAGTTTTGTACCCGAATAGACTATCGCCTCTATTTCGTTGAGCAGTTCATCAAAATCTATGCCTTTGCTTATGGCTATATCATCCAGCGCAACCTTCATGTCAATGCTTTGGATGATGCTCACCTTAAGTTTGGACTTGTTGGCCACCGTGCGTACACGCAGGTCCTCGGGACGTTCTATCTCATTCTCCTCAACGTGACGCTTTATCAGGTCAATGAACTCCTGGCCGTAACGTTTTGCCTTTCCGGCACCCACTCCGGGAATATTCTGGAGTTCCTCAATAGTCACAGGATATGTAGTGGCCATTGCCTCCAATGAGGGATCCTGGAATATCACATAAGGCGGAAGCTGAAGATGTTTGGAGAGTTTCTTCCTCAGGTCCTTGAGCATCGAATAGAGTTCGGGGTCAACGGCAAACGAACCGCCACCGCGCATCGGACCTTCAGCCTCGTCGTCATCAAACTCCTTATCCTCAACTATCATGAAGGACTTTGGGTTCTTAAGGAATTCCCGTCCTTCATCTGTCAGTTTCAGAAGGCCGTAGTTCTCAACATCCTTCTTTATGTATCCTGCAATCAGGGCCTGACGTATCACTGCATTCCAGGTTTTCTCCTCCTCATCTGATCCGGATCCGAACACATCCAGGTCATCGTGCATATGGTCTGTTATCTCGGATGTCTCCTTGCCCAGCAGAATGTCAATTATATAATCGGCCTTGAAATTCTCCTTGACGGCAACGATACACTCCAGAACAGCCTCCAGCAGTTGCTGTGCCTCTACCCTCTTTTTGGGGTTCAGACAGTTGTCGCAGTTACCGCAGTTATCCTCCTCATAGTTCTCGCCGAAATAATGGAGCAGCAGCTTGCGGCGGCAAACCGACGACTCGCAGTATGCGGTGGTCTCGGCCAGCAGCTGGCGGCCTATATCCTGCTCGGCCAGTGGCTTGCCCTCAAGGAATTTCTCCAGTTTCTGAACATCCTTGCTGTTATAGAAGGCTATGCATTGGCCCTCGCCGCCGTCACGTCCGGCACGTCCTGTCTCCTGATAGTAGCCTTCAAGACTCTTGGGAATGTCGTAATGAATGACGTAGCGTACATCGGGCTTGTCTATACCCATGCCGAAAGCTATGGTAGCCACAATCACGTCTATCTTCTCCATGATGAAGGCGTCCTGCGTCTTGCTGCGTGCGGCGGCCTCCATTCCTGCATGATATGCCATTGCCGATATGTCATTGGCCTGAAGTATCTCGGCCAGTTCCTCAACCTTCTTGCGTGAAAGGCAATATATGATGCCTGACTTGCCGGGATTGGCCTTGATGAACTTGATTATTTCCTTGTCAACGTTCTTGGTCTTGGGCCTTACCTCGTAATAAAGATTGGGACGGTTGAACGATGACTTGAAATCCTTGGCATCCTGAATGCCCAGGTTCTTCTTGATGTCGTCACGAACCTTATTGGTTGCGGTAGCCGTCAGGGCGATTATGGGTGCCAGTCCTATCTCCTTTACGATATCCCGTATCTTACGGTACTCGGGACGGAAGTCATGTCCCCATTCCGATATGCAGTGAGCCTCGTCAATGGCGTAGAATGATATCTTTATCTTTTTCAGGAAATCCACGTTTTCCTCCTTGGTAAGTGACTCGGGAGCCACATACAGAAGTTTAGTCTTACCGTCCAGTATATCCGCTTTAACCAGGTCTATCGATGTCTTGTTGAGTGAAGAATTGATAAAATGGGCTATACCGTCCTCCTCACCCAGGTTACGCATGGCGTCAACCTGATTTTTCATGAGGGCGATAAGTGGGGATATTACTATTGCCGTACCGTCCATAACAAGAGCCGGAAGCTGGTAGCAAAGTGACTTTCCACCGCCTGTAGGCATGAGCACAAACGTATCATTCCCTGCCAGCAGATTGCGTATTATCGCCTCCTGATCTCCCTTGAAAGTGTCAAAACCGAAATGGACTTTCAGGATTTCCTGCAGATTAACATCTTTTGCCATAAACTATAAAAACATCTATTCTATCCGTTGGGGATAGAAAACAAAGTTAAGTACAAGTATTTTATACTTGCAAACTTTTTGACGAAAAAAAACGCAAATAATACTACTAATTATTACGTCCAGGATTATCAGACCTTTTCAAATACCGCTCCGTCTGCCTTGTCCAGCTGCCGTCTGGCATAATCAAGTGTCACCGTATAACTCTTGCGGCCCGATGACGGTATCTCATACATGGCGTCTATCATGATAGTCTCCACAATTGACCTGAGGCCTCGGGCGCCAAGTTTGAATTCCAGAGCCTTGTCTACGACAAAATCCAGGACCTCGGGCTTGAATGTCAGGTCCACTCCGTCAAGTTTGAATATCTTGACATACTGACGTACTATCGAATTCTTCGGTTCTGTAAGGATATTACGGAGAGCCTCGCGGTCAAGCGGCTGCAGACTGGTCACAACCGGCAGACGGCCAATGATCTCCGGTATGAGTCCGAAAGATTTAAGGTCCTGGGGTGAAACGTACTTCATCAGATTGTTAAGGTCAACCTTACTGCGTTGTTCGACCGAATCAAATCCCACCACCTGAGTATTGAGACGGCTGGCTATCTTGCGTTCGATGCCGTCAAAAGCGCCTCCGCAGATAAACAGGATATTCTTGGTGTCCACCTGAATGAATTTCTGCTCGGGATGTTTTCGTCCTCCCTGTGGCGGAACGTTCACGACCGAACCTTCAAGAAGTTTCAGAAGTCCCTGCTGTACGCCCTCACCGCTCACATCACGTGTTATGGAGGGATTATCGCTCTTACGGGCAATCTTATCTATCTCATCGATGAAAACTATCCCCCTCTCGGCTGCAGCCACGTCATAATCGGCTACCTGAAGCAGACGTGAAAGGATGCTCTCGACATCTTCTCCCACATAACCGGCTTCAGTCAGGACCGTTGCGTCAACTATTGTGAAAGGAACCTTGAGAAGGCGTGCTATTGTTTTGGCCAATAATGTCTTACCGGTTCCGGTAGCACCCACCAGAATGATATTGCTCTTCTCAATGTCAATATCATCGGTCTCAGGCTGGGTTATTCGTTTGTAATGATTGTATACGGCAACAGAGAGGTAACGTTTGGCCGCATCCTGTCCAATCACATAGTCATCAAGGAATTTCTTGATTTCCTTTGGTTTGGGAACAGAATCCATCGTGAATGCGGGACGTTCGCCACCCTGTTTTGCATCACGTACTATCTCAGCGGCACGCTCGACACATTCATTACAGATGCAACCGTCAATTCCGGTTATAAGGAAACCCACTTCCTTGTCGGAACGGCCGCAAAAACTGCAACTCCTGCCTTTCTTGATTCCTGCCATTCAAAAAACAACCGTTACTTACGTTTTTCAAAGACCTGATCTATCATACCGTACTCCTTTGCCTCCTGGGCCGTCATCCAGTAGTCACGGTCGCTGTCAGCCCACACCTTGTCAAACGGAGTATGTGAATGTTCTGATATGATAGTGTAAAGTTCTTTCTTCATCTTCTGGATCTCACGCGCGGTAATCTCTATGTCACTTGCCTGTCCCTGGACACCGCCAAGTGGCTGATGTATCATGACGCGGCTGTGCGGCAGAGCCGAGCGCTTACCCTCCTGACCTGCCACCAGAAGCACGGCGGCCATACTGGCGGCCATACCTGTGCAGATTGTGGCCACAGGGCTCGAAACGAACTGCATCGTATCATAAATGCCCAATCCTGCAGTTACGCTGCCGCCGGGCGAATTCAGATAGATTGAAATCTCCTTTGAAGAATCTATTGAATCCAGATAGAGAAGCTGGGCCTGAATGGTATTTGCTGCATAGTCATTGATCTCCGTTCCCAGGAATATGATGCGGTCCATCATAAGACGTGAGAACACATCCATCTGGGTGACGTTCAACTGACGCTCCTCCAAGATATAGGGATTCAGATACTGGGATTCTGCCTTAATGACATCATCCAATGTCTGGCTGTTCATACCTAAATGACGGACAGCATATTTACGGAAATCATCCATAGAAGACCTTAGGTTTTTAAGTTAGACTCTGCAGATATATACTCTTATTTCTTGGTTTTCTTTCCTTTTGCGGCGTCGGCAGGCTCAAAGAGTTTGTTGAACTCGTCAACGGTAACCTTCTTGTTCTTGAGCTTGACATCCTTCTTGGCGGCTGCTGTCAGCTTGGACTCAATGGCGCGGTTCACAAGACCGTCCACGGTCTCACGCTTCTTGAGCATATCCTTTGAGTAGTTGTCAAGCAACTCATCGGGAATGTTCATCATGCCGTACTGTGCAAACTGGGCACGTGTAGCCTCACGGGCCATTGCTTTCACATCGTCATCCTCGACCTTGATGTTGTACTTCTCAACCAGTTTCTCCTGGATAAGATGCCATGTGAGCTCCTCAAGGCTGCGCTGGAATGTTGCCTCATCCTGCTCTGCATCGGGCTTGTTGGCCTTCATGATACGCTTGAGCAGATCCTCGGCATACTCCAGCTTACCTACCTTCTCCATCATATAGGCGCGCAGGTCAAGCAGGAACTTATAGTCACTGTCGGGTACAAAGCTCTGGGCCAGAGACTCCTCAACCTTGGCACGGAAACCGGCCTCGTCCTTGACAACGTCCTTGCCGAATACGCGGTCAAACACCTCCTGATTGAGCTCGCTCTCGACAAATCGTGTTATATCCTGAATGGTAAGTGAAAAATCGGCGTCAATACCTTCAACCTCCTCCTTCTTCTTGTTGAGCAGTGAAGATATCTCTATTGCGTTACCCTCGTAAGCCTTGGCAGGATTGAATGTGATTACATCACCCTTCTTGGCCTTGCCGAACAGTTTCTTCTGATCTGCATCCTTTATGTACTGGGGCATCAGGGTGGCACCCTCCACTACGATTCCGCCTTCCTTGACGGAGCCGTCAGCGATCAACTCAACCAGCTGGCCCTTGATGACATCGTTCTCCTGATAGCTGTCCACCTGCTCGTAATGACCGTTCTGCTGAGTGTAAGCCTTAACCTGGCTCTCCACCATCTCGGGGGTAACCTTAATCTCATAATAGGTTATGGCATCGTCCTTACCTATCTCTGCATTGAACTGCGGAGCAAGAGCAATGTCAAAGTAGAATGTCTGGTTGTCATCATCCAGGCTCATACCGGCCTCCTTTTCCTCGTTGGGAAGCGGCTCGCCCAGCATATCTATCTTGTTATCCTTGATGTAGCCGAAAACCTTCTCCTGAAGTATCTTGTTTATCTCATCGGCCTTGATGGACTTTCCGTACATCTTCTGCACAAGGCTCATGGGGACCATTCCCGGACGGAAGCCCGGCATCTGGACCTTCTTCTTGGCATCTTTAAGTGCCTTGTCTACATTCTCCTGATAATCAGCTTTCTCCATGCTGACGGTAAGCAGGCCCTGTACCTTGCTTACATTCTCAAACTTTACGTTCATTCTGTAATTATGATTGTAGTATAACTCGTCTTTTTTAATTAGGGTGCAAAATTAGTTTAATTACTTCAAATGGTGAAATAATTGAGAATTTTTAGCAGTCTGCTCGGTTGGAAGGGCTCATTCGCTCTCCAGCCTTGTCAATGTTATTAAATTGCACTATCTTTGCAAAAGTATGGAAGAGATTCAAGAGCAGACACCCGGCCACAAGATGGTCCTAAGGACAGACAATCTTGTAAAACGCTACGGAAAACGCACCGTAGTCAACCACGTCTCATTCGATGTCAAACAGGGTGAGATTGTTGGTCTGTTGGGTCCCAACGGTGCCGGTAAGACCACATCGTTCTATATGACCACCGGCCTGATAACTCCAAATGAAGGCCATATCTATCTTGACGAAGAGGATATCACCGACTATCCCGTATATAAGCGGGCCAGAGCCGGAGTAGGTTATCTTGCACAGGAGGCCAGCGTATTCCGCAAGATGAGCGTTGAAGACAACATAGCTTCCGTCCTGGAACTGACAGGCAAGCCTCTCAGCTATCAGCGTGAAAAGCTGGAAAGCCTTATCAACGAGTTCCGCCTCCAGAAAGTACGCAAGAATCTGGGTGACCGTCTCTCCGGTGGCGAACGCCGCCGTACCGAGATAGCCCGCTGCCTGGCCATCGAGCCCAAGTTCATCATGCTTGACGAGCCGTTTGCCGGCGTTGACCCGATAGCCGTTGAGGATATCCAGCAGATTGTATGGAAACTCAAGGACCGCAACATCGGCATACTCATCACTGACCACAACGTTCATGAGACTCTCAGCATTACAGACCGCGCATATCTGTTGTTTGAAGGACGCATACTATTCAAGGGAAATCCTGAGGAACTTGCAGCGAACCCCATTGTAAGGGAAAAATATCTCAGTCAGAGCTTTGAACTCAAAAAGAAGAATTTCCAGAAGTGAGGTTACTGAAATACATTTCAGCCTTACTGGTCTGTCTCCTGTTGTCTGAAACGGGACATGCAGTCCAGATACGCAGGGAGCCCGGTCACCGCATACCTGAATCCGTATTGCCCACCGACAGGGATAACCCCGTACTGTGGACCGGCACAACCGCCACTTACCTGAGACGCGCCGCAGCTCCCGGAGGGTATGCCACCAATGACATCCCCCGTACCGGAACAATCGAATACCCGCTCATTCTCGTTGATTTCAAAGACCTGCATTTTACGCTCCAGGACACCTTGGCCCTTCTGGAACGTTATGAAAGGATGTTCAACGAACGTGGTTACTCGGATCCGCATACATACATACACAAAGGAGTAAAGTATTATGGTGCCGAAGGCAGTGTGTCTGATTATTTCAGGGACCAGTCTTACGGACAGTACACTCCGGTATTCAGGATTATAGGTCCGGTACATCCATCAAAAGGATATGAATACTACGGCAAGGGGAGAGACTACAACCTGCCAGTGCTTGTCAAAGAGATTTGCGACTCCATATCCGCCAAAGGGCTGACAGACCTTGCAGGATTCGCACGGAACGGACGGATAGACCAACTGTCCATCATATATGCCGGACGGGGCGAGAATTATTCCGGTTCGGATGTCAACACCATATGGCCACAGGCAGATACCATCTGGTACAACAGGAACGGTGTAGGCAGCATCAGATTTGCCTGCACATGTGAACTCTTCTGGGATTCCGACACCATCCCTGACGGCATCGGCACCTTCTGCCACGAGTTTTCGCACACCTTGGGACTGCCCGATTTCTACAACACACAGTCGGCATCAGAGTCCGAGACAAACTCCGCCATGGGTTATTGGAGCATCATGGATTACGGGAACTACGAGAACGGCGGATTCTCACCTGTCGGATATACGGCTTTTGAGAAATACTCACTCGGATGGATGGACATAGAGGAGATAGGATATGCCGGCTATTACACCCTGAATGACATCAGCAAGCGCCCGGACCCGGACGCCGCAGTTCACTCCGCATACCGTCTCAGTACAGGATTTGACGATGAGTTCATAATACTTGAAAACCACGTAAGGACCGGATGGTACAAGTATCATGCTTCGGAGGGACTGATGGTTACTGCAGTCAGTTATGACAACAACAGGTGGAATCCCGGGTGGAACAGTGTAAACAGCGACCGCAAATTCAAGCATTATCACATACTTCCTGCAGACAATGACTACAACAGAGGCACCAATGCCGGAGACCTCTTTCCCTACAACGGGACAGACAGCATTACTACAACAGGGAAGCCCGTATTGAAAGCCGGAGACTCATACCCTTCTTACTCAGTCTACAATATCCGCAGTGTTGGCGGAATCATATCTTTCCATGCCGGACCGGACCTCATTTCAGAAGTGGCCCCGAGGCATGATGATGAGATTACAATCAATATCATCGACGGGAATCTGCAGATTGACGCCCCTGTCGGGAGAAGGGTCTCTGTCCATGACTTATCCGGCCGTACAGTTTCTGAGGTCGTCACATCACAATCCACCCAGCGCATTGCCCTGCCCGGACAGGGGATTTGGATTGTCAAGTGCGGAAACATGGTTAGGAAATTGAGAGTTGAGAATTGAGAGTCGCGAAAAAAATCATGGAACGAAGTGACATAATTGAGAATTGCCATGCGGCGGAGGCTCGCTGCTTCGCTACGCTCGGGCTTCCATGCGCTTTACGGCCTAATGGCCTTAAGCGTCAGGATGGAATCCTATCTGCGTATTAGATACAACCTTTTTTTAGTTTCCTTCTGGAAACGCGCTCCGTTTCACTCCGCTTGCCGGCCTTCCAGGCCGGGTAAAACAAGATCCAAACAACGCTTTGCTGTTTGGATTTTGTTTTACTTGGTGCAGTTGGAAACCCACTGCGTACCTTATTTCTGACGAATAAAGATGTTGATGGGTGTTCCGCAGAAATCCCATTTCTCACGGATCTTGTTCTCAAGGAAACGCTTGTAGGGATCTTTCACATACTGCGGCAGGTTTGCAAAAAAGATGAACGTAGGAATCTGAGGGCCCTGCAGTTGTGTGCAGTACTTTATCTTGATGTACTTGCCCTTGGTGGATGGGGGCGGATAAGCCTCAATCAGCGGCAGCATCTCGGCATTCAGCTTACCGGTGGACACATGGTTGGTCTTGTGCTTATATACATCCTTGGCCAGTTCCAGGACCTTGAGTATGCGCTGTTTCTCTATGGCCGATGTAAACACGATCGGGAAATCCACAAACGGTGCCAGACGCGTGCGTATGGCATCCTCATAATTCTGCATCACCTTGGCCGAACGGTCCTCGATCAGGTCCCACTTGTTGACGACCACCACAAGGCCCTTCTGGTTCTTGATGATGAGTGATACTATATTCATGTCCTGACTCTCAATGCCACGGGTTGCATCCAGCATGAGAATGCATACATCACTGTTCTCTATAGCACGGATGGAGCGCATAACAGAGTAGAACTCCAGATCCTCCTCTACCTTGCTTTTCTTGCGGATACCGGCGGTATCTACCAGATAGAAGTCAAAACCGAACTTGGTGTATCGGGTATATACCGAGTCACGGGTAGTGCCGGCTATATCGGTCACAATATTACGGTCCTCACCTATGAATGCGTTTACAATGGAGCTCTTGCCCACGTTAGGACGGCCCACCACTGCAAAACGGGGGATATCCTCATCAGTCTGGTCATCGGCCTCTGCCGGCAGTTTGCTCACCACCATGTCAAGCAACTCGCCGGTACCGCTACCGTTGGCAGCCGAAATGCTTACAGGGTCACCCAGACCCAGACTGTAGAATTCGGCAGCCGCATACTGCAAGTCAAAGGTGTCCATCTTGTTGGTAACCAGTATCACCGGAGTCTTGGAGCGGCGCAGAATGCCTGCAACCTCATCGTCCAGATCAGTGACACCGTTCCTGATATCAACCAGGAACAATATCAGATCGGCTTCTTCTATGGCTATATTAACCTGCTTGCGGATCTCCTCCTCAAAGACATCATCAGAATTCACCACCCAACCGCCTGTATCTACCACAGAGAATATACGGTTTCCCCACTCGCACTTACCGTATTGGCGGTCACGGGTGGTACCGGCCACATCATCCACAATGGCCTGACGGGTCTGGGTAAGACGGTTGAACAATGTTGATTTGCCCACGTTTGGGCGGCCTACTATTGCTACCAGATTGCTCATGATTGTCAGATTCAGGCATTATTAATCCTGTCCGTAACCGAAGTTGCGGAGTTCGCGGTCGGAACTGCGCCAATCCTTATCGACCTTGACAAACAGTTCCATGAATATCTTTTTACCGAAAAACTTCTCCAGATCCTTGCGCGCTTCAATTGCCACACGCTTAAGTGCCTGGCCTTCATGCCCTATAAGAATACCCTTCTGTGACTCACGCTCCACATAGATGACAGCGTTGATCACTATACGTGAATGGTTCTCGCGGAACTGCTCCACAACCACCTCGACCGAATAGGGAATCTCCTTGTCGTAATGAAGAAGAATCTTCTCACGGACAATCTCCGATACAAAGAAACGGGCGGGTTTATCGGTCAACTGGTCCTTTTCAAAGTAGGGAGGACACTCCGGAATCAGTTCATTTACACGTTTAAGTACTGTCTTGACTCCGAAAGCGGTTGCTGCCGATATGGGTATTATCTCTGCGTTGGGCAGTTTTTCATGCCATGACTCCACCAGTTTGACCAGATTCTCCTCATCGGTCAGGTCAATCTTGTTGATTATGACCAGCACCGGCACCTTCATTCTGGCCACTTTCTCCAGGAATTCGGCGTTCTTGTCGGCCTTCTCCACGACATCGGTCATGTAGAGCAGCACATCGGCATCGACCAGGGCCGACTCGGAGAATGCCAGCATGGATTCCTGCAGTTTGTAGTTGGGCTTAAGCACACCGGGAGTGTCCGAGAAGACTATCTGCGACTCCTCGGTATTGACAATACCCATTATCCTGTGGCGAGTGGTCTGCGCCTTGAAGGTGGCAATGGATATGTGCTCACCCACCAGCAGGTTCATCAGAGTTGACTTGCCTACGTTGGGGTTACCCACTATGTTTACGAATCCGGCCTTGTGCATAAGAATCCTGGTTTTGGTATGAGTCAAAAAAAACGCATCTTTTTGAGGGATGCGTTTTTCGATTTTTGGTTTACTCGGCGGCTGTTTCCTTGACTACTGCCAACTTGCCTCTGTAATAACCGCACTCACCGCATACTGTGTGATAGACGTGCCATGCTCCGCAGTTAGGGCAGATTGCCAGTGTAGGAGCTACTGCCTTATCGTGAGTCCTTCTTTTCGCAGTTCTTGTCTTGGACTGCCTTCTTTTAGGATGTGCCATTTTGTTTTGTTTTTATTATTGTTGTTTTATTCGTTATCTGAATCCATCAGGCTGTTGAGAGCATCCCAACGGGGATCTGCTGCGCCGGTATCGGCATCATTCTCATCGCCGCCTTCCTCTGCGCTGTGCTCATCGAGCTTCTCCATCATTCCCTTGTTGCATTTGCCGGGAGCATGGGTGTGCTTGATGGGAATGGCCAGAGCTATGAATTCATAGATGTACCATGCCACATTCACGATTCCCTTATCCTCGGGAACAACCACGATGTCACCGTCATCTGCGAAATCAGGACCAAGCTTAACCTTGAGTTCTCCTGAATTGTCAATATCAAGCGACATATCGTCCAGGCAACGGTCACATGTCACGATAACCGTTCCGGCAACCGTAAAAGCCAGATGGTACACACCGGAAGCTTTCGTGACCTTGAGGTCTACGTTAACCTTGCCGCGCTGAACCTCCTCGCCCTCAACTATACCGAAGAACTCCTGGTCCACTATCCAGCTATAGGTGGAATTTGCCTCCGTAAGCCCCTTCAGGTCAACATTATATTTATCCAGTCTTCCCATCAGACAATTTTTTCGGGGCACAAAGATAAAACAATATTTTCGCAAAGAGAAAGGTTTAAGTTTTTTTTTAACGGCTTCGCCGGCTGTTGGCTGTTAGCTGTTAGCTGTTGGCCCGCTAAAAGCCAATAGCCAATGGCCAATAGCCAACCGCGTAGCGGTTATCTGGGGAGTTCGATGCGGAAGGTGGTGCCCTTGCCTATCTCCGAGTGGGCAACGTAGATTTTGCCTTTGTGATATTCGGTTACTATGCGCTTGGCCAGCGACAGGCCCAGGCCCCAGCCACGTTCCTTGGTTGTGTAGCCGGGATCGAATATGCTGCGCCATGAATTCTTGGCAATGCCCTTACCGGTATCTATGACATCGATTGTCACACAGTTCTTATCCTCTGCAAGTCTGATGGTCAGTTTTCCCTTGCCGTTCATGGCGTCTACGGCATTCTTGCAGATATTCTCTATGACCCACCCGAACAGCGAAGCGTTAACCTTGGCATTGACAGGAGGATTGGGGAATTCGCGTATAAACCTGACAGTTGCCGGCGAGCGGTGTTCAACATAATCTATCACTCCGTCCAGCACCCCCACCATATCGGCCTGGACAGGTTCCGGCATGGATCCTATTTTGGAGAAACGTTCCGCCACCATCTGAAGGCGGTTTACATCCTTCTCCATCTCAGATATAAGTTCATCTTCAGTATACTTGTCCTTGAGGAGTTCGGTCCATGCCATCAGCGACGATATGGGCGTACCAAGTTGATGCGCGGTCTCCTTTGAAAGGCCCACCCATACGCGGTTCTGTTCGGTCTTCTTGAAACTCAGCAGCGCGAATATGGCTATCAGCACAAACAGCATCACCACTCCCATCTGTATATAAGGATATACGGTAAGACGGTTAAGCAGCAGCGATTCATCAAAGCAGACCTCATTGTAATGTTCCGTATCAGACTCATCAAAGTAAATCTTGATAGAATTGCCAAGCCCGCGCATCCTTTCAACACAACTCCTAAGATATTGAAGGGTATCGGCCTTGCGGATATCGATGTTCAGGAAACTCTTGACATCATTGTTCTCGTCGACCACGATTACCGGAATGGTCTTGTTGCCCGATAAGACTGAAAGCACCAGACTCAGGTCCGTACTTTCATCGGCATCACTGAGTGACTGATAAGCCTGGGCAAAGAGTTCCATCTTGGAATACTCCTCACGCGACAGGTCCTTGACCAGGGACTGTGACACAAACAGCGACAATACAGCTATTATTATGGCTACAACTATAAGGATAGTCCTTATCCGCTTGAATTCTCTGAATTTCCTCATCAAAAAGACGCACCCATTATCGGGGTGGCACCTTAATAAACGGATTATCGGCCGGCTTATTGTACTAAAGCCTCAAAGACGGAACAGACGGCAGGCGTTATCTGACGTGATACGGGCCACCTCATCAATACTGACGCCATAGGCCTGAGCCACAGACTCTGCCGTATTGACCATATAAGAGGGTTCGTTCCTTTTGCCGCGGAAAGGTACCGGCGACAGATACGGACAATCCGTCTCAAGCACAACTCTCTCTATGGGAATGAGCGGAAGCACAGACTTCAATGATGATTTCTTAAAGGTAAGCACCCCTCCTATCCCGAACATGAATCCGTCAAAACCCATCAGTGATTCCGCCTCTTCGGCACTGCCCGAGAAACAATGGAATATACCCCTGAGACCGCGGTCACGATAGTCGGACAGCACCCCGACAAGTTGTACGAAAGAGTCTCTGGAGTGTATCACGATAGGCAAGTCATACATTAGAGACCACTCTATCTGAATCCTGAATGACTCAATCTGATCATCCAGACGGGTTTTGTCCCAATAGAGATCCAGACCTGTCTCACCTATTCCGATAAAACGATGACCTCCCCCCTCACGTCGGTCTTCATCCAGTATTGTCTTAAGGCCATCCAGCTGGGTGATGAAATCCAGAGCAAGATCTTCAGGGTGCAGTCCGATCATGGGACGACACATATCCGGCCATGTATCACATACACGGATCAGATCGTCCATAGTTCCGGGATTGATATTGGGCAGGAGCAACCGGTCTATACCGGCTTCACGCGCCCTGTCTATGACCTGGGGCAGATCCTCCCGGAAAGCCTCGTCATAAACATGACAGTGAGTGTCAATCAGTCTTCTCACTTGTACGGTAATAGTATATCAGACCGTAATCGCGGCAGGCTTTCAGTTTCTTTTCACCCTGCAGGTCGGAAAAATAGTTCTCTATGGAGTTCCAGACTTCAAGTATCACCTCATCCACGTTGGGCCTCATCAGGGAAACCACCATAAGAGTCTCATCGGTATACTGTCGCAGTTCACACTGCTTGTCATACAACTCCCTGAAGAGATCATAATGAACGGCAACTTTCGCTATAGTGGGATTATATATAGGGACTCCTCCCTTCTCCATCCTCAGTCTCTCACCTTTTATGGTATTTTCACAGCAACGGATGACTGCTATGTCACTTGACATGTCAGGAAGTTCACCGGAGTTTTCATCAATAGAATAGTATTTCCTGTCCGAAGCCTTCATCTCACCGCGTTTGACACACATATTGAACACAGTAAGAAAATGCGATACATACATCTTGGCATTCTTGAGCCTGGTCTGATATGGTTCGGATTTGGAGTAACTGACCTGAGCATCAAGTGATTTGACATATCTGTCAACCGCATCGTTGAACTGCTGCAGTTTTTTCTCAGCCCTGGAAAGGAGTTCTGGTGAAATGACGGGAACGTAATAGTCACTGTTACGCATCTTGGTGATTGCGGTCTCCAAGGAACGTATCCGGGCTTTGTCCGTGTTGGGTAATCTTCTGTAGGGCATAACTGTTTAAAGGACTCTGTTCAACAAACCGCCGGCATACCCTCTCAGTATGGATTTCCTGCTTTCAGGAAGGTCAACGGCATCAAGTTTGGTCATCGCTTCATCAAAAAGAGACTCTATCAGCCTCTCGGAGAGCGCTTTTACGCCTACCGCATCGTATACTGAACGCACCGCTGCAATCTTTGACTCAGGATCATTTCCCTCATAACGGGCCCAACGGTCCAGTTCTTCCTTCTGATGGAAGTCTGCCAGACGGTACGCGTTTATATAAAGATATGTCTTCTTGTTGCAAAGTATGTCGCCACCTATCTTCTTTCCGAAAACGGCCGGATCGCCATATACATCCAGCATGTCATCCTGCAGTTGGAATGCCAGACCTATCTTCTCGCCGAATTCATATAAAAGTCCGGCATCTTTGTCAGAGGCTCCACCAAGTACGGCTCCCATCTGGGCGCATGCCGCAAGCAGGACCGAAGTCTTGAGACGTATCATCTCAATATACTCCTGTTCTGTAACATCGTTGCGGGTCTCAAACTCCATATCATACTGCTGTCCTTCCATTATCCCCGTAAAAGTCTCATTGGCTATATCCAGAATTTTCTTAAGACCCGGCCCCGGGGTATTCAGCAGATAACGGTATGCCAGAACAAGCATTCCGTCTCCGGAAAGAATGGCGGTATTCTCATTCCATTTCCTGTGGACCGTGGCCTTGCCGCGCCGGATATCCGCTTTGTCCATCAAGTCATCGTGCAAAAGTGTGAAGTTATGGAAAATCTCCATACCGGCGGCGGTACTGTACACGGCATCCAGCTCCTCGGCGAACATATTGTACGCCATAATAAGGAATGTGGGGCGTATACGTTTACCTCCCAGTGAAAGGACATATCTGATAGGGGCATAGAGATCATCCGGCCGGCGTGAATAATCCAGTGACCGGAGATAACTCTCAAAAGACTCTTGTATCTGCTTTGCTGATTTCATTATGGGCAAAGATAAGAAGTTGTCTTGAAAAGACATAACAAAACGAATATAAAAAAACAAAGAGGCCGGAAACAGCCTCTTCGCATTATGGAAACAACCCGCAGGTCAGTTAAGTCTGAAGTTTACAGGAACCGTATACTTTACACGTACGGGTTTACCGCGCTGTGCACCCGGCTTCCATTTAGGCATTCCTGATATCACACGGAGAGCCTCCTTGTCAAGCGAGGGATGTACACTCTTTATAACCTCCGGGTCAACGATTGCTCCATCCTTGTTTACAACGAAAGAAATGAGCACACGTCCCTGAATATTGTTATCCTTGCAGATCTGCGGATACTTGATATTCTTTCTGAGATATTCCAGAAGGGCCTGAACGCCGCCGGGGAATTCAGGTGATTCCTCTACCACCATGAATATCTCCTCTTCCTCGGGCTCCGGCTCTACCTCAACGTAGTCAATCTCGTCAAGGTCAACCCATTCAACCTGGTCTTCCGTAGATGCCATGATATCCTCCTCTATCTCGGCGTCATCATCGACAATCTCAAGAATATCAGCCTGCGATACAGCGGCTGGTGGGGGCGGTACGGTCTTTTTCTCAGGTAATGTGATAGGAACCATCTCCTCATTCAGGGAAACGTCCTTAGACATATAGATCTCGGAATTGTCTTCCACTTCCCTTTGAGTCCACTCCAATGCCACGAACATGACAGAAAGAGCCATTACAAATCCGATCAGAAGTGAGGTGCTTTTGCCCCTCTCAAGATCAGCGCGTTCAGACTTCTTGATTTCCATAATTATAATAGTTTTGTTTTTAGACACTTTTGTTATCTGCGGCAAAAATACTATTCTTTTTTGCAAACCGTATAACCAAAGGTCTTTTTTGTGTATTTTTAATATTTACAAGGCTCTCACTTTTTCCCTGTATCCGACTTATAAACGGAGGCGGTCCGGAAATACGTCTCTGTTCCGAAAAAAAAATATTATTGTTTTGTCATGTCATACATGTACATGTTTGGGATTCAAATACGTTCTTAAAAAGAGACCATATTCCGCACGTTTTTTGTACATTTGTTCCCGATGAAGAAAAGCCGCCTGACAGTTGCGTTAATTTCAATCCTGATAGGAGTGAATTCCGTCCGTGCACAGAGCCTGGAGAGTTCTTTTGAATTCCTGCGGCTGCCGGTTTCGGCCCACAGTTCATCACTTGGCGGGCATGCCGTTTCAGTATATGACCCCGACCCTGTGCTATTCATATCAAATCCCGCATTGCTTTCGGCTACCGGGAACAAGTACCTTGGGCTGAACACAATGACTTGGTTTGCCGGCACTACCGTTGCAGGCGCCCAGTACATCAGCAGTTTTGACGACAGGTCACATTATGCTTTCAATGCCCGATACGTAAATTACGGAAAGATGAAAGAAACATCGGCAGACGGAACGGTAACCGGCAGATTCTCTGCCAAGGACATTGCCCTGGGGGTCACATGGTCTTATCTTCTGACCGACAATCTGAGCGGTGGCGCAACCGCCCATATCATATCTTCAAGATACGGATCAATGACATCTGTAGCTATCGGGATAGACCTGGGGCTGTTATGGTTCTCTGATGACCGCGGCCTGTCCGTCGGACTTGCCGCCACCAGTCTTGGGGGTCAGATCAAAGCTTTCGAGAACACTTTCCAGAAACTGCCCTTTGATTTGGGCGCAGGTATCACTTGGGCCCCGGAACATGCCCCCTTAAGGTTCACGCTCTCAATGGATAACCTGACACGTTGGAGCAGAAAGGATTTCTATTTTGACGATGACGATGACAAAGGTTTCGGAGAAATACTAAGGCGGCACATATCGATAGGAGCCGATATCTACCCCACGGAACACCTTTACATTGCCTTGGGCTGTAACCTCAGGAAACGTGCCGAAATGTCCGTAAACGGCAGCAGGGGATTCACCGGAATGACCATCGGCACCGGGCTCAGGCTTGGCCGCGTAATGTTTGATATCTCATACGGAAAATATCAGGTTTCGGAGTCATCGTTAATATGTAATTTCGGATTCAACATATGAAAAAGATAATCATTGCTATGGACGGCCATTCGTCTTGCGGGAAGAGCACGATGGCCAAGGCGCTTGCAAAAGCGATAGGATACACGTACATTGACACCGGTGCCATGTACCGCGCCGTAACGCTATATGCCATGCGCCGCGGATTCATCGGTGAAAACGGCATTGATGAGGAATCACTCCGCCTTGAGATGCCGCAGATAAAGATTACGTTCGGCCATGAGAACGGCATGCAATACACCATACTTAACGGAGAGAACGTGGAACGTCAGATCCGTGGAATGGAGGTGTCCGGCAATGTAAGCCCCATATCGGCCATCGGGTTTGTACGTGAGGCCATGGTCAGCCAGCAGCGGGAGATGGGACGTCACGGTGCCGTCATAATGGACGGACGCGACATAGGCACGACAGTGTTTCCTAACGCAGAACTCAAGATTTTCGTCACAGCCAGCGACGAGATCCGCGCACAGCGCCGTTTTGATGAACTCAAGGCTAAAGGAGAGAATCCCGTATTTGAAGATGTGCTCAAGAACGTAAGGGAGCGTGATTACATAGACTCCCACCGCGCCGTATCGCCACTGCGTAAGGCCGATGACGCCATTGTGCTTGACAACAGTCACATGACTATTGAAGAGCAGGACAAGTGGCTGATGGACCAATATCTGGCAAAAACATCAGAATGACAGATCATGAGAGTTGAGATTGACCCTGAGTCCGGATTCTGTTTCGGTGTGCTTTCGGCTATCGGAAAGGCCGAAGAGGAATTGCGCTGTGACCAGCAGCTCTACTGCCTGGGTGATATAGTGCACAACGGAATGGAATGTGACAGGCTTCAGGGCCTTGGGCTCAAGACCATAAACCATGAGCAGTTCGCCGAGCTCAAGGATGTCAAGGTACTGCTCCGGGCACATGGCGAGCCTCCGTCAACATACAATACGGCCAGAAAGAACGGCATAACCCTGATCGATGCCACCTGCCCTGTAGTACTTAAGCTTCAGCAGCGCATTCACAAGCAATACCGCCAGCTTGACCCGGCCACCCAACAGATAATAATCTTCGGCCAGAAAGGTCATGCCGAGGTTCTGGGTCTTGTGGGGCAGACAGACGGGACGGCCACGGTGATAGAATCTGCCGATGAGATAGACCGCATTGATTTCAACAAGGATATATTCCTTTATTCACAGACCACAAAATCGGCTGCCAGCTATAACCATCTGATTGAAAAGATTACTCAGAAACTTCCCCAAGGAAGGAGTTTCATACATAACAACTCTGTCTGCGGACAGGTGTCCCACCGTGGTGAGAACATACGTGAATTCGCCCGCAGGCACGATGTGATACTGTTTGTATCAGGCCGTAAGAGTTCCAACGGCAAGGTCCTTTTCGGGGAATGTCTGAACGTCAACCCAAGATCTTATCTGATAGAGGGGCGGCAGGACATAGACCTTGAGGTACTGAACAACGCCGAATCTGTTGGCATCTGCGGCGCCACTTCTACTCCCAAGTGGCTGATGGAGGAGTGCAGGGACTACATACTTAAATTGAGAATTGAGAATTGAGAATTGAGAATTGAGAATTGAAAATTAAATAACCTAACCAAATTTACTTATGAGTTTAAAGTACAATGAAATCGGAAAAACCGGTATGAAGGTTGCAAGACTGGCCTTCGGTGCATCTTCGCTAGGCGGAGTTTTCCATGAGATCAATGAAAAGAGAGCCATCGAGGCTGTTTTCACTGCCGTAGACAACGGTCTGAACTTTATCGATGTATCTCCCTATTACGGACATTACAAGGCTGAGACCGTGCTGGGCAAGGCACTCAAGGATATCCCGCGCCACAAGTACTACCTATCAACCAAGGTAGGCCGCTACGGAAAGGACGGAGTAAACACCTGGGACTACAGCGCCAAACGTGCTACAGAGAGTGTGTATGAGAGCATGGAGCGCCTTAACATTGACCATATAGACCTTATAAACGTCCATGACATCGAGTTCCAGGCTGCATTGCCGGGCGGACTGCAGAAAGTGGTCGATGAGACCCTTCCCGCTCTTGTTGAACTGCGTGAAAAAGGAATAGTCAGTCACGTGGGCATTACAGACCTCCAGCTTGAGAACCTTAAGTGGGTGGTAGACCATGCACCGGAAGGGACTGTTGAGAGCATACTCAACTTCTGTCACTTCTGCCTGAATGATGACAAGCTGAATGATTATCTGGGCTACTTTGAGCAGAAAGGCATCGGCGTGATCAACGCCTCTCCCCTGGCTATGGGACTGCTCTCCGAGCGCGGTGTACCAGACTGGCATCCCGCACCCAAACCACTGGTCGATGCTTGCGCCAAAGCCGCCCAGCACTGCAAATCGCGTGGCACATCAATTGAGAAACTGGCTGTACAGTATTCATACAGTAACCCGCGCATAGCCACCACCCTGTTCAGCTCGGCCAATCCCGACAATGTACTTAAAAACATCAAGGTGGTGCAGGAGCCCCTTGACTGGGATCTGGTATTTGAGGTACGTGAAATAATCGGTGACCAGCAGAGAGTAACCTGGTGCAACTCATGATGAAGATCATTGACACCCACTCACACCTATGGCTGCGTCAGGACACCGTAGTAAACGGCATGCCCATCCGCACTCTGGAGAACGGCCGTTCCCTCTTTATGGGAGAGGTACGCCAGATGGTTCCACCTTTTATAATAGATGGCCGTAACACCGCCGAGATTTTCCTGTCCAACATGGACTACGCACAGGTTACCGCTGCAGTGGTTGTACAGGAATTCATTGACGGCCTGCAGAACGACTATCTGGCCGATGTACAGAAACGTTATCCCCACCGTTTTGTAGTATGCGGAATGGCCGATTACCGCAAGCCCGGCTATCTGGAGCATGCAAAAAGTCTTATTGCGCAGGGATTCAAGGGCATAGCCATACCGGGGCATCGTCTTCAGACCCCCGATGGCCGCATAAGCCTGACCTGTCCGGAGATGATGGAGATGTTCCGCCTTATGGAGCAGAAAGGTGTATTCCTTTCAATCACTCTGGAGGACGGAGCTGTCCAGGTGCCGGAAATGGAAGAGGTCATACAGGAGTGCCCGGACCTTAAGATAGCTGTGGGACATTTCGGGATGGTGACCGTTCCGGGATGGATGGAGCAGATACGTCTGGCACGCCACAGGAACGTGATGATAGAATCCGGTGGCATAACCTGGCTTTTCAACGATGAATTCTACCCGTTCAAAGGTGCAGTCAGAGCAATACTCCAGGCTGCCGATGAGGTAGGTATGGACAAGCTGATGTGGGGATCGGACTATCCTCGCACCATAACAGCCATAACCTACCGTATGTCCTACGATTTTATACTGAAAAGTCCTGATTTCACCGAAGAATCCAAGGAGTTGTTCCTGGGACTCAACGCCGCCCGATTCTACGGAATTAACACAGAAATTGATTTACCTTATATTAAAAACATGTCAGAATGAGCAATAACCCTAAATCAACAAAGAACACCGTGGCATTGGCCATGGTATTCAGCCTTTTCTTTCTCTGGGCAATCAGCAATAACCTGCTGTCACCCGTAGTCAACAAGATGATGTCACTGTTCAACATCGATCAGGCCAGCGCCGAGTTCGTGGAGACATCATACTGGTTCGCTTACTTCCTGTTCCCCATCCCCATTGCCATGTTCATGAAGCGTTTCAGCTACAAGGCAGGCATCGTATTGGGACTTCTTATCTCAGCCGCAGGCGGACTGCTGTTCCTGCCGGTTACATCACTGCACAGTTTCCCGCTCTACCTTTGCGCCTTCTTCATTGTAGCCATAGGCATGTGCTTCCTGGAGACAGCCGCCAACCCATATGTAACTGAACTGGGTGATCCCGCCACCGCACCTCGCCGCCTCAACCTGGCACAGGCATTCAACGGACTTGGCGCATTCATAGCCGCCATGTTCCTGAGCAAGCTGATCCTTATTGACGACGCATCCACAGCCACCCTGCCCGATGCCGAGATACACAACTTCAAACTGACATATACCATTTTCGGCATAGTACTTATCCTGATTGCAGTAGTGATGGCATTCACCAAACTGCCCCGTATCCAGGCCGAGGATGATGACACCTCAAACAATGGCAAACTGATTTCTTTCAGTGTACTTAAGCGCCGTCATCTGCGTAACGGTGTCATTGCACAGTTCTTTTACAACGGCGGACAGACAGCAGTTAACAGTCTGTTCATAGTCTATTGCGTCAAGTACGCAGGACTTAACCATGACCAGGCTACCACGCTGTTCGGTTTCTATATGCTGGCATTCCTGCTAGGCCGTTGGATAGGTGCATGGCTCATGGGTAAGTTCCAGCCCAAGAATATGCTGGTGGTATACGGACTGGCCAATGTGGTACTGTGCGCAGTCATCTGCCTGTCAGAGGGTATGACCGCCATCTACGCCATGATGGGCATATCGTTCTTCATGTCAATCATGTACCCCACCCAGTTCTCACTGGCACTGACAGACCTTAAGGGTGAGACCAAGAGCGGATCGGCATTCCTGGTGATGGCCATTGTGGGCAACTCCATACTGCCGCTGCTCACAGCCAAATTTCAGGTATCGCTCTCATCAAACCATGAGCTGGCATATATCATTCCGCTTATCTGCTTTGCAGTATGCGCCTGGTACGGATGGAAGGGACACGTAGTAAAAGATTAAGATAATGAGACAGATTAGAATCCCCGCACAGGGAGAGATGATAGTTGAGGAGGCACAGAAGCCGCAGGCCGGTGCCGGACAAGTACTTCTTAAAATAGGATATGTAGGTTTTTGCGGATCGGACCTGAATACTTTCCTAGGCCGTAACCTGATGGCCAAGGAGGCAGTCATTCCCGGCCATGAGATAGGTGCCACGATAGAGAGCGTAGGCCCGGATGTACCAGAATTCCTTAAACCGGGCATGACAGTAACGGTCAATCCCTATACCAACTGCGGTCACTGTGCAGCCTGCCGTGCGGGCCATCCCAATGCATGTGAGTTCAATGAGACACTGGGCGTACAGCGTGACGGTGCCATGCGTGACTACATGGTGCTGCCTTGGGCCAAGGTAATTCCCGCTTCCGGAATAGCACTGCGTGACTGTGCACTGATTGAGCCCATGAGTGTAGGATTCCACGCTGTTTCCAGAGCCCAGGTTACAGACTCCGATACCGTTCTGGTATTCGGTTGCGGAATGATTGGCGTAGGTGCCATAGTTAGAGCCTCCTTACGTGGCGCTACGGTGATTGCCGTTGATCTGGATAATGACAAGCTTGCTCTGGCCAGGCGTCTTGGAGCCACCCATACCATCAACTCCAAAGAGCAGGACCTCCATGCAAAAATCATCGATTTAACCGGCGGATTAGGTCCGACTGTGGTGATTGAAGCCGTAGGCAGTGTGCCCACATATCAGGCTGCAATTACTGAGGTTGCATTCAGCGGCCGGGTAGTATGCATAGGTTATTCCAAGAATGACGTAACGTTCCAAACCGCACTGTTTGTCAAGAAGGAGATAAACATTCACGGATCACGCAACGCCATGCCGTCAGACTTTGAAGCGGTAATCCGATATCTGCAGCGCGGAACCTGTCCCAAGGATGAACTGATATCGGCTGTAGTAAAACCGGAGAACGCCCTCCATGCCATGCAGAAATGGGTTGAGGCCCCGGGCCGTGTCTTCCGCATCCTGGTTGACTTCAGTTAAAACTGTTTTTTTGTATATAGATATCGCGTATCTGAGGCTTGCACTTGTCTGCAAGCCTGCTTACGCGTTGTTTTATGGCAGTCACCGATATGGAGTAGAGAACGCCTTAAAAGCACATCCTTATACACCAACACCAATGCGCAAAGTAAGCCCAATACAGTCAAAGGATAGCGGAAGGGATAAGAGAACAGTGACAGCGCCCTGCCGCTGTTGGACCCTCTCTTGTGGTAAGACATATATATCACAGCCGCTATCACCAATACAGCCAGTATTGCGGCTACTATCCTTCCGGCTCTTACATTATTGTTAGCATGAATTGCCCAAAGAACCATAACCACCCCCGCCGCCAGTATCCCCACACGTGAGCGGACAACGGCCAGTATCATTATTATGACACAGAATGCAATGCCGGCGCCAATCCATTTAAACGTTATCTCATATTAATCAGCCTTATCTTTTTATGTCATTCTCTATCATTTAATTAATGTTTGTTGAACCACATTTCTGATAGTCCTGATTTCAATAGAACTGACCTTGACTGGTTTTGATAGTATATCTTTACCAATTTCTCTCATCTTTTCTTTTCGATCCAAATCCTTATACAAGCGGAATAAACCGTACAGCGGCACAAACCTTACAGGGCACATTCTAGATGCAAGCCGATAGTATTCCTCCGCCATATCGGCATCGCCACATTCTTTTGCATTATCGGCAATAAGCAATACCGTGTCATAATTAGGCATCAGGTCAAAGCTTTCCGCTGCCATATGCCCTGCCTTTTTACAGTCACCGTATTCCGACAGGACGTATGCATAGTTGTAGAGGAAATAGGGGTCATACCTAAGTTTGGGATATAAACTGCTGTAGCCTTCAATAACAGCGTTCGTATCATTTCCATTATCTGAAACGACTGATATTCTGCCCCATTTAATCTGATAGCCGGTCCATGTGATTATAAGGAACAGGCCTAAAACTGACAGAGTAGCTGTTATGCTTCTTAATACAATAATGGTTGTGCGGCTTAGTCTTAAAAGCACATCCTTATACACCAACACCAATGCGCATAGTAAGCCCAGTACAGTCAAAGGATAGCGGAAGGGATAAGAAAACAGTGATAAAACACTTATCCCAGCCAAAACCATCATGCCAACGAATGACTCATCTCCCCGGTTCCTGAAATAGTGAATAATAGTTATTGCGATACCTGATAGCAGCACTGCAATGCCTGCCAATCCAAAATTAACAGCCACCAATGCATACTCGTTAAGCGGATGTGTGGTGTTGTCAGCAAGCATGGGCAGAACCTGGCTGCTACATTGGTCCAAGAAGTTGGCCTGATAAAGCATATACTGGCTCCTGAATCCATGTATGCCATGGCCAAACAAAGGTGCGTCCTTGAACATATCCCAGCACACGCCCAGTATCAGCGCCCTGCCGCTGTTGGAGCCTCTCTTGTGGAAAGACATATATACCACAGCCGCTATCACCAATACAGCCAGTATTGAGGCTACTATCCTTCCGGCTCTTACATTATTGTTAGCATGAATTGCCCAAAGAACCATAACCACCCCCGCCGCCAGTATCCCCACACGTGAGCGGGCAACGGCCAGTATCATTATTATTAAGCAGAAAGCCCCGCACATAACCGCATACCTTATCCTTCTGTCTTTCAGCCTGTCAGCAAGGGCAAGAACAAACGGGAATGATACCGCCATAGCCGATGCCGCACCAGCCGGGTTGTCAAATCCCGCCAGCACACGGAATCCGTCGGGGGGATTAATTGGCACAGTTTCTGTTACCTGAAGCAGTGAATGTATGGTCACAATCAGGAATGCAACAAGAAAGGGTATTGCAATGGTTCGGATGTCAATAATATCACTATCTAAACATGTTCTTTTACTTGTGCCAGTACAGGAAAACAAGATCTCTATTATGCCCGTTGTAAAGAATACAATGCCGGCGCCAATCCATTTAAACGTTATTTGGCCATCCGGCAGATAGCCCGAATAGGGACTGACGCATAGCGCTGCAACCAAAGAGAGTGCCACAGTAATGACACTCCCCTTTGTTATCTGTAAGCCTGATAGGGCTCTGTTCATATTGCAATCCAATGACTTTTAATCCGGCATGTTGGGGTCCCAGACGGGACGGATAGCAAATCTGGCTCTTCTGTCTGCAGTTTCCACCTTCATAACTGGCAGACTGTTCTGAGGCATACACCTCAGATAATAGACTGTATTATCCTGAGTGCTCATAGTCCCGCTCCATGTGTTGTCAAACTTTCTGAATCGTATACTGTTTCCATTTGTGGCCTGTACTTCAAAATAGGAGATTGTTTCAAGGAAAGTTATCTTTTGGCCATTTGCATAACTTGATCGTTCGCGGTCAAAAGATTTCTCTCGTGACAGGCTACAATTTGCTACCAGTTCATCCAGGTCATCCTTACGGGGCATCCTCCACTTGCCACCATACACCTTATGGACAACATCATATTCTGTGCCGCTTATCTCATCACCCAAGTCCATGTACTCCCCATTAGAATTCACGTATTCATATACCTCTTCGGTAAATAATATCCCTCCAGTCTCGCTTATATATGTATACATGGGTTTTGAAGACCCCCAATATAAAAGTGGCGAAGATTCGTAGCAAGAACCGAATCCGGATTCAAACAAGCTGAACCCTGCCCATTTTATCCCGCTGGGCAGGCCGAGGTCAACATACATCTGGTCCGACGTCATGGTTGCGAATGTGCTCTCGGGACCATACAGGTAATCATATCGGTCATCGGCTATAGCATACTTAACGTATGGACGGCAGTAGTAGTTCTTGTCCGGCTTTATGCCGCTGATGGTATGGCTTATCCTTGAGTCATATCCTTCAGTGTATCTCTCAATCAGACTGGCCGTAGATGCCTCAACACCCGATGACTCTGACAGCATAACGCCATACTCACAGCATGCGGCATCCAATGCATCCATGCCAAACTCCATTTCAGCGGTTGCGTCGATATAATGGATATCCTTCATGTTTATGGCTTTTATTGAGGGACTGAACCCGAGAGTCTTGAACGTATGGATGTCACTTATCTCGCGTACACTGTTGTCGCTGTTTTGTGTGAACATACAGAAACTGTATTCAGTGCCGGGATACAGACCACCTACGGTCCCGCTGAATGACTCGCCGTCCAGGGCGTTCTTGTTGGTGTACATCAGACATTCAGCATTGTCATTGCCTTCCTTCCAGGAATTCAATATACTCTCTGACTGATCTGACTTGACGCAGCAGAGTATACCGTATTTACCTAATGCAATATCCACCTTGGACAATCCCTTGATTGTCCCTGATACTGTTACGGTAAAGGATGTTGTTTGGACCTGACCCACCTTAACGTTATTGGAATCCTCATTGACAGGATCCGACGAAGACTTGTCACCACATGATGACAATAATATGCCAATCATTGTGGCATACAAGAATCCGGCTACTAAACTTGTTCTCATTTTCCTTTTTAAACTAATAAAATAAGTTAGTCAAGTACATAACAAAAAAGTTTCTCAGCAAATAATCGTCCAACAATTACATTATTCCCTCAAATAAAAAGGTGGAATCTGATAATCTAGGGCATCACATAA